>Ga0247839_1003993_pt1 | contig 19517 bp, 20 predicted proteins | sample LaCruzMarch2015__6_FD_192405 | JGI IMG/M metagenome (GOLD analysis project Ga0247839, IMG submission 192405) | Freshwater microbial communities from meromictic Lake La Cruz, Castile-La Mancha, Spain - LaCruzMarch2015_16m | ecosystem: Environmental > Aquatic > Freshwater > Lake | place: Spain... | reverse complement strand
AGGAGACGTGAATTCCGCGATCATTGTTTTGAAGATCTTTAAGAACAAATGAATGTTCTCCGCTCTTCTTTGTCGATGGTTTGCCATTCGGGAATTCGACTTCAATGAGACGACCTGGAGTTACTTTGAGATCGCCGGAAATAGTAAGGTACTCGGTATCATTTTCCTCCTGGAAGTAGGCGACCATTTCACCTTGAAGATCACGCTCGAAAGCGGAATCGAAAAAGTTGAAAGCGTCAGGTCCCATCCATAGGACGGGCTTTCCTTCATCATCAACTGCTTCCATGTTTTCTAGTTCGAAGATTCCTTTGTTAGTTGAATCGACCTTCAATGCGACCGCGAGGTTGGGTCGAACAAAACCGCCTTTGCCGCCGGATGTCACGCTGCCGGAAGAGGAACTAGAGCCACTTGTAAATCCTCCTGATGCCCCACCGGAAGCGTTCCCGTTACCTCCGAAAAACTGCTCGTTCCTCTGAAAGTTGTTGGACGAATTTTGGGCTGAGCCATTCTTAAGATGCTCAAGTAGCATGTTGGTGGCACGATTGGATTTTGATTTCATTCCCAGTTTCATTTGATCGATTGCATCCGACTTGGTCACCCTAATTACGTACTTACCTGCATTTGCAGTGATCGGTGCTTCTTTCTCGTCCTTCTGAACATTCGTATTCGATTGCGGAGACTCAGTCGATGGCTTCGAAACGCTGCTAGCTTTTTGTTGCTTTGATTGATTGCCCGACTTTTCGTCCTGGCCTGGTTGTCCTACTTGAAGTAGGAGCACCCATGTACAAATCGAAGCCAATACTATCCACGGTGTTGCCATCATAAATCTCCTGAGAAGAGTCTTTGACCGAGACTTTCGGTCAGTTTGAAAAAACGACTTTGGAAAAGGCACAAGCTGAGGTTGTTCAACGTGTGCCAAACATTGCTTTAGTAAAGCTGCAACCTCTGCAGCAGATTGGAATCGCGAGCTTTTATCTTTGCTGAGCAATCGGCGAACGATCTCTTCAAACCACTCAGGCAAGTCCGACACCAACGAGCGAACCGAGGGCGGATCGACATCTATAACTTTGCGTATTGCACCGTAGGGAGTGGATGATCGAAACGGCGATCGCCCACAACTGGCTTCGTAGAGCACACACCCAAGACTAAACAGGTCAGTTCGATAGTCGAGTTGCTCATCGCGAGCCTGCTCGGGAGACATATACTCGGGCGTACCAAGCAATGTATTCGTGCCGGTAAATCTTAGATCGTCGATAGCTTTGGCGATGCCAAAATCCGTAATCATGACGCGATCTACATCACTCTCGAGCATAATGTTGGCTGGCTTGATATCGCGATGAATCAGTCCCTGCGCATGGGCAGCTTCAAGCCCGGCCGAAATCTGCAGGCCGATTCTCAAAACCTCCCTCAAGCTGAGATGTCCACGATGATTCAATCGAGACTGCAGCGATTGCCCTCGTACGAAGGTCATCACCAAGTAGGGATTTCCTTGCCACTCCGAAATCGCATGGATACCAACAACGTTATCGTGCACAACCGCAGCTGCAGATTGCGCCTCGCGAAGGAATCGTTGTTTGAAGACTACGCTTGGAATCAGCATAGGGGCTAGCATTTTAATAGCAACATAACGATTCAATGATGAATCGAACGCCTTGAAGACAACTCCCATTCCGCCACGACCTAGCAGTCCAATGACTTCGTACGTTCCGATACGCCCCATCATGCGAGGATCATCCGTAGGGCCCAAAAGTCTTTGCAAAGACGTTAAATCCTCCAGCCCTGATGTCGCATCTGAGTCTTGCTTGTCACTCAAGGAATCTCGAAGTGCATGCCATTCGTTTGCAGGCGCAGTACTCTCCTCGAGCCGACTCCTACACGTTGAACATGCCGAAAGATGTGTCTCCAAATCCCGGATCTCGACATCGGATAGTTCACCGCGAAGAAATCGAGCCAAGAACTCCATGTCACATTGAGAATGCTTCAATTTCATAGTTTAGCTCGTAGTATCATTGGGTTATCGAATCCTCGTCTAGGTCCGCGATCCTCTGTTTGATCCTTTGCATCACGCGAGATCGGGCAATGTATACTGCCCCCACCGACTTTCCGATCCTTTCCGCGACTTCTTGAGCCGACAATGCCTCGATCGTCGTGTCCCAAAATGCAGTCCAAGTTGTCGATTCAAATTCAACTCGTACTTGCTGGGCAACCCACCGGAGTGTTTCACGCTGCCACTGGAGATCAAACCAAAGCGAATCGGCCTTGTCGGGGCGTTGATTAAGTTGCTCCAAAGCAGTCGTCCCACCAGACGCTTGATCTTTGGGTCGCCTACTCAATGCGTTAATCGTGGCATTTCGTACTACGGTTTGAAGCCACGTTCTGAATCGAGCCCGAGCCGGATCAGCTTTCCATTTGCCAATGTTCTTTAGAACCAACAGAAGCACTTGTTGAGCTAGATCTTCCGCATCGTCAAATTGCAGTTGTTTACGAAGAGCAATTCGAACAATAACCGGACGGTATATGGACGCAAACTCTTCCCAAGCAGCATTATCGCCGGCATCCTGCAAACGTTGGATCAGGCTATGTCTAGTCTCAGGAGGCATGGGCCAAATGGTCTTCTGGGAGGAGTTGTTTTCGCGTCACTTGACTACACACATATGGCCTTCGATTCCTTTCAGAAAAATGCGCCTAATTTCCAGTTTAGACGTTTTAGCCTTGGAATGAGCTGAATTAAGGAACCTGACAGTATCCCAGTCCGCTCGTTTTAAGTCCATATTTGTCAATGCCACTCGAACTGGTTTGCGATGGCCAATTGATTAACTGCGGACATCTCGCCCCGCCGCTTCGTCCGATCCAACACTTTGCGTGTAACTCTACAGATATAGGCGCAAATCTTTGTTGTGTCCCAAATCGAGGGGACATTTTAGAACGAGCTCGTAAGCTTGCGATGGAGATCGCCCAGTCGTCCGATATTCGAATGTCGGCTCCAAAGATTCGAACGCGACCAATTGAAGCTGGAACACGGCTTTGATCCGCCGCGCCCATTTCTGATCTGGGCTCTTGGCTCCAGCTACACAGACATGCTTGACACCGGAGAGCCGCGGAAGCAGAAGATCCCGAAGCGATTTCCGAATGCGCCATGACAGCAACCACTCTTCGCTAGCGAGCTCAAGAGGGCGTGTCCTGTGCATTTGGCTGGCAGCTTTGATGAAGGCATGGTTTTTGGCTGACGATTGGGTGAAAAAGCACTGAGTCATCGTTGACAACAAAGTTTGTCAAGGGGACTGGCGTTGTCGCTCTTGACACGTTTATCATGGCAGCTCAAGCATGGTGGCGATTAACTTCTACCTGTGCAGCGAACAGGCAGCTAAGATAGTCGCATGCGAGATTCCGCTCCGTGAAGTGTGGTTTCTAGAACGCTCCAAATGTCAACGGGACAAGGCAAGTGCCAATGGCGAAGCACTACATAGCAAAGCCTAGTACGTCTAAAACGTGTTTGGATTGAAACACCGATACGACAAGGATGCATCTTACGAATGAAACTAGAATTCCATCCCGTCACGGCAGATCGCTGGGCCGACCTCGAACATCTGTTCGAGTCTAAGGGCGGTCCACACAATTGCTGGTGCATGGTCTGGCGAACCAACGAAAACAAGAAAACGATCCCGGGCAAAGCGGGCAAAAAAGCGTCGATCAAAAATCGAGTTGATCGCGGCACTCCAATTGGATTGCTCGCATACTCCGATAGCAAACCGATCGCGTGGTGTTCCATCGCACCGCGAGATACATACAAATCGCTTGGCGGCGATGAAAGCAAAGATGGCGTGTGGTCGCTAGCCTGTTTCTTCATCCAGCGTTCGTTCAGAAACATGGGCGTAACATCGCAAATTTTGGCCGCTGCCTTGGATTACGCCAAGGATAACGGTGCACACTATGTCGAAGCCTATCCCGTTGCCCCCGACTCTCCGAGTTATCGGTTCATGGGATTTGTACCAACTTTCGAAAAAGCGGGGTTTCGATTTGTCGAATCGGCTGGCTCTCGACGGAATGTAATGATACTCGCCCTGACATGAATACGTAACATCATGAGATGCGCCGAAGACATCTCTCCTGCAAGCAGCCAAGCGGTTTTGCAAAGGTTCAGGCCAAGGCTCGTGTTATCACATTAACAGTGCAGCTGTTTGTTCCGGCATTTAACATCGCTCAGCAGAGGTTCCCTCTGTTCTGCCTTAACTCACCCAGAGATGACAAATCGACTCCATTGCAGAGCGTCCTGATTTATCTGGTCGGGATGGCCATCGTGGGGAGCCGGGTGCGTTAACTGCGCACGTCTGGTTCTGGAAGGGGGCAACGCTCAATCGACCAGGCCAATGCTTTATGCTAAGCTGGGAAGTAATGAGCTCGCTCTGCTCGCCCACAGTTGCCGATCGGGCATTTCCACAAATCAAAGTCTCTTGGCGCCAACCGGGTGAATTCTAGTTGCAATAACAATGAAACGCATCGAACACTTCAACTTTGGTTGGCTGCACAGGCCACCTCTACCACCGGCCTCGTGCCACTGCTTGGTAGTTCAGACCGAAACTGGTGTTGTTCTCATCGACACTGGTATAGGTATGCACGATGTAGCTGCCCCGCAAAGTCGCATCGGTCCTGAAGTCATTGAAGCGGCTGGTTTCAGATTTCTTCCGGATGTAACAGCGATCCGTCAATTGCAAGCACGCGGTATCGCCGCTTCAGCCGTCACTGATATTGTCTTAACGCACCTTGATTCTGACCACGTAGGTGGTCTCTCTGATTTTCCCGATGCACGCGTTCATGTTGCATCGGAAGAAAAGGACAATCTCGACTCTGGAAACCCTCGCTACACGCCTCATCAATTTTCGCATGGGCCAAATTGGCAAACTTACGCAAAATACGACGGAAACGTACTCGGCTTGGCGTCAAGGCAAATCCAGACTTCTGTGGACGTCGACATCCGACTGGTACCGCTTTTTGGTCATACCAACGGCCATTACGGGGTCGCGATACACAACAACAATTCATGGATTCTTCACGTGGGTGACGCATACTATCTCCGCGACGAACTAACGAATGAAGATCACCCTATTAATGAGCTCGCCACAATGCGGGCCGATAATGATAAACTTCGCAGGGAATCACTTGGCAAGCTGCGACGGTTAACGGAACGTACTGGCGTCGATCTGACGTATTTCGGATACCATGACATCACTGAATTGCCAGAAGATATCCCGCTGCTCGAGGACGTGGCATAACCAAGCGGTAAACGGGTGGAGAGAGTATTCCGAATCGCAGGTGTGTTGAAACTTGCATCGTTTGGGCAGACAACCTTAGTTTAGCTCATTCCTCCGCAACCAACGAACCCCGAGTAGATGAGCGGACAATCTGACAACAACCGTCACTTCACAAGCGCACTCAGGAGGGCGTGACCGGAGCGCCATGATTATGGTTGTCCTGACGGTTCGTCATGTGTGATGAAGGATCGCAGCTTGGCCAAGTTTCGACCCTGCTGCGCAGTCAAAATGATATCCGCTTTAAGCTTTCCTATGCTCATAGGCCGATTGAGTTGCCGAACTGTAGAACTGCATTCGGTGCTCTTTGCCGAAGAGTCAAACCTTTGCCCATTCAGCGCTCCGGCGTGCCCAACCGGTGCGAGTTAGCTCGTGAGCAAGGAGCAAGATAAGCATGAACTGTCAGCCAATACGGAAAGAACAGGAGATTATCACCCTTCCGGCGTTGCGTCATTCGCCGTAGGGAGAAGCCGCAATCAATGCAATTACATTTCGAAAAATCGGAGTTTCAAAGTCCGAACAAAAATCAGCAAGAGGATTTCTCATTCAATGTTGGCTTCTTCGGAGCCCCATTTTTGTTGCAAACAATGCGAAAAGTGGGGATTTCCCAATTAGCAAATAGTTAATGACATCTGCCAATCCAAGTCCGAACAAAAATCAGCAAGAGGATTTCTCATTCAATGTTGGCTTCTTCGGAGCCCCATTTTTGTTGCAAACAATGCGAAAAGTGGGGATTTCCCAATTAGCAAATAGTTATTGACATCTGCCAATCCAAGTCCGAACAAAAATGCAAGGAGGACACCAAAATTCCAGCCACCCTGAATGAGACCACTCGCTGCTTCATGCGAAGATTCTGCGGCATGTGCTCCGCCAAGCCAAGCAGGTGCAAACAAATGCCAGAACTCAACCGTATAAACTCCAACTATAAAGTACTCGATGATTTATGGCCGTGATCCCAGCGGCGAAGCAAGGGATTTTTTTCAGCGTCGGTTCCCACGTCATTTGTTTCAGGCTTACCTTTCAACACACTCAGAAGGTCAGTGATTCGACCTTCCGTGACTTGGAGCAACTTGTGGGCCTTGCCGAGCAACACGTAATCGTCATCAACAATTTCTACCCAGTCGCCGGTTTTCAATCCGAATCGATCGTCGCGCGCCCAGTGTTCTACGGAAACGGTCGTCGTATCGTCATCGCCTGTCATCCTTCGAATCGGGAATACGACTGCACCATAACTTCCATGGTGAAGAACTCGATCGTCTCTACTTCGCCTACCCATTACTTGATTCACTCCACCCGAGAAAAGTGGATTCCCAACCGCATACTTTTGACGCATACGTTGACGATTGGCAACGGAGAACGGGCCGCCAAAAGAACATCTATGAGGGCCGTGTTGCAGCGATCCTTGTCGGCTTGGGTGGCAGCGGGACGATGCCGGGTAGCGAATTCAAGCTGTTCTTGGACAAAATCGACCTCATTACATTGACACTGCCGCTCTCAAGCGATTCAAATACACTTCAGCGTGATCCAATTTTGGCAAACCTCATAAAAGACTATTCAATAACAGAAGTCGCTCAGTTATCAGATGAAGAGTTCGCAGCTAAGGTTGCGTAAAATGGTCTCGTCGGCACGGACTCGTTTCCTATGCTGCGAGCAGTGCGCCAATCAAGCTCACAGATTATGCATGTTCTGAGTCAACTACCTGCAGATTGGGTTTGGCCGAGAAAGATTGCGTAGGGATATGTTGACTTGAGACATCTTGCCGCGGCCAATCAGTCAATCCGAAAACCCTAAACGATTGCAACAAACTAAGGGGCAGCTTCATGAGACAAGCACCATTATCTCGGCGATTAAGAGTATATGCGTTTGATCCGAGCATGGCGACGAAGCTCGATACGGCTGCCATGAACGAACTCTTTATTGATGTTCCTTGGGATGCTGCAATCGACGTAGGGCCGACAGGCGAATACATCGAGGTCGTTGACTTCGACCCTGCCAGTGGAGTGTACTATAGACCTGTAGACCTAAATGATCCGATTCTGTTAGCTCAAGATGGGATTGCTCCGTCTGAGTCTGATCCGCAATTCCATCAGCAAATGGTTTATGCGGTCGCCATGAAGACGATTTGCAATTTCCAAAAGGCCCTCGGGAGGGTTGCGTTTTGGGCTGACCGGGAATTCATGGTTGATGGCGAGCATAGAAGTCAATTTGTCAGGCGACTGAGGATCTATCCACACGCCCTTCGAGACCGCAACGCCTACTATAGTCCCGCAAAGAAAGCGTTGTTGTTTGGGTATTTTCCAGTCACTCGGAAAGACAAGGAATGTACTCCTGGAACTATAGTCTTCACCTGCCTGTCGCATGACATTGTTGCTCATGAAGTGACGCATGCTTTGCTAGATGGAGTCCATCCGAGATTTAACGAACCAACAAATTCCGATGTGCATGCTTTCCATGAAGCTTTTTCAGATATCGTTGCCCTGTTTCAGCACTTTTCGCATCCACAAGTTATCGAACATCAGATACGACGCACGCGTGGTAACTTAGAGACTGAGAACGTGTTAAGCCAGTTGGCCCAACAATTTGGAGCAACAACTGGGCGTGGAAGTTCTTTGCGTGATGCGCTGGGCGCTGAAGATGCAAACGGCAAGTGGCAGCCGCGAAATCCCGACCCACAGGCACTTGAAAAAACCGCCGAGCCTCACGCTCGAGGTGCAATTTTGGTGGCAGCTGCTAGTTGCCACTTTGGTTGGCAGGTAGATTCGGGATTATTCTTAGATTGAGTGGCAGGGGAAATTCTTATACAACCCCGCCTTGAACCCAGCCATAGCGCATGCTTCTAGGAACCCCGCCTCCCGTCGCGCGGGAATCTTCCGTTGAGCCGTTGAAACGAAAATGGGGAAGCGTGCATTTGTTTGCAGCATGCACACGCTTCCCCCGCTTCAATCGACGGCGCCCCGCTTGAGCAGGACACGTTATGAAGGTAGATATCGATGCTGGGAGTTGCTTCCCCAAACTGGAACTTCTCTTTCAGTCACATGAATCGAATGTCGATGCTGCGAAATGCTCAAAATCCATATGTCCGGCATGTCATGCCGCCACTGGTTTTACTCGCAAGGACATCCGGCGTCGAAAATTGCGTTACCTTCGTCAAAATCAAGTGACTTCGATTCTCCACGTGGCCAAGATCGATGTCCGACTGGTTCGGTGGAAGTGCTGTCTTTGCAAGTACACCTTTACCGATTACCCCGACTTTCGTACTTCCCTATAAACGATTCGCGGCCAACCAACTGATCCATCTTGCCAATCGCTATCTCGATTCGGATCGACTATCGGTGCGTCAGGCCACCAGTTTCCGTGGCAACTCAATCGGTTATGAATCCGAAGACCATGCCCTGTCTCATACGACGCTATGGCGGTTCTTGACCTTTCTCGGGGCTATGACAATCTCACTCAATACGGGCGTTGAGTTGTTCCTCAATGCTTTTCCGGAATCGACCATCCACCGATTCACCGGATCCACCTCTCCACGCAAGTACCGATCTGATTCGCGGGCTCAATGTTTACGTAATGCGAACCGATTGCTCAATCTGATTTCTCGATGGGATGCCGCCTTTCCAAAAGAAAGATTCTTCCCACGCTTTGCAACGAAACCTAGGGCTCCCTGATTTAACTTACCGCTCGGCTCAATTCATTCGATCGAACTTGAATAACCAGCGGAGTGGACATTATGGATTCTAAGGAACTTGCTTGGGCCGCCTTTCGAACGGCTCTCATTAGCCCACTCCTCACTGGAGAGATCCTAAACGGGCAGCGAGAAGCGTACATGCAGAGCGTCGCTTCCGAAGAACGACTCTTTCCCAACGGCAAGCGAGCCAAGGTCTCGGTGCGCACCCTGTGGCGCTGGTACCACAGAATGCGTGAAGGTGGATTCCAAGGGATTCTGAAACAACCACGTTCTGACCGCGGAAAGCCTAGACGATCCATCCAAGCTCGCGTGATACGCGCCGTTGAGCTCAAACGCGAGCAACCGATACGTTCCGATCGTGTCATCAACATGATCTTGCGTGCCGAACTAGGAGCAGATGTGCCAAGCTCTACCATCTATCGTCATCTTCGGTTCCAGGGTGCTACACGCAAGCAGCTTGGCGCGGCCAAAGAGAAAGTTCGTTGTCGCTGGACGCGAGAACTGCCCAATGCGCTTTGGCAAGGAGATTTCGAACATGGGCCAATCGTCCTTGTTGACACAGTGGCTCGGCAAACGCGGTTGTCGGCCTGGATCGACTCGCATAGCCGATACATTGTCAGCGCTCGCTACTATCTCAATGAAAACACTGGCTGCTTAGTCGATTCGCTCTTGAGAGCTTGGTCAAGCCACGGTTCCAGCGTTCAGCTCTATGCCGATAATGGCAAAGTCTATCATTCCAAAGCGTTGGAGATTGCTTGTGGTCAGCTTGGTATTAGAAAGCTTCATCGTCCACCGCGTGAGCCTCAGCCAGGCGGACTGATCGAGCGATTCTTCCAGACGGTACAAAGCCAATTCGAAGCCGAAGTTCGGGCCATGGGAAAGTCGCTCACGTTGACCGAACTCAATCGAGCTTTTACGGCGTGGCTCATTTCGGCCTACCATGAACAGATCAATCGCGAAACCAACCAAACGCCGCGTGAGCGTTACTTCAAAGAGGACAAGATCAACAGGCCGGTTGCGATCGACGCGGTGCTTCCCATCTTTCATTTATGCGAATATCGCACTGTCGATTCGACGTTTTCGGATGTGGTCTTAAAGAACACGTTCTATCAAATCGACCCGAAGTATCGCGGCCTGCGGTTGCGAGTTCACTATGATCCGTTCATCGACGAGTCTGGCATGCCCGATCGCGTCGAGCTTTATAGCGAACAAGGTGTTTCATTAGGCGTAGGACGTCGCTATGAGCGGCAGCGTGGCGCACACGAACAGCTGCAAGTTAAGCCAGCCAAGGAACTCGAGGAGTCGGCCTACATTAGGGCTTTACTGCAAAGTGCTGAGCAACGCGGTGCATTGGATCGCAACGATGGCATTGCCTTCCATACTGCGATGGCTCATGGTCGCATGACCAGCGGCACGCTATGCCAAGTCGTCGCACAGTTGCTTGGGAGAAAAGGTGGCTTGTCTGGCTTGAGTCCTGACGAGATAGCCGCCATGGACAATCTCTATAAAAAACACCCTCAGGTTCAGCAGTCGCATGTGCGAACTGCATTCGAGCAATCTTCACCGGCCAACTTTAGCTCGATGCTGTGGGAACTTCAATGTCTGTTGGCCGAATCACCCAAAGGGAATCTCTAGTTATGTCTTACTTGGATCATTTTAAGTTCTCGCGTCAGCCGTTCTCAGAACACGCATCCCGCGAAGCGTTATGGAACGACATTCGCATGGAGGAGGGCTTGTCGCGATTGAGCTATTTACTTGGCAATGGCTTGGTGGGCTTGGTCACCGGAGCAAGCGGTCTTGGCAAATCGGCCCTCATACGGCGATTCATGCAGGAGTGTTCGCCACAAGTGTGTGACCCACAGTACTGCCACTTGGCCCAACTACCGGCCAATAGCCTGTTGAAATTCATCGTTACTCAATTGGGCGAAGTCCCCCGGTTCGGTAAAGGAAGACTTTATAGCCAAATTCTAGAACGAGCCAAAAGGAGCGAAGGGACCATGATGTTGATCTTCGATGAAGCCCACTTGCTCAGCGGAGATGCATTGGTGGACTTGCGACTTCTGGTGAGTTCGGCGGTCGAAGCGGGACCACCACTGAAGATCTTGTTGGTTGGTCAAGAGACGCTGCGACATACACTCAAGCGAGCGGAGTACACGGATATCGTCAATCGGGTGAGTGTTCGATACCAACTGAAACCTTTTTCGAAAGATCAAACACGCAAGTACATCGACTATTCGGTTGGGAGTAGCGGCGGTGACGTAAAAATCTTCGATGAAGGAGTGAAGGATCTGATTCATGAGTTTACGGGTGGCAATCCACGATGCATCAACAATGCGGCAACGGCCTGCTTGCTAGGTGCGGTGTCTCGGCGAGTGTCGAGGATAGACGAAGAAATCTTTCGTCAGGCAGCACAAGAACTCCATTGGAACTGAGGGAGCAGCGATGGGAAAAGAAACAAACAGCCAGGACACAAGCCGAACAATCATCCGCCGGGATCGCTTGCGTGAACTCCGCAACAACATCGATTTTAGGCACCTGTTCCGCCGCCTTGGCTGGCCTTGGAAACAAAGGGAAGACGGCGTAGTTCTGTTCGTGTGTCCGGAATGCAGCGAATCGCAAACATCGGTAAACCCGAAGACGAACCTAGCGAGATGTTTTCGCTGTGAACGAAATTGGAATCCGATCGACTTCACGATGGAAGTGGGTCGAATGGACTTCTTGGAAGCGTATGGCTTCTTAGAGGAGATACTGCCAAGGCCACCGGATTCAAACGATCGGCCATTCTGAAAAAGTTTACTCAAACGAACCTCGAAGGGGTGATGAAACCATCACCCCTTCTTCGTTGACAAAGCAAACTAGAAACCAAACTACTGCCATCCAAAGTGAGAGTTCTTCTGCCAACCAAAGTGGCAACTAGCAGAGAGCAATCATCTGGTATTTCACGCGACCCTCACTTACTCCAATTGGGAGTATGTCGAGTTCTGTCGATCTGAGTCTTTCGAAGCGCTCGCAAGTGGCGTTCAAAATGCGTTTCACTCTCTTGGTGGCGTGACCGCTCGAGTGCGATTCGACTCGATGACAGCTGCAGTCAACAACTTGTCAAGCGACCGCGAGTTTCAGCCAAACTGGCGAGCCTTGTTGGACCATTTTGGTGTCAATGGACATCGCATCAACGTCCGGTCACCCCAAGAAAACGGCGATTGTGAATCGCTCCACGGCCACTTCAAGGATTACGTCGTACAACGTTTACTCCTTCGAGGAAATCGCAACTTCGGAAGTCTCGACGCATGGCGTGAGTTCTTAAGAGATTGCGCAGCGGCTCGTAACAAGAAACGCTCAGCAGCGATCATCCAAGAACGCGAGCTTCTCGAATCGCTTCCCAAGCAAATGTTTCCAACCTTCTCGTCACATGAATCGACGGTCAAGAGCAGCTGTATTCTTCGCGTCAAACAGAACGACTACTCCGTACCCAGCTGCTTCATTGGCAAGCAAGTTCAGCTCCGCATTTATGCTGACCACATTGAGCTATGGTATGCAGGAAGAAAAGAATTCGACATGCCCAGACTGCAAGGAAAAAACAACGTTCAATTCGACTATCGTTGTGTCATTGATAGTCTAATTCGCAAGCCGGGAGCCTTCGCAAACTATCGCTATCGCGAGTACATGTTTCCAACAATGAACTTCCGCCTCGCGTTCGATGCCGCTTGCTCCGAACAAGGCGAACGACAAGGGATCAGAACCTACTTGAAGGTTCTCTACATGGCCAAACACATTAGCCAAGTGGCAGTCGATGGCGAGCTCGCGTTAGCTCTCGCATCGAAAACCAAGATCGATGCGAAGGCCATTGAAGCAAAGATCCAAATCACGCCAGCGACACCGGGATCGCTTGGTACTGGTGACCCGCGTATCGAGTCCCCGGAACTCGATGATTACAACTTACTGCTAGAGCACAAGGAGGTGCTTGATGAACCAATCGAACCTGAACCCAACCAACACGAACGAGGCACACTCGAAGCGACCGAGCCTATCCGAACTGGATGGCCGCTTGAAGCGACTTCGCTTACCGATGATGAGAACCATAGCGACGCAGCTTGCCGATCAAGCGGCACGCGAGAACTGGAGTTATCTGGAGTACCTGAGCGAGCTTACGGACCACGAATGCTTGAAGCGAACGGAGAATCGCATCTCAAGGCATCTGAAGAAGTCATCGTTGGAACGCAACAAAGTGTGGTCGGAGATTCGATGGAATCGACTACCGATGTCAGTTCAGCAACGGATGCAGCAACTGCAAACTGGGGAGTTCCTGTCGCGAGCCGAGAACATCTTGATGTTCGGCAGGCCCGGTTCGGGGAAGACGCTGTTATTGAGCGCGTTGGGAGAACAACTGGTTCGCCAAGGTCACACGGTATGCTTCGCTCCGTGCGTGAAATTGGTCCAACACTTGTTGCTTGCCAAACGGGAACTGAGACTTCCACAGCTGCTTACGAAACTTGGTCGATTCTCGGCTTTGATTGTCGACGACTTGGGTTATGTGCAGCAGAGCCGGGAGGAGATGGAAGTGCTCTTCACGTTAATCGCAGACCGTTACGAGAAGACGAGTATCCTCTTGAGTTCGAACCTACCATTTTCGAAGTGGGAGCAGATATTCAAGGACCCGATGACCACTGCAGCAGCGATCGATCGCTTGGTGCACCACAGTTCGATAATCGAGCTCAATGTGCCGAGCATTCGCTTGGAGGAAGCCAAAGCGAACCAAGAGAAGCAACGAGCCCAAGACCAAGTCAGCCAATCATCACTTACTGGGATTCCACAAAATTCCAATGGGGAAATGTAGTTGTCGCTAAAGCGGAAATATGACTGTCGCCGAACAGACTACTCTGTTTTTAATGTGCAATCCCTTTACGATATTGGCGAAGCTTGTTTGCCAGGGGCTATTTTCCTCGCAAAGAAGTTTAAAACAGGGCCGCCTCAGCAATTGCTAAGCGGTAGACACACCGTATTCACTTTGAAAGTCCTGCTCCGTCGCTTAGTTTACAGCCGACCGATCGAGATTGGAAAGCATTGACCGGGTGGGGAAGTTCGTCTTCGACCTGCTCGACTCGTTCGTCGAGTCGGGCTCCTCTTCGGCCTACTAACTGCGTAATAACCTAGTAGCCCCGAGTTTGAAGAGTTCCATTTGACTATGTTTGAACTAAATTTGTCTCGCGTACATACTACCAGCAAGCACAAGAAGCCACTTGTGGGCATCTGAAGCGTCAGATTGTCGAAGTCTTTTAACTCCATTCGCGAGCCTTCGATTTCTGTTACATGTTCAGTTCGAAACGTTGCCAGAGGACCACACGCTTCCAAAGCGACTTATTAACTATCTATGTAGTAGTCAAAGTAGAGTGGTGTTTCTACAGTGCGTGCCAAAAATTTACTCCATTCCGCGGAAGAAACATCGTCTGGTTTCTTCATTTTTGTCAGGTCGGTGTCTGTTTGCAAAACGCGTCCTGCGCCTTTTGCAAGAAGGGCGTCCTTAATATCCTTTTGAGGATGATCCCATCCCTTCTGTGTCTCCGCCCAAGCTCGTACCGCAGTAATCATAGAGGTGAACTCATTGGCAAATTTTCCAGTTCCCATCCAGGACAGATTTGGATAGTCATCCGTTTTGTTGCCATTAAGTGTTGCGTTGTGGCTGCAATGGTGGCCGACTTTATATAGTACCGTGCGGGACATGAGTTCCTTGGTGCTAATCACATTTCCATCATCGTTCCAGTTGCCATCGGCCCAGGAACGCCAGTTTCCACGCTGAGCGTCGCCTGCAAAAAGAAGTACCTTACCTCCTTTTCCAAGTTCAAACGCCAGCACTAAACTTGAATTGTTTGTATCGTTGTTCATTGCAAGCGCTAACTGCTCGCTTGAATACAGCCAATCACTGTCTATTCGGCGCCATTCCGCGTTTAGTGCGGATTCTTGTGAAGTGTCATCACTGCTATCCGCAGTTTCTAGATCCATAGGCGTATGAAATGCCGGATCATTTTTCCTACCGTAATACGTTGAGAAGAACGTGCTGTATTCTTGATCGCCATACGCATCATCGCGCGACAGGAAATAGTTTTCGGCAAAGGGGATGTCGTTGCGTTCACCGGGTTTCACTCCGCTATCTATGGCTTTGGCCGAGGCAGAAAAATAATTACCAGGACCTGCAAAAGCCAGTGCTTGGCCACTAAAAGTCTCACCCGCATCAGCGTCTGGAGTCAGGTCCTGCAGTTTTTCGATTTTTCGAGGAGGACCGAAAGAATACACGCGGAGACCTGTCGCCCCCGGGATAGTAAGAATCTCTTCATGCGGACGTAGAGTCTTTACGCCATTTTTGGCGAGATCCTTGAAAACCTTCATCGACTTCTTGTTAGACGGAATCTTTTCTCCCGCGACGGCTCCTAGTAGAATCTCCTTTGCAGCCGCTGGGTTGAACTCCTCCGTCTCGCCACCAAGCTCGAAACTCAAAAAATTGTCAACCGCTCGCAGTTGCTCGCTGTCGCCACTTGCTGCCAATTGATTTCTAGCAGCTACCAATCCTAGAAGCTTATCCTTGTAAAGTTTCCGCAATTGGTTGGCGATTGGGTCTTTAGGGTCCTCTGTCCAAGCTAGCCAGTGTGTTCCAATCGTAATTCCCTTGAAATTCGTTTCTGTGATTGCATTGACATGGTCCTGATGTTCATGCGTAATTACGGCGACGTCAATGTGGCCTCCAGTAGCTTCTGCGATGTTGGCAGTAATTGCCTTTACAACACCGTCCGGCGCATCGGGATGAATCATTTGAGGCGAGCCGGGCTTGTAACCGCAATCAATGAGCACATACACAGGCTTTTTGGGGTCACTTCCACTAAACGCAATCAAAAAACAGTCCCCGTGTCCTATCCGATAGAACCGAACTACAGTGCCGTTACTAGGTGGCAAAAGCCTGCCCGTTAATGCAGTTTGGTTTTTCGACTTTTTCGCGACCGCAACAGATTTTTTTGCAGCTTTGGCCGATTTCTTCTTTGTTGGAGGAGACTTTTTGACAACTTTCTTGACCATGAGATTACTCGTCGTTGGAATGGTGGAGTAAAGCGAAAGGTTCTGCCTCGTGTAACGAGACTTTAGCACTGGCGAATGCATCCGGTGGCCCACTGCCGTTGAGTAAGAAACTGCGTACGCGATCAAGCTGCACATTATCCGCGATATTGCCCGCAGTGCATATTACGCGGCGAAGCTTCATCTGCGCTGGATCAATGAGTAACGTACAACCCGCCCGATAAATGAAGGTTTTTGGATTCTTCGGATCGAATTTCACTGGTTCTGTGGAAATGTCCGCTTCCTTTTGTTCGTTTGGGTCGTAGTACCCTATGCGACGCTGGGTGATCTCCACCACGAGGTCCGTTGCAGTGCTGCCGCGAGGCGTTCGTCTCAAGGAAGTGCGTACGGAATGAACTTCAACGGCAATCTTAGTGGGGTCGGTCTTAGAGTGAAGGACTGTCGGCGGAGGATTGTTTTCCTCGAGCACGAGACCAAAGTCTTTCGCAAGTGTCCTCCCTTCTCCCAAGATCAACCAATGCCACAAAATCTTTGCATGATCATCTATAGCTTCCCAAGCTGCTTTGCGGTCGGACTCGAGATTCCACTCCATGCTAGACGGTAATGGCCTGCGACTATTCGCAAAATACTGTTGTGCTTCGGATGTTGGCTGACGCTTTTTCTTAAATAGATTTCGAACCGCTTTTCGACACTGCGATGCTCTTGCATCACGAAAGATTTCGTCGGCAGATGGCCAAAGCAAACCCTCGGAAGACATGCTGCTACGACCAATTGGATGTATCCCCCATTCCTGAAAACTCTCAACGAAAGCCGTACGGTACATTGGATCGTCACCGTTGTAGTCCATATCGGCCGTGATAATTGCACGCAAGTAATCGCCAAAAGTAAGATTAACTGGCGGGCAATAGTCTAAAGCACGAATGCACATTTGCAACGTATATTGGGCTGCACGACGAGCCTCGTTGGCAAGCCGGTTAGCCAAATCAGGATGTATATCACCCTCGCGTAAAACGCCGGAACCGTCACTTGCTATGCGGAATAAATCGAGAGAGCGTAACCTGTACATTTTTAGAAACGCTCTGAAAACTGCAGCTACAAGAATTGCACCACGCTCGTGTGGTTCCTGAGTTCGTGACAGCTTGCGAACGTCTGGCTTTATTGGTTCCCATTTGCCTGTTGATTTGTTCATCTCTCCTAAGTATTGACGCAATGCGTCGCCTCGTCCTGTTGCACTTCCGAACTGCTGAGCCAGTTGTCCGAGTAAGTTCTCTGCCGCTAGATTTCCTCTTGTTCTAGCAATTTGATCGCGTAAGAGGCCCGGATAAGAAAAGTGCTGAAACAAAGCAACAATATCTGCAAACGCCTCGTGAAACGAAAGCACGTCAGAATTCATCGCCTCATTGAATCGCGGATGCACGCCGTCCAGCAGCGCATGTGTAGTCTCATGTGCGATGATATCATGCGATAGACAGGTGAACACCATTGTGCCAGGTGTATTTTTGGCATCCAAAACATTGACCGGGAAGTAACCGAAAAGCAGGGCTTTCTTTGTCGGACTGTAAAATGCGTTTCGATCTCGTAACGCGTGAGGGTATATGCGCAGACGGCGTACAAACTCTTCCTCTAATTTGTTGGGCCGATGCGATGACCAGAGCGCAGCACGTCCTAGAGCCTGCTCAAAGTGATTTATTGTTGTCATCGCCACTGCGTAGACCATCTGTTGATGAAACTGAGGATTTCGTTCCGAGGGTGAGAGGCCATTTTGCGCCAGCAATCGTGGCTCATTTAAATTCACAGGTTTGTAAAATACATCACTCGCAGGATCAACATCAACCACTTCAATGTATTCGCCGACTGGGCCGGGTTCCAGATTCTCTTCCCACGTGATGGGAATTGTAACCTCGGCAATATTTGCAAGATCAAGCTGTGAGGCAACGCTAGGATCGAAAGCGAATATCCGCAAGTAGCGATAAAGCGGATTAGGTATAAGATCGCGGCTGTTCATTGTTTTTAGGTTCCTTTCAATTGACTCTTACCACCCTTTTCCACTTCATCGTCTCAACGCAAGTTTAGCAATTCGACGGAAGACAATGTTGATGAACTCATCCCAAACCGGTCAGATTATACGGGAATTAGACCTCAATCAAGCGAAACTTGATTGAGAATTCTTGACGATTTCATAAAAAAACCTGAAACCTTCAGGTGTTTTTGCGGTTTAACGTAGTAACTACAAAACAATTAAGCCACGAACACGGAGGATTTCAGGTGAAGACCAGTTTCGCAAAACGTATCGATGCACGCAAGAAGCAAATTCTAAAAAGACTCGCGAACGCAAGAGTCAATCGATTCACTCGTTGCTTCTCAAATCCCAATCCGGTTCTCGCTTCCAACGCAGTCAAGTACGAGCTCGCCGATCGTGCCCAAGCCATCAACTATGCTGGTGTTACTGTAATGCTGAAACTTGCTGAACATGTCGGTTTGACGGATGCCATCAATAATCACGTCAATTTATTAAAGTGGCATGCTCCTTACCATGAATCAGACCATGTCCTTGCGATGGTAACGAACGTCCTGTGCAACGGTACGAGGCTCGAACACATGGAACTACTTCGAAATGATTCTGCTTTCCTTGATGCGATTGGCGCAGATTCCATTCCCGATCCAACGACTGCCGGGGACTTCTGCCGTCGATTCAGACAATCCGATATCGACGCACTGATGAAAGCTGTCGACGATGCTAGAACCAATGTTTGGAAACAACGGGACGAGTCTTTTTTTGAACAAGCCAACATTGATGTTGATGGAGTCATTGTCGCAACAACTGCTGAGTGCAAAGAAGGTATGGACATTTCGTACAAAGGGACCTGGGGATACCATCCCTTGTTGGTCAGTCTAGCCAATACCAAGGAAGTTCTGGCTATCGTTAATCGAAGCGGATCGGTCCACAGTGCTCACAATGCTGCTGAATATCTCGACAAGGCAATCTGGACCTGCAAAATGGGAGGCTTCAAACGCATTCGAATGCGAGGAGACGGCAAATTCTCACAGACCGAATATCTCGATGGTTGGGATGCAATTGGTGTTCGCTTCCAGTTTCGTTACGAAGCAAAAGCAAATCTGAAGGAACTTGCAGACAATCTTGATCCTTCGGCATGCAGAAGCTCACCCGAGCCATGCCCAAAAACAAAACCAACGAGACTCGCACCAAACCCAACAATGTCAAGCGACAGATCATCCGTGAGCGAGATTACATTCACCTAGAGCTTCTGCATGAGGAGGTAGCCGAGTTCGAATACAAGCCCCATGCATGTGACAAGACGTATCGAATGGTGGTTGTTCGCAAGAATATCTCCAAGGAGCAAGGTGACGTCCGTCTCATCGACGAGATCCGCTACTTCTTCTACATAAGCAATGACCTGCCATCGGTATCGAGTGAGGAAATCGTATTTGGCTGCAATGACCGATGC
>Ga0247839_1003990_pt1 | contig 19529 bp, 27 predicted proteins | sample LaCruzMarch2015__6_FD_192405 | JGI IMG/M metagenome (GOLD analysis project Ga0247839, IMG submission 192405) | Freshwater microbial communities from meromictic Lake La Cruz, Castile-La Mancha, Spain - LaCruzMarch2015_16m | ecosystem: Environmental > Aquatic > Freshwater > Lake | place: Spain... | reverse complement strand
AAAAAAGAATGAAGTCATTTAGTGGCGGCAAGAAGCCAGCAAACCAAGGTTCTGCTGGAAAAGCATACGAACAACCAGTTAAAAAATCTGGTGTTCCAAGTGCATCAAAACCAGGTATGTCAAAGATTATGTTCTCTGCACAACCATCTGGTACACGTGGTGGTAAAGCACCAAAACGCGCTGGTAAGTAAATAATTAATTTAAGGACGTATAAATAATGGCAAGAGGTGGAATGAGACCAACAGCACCGCAAAACAATCCTATGAATGTTAATGCGCGTGGTGGTAATGGTCAAAGCGGTGACGCAACACAAGCAGCCAAATACGTTCCAGGTCTCCCATACGGAGAAGGACAGGCTCTAATGCAAACGCAGCAAGCCGCTCCTTTGGCTGCGGCTCCGAGTATTGAACAATCAGGTATGCCTTCGGGCCTCGCATCAGCCGCAGCCTCACAACCAGTTATTGGTTTAGGTGAACGTTCAATGAAACTTGATGAACCAGTTACTTCTGGTGCATCCCTTGGTCCAGGTCCAGGAATGGAAGCACTTGGTCCAAATGTTTCACAAAAATTTGAAACACAACTAATTGAAGACAATCGTAAACTTTTAAACTTTTTACCATCATTAGAAACAATGGCTAATGACCCATCTTCTTCTAGTACATTTCGTGGGTTTATACAATATTTGAAGAGTATCGCATAGATGAGTGAATTTTCTGAGAAATTTGATATGGCACTTCAAACTCTCGGTTACCCTATGGGAGCGGTTGCTTTTGATTTAGCACGCATCCCGGATTACACCGTTGAAGAGTTTGATGAATTATTATCTTTATTGACTAAAAAGGACGGCGAACAATAGTGGGTGCTTTAACTGACTGGTTAACATCAACTAAACCTACTGCCGCTATTGGTGATTTTCTTACAGAAAAATTTGCACCTGCAGCATTACAAATTTTAGAACCATTAGAAAAACCTATGATGGCAGCAGATAAAGCATTTGAAACTGTTGTTAGAGACCCAATAGGTGCTGCAGCATTACAATCAGGATACGCTGCCCGTGGTGAAATTATTTCTCCTAAAGAAATATATAAGGCTACTGACCGCATTTCTTATGGTGAAGCAACAGCATACAATCTTTCCCAAACCGCTTTACGACCAGTTCGTGGTTTTGTTGGTGGAGTTGCTGAAGCAATTGGTGGTAAAAAGGCTGTTGAAAAAACTTATGATTTCTTACCATTGCTTAACCCTGATTACGATATTCTTGATGAAGAACAACGTCAAGAAGCACAAGAAAGTCCTTTCTACCAATTCATTACTGGTTTAACAGATATTGGTTTAGAAGTTTTTGTTGGTGGTAAAGGTGTTGGTGCTGCTACAAGATTTACTAAAATTAAAACTGGTTTGGCAAGAGATTTAAAAAAACCTGCTGAAGTTGTTGAACAACTTGAAAATGAAGCAAGTGCAGGTTTAGTTAATCTTCAAAACCAATTAGATAATGGTATTAGTATTGATAATGCTACCGCTATTAACGGTATTACTGAAGATATTTTAAGCACTTTAAAAGCAAAAGATGATTTTGAAATGCTTGCAATACCTTCAGTTTATAATTCTTCTAATTCTTTATTTTTAAAAGACTTACTTCTTGCTGCTAAAACTCCTGCAGAAAAAAGTGATATTATTCTTGCAGAGTATGGTAGTGTTAATGCTTTAAAACGTTTACAGGCTGAAAGACCTGCTTTTGCTGATACTATAACAATATCAAAAGAACCTCTTCAACTTACAATATTTGATAATATAGATGAAATTAACCAAAATACTAAACTTCTTGATAATGGTACTGAATCACAAAGACTTGATAGTGTTCTTCAAGATATTATTAAAAATGACCCACGTTTACAAAATGATTACCAAAATTGGTACACAAGAAAATTATCTGGTGAAGCAAATGTTTTATCTTGGTCTCCAGCAAAATTTAGTTTTGTACAAAAGTTAGAACAAAACGTAACTGGTTGGAAAGTTGATAGAATAATTGGTGCCAAAGGTGGCATTGGTGAATCTATTATTGGTGGCGGTGTTGTAAGACCTTTTAGAATATTATCTCTTAATGCTTTAAGATTAAAACCACGTGGTTATTTAGATTATACTTATCCAAATGCTTTAGATAGTCTTGAAGAGTTAAGTGCTGTTATTTTGTCAAACAAACTTCTTCGTAAAGAAGTTGATATTAATGGTGTTACTACATCAGATTTTCGTAAACAACAATTAAAAATTTGGTCTGATGCAGTTAATGAACCACAAAAAGATTTAGCAATAGAAACTATTGAAAAAAATATTGCACAAAGAATGGCTGCAACTGTTGCTCAAGAAATGAAACGCACAGAAGTTTTAGATACCGCCCCGGCTATGGCGTTTGTTCAGGCTAAAAGAGATAATATTGTTAATAAGGCTAGAAATACTGAAAACGGTTTAGTTGCCGAAGAACTTGGCAGTAAAGAAGTTCTTGCTGTTAATGAGACTTTAAAGTTTAAACTGCAAGGTTCTAAACCTATGCTTGACTTAAATCTTCTTGAACAAGAAATACGTGCACAATATGGTGCAAGTCTTGGTACTATGGTAAGAGGTAAACTTCAAAGTATACCTGCAGTGTTTGATTCTTTTGAACGTGCTTTCTCTGCAGCAGTTCTTATCCGTCCTGGTTATATTCCTAAAAACTCTATCTTTGAACCTTTTATGCGTTTACTTGGTATTACTCACGCTGTTACATTACCAAGAATGTATCGTGAACGTATACAAACTTTTGATATTTTAGATGATGTTACTGGTGAAGTTGTTTCTAAAAAATTAGATATTATTGGACAAGACACTCCTGGTGGTAATGCTTTAGCAGTAGAATGGGGTGCTGCCGCAAACTTAGCAAACGTAACAAACCCTAAAGCCGCTATTGATGCTAAGGTTAAAAAACTTTCTGAAGTACGTGTAGACCCTAATAATTCTGCTCAAAAAGGTTTACTTAAAGATTATTGGACTACATACACTGGTAGAGTTTACCAATTAAAAAACGATACTGTTGGTCAACGTATTATGCGTGGTGCTGATAATAACCAAATTGTTTCTTATCTTAAAAGAGATTTAGATGCTAACGGTAGATTCTCTATAGCGTATCGTCTTATTGAAGAAGACTTAGCAACTAAGGGTTTAACAACTTCAGGTAAGCAATTAGGTTTGCAAGATTTATCTAATGAAAATCTTTTAAAACTTGTTGAAAGATACCGAAAAGAAATCAAAAGTTTAATACCAAATGAAGAATTGCAAAAAACTATTGCTGCAATGGACGAAGTTTTTACTGTTAAACTTGCAGAAAAAATGACTAAGGGTATGAAACTTCCTGCTCTTAATGTTGCTACAAATAGACTTCCTGGTTTAGATGAACCATTTTCAAGAGCAAGTAAATCAGCACAAGGTTTGATTAATAGAGGTTTTGATGCTATTGCTAAACCTGAAGTGCTTTTGTTTCGTAACCAATTTGGTAGATACTATGGTACACAAATGGTTAAAACAATGGTTGATGGATACAAAAAACAAGGTATTCCAATTACTATGGAATTGTGGACAAACACAATACGTCCAGCCGCACAGGAATATGCTTTAAAACAGGTAAGAGAAACATTTTATTCAATTAGACGTATGAACAATGTTCAATACTATTCACGTTTTCTTCTTGGTTTCCCTACCGCTATGTTTAACTCAGTTAAATTCTGGGTAAGACAAGGTTACAATAACCCATACAACTTTGCTTTACTTGAACAACTACGTACTTCACCTTGGGCTGTTGGTATGGTTGTTGATGAAGAAGGTAATCCTATCAGCCCTGAAGAGGCTAGAAAAGGTGAAAGGGCTGCTTACTTAACTGTTCCTTTCTTTAATAAACCTAACCAAAAAACTAGAGCATTTACAATAAAAATGAATACTGAACAAGTTAACTTTCTTGTTAACGGACCAGCACCTAACTGGCTTGGTCAAGCAAGTATTAACACTTTAATTCAAACAACACCAAGTCTTGAAACAACATTAAAAGATTTTATGGGTGAGAAAGCCTACAATCGTTTAATATTTGGTGGGGTTCCAAGAGGTATTGTTCCTGAGGCTAGAGAACTTCAAGGTAAAACTGTTTTTGATATTGGTTTAGGTTTTGCAAGCAATGTTATTGAACAAACATTTATTCCAGGTTCAGCATCTTCTTTAGCACAAGCCATTAGAACACAAATTGTTGGTAAAGATTTAAAGTTTAGTTCTGATGCTGTGGCATCAAGCCTTTGGTCCATTCACACCGCTAAACGTATTGATTGGGAATTAAACAATCCTGATTCCCCTGAACCACAACTTGATGAATCAATTAAAGACACTGTTAAATTTATGCAGTGGAGATTTGTTACAAGATTTTTAAGCCCTATAGGTTTAACTTTTGAACCAAACACTATTTTTTATCGTGATGAATTTGATAGACTTGAATTAAACTATGCTACCAATCCGCAACTATTAGCAGATAAACCAGGTATTGCACCTTATCAAGCAGCAGCACAAGATTTCATATCATTGTATGGTAATGAGGCTATGCGTGCTCTTGTTTCCGGTACAAAGTTTACTACAAGTATTGCTCCTGAACAAGAAGCAGTTCGTAGATTTGATGAATACAAATGGTTAGAAAAATGGGTTGGAGATGCCCCAGCAAACAGGTTACCTGTTGTTGGTATGGTTTTGAATCCTGTTGTTCCTGGCGAGTATTCACCTGCCGCTAGTGCTTATTTGAGAACTCAAACTATTGCTGGTGAACCTCTTGGTACTGGTGTTAAAACTTTTGCTGAACGTGAACGTGAAGCAATAGAAAAAGAGGGCTGGCGTGAATATGATTCTATTGTCAAAAAACGTGACGCTGCTTTAGCGGGTAGAAGATTTAAATCTATTACTGCTAAGTCTAATAATGATATTCGTTTAGAGTTTATTGCTGACATTAATTTGTTAAACTCTAAGAACAGTGCTTGGGAAGAAGCCTTTGGTAACTCTGAGAACACTTTCCCTGAAAGTTTAAATCTTATTAAAACTGCTCTATCTAATGAACAGTTTATTAAAGATATTTCAAGAAGTGATGCTGAAAAGAAACTTTGGACTTCTGTTGCAGTTTGGGTTCAAGAAAGAGATAGATTGTTTTCTGAATGGCAAAATGCTAAAATTGGTAGTTCGCAACGTAAAAATCTTAGACGAGAATATGAAAATCTTATTCTTGCTTTAACTGAAAGCAATACTTATTTTTCTGACTTTGCTAACAGGTATCTTAATGGAGACCCTATGGCTGATATTAGAGAAATCATACAAACTGAAGAAGTGGCGTAGGATAAATAGTGGCTAATTTAACATTTATATGGGATGAAGAACTTCAAAGATGGGTTGGAGTTGGCGCAACCGAGGCTAGGTTTGCTAAAGATAATACTTTACCTCCAGAAATAGTAGAAATTGAAGGCGCTGAACGTTTCACTAGAAGAGGTGAAAGATACCTCACCATCCCTAGAGAAAAAGAAAAAGAACTTGTTAAACAATATCCTTCTTTTAAGAAGGGTAAAAATCCACTTACAAAACAAATTGATATTGTTAGAGAACCTATTGCTGCTGGTATTAGTGCGTATGAAAAACGCCGTAAAGAATCCGAAACTGTTCAAGAGTTTCTTGGTATCCCTAAAGAAGGTATTGGTAAAGGGATAGCAAAAAGTGTTAAAAATATAGCAGATGAGTTTGGTTTTCAAGAAGAAGACATTAATGCACCTCTTCCTGGTCAAAAAGAAGAAGAACCATTTAAGGTTCCAACTGGTACACCTTCAGGGGTAAGACCTCTTTCTACTGATGTTCCTACTGTTCAATCTGTTTCAACTGCTACACCTGGGGCAGCAGGTTCATATTATCTTGGTTCTACTTTTGTTGCAGAACAACCTATTGCTGGTGTTCAATATAATGCTATTAGTCTTGAAGATGAAGACAATCTTGGTCTTTTTACTATCAACAAAAAAAGCAGTCAACTTCTTTTACCTCAATCAACGGGTGGTAAGTCAGAAGTAGTTGATGCTAATAAATTTGTTAACGTAACTTTATATAATCTTCCTCCAGAAAAAGTTAAACAATACCAAGCCAAATACGGTGTAAATCAAACCGGTAAAATGAATGCTGCTCTGGCAGGTAAAATATTTAATGATGCTAAGAAAGCATCTTATGAAAACTACATTCGTTCTAACCCTGAAATTACTACAGATAAAACTCAAGTTTCTTGGGAAGATGCTGTTATTAATCCAGCCTCTATTGGTGGTGCCGGTGAGGGTGGTGGTGTTTCCGCTAAGCAGATTAGGTCTTCTAAAGAGGCTATAAGAATTTCTGCTAATCAACTTGGTGTTACTCTTGATGATGCTAAACTTAATTCTTTAGCAAATGCTTACGCTAGAGGTGACATTAGTGCTTCCGTTCTTCCTTACGAGATTGCTCGTCAAGGTGAGATTGATTATACTAAAGGTGCTGCTGGTAACACTTATAATAAACTTCGTGAACTTGCTAGTGCTTATGGTATTCAATACAGTGAAGATTGGTACAAAAATTCTGTAGCAGGTATATTATCTGGTAAAGAATCAGAAGATACCTATGATATAAATATTAAAGAATTGGCTAAATCTAAGTATCCTACTTTGGCTAAACAGATTGATGCTGGTCGTAATGTGCGTGACCTTGCTTCACCATATATTCAAACTATGTCACAAATTTTAGAACTAAGCCCAGATGCTATTAATGTTGATGATTTTTATATTAATCAGGCTTTAACTGGTTTAGATGCTGAAGGTAATCCTAAACAAAAACCGTTGTGGGAATTTCAACAACAGTTACGTCAAGACCCTCGTTGGAATTATACAAGGAATGCTCAAGATAGTTTGATGGGTACTGCACGTAAGGTTCTTCAAGATTTTGGATTGGTATCTTAAATGGCAACTGATTATAAAAAGAATGCTGCTGAGGCTAAAAAAGTTGTTGCCTCTTTACCTAAGGCTCAACAGGCTGCTGCACAAAAAGTTATTACTCAGGCTGCTAAAACCGGTGAAGGTGTATCTAATAACGAGTTAGCGTTTTTAAAGGCTAATACTTCAAAACTTAGTGCTAAGACTGACCCTAAAGCATTTCTTGGTACCCTTGAACAACGTCAAACATTTTTACAATCTCAACAAGCAGGTGCGGGTGCTGGTACTACCCCACAAATTTCTGCTGAAGAAGCAGCAAGACTTGCAGCACAAGAAGTTGAAAATGCTCGTCTTCAATCTCAACGCACTGATTGGTCTGAATACCTTTCTCAAGTATTTAACTCTTATGGTCTTAATGCTCTTGCACCTAAGATTAAAGAATTTGTTCAACAAGGTTTCACACCTGACACTGTAACACTTAAACTTCAAGAAACACCTGAATATAAACAACGTTTTATTGGTAATGAGAATCGCCGTAAAGCAGGTTTACCTGTTTTAACTCCTGGTGAATATCTTTCCGTTGAATCATCTTATAAAAAGATTCTTAAAGATGCTCAACTTCCTTCAGGTTTTTATGACCAACCTGATGATTTTGGTAAATTTATTGGTGCAGATATTGCGCCCACTGAACTTCAAGAACGTGTAAATATTGCTAATCAGTCTTTACAAAATGCTGATAAGTTTTATACTGATTCTTTGCGAACATATTATGGTTTAAATAGTGGTGATATGTTGGCTTATGCTCTTGACCCTGAGCGTGCTTTACCTGTTATTACTCGTCAACAAAAGGCTGCACAGTTTGGTGCTGAGGCTGCCCGTCAAGGTATTCAAGTGGCTGCACCTATGGCTGAAAGATTTACTGGTCAACTTGGTGTAACGCAACAAGAAGCCCGTCAAGGTTTTGAACAAGTTGCGCAAATTCTTCCTGAAGCACAAAGACTTGGTGCTATAACCCCTGGTGCACAACCTGTTGGGTTAGAAGAAACAACAACTGCTGTGTTTGGTGGAGAGTCTTCTGCTGACTATAAACAAAGAATTAGAAGACTTGCTGAAATTGAACAATCAAGATTTGCTGGCCAATCAGGTGTAAGTAGAACCTCATTGATGCAAGGAACACAAGGCCAGTTTTAAAAACCTGCTAAGCGCACCGGCACTTAGAAGCGTAACCGAAGACCGGTAGTACAAGCCAACACAGATTCCCCTGTTTGTGTATGTGGTGTACGACAACTTAATGAAAGGGAGTGGCTGCAATGGCCAACCAATACGAATACGAAGACGAAATAGAAGAACAAGATAATGGTCCCGCAGAATTGCGTAAGGCCTTGAAGAAAGCACAGAAGGAAAGAGAAGCCATTGAGGCTGAACTTAACCAAATGCGTTCTGAAATGCGTTCTCGTTCCGTCAAAGATGTATTGGCCTCAAAAGGTGTATCAGATAAACTAGCGAAACTTATTCCTGGTGATGTGAACACACCTGAACAGATTGATGCTTGGTTAAACGAATACAGTGATGTATTCGGTATTCAACCTGCAGAGTCTGCTCAACCTACCGTTGATGAGGAAACGATTAGAGATAATCAACGTATCAACCAAAGTACTTCAACTGCACAGAACCCTTCAGGTGAGCAAACGCAACACCAAAAGGTTATGGCTGCGAAGACTAAGGATGAACTTGACCAACTTCTTTTCGGTCAATCTCTCGGTAGATAACCGCAACTACTATCAACCTTGAAAGAAGGTGAACTAAATTGGCCGAAAATTATACAAGCACTAGCACCGCGTCCCTAGGAACTTCCTTGGTACAAACTGCTTATGACCGCTATGTAGAATTTGCACTTCGTGCTATGCCACTTATCCGCGATGTTGCTGATAAGCGCCCTGCACAACAGGCTATGCCAGGTTCATCTGTCGTATTCCAGTTATACACTGATTTATCGGCAGTAACCGGCACACTAACTGAAACTGTAGACCCAGATTCAGTTGCTTTAGGAAATACAAGCAACGTAACCGTAACTCTAAACGAATACGGTAACGCTGCAATCGCAACACGCAAGTTAGAACTGTTCTCATTGTCTGATGTTGACCCAGCAATTGCTGACATCATCGCATTCAATATGGCAGATTCTATTGACAACTTTGCACAAACAGTGCTACGTCAAGGCTCAAACGTTATTTACTCAGGTGGTGGCTCAACAACTACTGGTGTTACCGGTGGTGCTGCTTCACAAATTACCTCAGCAAACGTTCGTAGAGCAATTGCTAAATTGCGTGCAAACAAGGCTGTTCCACGTGTTGGTGAACTATACTGGGTTGGAATACATCCAGAAGTTTCACACGACTTACGTGCAGAAACAGGCGCAGGCGGATGGCGCGAAGCACACGTTTACAACGAATCAGGTGCTGGCAATCTATGGCCAGGGTCTATCGGTGTTTACGAAGGTGCAATGTTCGTAGAATCACCACGTTTGTACAATGCTACAGACGGTGGTTCAAGCGCACGTGTATTCCGTACACTTATCTGTGGTAAGCAAGCATTGGCTGAAGCCGTTGCTGAAGAACCACACGTAGTTATCGGACCTGTTACCGATAAGTTAATGCGTTTCCGTCCAATCGGATGGTACGGCGTTCTTGGATTTGCTCGCTACCGCGAAGCATCCTTGTTCCGCATTGAGTCAACCTCAAGCATCAACAACGCCTAGTTTTAGGCAAACTTGTAGCCCCCATCTTTGGGTGGGGGTTACACCTTTAAGGAGAACAATGGCTTACTATTTTTTACCACCTACTGTTGAAGAAGGCCCTGCCGGTGGTGGAGCATTGTTTTATCGTTACAAATTGACTAGGGCTAATAGTGTTTTACAGAGGACTGACGGGTCCTATTATAGTGTTCGTACACCAAGCGTTGAGGAAACACAATCCGCTTTGTATTACTATCCAGGTGGACACCAGAATTTGATTTCAGATGCAGAACGCACAAGTTTAATTGCAGCCGGTTACGGCCCAAATATTATAGAGGAATAGATGACACCAGGTAGATACAATATGAAAGTTTATCAAGGCTCAACTTTTAGCCTTAGACCACAATGGAAAATTGATGGCACATATGTTAATGTGACCGGTTATTCTGCTGCTATGAGTGTTAAGTATTCCCCAACTTCTGTTTCAACAATTATTTCTTTAACATCTTCTAACGGTAAAATCACTGTTGGTACTACTGATGGTAAATTTACTTTGGCTTTGACTGCCGCTGAAACTACTGCTTTGGCTGCAGGTAATTATGTTTATGATTTAGAAGTTACCGCACCTAATGGTACTGTGACTCGTCTTCTTGAAGGTGGCTTCACTGTTTACGAAGGGGTCACTTCTTAATGTCAACAGTTTTTTCTACAGCAGTTGTTGAAATACCAACAACAACAACAACTCTTAATGTTGAATATGAAGAGACTGTTATTGTTGAACTTGGCGTTATTGGTCCTCAAGGTGTTGAGGGCGACCAGGGTGTTACTGGCCCTACCGGACCTGCGGGTCCTACCGGTGCGACCGGTGATACTGGTTCTACCGGTGTTACTGGTCCCACTGGTACCACAGGTGCCACAGGCAATACAGGTTCTACAGGACCTACAGGTGCCGATAGCACTGTTGCTGGCCCTACTGGCCCAACCGGTGCTGTAGGTGCTACGGGTGCAACGGGGGCAACAGGTGACCAAGGTTTACAAGGTGTTACAGGTCCTACAGGTTCGCAAGGCGATACTGGTGCTACAGGTCCAACTGGTCCTACTGGCGCTCAGGGAATCACTGGTGCTACTGGCGTTACAGGTCCCACTGGCGACCAAGGTTTGCAAGGTGTCACTGGCGCAACTGGTGTTACTGGACCGACAGGTGCAACAGGTGAGACTGGACCTACAGGTCCTCAAGGTATTCAAGGTGTAACAGGACCAACCGGACCAACTGGTATTACTGGTTCAACAGGTGCAACCGGACCTACTGGTGCTGACTCAACAGTTGCTGGACCAACAGGTCCAACAGGTGTGCAGGGTGTTGTTTACGGAATTTCTGAACCTACAGACACAGGTGTGGTATGGTTAGATACTGATGCAACAGGCCCACTTGTACCTAACGGTGGAACCACAGGTCAATACCTTGGTAAAGTTTCCAATGCTGACTATGATGTTAGTTGGCAAAGTATTCCTGAAAGTTTAAATCCGTTTTTACTAGGTGGGATATAAATGGCTGTTTTAAAATATTACGATGGTACCGATTGGGAACCAATTGTTAGTGCTTTACAAGGACCAACTGGTGCTAGTATAACTGGTGCTACCGGACCAACAGGCGCTACGGGTGCTACTGGTACAGACCTTGGGTTTGTTCCTAATTTTATGCTTGGCGGAATGTAACAAAATAACATATTGGGGACGATATGAAAAAGATTAAGATATGTGCGTACACGATTGCTTTGAATGAAGAAAAGCACGTGATGCGTTGGCTTGAGGGAACTAAAGACGCAGACCTTAGGGTTATTGCTGATACTGGTTCAACGGATAAAACTGTTGCACTTTTACAAGCAGCACCTAATGTGATTGTTCACCAAATATCTGTTAAACCTTTTAGGTTTGATGATGCACGTAACGCAGCACTTGCTTTAATTCCTGCTGATGTTGATGTGTGTTTGTCTCTTGATATGGATGAGGTTCCTGAAAAGGGTTTCTTTCACACTGTTCGTGAGACTTGGGAACCTGGCACGGGTCGTGCTTGGGTTTGGTGGCAAACTGGTAATAAGTGGAAGAACAATAATAGGCTTCACGCACGTGAAGGTTATCGTTGGATTAAACCGTGTCACGAAGTAACCTTCCGTTATGCTGAGGGTGAAGAGAAAACTTTAGATTATGATTTGACAGTGTTTCATAGACCTGATGATTCTAAGGCTAGAACTTATTATTTGCCTATGCTTCAGGCTGCTGTGCACGAAGACCCACGTGATGCACGTATGTGGGCTTATCTTACACGCGAATACTTTTTTCACGAAAATTGGGAAAAAGTTATTGAGTCTGCTTTTAGTACATTACAAGCAGGTGGTTGGTATGTTGAACGTTCCGCTGTGTGTCGTGCTGCGGGTGAGGCTTCACAAAAACTTGGTAATAAAGAGAATGCTCTTAAATGGTTTCAACGTGCTATTAAAGAGAACCCAACAGAACTTGAACCTTGGTTTAGTTTTGCACAGTTCTCTTACACTGTTAGTAACTGGCAAGGGTGTTGGGATGCTGCAAGTAAAGTGTTTGAACTTGAACCATCAACCCATTATCTAAATGATAAATCAATTTGGGATTGGCGTTGCTACGATTTGTTGGCTGTTGCAGGTTGGCAACTTGGTAAGAAAGAAGAATCTTTAAAGTACATTAAAATGGCCCTTGAGGCTAATCCGGAGGACGGGCGCTTACAAGATAACTTGAAGTGGTTGGAGGAGAACTATGTCGCTACACAGACAGAGAACCCATCCTGATTATGTTGAAGGTTGTTTTGGTTGTAAGGCTTCCACGTTAGAGTTGCATCCTGGTGATGCTGCACATATGCGTGTTGTTTCCCGTAAGAAGTGGGATGCTGAACTTAATGCTTATGCTGATGCTAGACGACAGGGTATTCAACCTGCTGGTACTAGTATGAAAGCAATTAAGGATGCCCATAAGGCTAGTGAGAATCTTGGTAAAGCGTATAACGGTGAGAAGATGGCACCGGCTCATAGGCTTGCCAACAAAAAAATAGCAAATGCTATGAACAAGTTAGGAATATAATATGTGTGATTGTGGATGTTATGGTGCTGTCAACCCTTACGGTGTTGGCGGTTCAGAAGTTAACAAACCTGCTAAAGCAAAAGGTGGAGTTCCACCTCGTATGCCTCAACCAAAATTTGTTGAGGTTGGTAAGTACAAGAACGAACCTAAAAACAATAAGTAATAATGCCTGAGTTAAACGCAAATATTCCACCGATAGATTGTTATGTGCGTGGTAACTTTTTGCGTAACCAAATAGATTCACACAATCAATATTTTGAATGTGTAATATTTGGTGTGTCAAGTGTGCAGAATCGTTCCCCTTTGTTTCATTTTATGATGGAAGATGGTGGGCTTTGGTGGCGTATGCCATTGAATGCGTTTTGTACAAAACCTGGTGTTCCAGAGGTTGATTTGCACGAACTTGTTTTATGGAACTCGTTTAGCCCATATGTATCTGTGACTAAGTTTGCTAATTTAGCAAACCTTAGAATGAGTTACAAAGACCGTCAGAAAAATGTTGTTCAGGGTAAATATTTGTTTACTTTGGATTGGCATAATCCTGATTCTAATAGGCTTGATGATGGTTATTCGGAAACACCTAATGAACATAAATGTGGTCACGTTATCCAACGTGATGATGGCAACTTTGCCATACAACCTAATAATAGGGTTCGTGTGTTTGAGCCTTCCTTTGCTAATAGAAAAGATTTAGTTATTGGTAGGATTATTAATGACCGTGTTTGGGATGTTGAAGATGAGGAAAAATAATGGCTAAATCACCTGCTTGGCAACGTGCTGCTGGCAAAAACCCTAAAGGTGGGTTGAATGCTAAAGGTCGTGCTAGTGCTAAGGCACAAGGTATGAACCTTAAACCACCTGTTAAAGCGGCGGCAGCCAAAAAATCACCTAAGTCTGCAGCAAGACGTAAATCTTTCTGTGGTCGTATGTGTGGTATGAAGTCTAAGTTGACTTCTGCTAAGACTGCTAGAGACCCTAACAGTCGTATAAACAAATCATTGAGAGCGTGGGACTGTAACTGCAAATGAAAAAGAAACCTGTTTGGGAAACAAAAAACCCTAAAAAGAAATCAACCAAATTAACACCTGCTCAGAAGGCTGCTGCTAAAGCACGTGCCCAAAAGGCTGGTAGACCATATCCTAATTTAATTGACAATATGGCTGTTGCGAGAAAGAATAAATAATGACTTACGGTTTTGCTGGTTCAACACTTGTTGACGAATTAAACAGACTTGCTAATGGTGGTGCATCTTATCCTGCACGTGAAACCTATCAAGATGCTCAAGGTGCTGCCAACAAATGGGCTGGCACAACCGGTCTTGGTCTTAATGGTGCACTTAATAAGAAAGCCTCAGCAGGTCGCAGTGCCGCTGACTATAAAGGTTTAAACGCTGTATGTAATGAACTTGCAGGAACAACAGGTTTGTCTGCTATTCCTGCTCTAAGAGAAGTTGAGGACTAATGCCAAGTTTTTCTGACCTCGTTGATGAAACACTTATTGCCTTATCTGGGTACACTCAACGCCAAGACCAATCAACTTATTTAACTGCCGCTATGACTGACACACAACTAACTATGACTGTGTCTGATGCCGCAACTTTATCTAAAGGACTTGTTGAAGTTGGGGATGAGTTAATGTGGATTGAATCCTTTGACCGTACAACCAACATTGCAACTATTGCACCTTACGGTAGAGGTTTTCGTTCAACACAAAAAGCACCACACAATATTGGTGATAGAGTCACTATCTCCCCAAGTTTTCCTAAAGATGTTATCCGTAAACAAATAAACAACGCTGTAACTGGTGTGTTCCCTGACTTGTTCGGTGTGTTCTACACAACATTTAGTTTCATATCAAGCCAAAACACTTACGAACTTCCATCAGAAGCAGATGAAATTCTACAAGTTATGTGGCAAACAACTGGTCCAACACAAGAGTGGCTTCCTGTCAGACAGTATTCTATTAACAAGAACGCCTATGTTGGTACTTTTAATACTGGTAAAACAATATCTGTTTATGACGGTATTGTTCCAGGTCGCACTGTGCACGTGGTTTATTCACGTCAACCACAAGAAATGTTTTTATCATCAGATGATTTTGAAGACGTAACCTATCTACCTGCCTACGCTAAAGAACCTGTTGTATTAGGTGCAGCGTACCGTGTTGCAGGTTACTTGGACGTTTCACGTCTGCCAGGTCAAAGCGCCGAGGTTGACCAGATTGACCAGGCTTCACCTATTGGTTCAGGTGGAACTGTTACTAGGGCTTTGTTTCAACTTTATCAACAAAGGCTTACTGTTGCTTCTAAACGCCAACAGGAAGATTTCCCAATTCGCGTAAGATATGGAAGGTAAGTAATGCCAGTTAATCGTTATTATTCGTCTACTGCTGTTGATACCACTTTAACTGGTGGCGTTAACTCTTCTGCAACTTCTATCACTGTTGCTTCAACTTCAGGGTTTCCAACATCATACCCTTACACTTTAGCACTTGACTATGACAATGCTTCCGAGGAACTTGTTAACGTCACCGCTGCCGCTGGTACAACTCTTACTGTTGTTCGTGGACAGGATGGCACAAGTGGTACTGCTCACTCTGCTGCTGCTGTTGTTAAGCACGTTATCTCTGGCCGTGATTTACGTGAACCACAAGAACACATTGCTGCTTCTACTGGTGTTCACGGTGTTACAGGTGCTGTGGTTGGTACAACTGATACACAGACTTTAACTAATAAAACTATTGATTTTGATTCAAACACAATTCTTAACAGCGAAAAAGATAACGTTTCTGTTTTGCTGTTAATGGGTGGGTAATAAAAATATGATAACAAAGGAAAATAAATAATGGCAACAGTATATAAAGTACTGGGACAGTCAGCCCCTGCTGCAACAACTGCAACAGATGTTTACACTGTTCCTTCATTGAAATATGCAGTGGTTTCTACAATCACTGTTTGCAGTCGCACAACAGGTACAGCAACAGCGAAGTATCGTATCTCTGTGAGACCTAATGGTGCAACAGGAGCAGACCAACATTATATTGCTTATGATGCCCCTATTACACCTAACGACACAATTGCTTTAACCCTTGGTTTGACAGCAGATGCAGCAGATGTTATTACTGTTGAAGGTTCTACTGCAGACCTTTCTTTCAACGTATTCGGAAGCGAGATTGATGTCTAATGTCAGTTAAATCTTTTAAAACCAGTGGGGTTGGAGTTGATTTAGCCCCACAAGGTCTAGTCTTAATTAATACGACTAGTTTTAGTGGAGTAAGTACAGTTTCATTTCCAACAAATACTTTTACTGCAACTTATAGCAATTATTTGTTTATGTTTGATATTACTGGTTCTACAGCGTTAAACGTCACAGGTAGAATGCGTGCTGCTGGCACAGATAACACTTCAACAATCTATGGTTCAACTTCTTGGTCTGGTTCTTCAAGTGTTGCTGCAAGTGGTGGCGCTTCTGCAACCAGTTGGTCAGCACTTGGTCAAGCCTATGATGCAGATATGAAAAGAAACATTGTTTCATTTACTTTATGCCAACCCCAAATTTCAACCAGATTTACTTATGGTCACGCAATTTATATTGCAGATGTTAATGGAACACCATTCCCAGTACAAACTTATGTTGGTACAAACGTTACAACTTCTTTTGATTCAATAACTTTTGGCACAAATACTGGTACGATTTCTGGCTCGATTTCTTGCTACGGCTTTAACGAGTAAAGGATAGATAATGGCAAAATCTGAAACAATTAAAATACAAGACGGCGACACAGTTATTGAATTAACAGGCGAAGCCAAAGAAGCGTTTTTGGCAGATAGAGAAGCAACTAATGTCGCAATTCAATTAGTTGAAACGGAGTATGCGGCTAAACAAGCAGCCCGTACCTCTGCTCTGACCAAGTTAGCAACAATTGCTGGTCTCACTGAAGACGAAATGGCAGCACTAGGGTTATAAACCACAACTAAATATAGGGCAGTACAACAAGCAGTTTTGTAGGTAATCATTTTCAAACGTCCCCTTGGAGATAATTATGAGAAGCAAAATAGCAGTAACAGTACTAGCAAGTGCATTAATTGCAACACCGGCTATGGCTTTTACAGAGCCTTATCCTGGTTCGTATCGTGAGACAAGGGACATAACTTGTCCCGCGCAATACCCTATAAAAACTGGTGAAGGCGTAAATGGTGGTGGTTATATCACTACCTGCTGGACCCAACAAGCGTGGAACCTTCAGATGGCTGGTGGTGACGATTGGACCAATTGGCTCAACGGCACCTACACTCCAGTACCAACCCCAACACCAACTGTCACAGTTACGGCTGAACCTGTTGTTGTTGAACGTGTTGTGGAACGTGTGGTTTCAGGTGGTACACAGATTGTTGTTCAAGAAGTTTTACAACCTAAACCTGACACTTCTACTGGTAAAGCAATCAGGGCTGAGATTAAACGTTTGAAGGCTGAGATTAAACGCCTTGAACGTAAGTTTAAAAAGATGAGTCAAAGATAGAAGAACAAAAACCTTGGTATAGCGTTGAGGAAATCCTTGATGTTTATCAGAAAAGGTTTACTATCCTAGGTCATAAACGTCAACTTTGGTTAACAGATAAACATTTGATTAACCGGTTGAATAGATTTGCCCACCCACAGTTTGCGACCACAGAGAACCTTGAGGAAGCAGTAATGCTTTCCCCAGGACAATCAACACGTAAGGCAAACATCAATAGATACAAAATGATTTACCGTCATTTGTTGTATCTGAAACTGATTCCTGAAAAAGAATCACCAGCAGAGAAACTACCTAAACTGCGTAAACCTAAATCAAGCCCAAGACCTTTTACACATAACGAGGTTGCTTTGATTATGCAGGAGGCAAGAGAACCAATGAAACATTGGTTTATCTTGTCTTGCTTTGCTGGTTTAAGGTCTGCTGAGATTAGTTTGTGTAAAGGTGCTGACCTTGAAGAAATGCAAGACGGTTATATGATTCGTATCCCTGCCGGTAAAGGCGGAACGGATTTAGCATTACCAGCACATCCTGTGGTCGTAGATATGATTAAGTCTTATGGAACTTTAGGTAGGTTGTGGCCAACTGTTAAGTCACACACATTATCCACCTATGCTTGTAAAGAATTAAAACGTTTAGGGATAAATAAAAAACTTCACTCAGGTAGACATTACTTTGCAACTAATGCTTATTCTGTTTCCGGTGGAGACCTACTTGCTGTGTCTAAACTTATGAGACACGCTTCCCCTGCTACCACTGCAATCTATGCAGAGTTAGCATCACCTGTTGCTAAACAAGTTATTAACTCTATGCAAACCCCAGGTATAAATATGAAAGGTAATAATGAATAGTAAAATTATTAAAGATGTAGTACTAAGAAGTTTTGCTTTGTTTTTAGCAATGGCATTACCGGCTATCGGTGTTGGTGCTTTTGCTGGTGTTGAACCTATTAACTCTGCAGCAATTGCTGGTGGATTAGCAGTGTCACGTGTTATCACAGATTTAGCAAAGGCTTTCTTGGATGACGGAAAACTAACCCAAGAAGAAGTTGATGCAATATTTAGAAAAGCCAACAAAAAAGAAGAGTCTAAATAAATGGGTTTACCAATTGCTAATGGAAAGATTACAACTGCATACAAGAAAAAAGGCAAGATGTGGTCAAAGGGCTATCACACAGGCGTTGATTTTGCTGTACCTACAGGTACTGACATTATTGCTGTTGCTGATGGCAAAGTTGTTAACGCTAATTGGGGTAAATCCTATGGAACACAAATTGTACAAAAACTTGAGGACCAAAACGCTTGGGTTATTTACGCGCATTTATCTAAATCATTGGTTAAACCTGGAGATGAAATCAAAAAAGGGCAACATATAGGTGAGTCAGGTAATACTGGTAATTCTTCAGGCCCACACTTGCATTTTGAAATGCGTGATAATGTTCGTTGGTCTGCAGGGAAAGACTTAGACCCTAAAGACGTTCTTGCTGTTTAATAATTATTAACCACTACCTCTGCTTGCACGTAGTATACAGGGAAACTGCAGTGGTACCTGTACGGAGTTGACTGACCTCCAGGGTTATCTGTCAGTCTTAATTTTTTAGGGATAACATTTGAAACACTTCTCTATCGTTTTCGCTATACTTGTGTTAACAACTTTTATAGCGCAACCATCTTACTCTGATGATGTAACAATTAACTTGGATAACACAACACCTTATGTAGATGTGCCCGTAACTGTTCCTGAAGAATCATTGGTTCATATTGAAACAACAACAGGTACACCACAAACTAACCCTGGGTTTATTGATTCTTGGATATATTTTCTTGACTCATCTTTAAATGTTTTATTTGCTGATGATGACAGTAACCATAATGCTAGCAATGTGCTAGCATCTAAGATTCACCAAATAGTTTCAGCAGGTGAGTATGTTATTCGTGCCACAAGTTTTGCTTTTGTGGCAAGCCAGGGTACACAGTTTCCTAACGGGTCTTACTTGTTGTCTACCAATTTAACAGTAGCCACGCCAAGCCCATCACCAACAGTGACAGAAGTGACACCAGAGCCAAGCCCTTCGCCAACTGAAACTCTGACACCTACTCCAAGCCCATCTGAGACTTCAAGTGTGCAACCATCTCCTGAGCCTTCTCCGACTCCTTCAGAGACTCAGTCACAACCAGAGAGTCCTCCCGGTC
>Ga0247839_1003984_pt1 | contig 19542 bp, 21 predicted proteins | sample LaCruzMarch2015__6_FD_192405 | JGI IMG/M metagenome (GOLD analysis project Ga0247839, IMG submission 192405) | Freshwater microbial communities from meromictic Lake La Cruz, Castile-La Mancha, Spain - LaCruzMarch2015_16m | ecosystem: Environmental > Aquatic > Freshwater > Lake | place: Spain... | reverse complement strand
CCGAGGTCAAAGCTGCGGAGAAAGTACCCAAGGACGGCAATCAAACTATCAAGACACGAGTCCGCGTCGCGCGCTCCTCGCACGATGAACTGTCGTGGAACGTTATCCTCGGTGTCACCTTCGGCCGCAACGGGAAGGAAATCAACGCGCCCTACCACGGCGATATTGTGGTCGAAGCCCGTCTGCGCGTTCATCCCGGATACCCTGCGGAAAAGCGCGCACAACTGGTGCAAGTCACCGGTGCCAGCTTGGCCTACGGCATGGCTCGCGAAGTCATCGCCAACCTCACCGCCCGCGGTCCACACGGCACTTATTCGCTGCCCTCCATTTCGTTTCTCGAAACCAAAAGGAAACCAGCCAAGTCCGCAGTTCGCTGAGAGCAGGACCTTCCACTCTGTCGCAGTTGCGCAAGTCGTTGCCTTTCTGAGGCTTTCTTGCTGAATACTGCCAGCTGAACACCGCCCACTCCGGCCTCCGACCGGTCAAGGTTCCCAACCTCGCAGCGCTGGCTTGCTTGCAAAACCGCTTGAACGAGCTGGGCCAGAATCTGGCGATTGAGATCCGGGAGTGGTGATTGAGTAATGGGTCACAAGAGCAACGCTCTGAACCGTTTGCCGGCAGTCGCTTCCTTAAAACTTTATTCCTACAGACTTAACACCGCCCACCCCGGCGGGCCTATGACTCACAAAGTTCTCTGAAGCGTCTGGCCAATACAGTCTCAATTCCTTAAACCTTCTCTATTTAGATGTCCCAGACTCCCACACCGAAACAGCCGGAGAACCACTCCAAGAAGTATGCCGTGCTGTTTGCCGATATCGACGCTGGGCGTACCAAGCTACCCATGTTCCAGCGCGATTTCGTCTGGGACAAATCACAGACCGCGAAGCTGATCGACAGCATCTTGAAGGGGTTCCCGGTAGGCACCTTCATCCTCTGGAAGACGCGTGATCGGTTCCGTCATTTTCGGGAACTCGGCAACCTCAAGCTTCCGGAGCCGCCAGCCGGGGACTCGGTGCAATACGTTTTGGACGGTCAACAGCGCATCACCTCGCTCTATGCGGTCCGTAAAGGCCTTCGCATCACACGCGAAGGCCGCGTCATCGACTACAAGGACATCTGCATCGACTTGGAAGCGGGTAGCGGCGCTGAGGACGAAGTGGTCTACGCCGAGGCGCCGGAGGGTAGGGAAACCATCTCGGTCCACGACCTCCTGACTAAAGACGTCACCGACTTCGACGCCTACGGCAAAGCCGAGCGCCGCAAGATCCACGAATACCGCGCCGCACTCACCGGCCACGACTTCTCCGTCATCGAGATCCCCGAATACGACATCGACACTGCCTGCGAGATCTTTACTCGCATCAACACTGGTGGCAAAGAGCTGTCGCTTTTTGAGATCATGGTCGCCAAGACCTTTGACCCCGATTCTGGTTTCGACCTTGAGCAAAAATACCGTGACTTGGTGGAGGGCGACGAGGAGGGGAATAAAAGCCTGACCGACGCCAGTTTCGAGACGATCCCAGCCATCACCATCCTGCAGTGCATCGCCGCGCACTTGAAAGATGGCATCCGCCACGGAGATATTCTTCGCCTTGACCGCCAAGCCGTTATCGACTGCTGGCCCCATGTGAAAGAGACTATCTTCGCCGCTATTGACCACATGCAGTCCCACTTGGGCGTCGCCGTCTCCCGCATCCTCCCGTATCCCGTGCTCCTCGTCGCCTTCAGCCATTTCTTTGACCGCAACAAGCTCAAGCCGGCAAACCACGACCAGACCCGATGCCTCGCCGAATATTTTTATCGAGCCGGACTCAGCAATCGCTATTCATCCGGCGTTGCTGTCAAAATGATCGCCGATCTGCAGAAAATGAAGTCCATCGCCCAAGGCAAGCGTCCATCCTACAAAGGGGAAGATCTCGAGATCACCCCCGACACCTTCCGCACCAAGACCTTCGCCATCAACGACGCCTTCTCCAAGACCGTGCTCTGCCTGCTCGCCTCGGAAGGTCCGCGCAACCTGCAGACCAACGGCGTCATTAAGCTCAACAACTCCTGGCTGCGCAAATCATCCAGCCGCAACATCCATCACATCTTCCCGAAGGCATGGATCAAAAAGCATGGCAAACCCGAGTGGGATGCCAACGTCATCGCAAACATCATGCTTGCCGATGAGTATCTTAACCAGAGGGTGATCAAGGCATCGGCGCCGAAGGAGTGGGTAGGCCAGTTCTCGCGCAAAAGCTCGTCCCTCGAAGATAGTTTCCTCACGCATCTGATCGGATGCGAGGGACTGGAGGCGTTGCAGAGCAATGCCTATCCGAAATTCCTGACAGTCCGTTCACGTGCCCTTTACGACGCTGTGACCGCACTCATTTGAAATGACACAGTCGATGAAGACGCAATACGAATTTGAGCCATTGGGAAACAGCCCAGAGGAGGGCTATAACGATCCGCTGAAAACCATTTTCGGCAACCGTGTGGAAACGGTGACGCGGGAGGCTTTTCAAAACAGCATAGACGCCATCGCAGATGAAACAAAACCAGTCAGAGTTCGCGTTGCTCTTGAGCAACTCTCGCGCAGCGAAATACCAGCTGTAGATCGCCTGAAGAAAATCTTAGAAGCGTGTACGGATGCGTGCAAAGAGGCCAACACTGCCCAGGGGATCAGACACTTTAAGCACGGAGTGAAGGTCCTTGAATCCGGGAAGATACCAACCCTCGTGATATCGGATTTCAACACAACCGGATTGACGGGAGTGAACGAGGACAAGCGCAGCAAGTATTACAATTTTTTCAAGTCTGTGGGTGGTCACAACAAGCCACCTGGCGCCGCTGGCTCATACGGATTCGGGAAGACAACCAACATGGCGTTTTCCGAGATCGATACCTTCTTCGCTACCAGCAATCATGGAGAGGGTCTGCTCTTCATGGGCTGCCTCAGAGTTTGCTCGCACACAATCGACGGCAAGGTGATGCGCGGCGTTGGATCCTATGGATTGCATGGGCAATTGCCCGTCAGGAATGACGCGACAATACCTAAAGTTTTCCTTCGTGAGCATCGCCTTAACCAGCGTGGAACAGATGTTTTCATTCCTGCCTACAAGGATCATGGAGACTGGAAAGAGAATACGATCAAGTCGGCTTTGAAAAACTTCTGGCTCGCTATTTATGCGGGCAAACTGGAGGTCGAAGTCGATGATTTGTTGATTCAGAAAAGCAACGTTGAGCAAGTGATGAGAGAATATTTTCCGGCAAATGTTCGTACCGGAAAGTGGCGCACAGAAGACCCTCTACCCTATTTCGAAGCATACACGCGGGGTAATAAAACTACCGAAGAACTGCCTACTCTCGGCACGGTGGACTGCTATCTTCTGGCTGGTGACCAACGTCAATCGACAGGCTACGTAGCGTGCTTCAGAAAAAACTTGATGCTGATTCAGCACAAAAGATTCGACAGCATCGTGCCCTACTCGGGTGTTTTTGTCTGCACTGACAAACACGGTAACGCCGTGCTCCAGGATCTCGAGCCTCCGCAGCATGATTCGTGGGACAAGACAGTTCTCCACGCACAAGACGAAAATGGGCAAGTTCGCCCAGAGTGTGCCTCTGCAGACAAGGAATACAGATCTTTTCTTCGAGATAAAATCAGCAAGTTGCTAGGCAGCAAGACAACTAAGCGAATCGAGCTAGCATCGCTCAATCGCTTCATCCTCATTAAAAACAACGCGAACCGAACCCGTAACAAAGAAACTCCAGAAAGCGACGCAGCCGACGAGAGAGACAATCAGGGGTTGGAGCGCGTTAGGCAGACTAGCGTGGTTCTCGAGGCGCACCATCCAGAGGATGCCTACACCGCAAGTGCGCCTGTTAACCAGGAAAGTAGCAATGATCTAGGTGCGGGAACAGAGGAAGAGGAAGAACCCAACGTCGATACTAACGAGGAGGGAAATCCCGGGAACGGGGAAGGCGAAGCCCCTCCAAACTCCAAGGGCTTCGAACCGGGGCCAGGCAAAAGGACCGAACGGATAGCCCGCGCCACCGTGCGAGCTATACCTTCGTTCGAGGACGGCAGTCTAAGGACAAACGTAATCATCAGGACCTCGCCACCGCGGCCGCGAAAACAGTTCCGCATTGTCTTCAAAGCGGGAACGGATGATGGCTTTGAGGCCCTGGAAGTAGCCACTGTTTCGCCGCAAGGCCAGATCGGAGCAAAGGGCGATGTGTCTGGCGTCATTGCCGACCAGAATGGAAAAATCAATTTGATGGTAACATTTAAGAATAACTCGAAATACTCCCTCAAAGCCGAAGCGTATGAAGTTAAGTAACGTTTCTCTTCCTCATCCGGTAATCGGACTGCGAGGGATTAATAATACGAACTCGGATGAAAACGACGTTGAGGGTCTTTTCAAGGTCGAAAGGTGTGCGATCTCTACCGGTGACGATGAGCTGGATGTGAATGTCGTATACAGCCTCATCGGCTCATCCCAACTCACGAAGTTAATCACCGACGGAAAGGTTGCCTTTGCGTGTGAGTGCGCCTGCGCAAAGACGGCATTTCGAAGCGTCTATCGTGGAGGGAGCAATCTGAAATTTTCCGTAGATGTCGATGCGCTTCGAGACCAAGTCCTCTTCAACCACTATCTCGTTGCCGTGAAGCCTTTCGTTTACTCGGACGAATCCTGTTGGCATCCCGATTATGGCGGTTGCAGCTTTGAAATGAAGCCAGGCGTCGTTCTGGGCTATGCGGGGGAAACCAAGCACATGGTTGAGCGCGAGTCTTCAGGCGATACATCCGGCTCGTCACTATTCGCTGTCGAGTGCGGGGACGAGAAGTCGGGACCATTCCAAGTCGATGTTAACTCTGACGCTCTGACCATCTTCCTTCCTAAGAAGGTGTATGTGCCATTTTCGAACCTTTACGAGAATCGCCCAGATTACGCGGTGCACTTCCATGCATCGCTAGTGGTTCCGGCGCTGATGCACGCACTGTCAATCATGGCAAGCGACTCAAAGGATACTTACCAGGACAAGCGATGGTTCCAAGCGATCGAAACGGTGATGGCGAACGATAAAAACCTTCGGGATCTCGAACTCAGCAATTCCAACATGCTTAAAGTGGCCCAAAGTCTTGTCGGCTGTCCATTTGGAGAGCTGACCGAAACAATGATGTCGGTAGTTTCGGACCAAAATGAGGATTGATCGATATGGCCCAGCGTATTTTCACCAATTCGTTTCTCAATCAGTTGTCGAATAGTTTGCGCAGGGGGGACTTAACAGTCAGCCAGTCTGTCGCAGACGGGAAGCTTGAGTTTGATGCCTCCAGCACCCTGTCGCTCGATAGCTATCCAGATCTCGATGCGGTCAAGCTAGACGATCCAAGTGCTCGAGCGCCCGACACGAAGCAGTTTCCGAATGCAGTCAAACTGTATGAGGCTCTGCGCATTACCCCGTTTCAGGCCTCCGATCCTAGGCTCTGGAGCTATCTCGCGCTCGTAACTTTTCGGGACTACATGGGAAAAAAGCGCCCTCTTAAGGCAGTAAAGAAGAACCACAGCAGTTATATTCTTACGCACTACGTTTGCCCCGGCTCGTCAATCAGGAATTTGCTGCTGCACGATATTGCTTTGCTGTGGTGGATACCCTACCTGACGGCCTCCAAGGAGGGTGATTCGAGATATCAGCTCACAGAGGAAGTCTTCTCCAACCTGGACTACACCCGTCATCTACTGCCGGGAACTCAAGGGCGCGCAGTTTCCGTAAGGCACGCTGTCTTGGAGTTCGTGGTCGAGAATGCCGGTCTATTCAGGGAGTTCAAGGAGTCTCGCATCAGATTCATAATGCGTAGGCTCAACATGGACGCGGGCTACCGGCTTTTCCCGATGCTCTCCAAAGACGAGGTGAAGATAATAATAGATGGCATGCGCGCACAAATTGAGGAATGTCGAGACAGCGATTAAACATGGCATCCATCCGAGGAATAGACTTGTTCTGCGGTTGCGGAGGTGTAACTCACGGCTTCCTGCGTGCGGGCATCGACATGCGTTTGGGCGTCGATTTCGAAGGGGTCTACCGCGAGACCTTCGAGAAGAACAACAAAGTTCCATTTATTGAGAGAGACGTGAGACGTCTCGAAATCGGTGAGATCATTGGGCGCCTCGGAGGCGACAAGAAGGCACACCTCGTCGTGAGCTCCTGTGCGCCATGTCAGCCATTCAGCTTGAAGAATGGTAAACGATCGCGTGACGCTTCTGTTGATCCAAGAATCGACCTGGGTTTTGAGCTGACGAGAATTGTGCGCGAACTCTTGGATCAAGATGTGAACTGCACGGGCATTTTTATGGAGAACGTTCCTGAGTTCAGTAAAAGTCCTGTCTGGATAGGCGTGAGAGAGGAACTTTTAAAAATGGGATTCTCCGTGGCCTACAACGTTGTCAACTGCGCCGACTACGGAACGCCTCAGAGCCGGCGTCGCTTTATTGCCTTGGCTGTGCGTGGAGGAGGATTCCTTACTATGCCTCGCCCAACGCATGGCGACGGTCTTCTTCCTACCCTAACGGTTCGGGATGCTTTCAAGGGTCTTCCGAAGATACAAGCTGGCGCGGAATGTGATGTGACGCCGAATCACCGTTCCAGGGCGCTAAGCGAGCTGAATTTCCAGCGCATAAACTCAGTTCCCTTAAATGGAGGAAGCCGTTCCGCTTTTCCCGAGGAACTTGTCCTCGAGTGTCACAAAAAATTCGATGGCCACAAGGATGTCTACGGAAGGATGAACTTTGACACGCCATCACCGACCATCACTACGAGGTGTATCTCGATCACAAATGGTCGCTACGGGCACCCCGAGGAGCACCGAGGCATTTCGGTTCGAGAAGCCGCTCGTTTGCAGACATTTCCGGATGATTTTGTCTTCCATGGCACCTCAATTGAGACGGATGCCCGAATGATCGGAAATGCGGTTCCTGTTGCGGTGGCCGAGCTTTTCGGAAACTATCTTGCATCGACAATTGCTAAACGTTTTGGCCTGGAGAGCTGCTGCAACAACAATGAACAGGGTGAGCGAAATAATATCGCTGCTTAACGGCAAGAAAATCAGCCACAAGCGTGGAACATACCACTGCGATACGGCGAACCAGTCGGTTGTTGTCTTTAGTGAAACAGATACGACGGGTCGCGTAATGCTCCCTACCGACATGGTCCTAGAATGGATCCAAGCCTATGAGTTCGGCATCATAAAAACCGAAGATAAAGCCCGGGCAATGAGGCTTAAGGTCGTCGACTCCTCTCGCTGGGCACCGTTTCAGCACGGCTTTGAAACACACCTGGCGGCGATTGTCGCCGCTTGGGCTGCTCATAAAGACTCGCGAAAATCTGTTAAAGCGCGCCGATCGCGCGGCAAATAAGCGCCAGGAACGCCGCTCAGCGCCTTGTCTTCGACTTGCGGGGCTTTTTTGTAGCAGTTGCCTTTTTAGAGCGGCCCACACCGTGATCCCCAGAAGGGGAAGCCAACAAGTTCGCAAGCCATGCGTGAGCGTCAGATGGAATCTCAGGGAGCATAAAGCAGATCTCTACCTTTTTGGTGGGATTACCCGGACCTTTTGAGCCCGCGGCTCTGCCGACTTGGGCCGCAGCAGCCCTGAGTCTTGTTGCGAGTAGGTTTGTGTTGGTTCTAGGCGACAGAATTAGTGGAAACTTACACGTATCTGGGATGATATTGCGGAGGTCGGCGGGAAGACGAAGCGCCTCCTTACTCACAACCTGAGCTCTAGTGATCAAGGCCGAAAGTTTTGCCAACCGTCTTAGCACGACGGCGAAGGCGGGAATATAGTCAGAATTGTGATCTCCACCCCTCGACTCGAAAGTAACGCTAAATTCAGCTTCGATCAAATCGAAGGAGATGTTCGCGTCAAGTTGTCGCCTGGCGTCATCAGCGATTTTCAAGGCTACTGGTTCCTTTCTGAGTGCTTTTCCATCAACGCAAGAAGTCCACCCACAAACTCGTCTTCTGTCTCGTCCACGGAAGACGCTGATATCAGAATCTTCATCTTCTGCACAAGAGCAGCGTGTCTTACGCGTTTTTCTGCGATGTAGCTTTGGAAATCGTCGACCCAATGAGCGGACTGGGACTTCTGCTTGGTTGTTTTTGAGAGTCGACCAGAGGCTTGCTTGATGAGGCCTTGTAGATCTTTTTTGACGCAACCGATTTGCTCTGCGATTGCCTCCTCAGGCGAATCAAGTGAGACACCGAGCAGGTCGTTCTCCCAGGTATCTGGGTTGATGGCTATAAACGAAGCGATGGCTTTCCCCGGCACAACCCAAGTTGCAAACGCTCTGCTTCTAAATCGCTTGTCAAGGAGCGCCAATAGCTCGTCCTTTGTCATTTCAAAAAGTTCGAAGTTCACGAGATACTGCGCGACTTCCCTCTGCAAGTGCTGCAGGCCCCAGCGGCGTTCCCCGGAACTGCCCGGCATGATTTGGCTTCCGTCGAAGTAGATGGAGTTAGCTGCCTCGACAACGGTTCTCTCCCTGTAGGAACCTATTCGTGCAAAAGTTTGTTCGCAGTAATCCGACATTGATCCTGGGTGGGATAACAGCATGGGCTTGCTTACCTGTTTTCCCAAATGGCTCATCATGTAAAGGCCGTGGCCAATTCGGTGCCTGTAAAATTTCCTGGGGCCTCCATCCCAGATGTAAGCGGGAAAATTTTCTTCCTTGGACAGTTGCCGCCGCAGACTGCCGTCGCTGTTGCGCATGGTGGTGAGCTCCGAGAAGTAATATGCAGACAACCAGGACCAAATGGTGTCACCGGGATTTAAACGCTCCATTGCTAACGTGTCCTGGAGGGCGTCGTATACCCTGCTGCACATGTCGAAGCGGTCCGGAAAGGGGCCAGCAGGCAAATCCACATTCTCCACAACGATTTCCCGGAGTGTTTCATCGGCGGCAAGCGCCTTAACAACGTCATGGTCTTGGTCGGTAGGCGTCTCTACAGCCTTCAGTGTCTCTAGCGCCGCCCGAAAACGATTCAGTCCTTCAACATTGAAGCAAAAGAGGCTCATAATTGGGATGTAACGGGGCTCCACTGCGTTGGCAGACCAATGCTCTCCGCGAACGCGTCGGTCGTGGCATTTATCCAACTTATTATTTCCGAATGGCTTGCCATCTCTGGTGCAGGGTCAGAGTTCCAACCCTTTTTCTTGCATAAAGCAACCCACTTTTTTGCGCATTCGTGCCGCTCGTCCAATTCGTCTGTATGCAGTCCTTTCAAAAGAATAATTGTCAAAACGGATCGAAGAATAGCGGGCCTTATCAGGGCTGCGTAAGCTGGATCGCGCAGCAGGGTAGTTTTGATTTCGCCGTGCGATGTGGTGTTCAAGTATAAAAAAGGTCTAGGGGAAACTTCTTTCCACTCGACTTTGAACAACTCGCTTTGAGGCTCATCTCCTTCATTAACAACTATCAAAGAGCGTTTAGCACTTGGCCCTTTATCTCGACCCGGAAGACCATGCTCTTCGGTGTCAGCCACTATTCTTTTGTCCTGCAAATTAACCAGCCGTAGCTGAATGTCAGGATCATGGTGGGTCGTGAATTCATCGAACGTATAGGTTCCGATTCCTTCAAATTCTCCTAATGGTCCTGCTTTGATTGTCTGAGACTTGTAACGATTGGTGCATCTCAAAAAAATCTCGTATTCGGTGAACTCACTCAGTGCGTCTTTGTTCGGAAATGAGAGTTTCACCGCGACTTTCCCGTTGAGAAGTTCTGGCCGAAGACTCACAGAGCGCGAGATATCCTTTCGATTAGCTGATCTAAAGCGACGAAGCATAACGAGTGTTATAAGGCATCAATACTGATACTAGCAGTCAGGTCCTTGTTTGGGTCAAAACCTTCAATCTTAATCGTAAATCGATCAGTCAAAGGGAATTTCAAAACGTTTCTCTCGGCGAGATCAACGGTCGTGCCTGTAGGACTTACTTTCATTTGACGGAGGTTAAAATCGAAAGGGCTCCACTTGCGCCCCTGCATGGCAGATTCAAACCAGATAGTGACTGCGCAAAGCTTGCCTTGGTGCTTAGCTGCATCGTTAGTTGAGGTTATAGAGAGATTGCCCTGTGTATCGCGGCTTATCGTCGCTACGGGTGGAGTCGAATCAACTTCCACCCCGCTGCTATCCGGGAAGTCGTCAGCCAGGAATGAATCATCTTCTTGTTGGGCGCCGCTGCCTAGAAGGCTCTGCATCCTTTCAAGTAGCGACTTAACGTATGAAATAACCTTGGTGGCATTAGAGTAAATCTTTGCCGCCTTGCAGTTTCTCTGCACCCAGTGGGTGTGAGCAGGGCCCTCGGCCTTACGAAGCAATTCAGCAATTTCCCCTTCGTCGCTTAGCAGTAAAGCAATGCACTGCGTGCTGGATGAAAAGCAGCTGTTTTCGTGCAGCGAGATTCCATTGCGTATGTAGTAATCCAAGCCCAAGCCGTCAGCTTTTTTGAGAAAAAGCCGGACGGGCGCACTGCTTGCTTGTTTTGTTGCGATTGTTTCAGTTTCGATAGGAATCTCGACCGACACTAGCTCCCCGCTTAAATATCGCTCTTTGTGACGCGCAAAGTGGTCGCCATCAAAGTCATTAGCTGTCAATGGTTCACCATACCGATTCAGCGTATAGTGCTTCGCGGTCAGGTCGCTAGCGGAAGAAAGTCTTGCCTGTGCGGCTCTTGTAAATGCCACAGTTTCGGCGATACCGTGGTCTATTTCCGCTGCTAGCAGATCGATAGAGCTATGGTCGATGGTTTTTTGCTTTTCCTCATTCCGAAATATTTCTACTACCAAGCGCTTTTGGACGATCGCATAGAAGTAGTGTCTGATCGTAGCCGCCGATATTGAATCAGGCGTGAAACTGTCTACCGGAAAGGGAATCGCCAGCGACAACCCCGGCTCTTTGTCGCGAGTGAGGCCAGCGGCCTCCATGAACCTCTCCATGGTAGCACCACCCCGCAGCGGGAGCTCGAGACCGCCTTTATTCACCTCTCCATAGAGGGCGTAGGACTCGTATCTAGCTCGGTTCAACGTGTGCAAGCAGAGCATTGTCTGGCCCATCAGGAATGGCCCCGCTTCAGCATCTTTTGTCCGCTTAGTGTTTCGAATGGTGAGACCAAAGAATGTTTGCAGCCTTGAGGACATTGGATTGACAACCTTTCCGATACCGAAAGAGCCACCCCGATTGCGTCCTTTTCCTTTATTCGTAACACCCGAGTTCCTCCAAAAAACAGCGAAACCACCCTCGTCAGAGCTCCTGATGTCGCCATCAAGTCCGTTTGTGTTGAAATCCTCGATTAGCAGGAACCCTGGGCGGCTGAAATCAGGCTTCTCAGGTTCGATCTCGGATACCTTGCAAGCCTGCAAATAATGCTTCCAAACTGAATCGCTACCTTCAGCCAACAAAGATCTAACTAAACCTATATGCTTTTTTTGGACTGTATTGATGCTGAATCGGACGATTACCGGTTTGGTGCCAGAGGCGGCATCGATCGCATTCTGAATGTTCTCGCGCACCAAGTTCGCAACGATTTCCGTCGAGTCGTCGCGGAAGTAGTTGTCATCCGAGGCTTCCCGTTTGACACCTCCTGGATGCGTTTTTATGAAGTTCCACTTAGCGGGCATGAATCGGAGAAATAAATTGTTCTGCGGCGGGTGGAAGGGGTTGAAAAGAGGTTCTCATACTGGCGCCTGGAGACTTGCTTTTCAATACAAAGATCAATGGATACTCTGACACCGACGGCGCGATCAAGTGTCATGTCCCGCGTCCGTGGGCGAGGTAACAAAGTTACCGAGTTAAAGCTGTTGGCGCTGCTGAGGCAAAACAAGATCACCGGCTGGAGAAGGCATCTTCGTTTGCCCGGAAAGCCCGACTTTGCTTTCCCCAAGAAGAAGGTCTCTGTCTTTGTGGACGGCTGCTTTTGGCACGGCTGCCCCAAGTGCTACACCCGCCAACCCTTCGTTCACCATACCTGCTGATCTTTTCACTCAAGAAATCTCCCGCTACCTGCCTCAACCGCATCCGCAGGTCCCTCGTTAAACAATACTAGTTTGAGGAATTGTTTGAGCCGCGAACTCTTACTTCGATTCGTCGTCGCTCTTCGCGATCGCCGCTGTTTTCGCCTGTTGCCAACCGATCCCCCGGCTCAATAATTTGTCCTCCGGAGTATGGAATTATTTTGAACTCAGTCAGCTCGGGGCAAGACTGAAGGACGAGCGCCACGGCTGCGGCTCTCGCCATGCCAAGCCCCACATTGTCGGCAGACGAGAGTTGGCCCGCAGGGGCACTTCCGCTAAGAACCGCGATCAAAGACGTATCCAGATTAGAAGTGCCGCTTATCGGGCGTTCGTCGGTGTGGCCCATGACCTCAATTACGTCAGCAGGGTATTTTTTGATCGTCTCGAGTATAGCATCTTTAATTACCGTTCGGAGCCTCTGAGCAAAATCAGCGCGGACTTCCGCGCTCCCAGTGTCAAACTTGTAACCCTCTGCTTCCTTCAACGGAATAATGGGCGGCCAATCATGCTCTCCGTCCTGCTTGTCTGGCTTCTGCGGTTCATGTGGGTTGTCCTTGGGGCCGACGGCCTTCCATGGAAACATGGGCTCACTGCTTGAAGAGCCGATGCGAATAGTTTCTGTTGGCTGCCACCACCAAGGCCTAGGCTTGGGGATGAAGTCTGGGAGAGCAACAGGGGTTGGCTTTGGCGCAGGCGTTGGTGTTGGTGTTGGTGTTGGCCTTGGGGTCGTGTTCGTAGCGTTAACCTCCGGCGGACTCGGGCTAGGCACAGGTGTTCCGGGGACTAACGTCCTCCCGTCAAGTGGTGGGAGCTCGTTGGTTGGTGAACTGTTGGTGGGCGGATTATCCGGGGTCAACTCCGGGGGTGCATTCGTCTCTTGTTCTTGCTGGGTGGTGGTAGCGGCGAAGCGCGGGGCTACCAGGAGCAAAAAACAGAATAAAAGAAGAATGAACACCTCAGCCAGCGACAGGCCGAGAAGGACGCCTCTGCGATAGTCTTTCACGAATACACCTTGGTCCCCGTCTAGCGCGTTTCCTCTATGTAGGCTTCGCCGATTGGGACTTCGCCTTGAGATCCAATCCGGGTGGGCACCTCATAAAACGGCGGGCGTGATCGCAGGTCCGCCAGTAGTTCACTGAATACTGTTTTCATCGATTGTTGCGCCTCAGCTTGATCCTGTGCGTGGGAGAGTAGAGTTTGCGTCGTCTTATTGATTGGTTCTAAAGCTTGTTCGATGAAGCTGCTTACCCGTGACGAGTCGAGCTGAGCCACGGAGGCAGTAATCGTTGCGAGGTGCTCCTGGAGTTGCTGGGTTGCCGTGGTGTAGCCGGCAATTGCTAATGTAAAGGTGTCCGAGGACTTTGCGAAGCCGTTCGCTGCCGAGTCGGCAGCTCGCTGGTAGATGTCGTAGACTTGCCCGACGTGGCTGTCGAGCAGCTCGGGGTCGACCCGCACTGCTTCGATGCGGGTTCCGAGGCGTTCGATCGACGTGCCAACTTTGCCAATTTGCTCGTTGTGTGTCTTGAGCGCTTCCATAAAACCCACCGCCGTCTCTTGAAAAACCCTCATGTTGGTCATGAGCAGCTGGCTGTGCTCGACGTCGAGATTTTCTGTTGTCTGTTTTATAGCAATCGGGAACTTCTGGATCTCCTGCAGAGTGGTGCTTAAAGAGGATCTGGTTTGCGCGTTGAAGTCCTGCAGCACCCTCGTGAGTTTATCTGCCTCCTTCGGCAGGGAAATGCCGACGACGTCTGCAGCTATTTCAAAAGCTTGCGCGAGACGGACGGTATTTCCGTCGAAAGCCTCGTTCAGCTTTTGAGTATTGCTCGAAAGGGCTTTAATGAATTCGTTGGTTGCCTCATAGAGCTGGACCTTGGCGGCTTGGTCCTGCTGACCAATGTCAATCGCATGGGGGAGGAGGAGGGTTCGAAGAAGCAGGCCCACAATCGTTGTCGAGAGCGCGACCCCAAAGCTTGGAATAAGCGTATTTTCCAAGCTCGACGTATCATTCGTGTCAAAAGTGAAAAGCGTTGAACCAAGGCTCACGACCGTGAAAAGGAAGCCCAAATAATATAGGTTATCGGCATCACTCGCCGACCGATGGACTTTCGGCTGGCTGGCAACCAAGGCCGCGTATGCGACGATGATCAGATTGGGCGCGCCTATTGCCAACGGAACACTCTGCAGCCGCAACTTGCTGTATAAAATAAAAGCTGTGCCCAAGAGGAAGGCAAACGCGAACAAACCCTTCATCAATGTGCTATTCAGTGTGTTCACAACGGTTAGGGAATGGGGACGATCTTGCTCACGGTTCCACCTTGGTCGAAGATGATCCGCCTCCACAAATCAGCAAGTTTGGTGGCGTCTTTCGTGTGGTTGCGCAGAACCCAAAGCTCGACGTCCACGTCTACCAAGTTGGTCTTGAGTTTTCCGTAGTTGGGATTGCTCTTGAGCAACGAGAAGTCTGGAATGCCCTTGTATAAGGAAAACTCCTCCGTGTGCTGAAGAAGATCTGAAACAATGATGAGTTTACGTGGAACCGAGATCGCTTGGGGAGCGGTTAGTTCCCTCAGCGCTACCCACTGAACGGATTCGAGGATTGGTGACCGCTGGGAGGGCTTGCCTTGCGTCGCTTGGTCGATGCCAGTCATTAATGAGGATGTGGAGGCCTTCCAATCGTCCTCTATATCACTGCGGTGTTCCGCCAAGGGATTCACATTTGCCACTGTTTTGAGTGGCGATGTTTCATCAGTTACGGGTGACGGTGGCTTAGTGGGGTCGTCGACTATTTCGTACACGGAGAAGGTAGTGTTCGGCGAACTGGAAAAGAGGATGGAAATCTTGTTTGTCAGCGAGGTTCTCTCTTGTGCGGAGAGGGGATCGGTCACATCAATCAGCAATACCGTTTGATTGGGAGGCGGAGAGGAAGATTCGGTTGAAGTCAGAATCAACGCTGTTGCGATGACTACTGCACTAAAACCGATCAGAATGGCCCCGAGAACATGTTTGCCTTGGCGTCGGTCCTTTTTGCCTCTCATGGCGAATCGTGTGTGAAAGAGAGCTTGTCGATTTTAGCGACCGCTTCAGCGTAAGCCTGCCGCATGTCCTCGAGGGCTCTGACGCGCTCTGAGTCGTAGGCTCTCTGCATTTGTCCAAGCTCTTCGTCATCGCGGCTGGAGGTAAGTGTGTTGGGTGTGTCTATGCTCATGGCTCTTCGTCGAAATATTTGGGAGGCTGTGTGCTGCGGCTTTCCTTGTTCAGTTTTCGGTAGAAAGCGATCAACTCGCGCTCGTAGGAGCCCAGAATGTCCAGCGTATTGCGGTGCTTATCTTCGAGACTGCGCATCAGCCCCAAATTTTTTCTCCGTAGCATCATTTTCTGGCCTAGCGCCGTATTAAGCTCTTCGATGGCCTGCGCGTTCTTCTCTCTGCTTGCGGTGAGCCGTGTGTGGACATCGTCTTTGGCTTCGATCCATTCCTCGTATGCTTGATCTGCTTTGCGTTCTCGCTTCCCGTAACCGGGATAGGGATCGTCCATCTTGAACACGTCAATGATAGCAAGAAGGCAAAAGAAGTTTGTCACGCCCAAGAACAGGTAGGACTTCAGAGATTGAAGTCCCAGTGAGCCCGCCATCATGGCGGCGAAAATGTCGTTAACAGGCACAAAGCCGCTCGGGTTATTAATCCGAAACCCTGGTGCACTCATTGCGTCTCGAACGTGAGCAAAGAATAGATTAATCAGGACAACGCACGCAATAATAGCCAAGTAGAGGCCCCCCCAAACAATTTTACGGAGCCAATTTCGGTGGAATAACTGTCTCATTAGGAAGTAAGAGGCCACAATTGTTATTCCGATATTGCAGACACTGATGGCAACCGCAATGGGTATGGCAGCGCTGTATGAGGCTCTCAACCCCTCACTGAAAAAGCCTGCGCTGATTGTGATTTCAATAACGAGGAGCAGCGCGATAAATCCCCAGTGAAGAAGCTGTGACTCTGGGTAATCGGCCGGGGCGGTCAGGCGGTGCTTTATCCTGAAATCATGAAGCGCCTTCTGCTCAAGCCCTGTCTTTTCGTAGACCTTGTGCAAGTCCACAACCGCCCGGTTGGCGATAGCCTTGAAATCCGCCACGGCATTACCGACCTGAATTTTGATGTCCGCAATGACAGCACTAGGCTGAAAGGTTTCCAGTTTCTCCTGTTGAATCTGCTGTTGCTGTTCATGCTTCCTTTCGGCTTTCTGCCTTCCGCTGGCTATTCGCTGCCGGATCTGGATCTCGACTTCGTCTGGTTCTGTGGAGTCACTAGCCGGCAACTCTCTGCGTCCGTTGGTAATGGCTTTTTTACGCAGGCGGAGTTCGGATTTAAGATCCTCTAAAGACGGAAAGTCCAATGGCGCAATCGCTGGGAAAAGCCAGTGGAACAATTTCTTCAATAAGGTCTTCACGATGGGGTGGAATAGATCCTCGGAATGAGCAATCAGCATATCAGGATCTGAGTCTCGGGCCAGTCGGAACTGGTGCCCTCAAACCTGTCCTCCGGGAGCCAGCCGCTCAAACTTTGTGCGTCATAGAGCCAAGACCTGCTTGGCCCGACGGGGAGAGGGTGCTGAAATATGAGTATGCCCATGTTTACACAGGGAGAAATCATTGTCCGGGACGACCTGAAATACCCTGATGGTTCGGTTGTCGTGGATGGCCTCGACACCCGAGGACGACTCCTCGTGCATCCACTGGGCGGCGGTTTGCAGTTCGCTCTCCCGCTTCGCGAAATTGGCCGCTTTCAAGGCGTGGAGCCTGCCGAGCAGATCCCCGTCTTCAGCGCTGGGACTTTCTATCTCGAGGGAATCGACTGCGAGTTCGAGGGATGGTCGGACGGCTCGTCTTGGAACGGCTGGGAGAAGCCTTGCTTCACGCGCGAGGTTGCCGAGCGGATTCTCGAAGCATCGGGATACCATTGGAGCTACGACGCATCGACGGACGAGTTCACGGTTGTCACCTCCGAGGAGGACGAGCCCGAGCTGTTCAGCGGCCAAGCCATCCAGCTCGGCGATGGCGGGTCTGTGACCGCCTACTTCATCGGCGCCGGATCCTGGATTTGGGACAACACGGAGCCTTCACAAAGTTCGGGTAGACTGCACCATTAGGTGCAGCCCGAAGGGGCTACTCGGCCACGCAGAGAGCATCAAAATATGATGGAAACCTACACCACCAAAAAAGCCGTCAAGCTGGTCTGCCGTGAACTTGAGCAACGGGGCCGACAGTCGGATCTCGTCATCGTTGAAAACGAATCCGGCACCATCCAGATCGAAGCAACGACCGATGAGATTGAAGACTTCGAGATGGTGGGGAATCCCCCCATCGACAGCGATGTCATCCCCGACGAGCTGATGACCGCCCTCCTTGATCATCTCAAAGCAGAAGAACTGCTTGAGAGTGCGAAAGTCGCTCCGATAAGCGCTTGATCCACCGCCGATGTCGGATGTCGTTCCAATCAAGACCCAGGACTTTTGGGTCAAGGTCGTCGAGATGCTCCAGCAGAACTGGGCATTGATCGAACCCGAGGGGAGCAAGGTAACCATCTACTTCCTCCACGATCTCGGAGGCGTCTTCGACGAACTGACCTACTCGAGTCTGCGCGAGGCGCAGGCTGCGCTCCGCGTCAACGGCTTCCTCCGCTACGACGAAGATCCGAGCTATGCCGAGCTATTCGCCCGTCCCGAGCCGCCATTCCGCCGCGCGCAGCATCCCAATGGCCCCATCTACTCCTCGGGAGAGTTCTGGTCGGATTCGTGACGCCAGTGGGAGCAGTGCGCCTTGCTCCCGCGCCAAGCGCGCCGCTACGATTCACTCCGTTATGAAGACGAAACTGCCGACGATCGACTACAAAGGAGAGGATGCCAGAGCAATTGCTCTGCTGGCAGCTCGCCTGTGCCTACTTCCAGATAAAAAGACAGTAGGACAGTTCAAGAAAGCAGTCTTCCCTACCCAGCGCAAAACGGCGCTGCGTGCGACACCTATCATAGACGAAAGCAATAAGGAGATCGGCATGTGGGACGACAATACGACTCCTCGATGGGCTCTGCGTTGGTCGCACGACATTCCAGGCGGTGATACAGCACTTCAAGGATGGCGTGTCGCTCACGTTTGGAATGACTGCAACGAATTGGATTGCTACACGCGTTTGGAGAACCTGCTTTTGGTGCCTGCAGCTTATGCAGGTCTGACCGATGACGATGGACCATTAGCTCCTTATTTGCGGTATCATGCATTCGCTGCGTATGAAGAGTGGCATCCGGAATGCAGGCGAAGACCAGAAAAGCCCGACGATTACGATTCTTTCAGGCACTCGTGGCAATACATTGACGGCGAGGATGGAAATGCCCGTGAACGTGTTCTGACCCAGCTACAAAAAAGCCAAAGCGAGCGCGCTAAAGTGCTCCAGAACTTTATCAAGAATATCAGTTACTGGGACGAAGCAAGCGGTAAGACGTAGCCCTCATGCAGCGTTTCCCTGACCTCGGCGCGGTAATCCCTTCCGTAACGGTCGCCGCTCCCGTAGCGCGTGTCGTATTCGGACCTGTAGAACAAATACCGTTCCTCAAGTCTGCCGAAAGTCATGATTTCCCCATAGGCGAGGATCTTCATGTGGCAGAAGTGGCACTTCTCGTGGCCTTGGCGCACTTCCTCCACCACGTCCATATATCGTGAGAGGTCAGGAAGGGATGATTCACGCATGAGGAACTCGGCGCTCGCGAAGTAGCCCATCCCAAAGCCCCGCGAGTGGAATGAACAATGGTGGTATTCTTCGCGGGTGTTGTTCAGCAGGCGGAGGATCTCTTCCTCGCGTTGTTCTTCGGTCATCATTTGTCCTTAAGGCGAAACATGGTTAAGCAATGGTCACTCATTCATCGTCCTCCAAGAAAAGATCGGCGATGGGCTCGAAGCGCGGATCGTTTTCGGCTTTGTCGCGGTGCAGAGGGTGGACGGCAAGAAGGGCTTCCAGTTTATCCCGAGCTTCTTCGATTTTGCCGGAGGCACAGAGATTGGCCGCCAGCTCGTAGCGGATATCGGGCGAGTCGTTCTGCTCCTGCGCTCGTTCCAGAGTTTCTATGGCCAGGTCGAGGAATCCCACCTTGAGCAGCAAGTTGGCCAGGAACAGCCAGTTCTCCTCGTGCTCCGGGTACTCCGAGCAGAGTTCTGCGGTTATTTTGGTTGCCTCAAAGTGCTTATCGAGTCCGAGACAAGCGGTAATACGCAGCCACCGGTAGCTGGGATGATCACGGGCATTGAGCGGCACTGCATCCAACTCCCGCCAGGCATCTTCCATCATATCCAGATCGATGAAGCCCCGGATGCGCTCGAAGTGCAGCGGCAACCCGCGGGGCAGGGGGTCAGCGTTCATGCGCGAGGATATGTTTCACCGCCGCACCAGTCCGGTCGATTCCTGCGCTGCAGTGGATCAGGACGGGTTTGGGAAGATCGCGCCAAGCTTC
>Ga0247839_1003982_pt1 | contig 19563 bp, 20 predicted proteins | sample LaCruzMarch2015__6_FD_192405 | JGI IMG/M metagenome (GOLD analysis project Ga0247839, IMG submission 192405) | Freshwater microbial communities from meromictic Lake La Cruz, Castile-La Mancha, Spain - LaCruzMarch2015_16m | ecosystem: Environmental > Aquatic > Freshwater > Lake | place: Spain... | reverse complement strand
TCCTTCATGCCTTGCTTGACAAGGATTCAGACATGTGCGGGAAAATGGCGGGACGCCAATTAAACAAACACTCGCAAGATGCGAGCGAGTGCAAAGACGCGATTAATTGCGTCTCTACAGTGAATAAATATTAATCCTATTTATCCTAAAATCCTTTCATCCTTCATGCCTTGCTTGACAAGGATTCAGACATGTGCGGGAAAATGGCGGGACGCCAATTAAACAAACACTCGCAAGATGCGAGCGAGTGCAAAGACGAAGTGTCGTTTCGGCTTCGCTCAACGACCACTCATCCAATAAACCTAACACCTATCAACCTAATATTTATAATTCAAAATTTATTGAATATATTGCACACATGCTTAAAAACAGTTTAGTTATATTTATTTTATTATTTACTTTATTGGTAAATGCTCAGGAAAAGCCAATTACTGCTACTTTAAACAAAAAGGCAGATAAATTATTTAATCAGGCATTGGAAAGTTTTACGCTTCAAAATTATAGTGAAGCCATTTTGCTTTGCAATAAAGCCATTCAGTTAGACGATAATTATATTGATGCGCACATGCTTTTGGCCGATTTGTATGAAGGCGAAGAGCAAGAAGAAAAAGCACAACAAATTTATATGAAACTAACTACGGTAAACCCTGGTTTTCCTTTAAGTTACTTGGGCTTGGCAACTTATATGTACGAAAATGCAAAGTACGACAGCGCTCAAATATTTATAAAAAAATTTGCAGCTTTCCCTGATTGGTTTGCCAGAAAAACTGCTGGTTCTAAACTAGAAAAAAGCATTGATTTTGCGGTGGAAGCCATCAAACATCCAGTTCCATACAAACCATTTAATTTAGGACCTAATGTAAACTCTATTTACGATGACTATTTTCCAGTACTTACCGCAGATTTGCAAACGCTTTTATATACCCGTAATTTAGGCGATAGAAGAACTGGTAACGAAGATTTTTTTATATGTAAAAAAGAAGGCAATGGTTTTTCAAAATCCAAATCAATAGGTATGCCAATAAACAGTGATAAAAACGAAGGAACTGCTTCTATTAGTGCCGATGGACAATATATTTTTTATACTTATTGTGGCGAAATAGAAAACAGTTGCGATATATTATTAAGTGTGCTTGATGGATTAGAATGGAGTGCACCTAAAAACTTAGGATCGCCAGTAAATACTCGCAGTTGGGAAACTCAACCAAGTGTTTCTTATAATGGAAGAACGGTTTATTTTGCTAGCACAAGGCCAGGTGGTTTTGGTGGAAGCGATATTTGGATGACGAATTATAATAACGGAAAATGGACCCCTCCTATTAATTGTGGTCCAGAAATAAATACAGAACGTGAGGAGCAATATCCGTTTATTGCTTTAGATGATAAAACTTTATTTTTTGTTAGTAGTGGACATCCAGGAATGGGCGGATTAGATATTTTTAGTAGCAAAAGAACAAGTAATGGACGTTGGCAAAAGCCTGTAAACATTGGTTACCCAATTAATACCAATAAAGATGAACAAAGTTTTAGTATAACTAGCGATGGAATCAATGCATTTATTTCTTCGGCTAAAGATGGCGGATTTGGAGGCTTAGATATTTACCAATTTGAACTGTACAAAGAAGCTCGTCCAGATCAAACTGGATATGTAAAAGGAGTGGTTTATGATGCCATCAAAAAAAACAAACTTTCGGCTAAGCTTGAATTGATAGATTTGGCTACTAAAAAAACTGTGATAGAATCACGTTCGAATAAAACAACTGGTGCTTTTTTATTGAGTTTACAAGGCAATAAAAATTATGCGTTAAATGTTAGTTTGGCTGGTTATTTATTTTATTCCGAAAACTTTAGTTTAAAAGAACAAAACAATGTGGAACCTTTGTTTTTAGATGTTCCGTTAACACCAATTGTGGCAGGTGCTAAAGTAGTACTGAAAAACATTTTCTTTGAAACTGGCAAGTTCGATTTAAAACCTGAATCGGTAACTGAATTAGATAAATTGGTGCAGTTTTTACAAGTAAATCCTAAGGTAAGAATTGAAGTTGGCGGACATACGGATAACCAAGGTAAAAAGCAAGAAAACTTAAAGCTTTCTAATAATCGTGCGAAAGCGGTTTATGATTATTTGGTAACCAATAAAATTTTAGCATCTAGAATTACTTATAAAGGATATGCTGAAACGCAACCTTTGGTAGCTAATTTAACGGAATCAAACAGAGCTAAAAACAGAAGAACAGAATTCAAAATTATTTTATAAAAACAATAAATGTTTACTAGCAAAACAACGGTAAGGGTTCGTTATTCTGAAACCGATAAAATGGGTGTGGTTTACCACGGAAACTACGCGCAGTACTTGGAAGTAGGGCGTACAGACGCTTTGCGACAAATAGGTTTAACCTATAAAAGTTTTGAAGACAATGGCATTATGATGCCTGTTTTGAGTTTGAATTGTAAGTACTTAAAATCGGCTTTTTACGATGATGAATTAACAATAGTTACCATGTTAAAAGTAATGCCAAAGGTGAGAATTCATTTTCATTTTGAAATATACAATCAGCAAAATGAATTGCTAACTAAAGCTGAAGTAGAGTTGGTAAATGTAGATATGAAAACAAATAAACTAACCATGGCTCCAGCAGTTTTAATTGAAGCTTTGAAACCATTTTTCGAATAGAAATTTAATTATTTCACCAATGACTAAACTTAAATATCTCCTATCATTTATTTTATTTTCAACGGTTGTTTTAAACTCCTTTGCCCAAAATGGATTTATTGTTGAATATTACAATGGCACCGATTTTAACAGAAAAGTGGCTACAAAATATTGCCCAGATATTAACTTTTATTGGGACTTTAACACCGATATTGATGACCTTTATGCAGAGAAGTTTTCAGCTAAGTTTTATGGAAAAATTATTGCCCCCGAAACGGGCAAATATAAAATAGGATTTGTGGTAGATGATGGCGTTAGGCTTTGGATAAATGACAAATTGATTATTGATGCTTGGGCATTAAACAATAAAGTGTTTTATTCAAAAAACTATGTGATGGAAGAAGGTGAAACTTACGATTTTAGAATAGAGTATTTTAATGGAATGTTGGAAGGAAAGCTTGAATTGAGATGGCAATTACCAAATACTAAAACGTTTGATATAATAAACTCAGAATACCTTGAAGATATTAGCACAAACAAGCGCACTGTTTTAAAACCAATAGTTGATACAACAGTTAAAATTATTCCTCAAAAACCTATTCAAATACAACCCAAACCAAAACCAATTACTGAAAAACCTATTCAAGATACCATCAAAAATTATATTCCAAAAAACATTTTATTTAAACAAAGCACCAGTATTATGATTGGTAAATCGGAAGAAGAATTGGCATTGTTAGCTAGTTTATTAAAGCGATTTCCTGCTTTAAAAGTCAGCATTGAAGGCCATACAGATGTAATGGGGAATGCAGTTTTAAATCAAAAACTTTCGGAACAAAGAGCACAAGCAGTTTTAAAACATTTATGCTCATTAGGAATAGACAGCAACCGTTTAATTGCTGTTGGATATGGCGGAACAAAACCCATATATAATACCAATGGTGAAAACCGTAGGGTAGAATTTATTATAAACTAAAAAAGGTTTTATTTAATAATTAAACATTTTTTTTATGGACTAGCATCTACACCAATTTTAGTATCAATAATTGAATTGCATATTTTGCAAGTATAAATTATATGGTCTTCTGGGGTTATGCTCCGTTTCATATATATTTTACATTTAATGCATTTTCTAGGCATATATGCATAAATCCCAGTTCCAATTAAAATTGATAAACCTATAGATACACCAATATTCCCAATATTCCAATTCGACACAACACCAATAACTATAGTTGTAGAAATTCCCGATAAAACAATTAAATTTAAAAACAATTTATCTCTATTTTGTAGTTTCATTTTATAAAATTTTATTTTCTTATATCTGGGCAGACACATAGGTCTGCCACTACAATGGGATTACGAGGCTTCTTCAATTTTTACTTTTATTTTCTTCAACTTTTCGTTTTTCAATTTAAGCAATAGTACTTTTATTTTATTTTGGTTTACCGAAACATACGATGAATGATCTAAAATGGTAATCAAACCTAAATCTTCGCCTGTTAATTCACCTTTTTTCATTAACAAACCTGCAATATCACCTTTGCTAATTTTATCTTTTTTGCCTGCACTTATATACAAACAAACAAATTCTGGCGGTGCAGGAAGAGTTAATTTTTCAGGTAAAGTTATTTCTTTAAAATCTTTTTTGTGCATGTAAATGGGCAAAGTTTCATCTTCGGCCAAAACCAAATATGCTTCACCATCGGCATGCATTCGTGCAGTTCTTCCATTTCTATGCACAAACTCTTCATAATGCACAGGCATTTGATAATGAACTACGTGTTTTATTTCTGGAATATCTAATCCACGAGCAGCCAAATCGGTTGCTATTAATACATTGCAAGCTCCGCCTCTAAACTTTATCAAGTTTTTTTCACGGTCTATTTGTTCTAAATTGCCATGAAAAACACCGTGAGCAAAAGTATATTTATCTAAAACTCCACTTATTCTATTTACAGCATCTTTGTGGTTACAAAAAATAAGGCAAACTTCTTGGTTAAAGCCAGCAATTAAGCGCATTAAGGTTTCTACTTTTTCGGTGCTTTTGGTTTTTACTAAGTTTAGTTTCAGTTTCGATTCTACTTCTTGGTGTTGGTAATCTAAAGTTTCTACACTTAAAAAAGGTAAAAAATTCGGCAATTCTTCTAACCTGGTGGCCGATGTTAAAATATGTTTTTGGCTTTTGTTTAAAGCAAAAAATATTACTTTCAATTGCTCGTGAAAACCCATTTGAAGCGATTTGTCAAATTCATCTAACACTACTGTATCAATGGTTGTTGGGTCGAACGACTTACGTTCAATATGATCAGCCAAACGTCCTGGGGTTCCAATAATAACCGCAGGAGCTTCACTTAAACTATTTTGCTCTATTTTAAAAGAATGTCCACCATAACAGCAACTTACTTTAAAAGAGGTTTTCATGGCTTTAAATACTTGTTCTATTTGTAAAGATAATTCGCGCGATGGCGCAACTATTAAGGCTTGAACACCTTTTTTTTCTGTTGATAAACTTGTAAGAATTGGTATAAGAAAGGAAAGCGTTTTACCCGAACCTGTTGGCGCAATGACCATGATATTTTTACTGGTTTCCGCTTTTTCTATTACCTCTGTTTGCATTTCATTAAACATTTCAATGGATAGATTTGACAATGTTTTGGCATGAATTACATTTAAATTTTTTTGCATAGGCGCAAAGGTAAGGTAATTATTAGTTGAATAATTTATAAAGTTAGTGATGGATTTTAGTTGGACTAGTAAAATTTATTATTTATTGTTGTTACTTATTTTTTCAATTAAATGAGTTAATCAATGAAAGACATTACAAAACAATATAAAACAGAAGAATTAACAGTGGTTTGGAAGCCATCTATTTGTATTCATTCTCGCATTTGCTTTTCAGGACTTGGAAATGTATTCAATCCAACTGAAAGACCATGGATAAAACCAGAAAATGCAACTTCGGAAGCCATTATGAACCAAATTGACAAATGTCCAAGTGGTGCTTTAAGTTATTACAAAAACAATGAAGTGCCTTCAGAAGTAATTGAAAATGAAATATTGATGGAGGTAGCGGAAAATGGTCCACTGATGGTTTTTGGAAATATTAAGCTGAAACACAATGATGGAACTGTGGAACAGAAAAATAAAGTGACAGCTTTTTGTAGGTGTGGTGCTTCTAATAATAAACCTTTTTGCGATGGCTCACATAGAAAAATAGCATTTAAAGGATAGAATTTTGAATTCACAAAACAAAAAGTACTTAATTAGCATAGTTGGTCCTACTGCAATTGGTAAAACAGCTTTAGCCATTGAGTTAGCCAAACATTATAAAACAGTCATTCTTTCGGCCGATTCAAGGCAATTTTATAAAGAAATAAGTATAGGAACAGCCAAACCAAGTATTGAGGAATTGAACGAAGTTCCCCATTATTTTATCAACAATAAAAGCGTGAATGAAACCTATTCTGCTGGTGATTTTGAAAGAGATGCCTTGAATTTGTTAGCTGAATTATTTTTGGAAAAAGACATTGTAATTTTAGTGGGCGGAAGTGGTTTATACATTAAAGCTTTGTGGGAAGGTTTAGATGAAATGCCACCTTTGGACGAAGTGTTACGTAAAGAAATTATTGATGATTTTGAAAAAAAAGGAATTGAATTTTTACAAGAAAAATTGAAAGTTTTGAACAATGAAAAGTTCGAAAAAATTGATAGGCAAAATCCTCAACGATTAATGCGAGCCATTGAAATTGAGCTACAAAACAAAACTTTTAAATCAGACCAAATTAAAGCACCTCGTTTTTTTGAAACAATAAAAATATGTTTAAACACCAACCGTGAAATTTTATATGATAGAATTAACAAAAGGGTTGATTCAATGATAGAAAATGGTTTGCTAAAAGAATGCGAACAAATGATAGAATTCAGGAATAATTATGCTTTAAAAACAGTGGGATATTCAGAAGTATTTGATTTTTTTGATGGGACAATATCATTGGAAAAAGCCATTGAATTAATTAAACAACATTCGAGAAATTACGCTAAACGACAAGTAACTTGGTTTAAACGAGAGATAGATTTAAATTGGTTTGAGCCACACGAAAAGGCTAAAATTATTGAATTTGTAAATAATAAAATAGGCAAAAAATAATTGCAAAAAAATCTTAGTTTCGCACACTAAAAAAAATTCACTATATAATAAACTATGATTGATTTTATCACATCACCAGAGGCATGGTTAAGCCTATTTACACTAACCATTTTAGAAATAGTATTAGGCGTTGATAACATTATTTTTATATCAATAATTACTAGTAAACTTCCAAAAGTTCAACAACTTAAAGGCAGAAGATTAGGTTTGTTTTTAGCTTTGTTTATTCGTATTTTTTTATTGTTTTTTATTAATAAAATTGTTCACGATTTAGTTGATGATTTTATTACAATTATGGGAATAGGGTTTAGTTGGAGAGATATTATATTGTTATTAGGAGGTGTGTTTTTATTGTACAAAAGCGGAATTGAGATTTATGAAAAACTAGAAAAAAAACACGATGAAATTACCGCAAAATCACCTAATTCGTTTTGGAATGTAGTAATGCAAGTAGTTATTATAGATATTGTTTTTTCGTTCGATAGTATTTTAACTGCAGTTGCCATTTCTGATCATATTGAAATTATGGTTATAGCTGTAATTATTTCAATGGTTGTGATGATGATTTTTGCTCAAAAAGTGGGTGATTTTATTAATGATAATCCTTCTATGAAAATACTAGCATTGGCATTTTTATTAATGATTGGCGGGCTTTTAACAGTAGAAGCATTTGACATCCATGTTGAAAAATCGTATATTTATTTTTCTTTAGCATTTAGTATAATGGTAGAAATGTTAAACCTTCGTTACCGAAAAAATATTTCAAGTGGTAAAATAAAACATTAGTTTATAAATTATATAAATATGGAAATTTTAAGTGGCATTTTAGTTGCAAAGCAAATAAAACAAGAAATAAAAACTGAAGTTGAACAACTTTTAAATAAAGGTTTTAAAAGACCACACTTAGCTGCTATTTTAGTAGGTGCAGATGGTGCAAGTATGACTTATGTAGCTGCTAAAGAAAAAGATTGTAAAGAAGTTGGATTTGATTCAACTGTACTTCGTTTTGATGCCTCAATAACAGAAGAAGAGTTATTACTAGAAGTCGAAAAAATCAATAACAATGATGAAATTGATGGATTAATTGTTCAGCTTCCTTTGCCAAAACATATAAACGAAAAGAAAGTTACTGAAACCATTAGTTGGAAAAAAGATGTTGATGGCTTTCATCCATATAATGTAGGTTTGATGTTTAAAGGATTGCCTTGTTATTTACCTGCAACTCCATTTGGAATTATTAAATTACTAGAATATTATAAAATTGAAACTTCGGGTAAAAACTGTGTGATTATTGGCCGTAGCGATATAGTTGGAAAGCCAATGGGCGCACTGATGCTTGGTAAAAACTGTACTGTTACTGTTTGTCATAGCAAAACTGTTGATATCAATTCTTTTACCCAAAAAGCTGATATTATCATTGCAGCAGTTGGAATTCCTAATTATGTTAATGCTGAAATGGTAAAAGAAGGTGCAGTTGTTATAGATGTAGGTATTACAAGAGTTGACGATGATTCGGAAAAAGGATATAAGCTTATTGGAGATGTAGATTTTGACAGTGTTGCTACTAAAGCTAGCTTTATTACTCCTGTTCCTGGTGGCGTTGGCCCTATGACTCGTGTTGGATTATTACTAAACACATTGATGGCAATAAAAGCCAAATAATAATATTATTATTGTTTTTAAATAAACAACTTTTTAGCCGTTTTATGAAACAATTATTCCTGCTATTTTCCATTTTTCCTTTATTTATATTAGGCCAAAATGTGCCTAAAATTGGCAACGATACTTTGTTAGACGTTGGCACTTGGAACATAGAATGGTTTGGCGATAATAGTTCAGGACCAACCGATGAAACCTTACAATTTAACAATGTAAAAGCGGTAATAGAAAAAACGGATTTAGATATTTGGGCTTTAGAAGAAATGAGCAATCCTGCTTCGTTTATTTCTTTAACCAATAGTTTGCCTAATTATTCAAGTGTAAATAGTACTTTTTCTCAGACTCAAAAAATGTGTTTTTTCTATAAAAAAAGCATGTTTAATTTTATCAATGCTGAACATATTTTAGCAGTAAGCAATTACGACTTTGCAAGCCGACAGCCTTTAATGGTAACGCTTACCACCAAAGGCGACAGTTTGAATATAGATACCATGTATTTTATTGTAGTGCATTTAAAAGCCAATAGCGACAATACTGCTGCTGCAAAATTAGAATCGTATAACAGACGAAAACGTGCGACTAACGCTTTGAAAATATTTATAGAAAGTACACTACTAAATAAAAAATATTTCATTTTGGGTGATTGGAACGATAGACTTGATTTTTCAATACATAACGGAATTGACACCACTCCTTTTAAACAATTATTGGATGCAAAATATAATTTTACAACTAAACCATTAGCCGATGCAGGAAAGCGCAGTTATGCTTTTTCGGATGGATTTATAGATCATTTGATGATTTCTCCTAGAATGGATTCATTTTATATAAAACAAAGCGTTGGAGTGTTAGATAATTTAGGTCAATTTATAACTAATTTTAGTAATTCCACATCAGACCACTACCCTATTTATAGTAGGTTTTTGTTGAACAAAAAAAAGTATGTAATACCAATAGATACTGTTCCTAACGATACCATTATTAAAGACACTTCTCATGTTGCTGTTTTTAATATAAAGGCAAAGAATAAAATCAATATTTATCCTAATCCAGCAACAGAAAAAATTACAATAGCATACAATGGATTTGAAAAAGAATTTATTATAGAATTGTTCGATTTTTCGGGTAAATTAGTTGAAACCAAAACAATGAATTCAGCTATTTCGGAAATAGATATCAGTAAATTTACGAAAGGTTTTTATACTTTAAAAATAAACAATACTTTTTTTAAAGTTCTGATACAATAACTTATCTCAAATCAAAAATCACAAATCAAAATTCTACTCCACTTTCTGCCCATCTTCTCTTGGACCTCTAAGGTGAATAACTAATCCGTTTAAAAAATTACGAAGAATTTGATCACCACAAGGTTTAAAATTAGGATGATCATCTTTTCTGAATATTGCACCTAATTCACTTTCCGAAATTTTAAAATCTACTAACTTTAAAATGGCAATAATGTCATCGTTTTTTAAGTGTAATGCCACGCGCAATTTTTTGAATATATCGTTGTTACTCATAATATGTATTTGAAATGGCTTCAAACATAATTCTTATAAATTACAAATGGTTATTGAATAATATATATTTCATTTGCAACTTAAAAAGTAGCCAAAGGTATTACGCAATAAATAAAAAATTATGTGTTTTCATTCCAAACAAAGTAAAGATGCTCAAACATTAGAAAAACGTTTTAAAGCTAAACTGAAAAATAAAGATTTTGTAGTAAATTCTGAACGTTATAATGGTTTTACATTTCCTAAAACGCCTGTAATTACAAATGTAAATAAACAAGAAATTCAATTGTTTAATTGGGGATTGATTCCAAGTTGGGCAAAAGATGATAAATTTAGAGCCAATACTTTAAATGCAAGAATTGAAACAATAACAGAATTGCCATCGTTTAAAAACAACGTAAAGAACAGATGTTTAATTATAGCCGATGGCTTTTTTGAATGGAAATGGTTGGATGCAAAAGGCAAAGAAAAACAACAGTATTTAATAACATTACCTAACGAAGAACCCTTTGCTTTTGCTGGAATATACAGTGAATGGACAAACAAAAACACTGGAGAGTTTTTACAAACTTATTCCATAGTTACCACAGAAGCTAACCCTTTTATGGCCGAAATTCATAATACAAAAAAAAGAATGCCCGTTATTTTAACGCCTGAAAACGAAAATGGATGGCTAAATGAAACAAATAATATTGAAGATTTTAAAAGCTGTAATATTGATTTGAAAGCAATTGCTGTATAATAAATTCGAAGTTTTAAATAAGCAAAAAGTGTATTTAAATATAGGATTTTTTCAACCTTTGTCTAAAAATAGCTAGTAATTATGGTTAGTGAGCCTAGTTAATTTTGAGTTTTATTGATGTTACAATTCATATATATGAGTATTCCAACAAAACTAACTTTCAGTAAAAAAAATTAAATGATTATACTATAAAACCCAAATGCAGTTTTAAATGTTAAATGGAACAAAAACCATACTTTTGCCATTTATGAGTTATTATTTAAGAAGCGATTTAAACGACACCATTTGTGCATTGGCAACTCCAGAAGGCATTGGTGCCATTGGTGTGATAAGAATAAGTGGAAGCAATGCAATTTCCATTGTAAACAATTTATTTAAAGGAAAAAACTTAACTATTCAACCAACTCATACCGCTCATTTTGGAAGAATTGTTGATTCATCAAATATTGATCAACCAAAAATAATAGATGAAGTTTTGGCCACCATTTTTGTGGAACCAAAATCGTACACCGGTGAAAATACAGTAGAAATTAGTTGTCATGGTTCGGCTTATATTCAACAACAAATTTTGCAATTATTTATAAAAAATGGTGCGCGTTCGGCTAAGCCAGGCGAGTTTACCATGCGTGCATTTTTAAATAAAAAACTAGACTTAACACAAGCCGAAGCTGTAGCTGATTTAATAGCCAGTAACAGTGAAGCAAGCCATCAAACCGCCATGACACAAATGCGTGGTGGTTTTTCGAGTCAGATAGCCGACCTACGCGAACGATTGGTAAACTTTGCTTCGTTAATAGAACTAGAATTGGACTTTGGCGAAGAAGATGTGGAGTTTGCCAGTAGGCCACAACTGAAAGAATTGGTTGAAAATATTTTAAACTTGGTGCAATCGTTATTGCAATCGTTCAAATATGGAAATGCCATTAAGAATGGTATTCCAACGGTTATTGTTGGTAAACCCAATGCTGGTAAATCAACATTGCTCAATGCTTTAATTAACGATGAAAGAGCCATTGTTAGCCATATAGCAGGGACTACGCGCGATACCATAGAAGAAACTTTTATTATTGATGGTATTTTGTTTCGCTTAATTGATACCGCAGGAATTAGAAAACATACCACAGATGCCATTGAAACCATTGGCATTGAACGCACTTTTGAAAGCATTAACAAAGCCAGTATTGTTATTTATTTGTTCGATTCAAGCAACACCAGTGTTGAAGAATTGAAAACCGAATTAGATGCATTAATTAGTCACCATGCGGTGGTTATTCCAGTGGGAAATAAAATTGATTTATTATTGGAAAATAAAAACGAAATATTGGATTCATTTATTGCTTCCAGCAACCAAGCAAAACCAATATTTATAAGCACTTCACAGAAAAACAATTTAGCAGAACTGAACCAAAAACTGATAGAAATAGTGAGAGGTAATGCCGTTAAAAACGATGTGATTATTACCAATATGCGCCATTATGAAGCATTGTTAAATACATCAAACTCGCTGCAAGATGTACTTACCGGAATGGACTTACAACAAACAGGCGATTTGTTAGCTTTTGATATCAGAAAAGCCATTTTCCACTTAGGCGAAATAGTTGGTGACATTACAACCGATGATTTATTAGAAAATATATTTAGCAAATTTTGTATCGGTAAGTAACAGCGCAAAATATTTAGCATTACATATAAAGTCTATTTAATGTGGTTTGTCGATAAAAAACTTGGTTTTGTATAGTGTATTTGTTCCTGTCACTTATAAAATAGAACGTTGCTCTAATAAATGACTAAATTTGAAATGATGAAAAAGGTAATTATTATACTATTACATATTGGTTTTTGGCTATGTTATTTTTTAATAATAGCAATTATGTTAGTAGTTTACTTTAAAAGTAGTAACCAAATAAACCAAGCTGCACGAATGGAAAATGCATTTAAAAGTTTATTTCTGTTTGCATATTTACCTTCATTTATTACATTTTATTGTTACTATTTTTTAGTTTTTCCAAAATACCTTCAACATAAAAAGTTTATGCTAGCTGTTATTTATGGACTGATAATTTCAATTGCAGCAGCTTGTGTTTGTTATATTTTACTTAGGTTTTTTATAGAAACCGGTCGAATGATAGATATGGATAAAGGTGGTGTAAATGGCCGATCTACTGCTTATATAACCATTACTATTATGAGTTTTATAGCCACGGTTTCAGGTGTTGGCGCATTGGTTATTAAAGGATTTATTACTTGGTACGATGAAATAAAACTAAGAGAAGAATTGAATAAAAAAAACCATGAAACCGAAATGGCATTGATTAAAGCACAGTTGGATCCACATTTTTTATTTAACACGCTCAATAATATTGATGTATTAATTATAAAAAATGCAGATGAAGCTTCCAATTATTTAAATAAGCTATCCGATATTTTACGATTTATGTTGTACGAAACCAAAACCGATGAAATATTACTGTCCAAAGAAATTGAATACATAGAAAAGTATATTGATTTACAAAAAATAAGAACCTCGAATGCCAATTATGTAAGTTTTGAAGTGGTGGGGAAAACAAACAATTTGATGATAGCACCCATGGTTTTTATTCCTTTTATAGAAAATGCGTTTAAGCATACCACCAATAAAAAAATGGATCATGCCATTGAAGTAAAAATTATTATTGACGATAAAAACATTCAATTTATTTGTAAAAATAAGTTTGATTCAAACAGAATTTTAAAACAAGAAAGTAACGGTTTAGGAAATCATTTGATAGAAAAACGCTTAGATTTGATTTATAAAGAAAACCATACTTTAGCCATTCATAAAACAAATGAACTGTATAGCGTAAATTTAATAATTAAAAATGGATAGATATAATTGTATTATTATTGAAGACGAGCCATTGGCACTTGAAAGAACCAAGAGTTTTGTAAATAAAATTCCTTTTTTAAACTTGTGCGATACGTTTGATAACGCGCTGAATGGACTTGCCTATTTAAAAAAAAACCAAGTAGATTTACTTTTTTTGGATATAAATATGGATGAATTAACGGGCATTGAATTGCTTGAAAGTTCAAAAATAAACAGCCAGGTAATTATTACCACTGCCTATCATGAATATGCCATAAAGGGTTATGATCTGAATGTAACCGATTATCTTTTAAAGCCATTTACGTTTGACCGTTTTTTAAAAGCGGTTATGAAAGCGCAGGAAAATATGAAACCAATGGTTACCACCAATGCCATTGAATTTATTTTTGTAAAAACCGAAAGCCGTTTAGAAAAAATAAACCTTTGCGATATTTTATACATTGAAGGCATGCGAGATTATTTGAGAATTCATACCGTGAATAAAAAAATAATGACCCTTCAAAACTTTAGTGAATTGGAGAAAATTATTCCATCGAATCAGGTTTGTAGGGTGCATAAATCGTACATGGTGGGGATTCATAAAATTGAATCCATTGAACGAAGCAGAATCAAAATTGCCAATCAAATTATTCCCATTTCAGAAACGTATAAAGAAGCTTTCTTTCAGATAATCAACAACAAAATATAGTTTTTGAGAAAAATTAGTTTGCCGATTTATAAACGAATTTGGCAGACATAAACGCTCATTTGGTATAATTAAATTGAGCTGCTGGCCTTATTCATAGACTTTTGCATAAATTATTAAACAATTTATACAAAACAAAAATTATGAAGAAGCATTTTTTAATTACGTTGCTATTTGCCATTTTATTAAGACTGGCAAATGGTCAAAATTTATCACAAACAGTAAGAGGTTCTATTATTGATTCCGACAGTAAAATTCCTCTGGTAGGCGTATTGGTTAAAGTAGTGGGAAGTGTTCCATTGATGGCCACATCCACTGATTCTAAAGGGGAATTTAGATTTGAAAAAGTTCCAGTAGGACGCATTACCATCCAACTTTCATACTTGGGTTACGAAACCAAAACCATGAGCGATATAGAAGTAAATTCAGGTAAAGAAATTGTATTGACACTGAGTATGCAAGAAGCACTTTTGAAATTAAAGGAAGTGGTAATAGGTGATAAAAAAGTAAAGGGACAAGCCTTGAACGAAATGTCATTGATTAGCACCCGTTCTATTTCGATGGAAGAAACCAAACGCTATGCAGGTGGCTTTGCCGATCCAGCTAAAATTCTTTCCAATTTTGCAGGGGTTAATGGTACACAAACCGGACAAAATTCAATCATAGTAAGGGGAAATTCGCCCAAATATGTTCAATGGCGTTTAGAAGGCGTTGAAATTTCGAACCCTACTCATTTTGCTGATCAAAATGCAGTTCAAGGTGGCGTAAGTGCATTGAACAATAATTTGTTGGCTACTTCCGATTTCTCAACGGGTGCTTTTTCACCAGAGTATGGCGATGTGCTTTCAGGAGTTTATGATGTAAAATTAAGAGCAGGAAATAATCAAAAATTTGAATCTTCGGTAGGAGTGGGTATTCAAGGTACAGATATCATGTTTGAAGGCCCGTTAAAGAAAAGATATGGAGGATCTTTCTTGGTAAATTATAGGTATTCTACCATTTCGTTATTGAACAATATAGGATTGATAAATTTAGATGGTGTGTTGAGTTACCAAGATGCTGCTTTCAAATTGGTTTTACCAACCAAAAAAGCTGGTCAATTTTCTTTCTTTGGATTAGGTGGATTAAGTGCTGCATCTGTATCCGATGTAAAAGCAGATGCCATTTCAACGCCCAGTAACGGAACCAATACGGCTGACATTTCGGAAGATTACGATAAAGGAAATTACCTTTCTAATTATGGCATGAACCATTCGTTTAACCTCAATAAAAAGAGTTCTATCAAAACAACTTTATCATACTCAAGCAATGGAATAACAGAGGATATTTTTAAAATAAAAACCACCAAATTTTATAATAATCAAGGTGAATATTTAAGAGATTCTGTGGGTAGTAAATTATTGGATTATAGAAACAGGTTAGACAAATCGAGTTACCGAGGAGCAGTTACTTATAACAATAAAATAAATGCAAAAAACTCCATTCAGATTGGAACCAAATACGCACTTTTTGGATACGATTATAACCTTAGTAATTTAAAAGACAGTACCAATGCACGTTTTACATTGGTAGATATGAATGTAAATGTGAGTACCATTCGTAATTTTTTTAGTTGGAAACATCGTTTTACCGAAAACATTACCATGGTGGCGGGTTTTCATAACATGAATGTATTGTATAACAACAAAAGTACATTGGAACCAAGACTTGCCATTAATTGGAAACTGAATAATACCAGTTCATTTAGCGCAGGATATGGTAAGCATAGCACCATGGAAAGTATTCATAATTATTTTGCTAAAGTGGAGCAAAAAGATGGAAGCGTAATAGAACCAAACAAAGAGTTAGATTTACTAAAGGCCGATCATTATGTAATGAGTTATGAAAAACGTTTTGGACAAAATTTAAGGGTAAAAGTAGAAGCTTATTATCAGTATTTGTATAATCTGCCAGTTCAAAATAATGACACCAGTTATTATTCAACCATTAATGAAGGCATAGATTTTAAATATGTAGCTTTGGTAAATAAAGGCACTGGTAAAAACTATGGATTGGAAATTACTGTAGAAAGATTTTTTAGTAAAAGTTACTATTATTTAATCAATGCTTCTATTTATAATTCAACATACAAATCGTTAGAAGGAGTGGAGCGAAATACCCAATACAATGGCAATTATATGGTGAATATTTTATGTGGTAAAGAGTTTGGCAACAGAGGTAAAAAGAAAAACCAAACCTTGAATTTGAATGGTAAATTGTTTTTAGGTGGTGGACAAAAATACATTCCATTATTGCGTGATGCACAAGGCAATTTAGCTGTAAATCCTGCTACTAACCAGTTTTGGGATTACAAAAAAGCGTATGATAACAGCATAGAAAATATTTATCAAATTACGGTATCGGCAAGTTATAAATGGAACAAACCAAAAGTTACTCATGAGCTTTTTATTAACTTAGATAACCTAACCTATAACAAAGCTAAATTGACTGAATACTACGATGAAAACAAACCAAATAAAGTGGGCAATACCACACAGTTTGGCTTGTTCCCGAATGTGATGTACAGGGTTTATTTTTAGAAATAATATGAAAGTTCAATTATTTATTTTCCTTTTCTTAACAGGAACCTTAGCTTTTGGTCAAAATAAAAACCAATTGAATGAATCAGAAAGTCCGAAATCCAATTTATATTTTAATAAAAACACGAATGAACTATTCTTGAGTTTTGATATAGATAAAATTACAGTACAAAAATTAAATTCTTTTCCAATAATATGTTTAAAAACTTTGTTCTCTCACAAAAAATGGATCATTAAAACAAATGAATTTAGAAACGAAAATGAATTGAATTTTTTAAAAGAAACTAGGGTGTCAAAACAATTTATATTATTTGGGAAGTACGATGTAAGTTTAAATATATATAAAACTAAAAGTTTAAAAATTACTGAAGTTGAATAAGTTTAAATGTTGGACTTAGATTTAAAATCAAGAATTAAATAACTATTTTAAAATATTCAAAAAGCTGTATACAAATACGGCTTTTTGATTTATTGTTGCAAGGCAATTATTTTGTAAAATAAATGAAAAACATTCCAATAAGGCACATTCAACCTGCTCAAAGTGAACCTGAATTTTCGGAAAATTTTATTATTCAAGATATCGAAAAATTGTTGAATGGAAACGACATGATTCAGGAACTTCACAGGCACGATTACTTTTTTATACTTGCTTTGGAAAAAGGATCAGGCACTCATGAAATTGATTTTATTCCATACGAAATTCATGACAATGCTATTTTTTTGATGCGCCCTGGCCAAGTACATCAATTGACTTTAAATGCTGGAAGTACAGGATTTATGCTTCAATTTAATCAGGATTTCTATTACCCTAGCGAAAAAAATTCAGGACAATTATTGCGTAAAGCAAGCAACAAAAATAATTGCCAATTAGATAACCAACGAATAAAAAAATTGCTTACTATTTTAAATAATATTTTTCAAGAATACACCGAAAAACAAGAAGGTTATTATGAAATAATAAAAGCAAATTTGGGAATATTTTTTATTGAATTGGTTCGTCATCGTCAAAATAAATCAGCACCTTCCAAAGGTGAAACTTTATATTCACAACAGCGAATGGAAGAACTTTTAACGCTAATAGAAACAAATTTAGCTACGCAAAAACAAGTATCAGCCTATGCTTCCATGTTGAATCTTTCTACCTTTCAATTGAACGCCATTACTAAAACCACTTTGGGTAAAAACTGCTCAGAATTAATCAATGATTTAATTATTCTAGAATCAAAAAGGTACTTGTTGGCTACTTCTAATCAAGTGAATCAAATTGCATATCATTTAGGCTATGAAGATGTTTCGTACTTTATTCGATTCTTTAAAAAACACACAGGATTATCTCCTGAAGCATTTAGAAATAACTTTAAATAAATCCTATGCTACTTCATTTTCGTCCTAATAAGTTACTTTAGTTTGAAAATACTTTTGCGGAACAAAAATTCACAAAAAAGTATATCAAATGAAATCCAAAACATGTCTATCAGTAATCTTAATTATTCTGTTTAGTTTAAACATAAAAGCACAAGATTCCTTACAATTTATAAGTAAAAAACCACCAATTCCTATTGAATTCATGGTTGGCAATAACCGATTGTTTTATCAACTTATTACAAATAAAAAAATAGTTGAAAAAAGTAAAATTGGACTCTTTTCTGTGAACTCATTTATAGCTGAAAATAATAATGAAATTAATAAAAACGAATACTTAAGTACCAACGTGGTTTATTATGAAATCATGAAACAAATTGGCATAAACACTGGAGCTACTTTCTCCTCTAAAGAGGGTCTCAAACCATTTATAGGCTTACAATATATTTACAGCAACAAAAACTTTATGATCATTTATCTGCCAAGTTTTTATTTTACCAATTCCAATAAAATTGATCAATTATTATTGGTTGAATACAAACCTAATTTGAATAAAAAATGGTCTATTTATTCAAGATTGCAAATGAAATTTGCTTATCAAACAGAAAACAATCATCATTTCCGAAGCTACCTGTTTACTCGCCTTGGTTTGAGTTATTCAAACATTACTTTTGGTATTGGCAATAATACAGATTGGTATGGGGAAGCTAAAATATGGAAAGAAAATGATGGCTTTTTTATAAAAATAAATCTATAAATTTTAAGTCCAATAAAGTTTAAAAATGTGCTATCAAATTATTCAATTGTGCTATTTTTAAATTATTAGACTACATTACTTTTGTTCAACAATTAATCATAAAACAAAAATTATTTTACATGAAAACAAAAATGAAAATCATAGCTTCGTTAAAAATTTGGGTTGTTATTTACCCATCTATCACTTTGTACCTATATCTTTTCGGAGAACACCTTTCGGTTTTACCATTGTATCAACGAACATTTTTATTAACACTTACTTTAGTACCTTGGATTGTGTTTGTGGGGGTGCCTTTTGTTGATTTTATACTTCAATTTATTTCACCTAAAAAAAATGAAAATAATCGTTAATGGAATTTACAAAAGGTAGAAAAAACAAGGTGTCAAGGCTTGATTTTATTAAACTCAATGGACTTGCTGTTCCTGCTTTTATTTTTCCAAACAACCTAACGTATTTCACCAATCACAAAAAAATGAATCTCGACAAAAAATTTGATACCATCATTGTTGGTGGCAGTTATTCCGGACTTGCAGCAGCCATGTCGTTGGGCAGGGCTTTGAAAAAAGTTTTAATCGTTGATGGAGGCAAACCTT
>Ga0247839_1003978_pt1 | contig 19577 bp, 16 predicted proteins | sample LaCruzMarch2015__6_FD_192405 | JGI IMG/M metagenome (GOLD analysis project Ga0247839, IMG submission 192405) | Freshwater microbial communities from meromictic Lake La Cruz, Castile-La Mancha, Spain - LaCruzMarch2015_16m | ecosystem: Environmental > Aquatic > Freshwater > Lake | place: Spain... | reverse complement strand
GGTGAAAGATGTATTCTCGTCAAGAAGTAATGATTAATGTACCCGGTGGTCAAGTGTGGTCGGAGTTAATTTATAACGAATCAACTAAGCATAATCCCGCATTAGTTTGTTTGCATGGTGGACCTGGTAGCACGCATAACGGTCTTAAATTTGGTTTGGCAAAATTGGCGAAATTTTTCCCAATAATTTTTTATGATCAACTTGGTGGTGGTAATTCTAGCTTGCCTGAGGTTGATTCTTCTGATCATGCTGATTTATGGCAAGTTGAGCGCTTTGTGAGCGAATTAGCCTGCGTGATTGAGTATTATCAACTTGAGGAATTTAATTTATTTGGTACTTCATGGGGTTCGAGTTTGGCGCTGGAATATTTATTCAGTGACTATTTGCCAAAACCGCAACGTTTAATTTTGGGAAGTCCATTAATTAGCACTGGCATGTGGCTTGAGGATGCGAATGTTTTAAAACAACAGATGCCTGCTGAGATTTATCAGTGCATGCTGGAATGTGAGTATAATGACACGACCGATAGCGCGGAATATAAGTTTGCCATGGAGCAATTTTATGATCGGCATGTCTTAAGGAAAAGTGAATTGGGAGATGCACAATTGAGTTATTTAGCCGATAATCCGAGTTATTTTAATATTGAGGCTTACCATAGTATGTGGGGACCGAGTGAATTCTATGTTACGGGTAATTTAATTGAGCTGGAACGTTTCGATGATCTTCAACAAATTGCGATTCCAACCTTGTTTATTGGTGGTGAATTTGATGAAGCTTGTCCAAGCACCCTGGCGCTATTTCAAGAGCAAGTGCCAGATTCTCAATTGGTAATTATTGCAGGAGCGAGTCATTGTGGTTACTTTGAGATGCCGCAACCCTATGCCGCTGCGGTAAAAAAATTCTTATTAGCTGATTAAATTTTTATGCTTATTTGAATGCTCAACTAATTTCATGGCTGGAGATAAGTTTAGTTGAGCGAGGGTTTATTAATTTTAAACTTCATTGAGAGTATTCGGTGGCGAAATTACATTTTATTTAACTAATATTTCATTCTACGGCAAAGCGCTGGTTTAACTCCTCCAAACCCAACTCCTTCAACAGACTAGTTAGACGCTCACGCGATTTAGGATTGCCTTGACCTTGATATTTAGCAATAATCAACTCATTTTTCATCGAGTGCTCCCAACCAATTAATTCGGTGGCGGTAACCGCATAACCATGCGCTTCAAGGCGTAAACACCGCAAAACATTGCTAATATGACTACCAAACTCACGGGCATGGATCGGATGCCGCCAAATTTCGCTTAGCGTTGGATTAGCTAAATTTTTATTGCGCTGTTTCTTGAGTTCGGCAGCAACTTCGGCTTGGCAACAGGGAACTAAGACAATGAATTTAGCTTTCTTTTGGAGGGCAAAGTCAATTGCATCATCGGTCGCGGTATTGCAGGCATGGAGTGCGGTGACAATGTCAATATTTGCGGGCAATAAATCCGACCCGGTTGAATCCGCGACACTCAAATTTAAAAATGACATCTGCTTAAAGCCAAGGCGTGTGGCTAATTCCTGCGATTTACTTACCAGCTCACTCCGGGTTTCTATCCCGTAAATATGTGCTGGCACATTTAAAGCTTTAAAGAATAAATCATATAAAATAAAACCGAGGTAGGATTTACCCGCCCCATGATCAATTAAATTAACTTGACCTTTAAGTGTGAGCACTTCATTTAAGAGCGGCTCAATAAATTGGTATAAATGATAAACCTGTTTTAATTTACGCCGACTATCCTGATTGAGTTTGCCATCCCGCGTCAAAATGTGCAATTCTTTAAGCAGTTCAAGCGATTGACCCGCGCGGATTTCATGTTTTTGCGTCGCTGGCGTGTCACTTGCTAAAGTTGGTGTTTTTTTACGTGGCATGTCGGTTTTTCCTTTGTGTTGATTATGCCCGAGATTTTAGCATGTTTCGCAGTAATGTTTGCTTGGGGATAGTTAAATTAATCTTGAATTTCTGTTATAATCAAGTTCTTTTAATTCTAATGGGGTGGATTGAATGTCACGTAAATTATCTTATCTTCTGGCTAGTTTGAGTCTAATTACGTTAAGTGCTTGTCAACCTAAGGTGAGTAATCATCCGCAAGATACATTGCGTGTGGATATTGGGGGTGATGTAACTTCATTTGATCCACAAAAAATGGTTGATTTCTACACTTTTCGGGTGCTAAGCGATTTAGATGAAGGTTTAGTTGATATGGATCAAGCCAATCGTCCGATTCCAGGCATGGCAGAAAGTTGGCAAATTTCAGCCGATGGCAAAACTTATCTTTTTCAATTGCGTAAAGATTTGTATTTTTCCGATGGTACGCCGCTACGCGCAGAGGATTTTGTTTATTCGTGGCAACGTTTGGCTGACCCAAAAACTGCCGCTTATACTTTTGTCATTGATCATTTAGTCAATGCAGAAGCGATTTTTGCGGGTAAATTAGCACCTGCGACACTGGGCGTTAAAGCACTTTCTGAGTATGTGCTGGAAGTTAAATTGGCAACCCCTGATCCAGCATTTTTGGCGAAATGTACGACCTTATTTACCACCGCCGTGCCACGACACACCATTGAGCAATATGGGGAAAGTTGGAGCACGCCACAACATTTGGTCTCAACTGGTGCCTATAAATTAAGCGATCGGGTGGTGAATGGTCCCATCTCCGCTAAGAAAAACCCATATTTTTATCAAGCCAAGCAAGTAGCGATTACCAATTTAATTTTTACACCTTATGTTGATCGCAATGCTGCGTTAGCGGCTTATAAATCAGGCAGCGTTGATATTTCTGGGGACGTGCCAGTTGATCAATACCAAAGCTTAATTAAGCAATATCCAGCTGAATTACATACGGTAAAAATGGAAGGCATGGCTTTTTATAGCTTAAATACTCAGTTAGCAGCGTTGCAAAATCGTGATTTGCGCCAAGCATTGTCAATGGCAGTTGATCGGGATACGCTCGCTGATAAAATTTTAGCCAATGGTCAAACGCCAAATTATTCCTATGTTACACCCACCATTGAAAATGGACGTTATGCAGGCTTGGATTATGCGTGGAGTAAATTAAGTAGTCCAGAGCGGATTACTCAAGCACAGCAACTCTATGCCGCAGCTGGCTATTCTGCAACTCATCCGCTAAAATTGGATATTTTATATAATACCAATGATGCGAGTCGTAAAGTAGCTGTGGCAATTGCGGCGATGTGGCAAAAAAATCTTGGCGTATTTACTAGTGTGCATAATCAAGAATGGAAGGTATATTTACAATCTCGGCGAACTGGACAATTTGAGGTATTGCGGAATAATTGGGGTGCGGCTTATAATTTTGTGACGACCTATACGCCAGAATATGCTTGTGGCAGTGATGTTAATGTATCGAAATTGTGCATCAGTGATTATGATAAATTAATCCATGCCGCGGATTATGAACAAAATAGTGCTAAGCAAACTAAGCTGTATCGCCAAGCCATCAATTTAGCGATGGAGCAATATGCGGTAATTCCACTCTATCAAAATAGCTATACTACCTTAGTTAAGCCTTATGTGGCTGGCTTGCAAATTGAATCGAATTTACTTGAGGATATTCGCTCCAAATGGGTTAAATTTAGCAACTAAATAAAAGTATTCTAACGAATGAGATATTTTATTGATAAGTTGTAACGCTACTTAATATTTCACCAGATTAGTCGACTGATTTGATTGGTTATATTATTCAATAATGCAGTTATACTAAGTCTTGGGCGGTGCTTATGGCGGGAAATTGTTTGTGTGTTTAAAATTATTTAATTAAAACAACCTGTTCTAACATTGTGTTCGATGGGTGCCAATTGAATTAAATCTATTCAGCGTAGCTATAAGTCACAAGATAAATTTATTAAAGTGCTTTTCATTAAAAAATAGGCTATTTTCATCAATGAATTACTTGGCCAACATATTTAGATGTTAAAATCTTCAAGCCGAAAATTTTAGAATTTCTGATTACTCGAAATAACGCATCCGCGCAATAATCTTTATAGGAATAATTATATGATCAAGCAATTTTGTTCTAGAACAGGCAAATTGTGGCTATTTTGTATGTTTGCTTTAGTTTGTGTGCTTAGTGCATGTAGTAGTGGCAGTAGCTCAACCTCACCATCTTCAGGCGCAAGTAGCTTTATGATTAGCGGTAGCTCAAATCAAATTAGTCAGCTAACGTCTGGAAATAAGTTGCAGAATTTGCAAATCCCTTTAATTAATTATTCAGCTACGATTTATGGTAACGGCACTTATGTGATGGTCGGAACACAGGGGGTCATTCTCAGCTCGACTGATAGCATTAATTGGAAAGCTCAAGTAAGTGGAAGCAATACAGGTTTGCGTAGTATAGCTTTTGGTGTTGGTAAATTTGTGGCAGTCGGTGATGAGGGACTTATTTTGACCTCCGCGACAGGATCTTCTTGGACTGCGGTTAATAGTGGTGTGCATAATTCATTTATTGGGGTTAATTATTTAAATGGCAAATTTATTGCAGTTGGAACTGATGGGGTTATTTTAACCTCCAGTGATGGCAATACTTGGAGTCAACAAACGAGTGGAGTGAATACTAGCTTATATAGCGTTAGTTATGGTGCAGGTCAATTTGTTTTAGTTGGTGATGCTGGAGTCGTTTTAACTTCAAGCGATACGACAAATTGGACTCGCCATGATATTGGTACAGCTAGCAATTTGCGCAGTATTACGTATGCACAGAATATGTTTGTCTTGGTTGGTGCAAGTGGAATTATTAAGACTTCATCTGACGGCGTAACATGGCTGAGCCAAACTAGTGGTGTAACGGTTAATATCATTAGTATAACTTACGCAGCGGGACAGTTTGTGGCTGCTGGTGTCTCTGGAACTATTTTGACTTCTCCAACTGGAATTTATTGGACCTCACAAAATACAAATACTTCAACCTATTTAATTGGTGTTACTTATGGCGGTGGACAATTTGTAGTGGCAGGTTATTCAGGAACGATCTTAACCTCACCTGATGGTATCACCTGGACGGCACAAACCAATAGCTTGATAAATAAAATTGATAATGTTGGGTTTGGCAATGGTGTATTTGTGGCAATCGGCAATTACGGAACTATTTTAACTTCTAGTGATGGCGTGGCTTGGCGTACGCAGCATAGTGGTATTATTGACAATTTGCGTGGTATTAAATATGGCAATGGAAAATTTATTGCAGCTGGTGAAGATAACACGATTATCACTTCTGCTGACAATGGTGTAACGTGGACTCGTCAAAATAGTGGCACTACTGCAGTTGGTTTTAGCAGTATTACTTATGGTGCTGGTAAATTTGTGGTTGTTGGTGGATCTGGCACAGTTGTTACGTCACCCGATGGTGTAACTTGGACTGTAATTCAGACGACGAACAACTATAGTTTTTATAGCACGACTTATGGCAATGGAACATTTGTTATTGTTGGTGAGGGCGGTAAAATTTATACCTCAACGGATGCGGTTACTTGGACTGCTCAGACTAGCCCAACTAGCAATAATTTACGTGGAGTTACTTACGGCAATAATCTGTTTACCGCCGCAGGTAATGCAGGTACAATATTAACTTCGCAAGATGGAATTAAATGGACACCTCAGTCTAGTGGTACTACGGATGTACTTTTAAATATGACCTCAGGTGCTGGCTTAATTATGGCGGTAGGTGATGCTGGAATCATTCTTACGTCAACTAATGGTTCCACCTGGACTCGTCAAACTAGTGGCTCGGCAAATAATTTTAATGGTGTAACTTACGGCGATACTAAAAATTTATTTGTTGCAGTTGGCGATTTGGGAACTATCCAAACCTCACCAAATGGCACTGCCTGGACATCACAGGTTAGTGGTACCTCTAAAAATCTTTATGCTACGGCTTCAGCAGGATCAACTGCAATTATGGTTGGTGACGCTGGTGCAATTTTAACTACGACGAATGGCGTAAATTGGGTTGCTCAAAATAGTAATGCCACGGTGAATTTATTTGGTGCAAGTTATGGCAACGGTAAATTTGTAGTTGTTGGAGATTTGGGAACAGTTTTAAGTTCACCAGATGGCCTCACTTGGAGCGCTCAAAACAGCGGAACGGTTAATAATTTAAGAGGTGTAAGTTACGTTAATGGTTTGTTTGTTACTATTGGTGTAAATGGTACAATCTTAAGTTCTGCTGATGGTGTAACGTGGGCTTTACAAAGTAGTGGTAGCGCGAGTGAATTGCGCAGTGCTGCTTATGGTGCAGGACAATTTGTGGTGGTTGGTGATGCTGGCACTATTTTGAGCTCTACTGATGGTATTACTTGGAGTGCTCAATCAAGTGGTGTAGCAAATAACTTATTAAGTATAAGTTATGCTATGGGCAACTTTGTTGCGGTCGGTAGTGCGGGTATCGTTTTAAGTTCAACTAATGCTGCTACGTGGAATGCACAAAGTAGTGGCACAGCAAGTACTTTACGTGGTATTAGTTATTTGAATGATCAATTTATAGCTATTGGTGATGCTGGTGTGGTATTGAATTCAGCAAATGGTTTGAGTTGGACATCGTTACCAATTATGAATGGTGTAACCGCTTATTCGATTGCGGCATATTAAGTTAAAAAACCTCCAGCAATGGAGGTTTTTAGTTTCAGGAGATTTGGATTTATTTTTGCCAATTTTAAAGCTTTAATTAATGATTTATGCTCCTGAACTTAACATTTTTCAAACTGTCAATAGTTTTTTTTCAACTTATAGCTTTCGGTAATCCTCTTGTAAAAAGCATAGCGATGAGCTTGAATTTTACCTGCTTTGAGTGCAGCAAGAATCGCGCAATTCGGCTCATTTAAATGAACGCAATTATTAAATTTGCATTGCCCAAGATAATTGCGTAAGTCAGGAAAATATTCCGCAAACTCCGTTAATTCTAAGTGAAACAAACCAAATTCCTGTAATCCTGGGCAATCGATTAAATCGGTATTCTCTGCAATATGGTATAAGGCTGCGCTAGTCGTGGTATGACTGCCACTAGTTTCATACTTAGTTATTTCGGCGGTACGCGCTTTGGCCTCGGGGAAAATTTGATTGGTAATCGTCGATTTACCTACGCCAGATTGACCGATTAATAAATTGCGCTTGCCTGTTAGATAGGGCATTAGTTGTTGGCAGTTATCTACGGCGCTGAGTTCTAAAATTGGATAACCCAGTTCATCGCCATAAAGTTGTTGAATTTTGCTGGCAAATTCTGCGGATTCGACTAAATCCATTTTATTGATTAAAATCAGTGGCGTAATCTGGCTGGATTCGGCACAGATTAAACAACTATCCAAAAAATTCTGGTTGAAATTCGGTTTTACCGCAATCACAATAATGATTTGATCTAAATTACTCGCAATGATTTTACTGCGATTCAAATCACTACGATAAATTAAATTCTCACGCGGAATTAATTCCATAATTTGAACTTGTTTGTTATTGATTAAGTTTAATTTAACTTTATCACCAACGACAAATTCGGTTTTTTTACCTTTGGTTACGGCTTGATATTGCTGTCCTTGGTATTCAACAATAAATTGGCGTCCATAGCTGCTGACAATTAGTCCGTGGTGCAAGTTAGCGCTCCAAATTGGCAATACGGAGGTTTGCCGGTGGATGAGAGTAGTAGAATTTTACATACAGATCATCGGGGGTTAAAGTACTAGCATTATCGCGGTATAATTTAACTAAACCGCTGATTAAATCTTGCTTATTCGCATGGGCTTTGGCAAAATCATCGGCTTCAAATTCGTTTTTACGTGACATATAGCTGCTTAGTGGCGCTAGTGGTAAACTAATAATGCTAGTCAAAATGAATAATAACAACAAACCACTGGCTGGATTAATTTGACTGACATTAAGTCCCGCGTAGAACCAGCTTTGATTGATTAGCAAACTAAACACAAATAAGCCGACAAGCATAATTCCGAATGAAGTTAGCATTTGTTTGAGGATGTGTTTATGTTTGAAATGACCTAATTCATGGGCTAAGACCGCGATAATTTCATCATGGCTAAGTTGTTTTAACAGAGTGTCAAAAAATACAATTCGTTTACTTGCGCCCAATCCAGTGAAATACGCATTTCCATGACTCGAGCGTTTTGAGCCATCCATAACAAATACACCTTGCGATTTAAATCCGCACTCACTAAGCAAAGTTTCAATTCGCGCTTTAAGTTCTAGATCTTCAAGTGGGGTAAATTTATTGAATAATGGCGCAATAAAAGTCGGGTAAATCGTGAGAATTAACAGGTTAAAAATTACCATCACCCCCCACACCCAAAGCCACCACGTCGCACCAAGGCTATTCATTAGCCACATAACCAAATACAGTAATGGAACACCGATAATCAGACCAAGTAATGTGCCTTTGATTAAATCTTTGATGAATAAGCCCAGCGTCATTTTATTAAAACCAAAGGCTTGTTCAATTTTGAAAGTACTATAGTAACTTAGCGGTAAACCCAGCGCTGAACTAATTAAACTATACACAATAATTAAACCAACTTCTCTGCTAATTGGGTAATTACTGAATTGAGTGAGTTGTGCAATTTTATCAATTCCACCGCCGAGGGTGAAAATCAGCACGAGGATTACGCCATAAATTAGTTCGATTTTGCCGAGAGTTAGTTTGGCTAATGAATAACGTCCGGCTTTATGATGTTCTTCAAGGCTAATTTGGCTATGAAAGGCGGCTGGAACTTGATTGAAGGAGCGGTTTATTGCTGAAATTTGGCGCTGATTTAAATAATATTTTAAAGCGCAATCAATCAATAAAAGTAGAATAAAAACAATACTAAAGAGTGTCATGTTTATAAATAATCCTTTGAAATTAATTAAACTAGTTAAATTATAGTGCTATGCATAAATTGTATTTTTACTGATTTATGGTGTTTCAATCGGTTAACTGTTTGATTACGTAACTTTGATTTGTCAGCATAAGTCTAGTAATTATTCGATTAATTAGCCAGCGTGCAACCTTAAGCGCATTATAATTTAAATAGCCCTTGGCGGATTGTACCAGAAAAGCTGTTTTTGAGAGAAGTTAAGTCAGGCAAAGCTTAACAGCTGGTTAATCACGATGGCTTATCCATTGATACAGTAGACGTTCTGCTACCTGATAACTTCGGGCACATTCAGACTCGGTTTCCCTACGCCTCCCCTATTGTATATTTCACAACCAGCTGATCTTTAAATTCTTTAGTATAGGGCTGTTGAGGTATTGCTGCTTTGACTGCAGATTTATTTTCAGCACCATAGTTCAAGACGTTTAAGTTTCACACCTTGTTGAATTGCATTTTTAAGATAATCAGACATTGCTGGTTCTACTGTATATTTAACTTGTTTTATTCTTGCAAATTCAGATTTCACCCAATCATTTACATTATCTTCCAATCTCCAATTCCCCATTTTATATCCCCTTGATTTATGAAATAAGCATAAAATTTTTAATCCGCCAATAAGAAATTTTTCACCGCAGCGGCATAGGGTTGCGGCTCTTCGAAATAACCACAATGACTAGCTCCAGCAATGATTACCAATTCAGAATTGAGAACTTGCTGTTGAAATAGCGCCAAGGTGCTTGGGCAAGCCTCATCAAATTCGCCGCCAATAAACAAGGTTGGAATCGCAATTTGTTGAAGATCATCAAAACGTTCCAGATCAATTAAATTACCCGTGACATAGAATTCACTCGGTCCCCACATGCTATGATAAGCCTCAATATTAAAATAACTTGGATTTTCGGCTAAATAATTCAATTGAGCCTCCCCCAACTCACTTTTTCTTAAGACATGCCGATCATAAAATTGCTCCATGGCAAACTTATATTCCGCGCTATCGGTCGTGTCATTATACTCACATTCGAGCATGCACTTATAAATCTCAGCAGGCATTTGTTGTTTTAAAACATTGGCATCTTCTAACCACATTCCAGTACTAATTAACGGACTACCTAAAATCAAGCGTTGCGGTTTTGGCAAATAGTCACTGAATAAATATTCCAGCGCCAAACTCGACCCCCATGAAGTACCAAATAAATTAAATTCCTCAAGTTGATAATATTCAATTACGCAGGCTAATTCGCTCACAAAGCGCTCAACTTGCCATAAATCAGCATGATCAGAATCATCCTCAGGCAAGCTAGAATTACCGCCACCGAGTTGGTCATAAAAAATTATTGGAAAAAATTTCGCCAATTTAGCCAAACCAAATTTAAGACCGTTATGCGTGCTACCAGGTCCACCATGCAAACAAACTAATGCGGGATTATGCTTAGTTGATTCGTTATAAATTAACTCCGACCACACTTGACCGCCAGGTACATTAATCATTACTTCTTGACGAGAATACATCTTTCACCCTCTTAACAAACTATTTAGTAAATTTTTTACTACGCATTAGCATCACAAAAAAAGCTGGGGTTAACAAGGTTGCAATTAAAACTGAACCCAATATTCCACCAATAATTCCTAGACCGACCGAATGTTGTGCATTTGCACCTGCACCATGGGCAAAAACCAGCGGCAAAGTTCCCGCAATAAAAGTAATTGAGGTCATCACAATCGGACGAAAGCGCACACTTAAAGCATGAATCGCACTGTAACTCGCACTATGCCCTTGGCGCATTAATTCTAATCCGTATTCAACCAATAAAATAATATTTTTCGCCGATAACCCCAGTAGCGCAATTAAACTAATCTGGAAGTATAAATCATTTTGGCTCGCGCTGACTAATAAAATAACCGCAGCGCCAAATAATGCCACAGGTACGCCCAATAAAACCACCACTGGCAAGCGCCACATTTCATAAAGTGCGGCTAACACCAAGTAAATCATCACAAACGAAAATGAAAACGCCAAGCTTGAGGTTTTTTGTGATTGTTCGGCTTGATAACTCGTTCCCGACCATTCAAAATCATACCCCTTTGGCAAACTTTGGTTAGCTTCCTGACGCACTACCTGCATCACATCTCCCATCGAATAACCATCACGCGCACGAATAGTAATTTTTGAAGCTAAATAACCGTTAAAATGCTGAATAACTTTTGCCGCTGAACCATATTTAACCGTAGATAAGGTTGCCAGTGGAACCATCATATCATTTTTTTCCGAATGCACAAAAACGTTATTCAAATTTTTAATTGAAGCCCGAAACGGAAAATCTGCCTCCAGCACCACCCACACCAACCCCTGCATAATGTAGGCAAAATTGACATTATTATTACTATAGATCGTTTGTAACGAGTTGTAGTAATCCTGCAAATTTACCCCATAATACGTCGCTTGTTCAACATTGGGTAAAATGGAAACTTCGAGTGCATGCGTATTCAACGATTGGGTTGCCCGCCCAATAGCTTTATGCGTAGCTAACTGTTTAATGAAAGCATTCGTAACATCTTCTAATTTACTCGCATCGCCGATTGAACGATCCTCAATGTAAAACTCTACCCCACCGGTAGTACTCAAACCACGAATTGGTGGCTGATTATAGGCATTGACCACCATACCGCTATGTTGACGCGCAAGCTTTTCAAGGCTCTTAATTATTTCATCGGCGGTACTTTTTTCGCCACTGCGCTCCGACCAGTTTTTAAGATTAACGATTAAAGATGCTACCGATGAACTTTGGCTGCCTGAATCTCTAAAATTAACTCCAGTTATACTGACTACCGAATCAACATTCATATTTTTATTGAGATTCTTTATGAATTTTTTAACTTCCGATTCGGTTTGCCCCAAACTATAGGAACTAGGTAATTCTAAAGAAGCAAAGACTAAACCCTGATCTTCATTCGGCACAAAGCCCTGTGAAATGATTTTAAATAAACCCAACGTAGTCAAAATAATTGCTAACCAGATTAAAATCACAGTTTTTTTCATCACAATCAAGCGTTCAGCAGTTCTGACATAGCAGCGATTTAACTTAGCAAAACCACTTTCAAACCATGCGAATAACTTAACTGGCGCCATCACTTTGGACATAATTAAGCAACACATGGCAGGGGTTAAACTTAACGAACAAATCCCCGAAATAATTACCGCACAAGCTATCGTTACCGCAAATTGACGATACATAATTCCACTTAAACCGCCCAGTCCCATCACGGGTAAAAACACCACGCTTAGAACCAGAACAATCGCCACAATTGCACCAAAGACCTCGTGCATGGTCAAACTAACGATCTGCTTAATATCCATCTCAGGATGCAGCTTACGCAAGCGCTCAACATTTTCGACAATCACAATCGCATCATCGACGACAATTCCAATCGCCAGAATCAAGGCAAATAAACTAATCGTATTGAGCGAATACCCCAACACCGCCAAACATGCCAACGTCCCCAAAATTGACACCGGAATGGTACACACCGCAACTAAACTGGCGCGCCAATTTTGCAAGAAAATAAATAGCACCAGCGCGACCAGAAAAAAGGCAATCACTATCGTTTCCAGCACATTATTCACCGAGGCCGCCACAAAACGCGAATTATCTTGCGTAATACGATATTTCAGTCCCGTTGGAAAATGTTCGGCATCTTTCGCCAAAAGTGCTAAAACCTGTTTTTTGGCGGCAAGTTGATTGGCACCAGGAGTTAATTGAATATCCATAGTTGTAATTGGATAGCGCTTAAACGCACCTGATTCATCAATAAAATTGGTATTTGCCATAGTCGTGGTGTCATTCGAGGTTAATTCAACTCGTGCAAAATCTTTAATGCGAATAGTTTGATTACCCTCATTGCGTACGATCGTATTGGCTAATTCCGCCGCCGTGCTATACATTTGCTGACCAATCAAATTGAGCGTAATTTTGCTCGCATCTGCCGCGGGGCTACTATTACTTCGCCCAATCACATATTCTTGATTCTGATCATTAATCGCAGCGGCGACTTCGCTCATGCCAAGTTTATAGCGCGCCATTTTATTTGGATCCAACCATGCAGTAATTGAGTACTTTCCTGCACCACGTACCGAAACATTACCCACGCTAGGAATTAGATAGAGATCATTCATCACCACCCGCTGTAAATAATTGCTCACCCAAGTTGGATTAAGATAGGGATCGGAATAAAACGCCAGCGTCATTAAACTATCTGAGGAACTTTTACGCGCATTAATCCCCATTTTTTGCACAATTGCAGGCAGAACCGCTTTTGCCGCATATAAACGATTGAGGACTTCATTAATTGCGTTGTCTAAATTAGTACCAACTTCATAAGTTAGCTGAATATTAATTCCGCCCGTTGAAGAGGTGTTGGTGGTCATATAAAGTAAATTCGATAAGCCGTTGAGATGTTCCTCAATTTGCGCAGCTACTACCTTGGCAGATGTTTCGGCATTGGCTCCAGGAAATGAGGCACGCACTGAAATTGAAGGCGGTGAAATTTCGGGAAATTGGCTAACAGGCAGTTTAAACAATGCCACAATTCCGCATAAACAAATAAATAACGAAATTGCAGCCGCTAAAATTGGTCGATTGATAAAAAAATCACGCCGCATGGTGTAACTCTAGTTTAGCTAAATTGGCTGAACTAATGCTTAATTGTAAGTCACCGCTCACACGAATAGCGCTAGCATAGTTGCCGCGCGCAAATCGAACTGGCGCTTGAAAACAGCGCCAATTCTGCTTAGTGGTCGATAAAAATACACTTAAAATGATAATTTCTCTTTTAAAATTAAGATAACTTATTCCAATTAAAAATGTGGCTAAATACTCTTCAAGGCAAAAACCCTCAATCAAGGTTTTAGACTAAACCACTTAATTTGAAAGCGTGCCAAATGATTCGACTCAGGATTATAACCTAAAACATAGGGCTTAACCAGCTTAGTGTAGGTTGGCTGATAAAGTGGCAAAATTGGGTAATCATTCAACGCTACGCCTAAGGCTTGTTTGTATAACGCAACTTTTTGCGCTGAGGTCGTGCTTAGTTCAGCTTGATTAACTAATTTATCATAGGCTGGATTACAATATTGCGAATTATTTTGTGGACTCTTGCACACATACATTTGAGCATATGCCGCAACCGAATTATAATCAACATTCGCACCATCACGCGCAATTTGGAAATCACCTTTATGCCGACTCACCAAAAAAGTCTTCCATTCTTGATTGCTCACAATAGTCTTAACCCCCAGCACTTGCTGCCACATTGCAGCTAATGCCAAACTACGTTTTTTATTACCCTCATCGCTATTGTAGAGTAAATTAATTTCCAATGGATGTTTTGGGCTATAACCTGCCTCGCGATAAAGTTGTTGGGCTAATTTAATTTGCTCCGCACGCGGTAATTTCTGCCAGCTATAAGCAATATCCTGATATGCGCCATTATCAATCGTCGCCGTTACAGTTGAATAAAGCTGACTACGCAACTCATCATTAATAATCTTATTAACTAACATTTCACGATCTACGGCTATAGTTAAGGATTGACGTAATTTAAGATTATCTTTCAACGGTGCCGCGGCATTATTAAAATCATAAAAAACTAAGGCTTCATATTGCCCACGCTTAAATTCAGCTTGATATTTTTGTTTTAAACTGGGATCAATATCCATCGGCACACTTGAGGTCATATCCAAGGCGCCACTCCGATAGGCGTTAAATTCACTGGTTCGGTTGGCTTCAGTTTGCAAAAATACATTTTTAATTGCAACTTGACTCTCGGCATAATAATATTTATTTTTGACCAATTTCATTTCACCATTCATCACATAATTTACCAGCGTATAAGCGCCACTAGTTACAATATGCGTGGGTTTAACCCATGCAGCACCATAAGTCGAAATGGTACTGAACTTAATTACATCAAAACAAGGCAAGGTTAATATGTCAAGCCAACTGCTATTTTTATGGGTTAAGTGCATCACAATCGTATTGGCATCTGGTGCAGAAATCCCCAATTGATTCAAGGCCAATTTACCCGCTACAACATCGTCACCATTAACTAAATTCCTGAGCAAATAAGCGTAACCAGCACCATTACGTGGATCAGCCAAGCGATAAAATGTATTCAAAACATCTTGCGCGGTCAATGGAGTTCCATCGGAAAATTTTAAATTCTGCCGTAAGACAAACCGATAAGTTTTTCCATCGGCTGAAACATCCCATTTTTCGGCTAAACCAGGAATCGGTTGATTTGAATTATTAAAATCCACCAATCCCGCAAAAAGGTTATCAATAACCCCATTTGCCTCCAAATCTTGTATTAAGGTTGGATCAAGTGTGGCTGGCGTTGCACCCAAAGCAATCCGAATGCTATCCCGTGGCGGCGTTGCAGGCTTTTCTGGTGAACAAGCATTTAGCAACACACTTAATGTAATTAACGACAAATTTAATTTTTTCATACTCTGATTATCCTTTAGCTAAGTAAAATTCTTAGTTTTAAAATGCGGCAACAACTGCGCCGTGATATTGCTGTTGAATAAATTTTTTCATTTCAGGGGAAGTTAAGGCTTTAGCTAAAGCTTTCATTTTAGGTAAATTCACCTCATCAGGACGCACCGCAACTAAATTTGCAAAAGGACTACTTTTGCTTTCAACAATAATCGCATCTTTAGTTGGATTAAGTCCAGCTTGCATGGCAATATTTGAATTAATTAGCGCCACATCAACTTGATTTCCTTTTAGGGCACGCGGTAACATTGCTGGATCTAATTCAATCACTTCAACTTTATACGGATTGGCTATGATATCTTTTTTGGTTGGCAGAGAAACGCCAGCTTTTACTTTGATTACTCCATTTGCTTCTAAGATATTTAAAGCTCGCCCCTCGTTGGTTGGATCATTGGGAACCGCAATTTTGCTGCCTGGAATTAAATCGCTGGCTTTTTTACTCTTAATAAATTTAACTTCGCTCGCAGCTGCATAAGCGCCCATAGGCTCAAGATGGACATCAACCAAATCAACTAAATCACTATGATGATCTTTATTATATTGCGCTAAATACGGTTTAGTTTGGAAAAAATTTGCATCTAATTGCTTTTGAAGTACCGCAATATTTGGAGTAATATAATCGGAAAATTCGGTTATTTTAAGATCATAGCCTTGTTTGGCAAGAGTTGGTTTAATAAAACGCAACATATCGGCATGCGGCACTGACGATGCACCAATCGTAATCGTTTCATTTGCCAGTACGTTAACGCTAACACCAGCACAAATCACGCTCAAAAGAAGTTTTTTCATAAGAATATCCTGTAAAATTAAATTGTACGGTCAGTTTGGAGCTTCACGCGATAGGTTCAATTAAAATTGCAGGAAAAAAGAGGAAATAAAAGTAGAGATACTTAAAAATCAATAGAAAGGTTAATTTCTATTCTCCGTTTAGCTGCAAAATTTTAATGGAACCGCGCAAGCAGGAGATCAAATTAAGTTCCATGGCGAGGATTATACAATATTTTTTATTGACTATCAAAATAATTTTAGCTGAGGTTAAACACTTGAATTCAAGAATGGGCGCAACAACGAGCATATCCTCAAGGAAACTAAGATACTTTATGACAAAAATCAAACTGCAGCCTAGCGAATTTGAAAACTCGGCAGATGCTGCATAAGCTCAATTATTTAAATTGTGTGTCAAGAGGCAAATCAATCTTGAAATATTCCTTCAAGGTTGCCAAATATGCCGACTCTGGAATCAGCGTCGCTTGGTTTTGCCCAAAGCGACGAATTTTTAGCTCATTATTATTTAAAATAATCCGTCCCTCAGAGGTCGGTAGAGTGCAAATTCTATTATGGGTTAAAAAAGGGTGGAATTTAGCAATATAGTGATTTAGCGGCTCATAATCAATTGGTAAATAGGGGTTTAATCTAAAGGAGTATAAATTGCTCCACGTCTCTTTGATTAAGACCTGTAACACGTAATCACCGTCGTTAAAAATCAGTTTAAAAGTTTCGGCAAATTGCTTGACACTAACATCGACAATAAACGCTAAGGGCTCAATTAATCCATTGCCGCCCAATCCAACATCCGCTAAATATAAACTATCGTCTAACGTAATTAAGAGTAATTGATGATCAATCATTTGCTCAACCCGTCCAACTAATCTAGTCACGTTAAACCCCAACTGTTCCAGAATTAAAGCCAGCAAGCCATTGGTTTCATAGCAGTAACCACCACGGCGTTGATGAATCAACTTATTGCTTAACGACTGAGCATCAAGTTTAATCGGTTGATCACGGTCTAAGCAGGTCTCAAACAACGCTAGATTTTCAAATGGAATGCTCAACGCATGCGCGCGATGAATCGCAAATAAAGTTTCGCGACTAACTTCACTAGTTCCACTATACCCAACCCGTGCAAAATAATCATGTAAATTAATCATTTAGCCTATCCATTTAAATTTTATAATGAAATACTTCTTGAACTGCGTAACTGGCGAGTATTTATTTTGCTATCAGTATGCCCGTAATTATTGCATTTTACCAACTAATTAACAATCGACAATATTGTTGACATGCTATTTTGCAATAATATACCAATACTTTAATTAATTATATCAGCTACAATTTAGTATTTATTTGTGTGCATTCTATAATAACTACCACCGCAAGAATCTTCTTGAATTTGATAAGCACGCATTAACTTGAAGAGATTTCATTGTGATTATACGAATAAAATGTTACAATTTTGTTCATTAGCAAAAAATTTAATTTTACAAATATTATTTCAGGAAAATCAAGATACGTAATGTTTGATCGCTAGTGTTAATCAGTTTATTAGGAACTTGCTCAATGAGTGAACAAAGTACAAATATGCCAAACTCAGCACAGGAATTAAATATTTCTACATTCAAGGATATCAGCGCTTTTATGCTGGAAACCGCACATAATGAGATTTTAATCAAAGCCAATATCAAATATGTGAAAAATGCCAAGAAGGCACACAGTGATTTAATTGAAAGCAAGACTGATTTAGTGTTTATGTCGTATGATGATACTCTATCGATGGCAATAGAAAATGATTGTAATCAAATTGCGGCTGTTGCGCCAATTCATGGTGGAATTTTAAGCCTGTGCGGTGAAATTAATCTAGCGCAAAATAAAAACAAAATTGGGATTGATACCAATACAGGCTACGCGCGGGCGTTACGTTTTTATCTACATCAACTCTATCCAACTGATTTAGAATACAATCAATTGCATTGGTTATTTGAGAGTGCAACGAATTTACGTGTAATCGATCTTCTTAATGGCGAGACTGATGCCTCCCTACTTAATCCGCCATACTCATATAAAAATGGCGTAGCGCGAATGATCAAGATGTCTGATGCCATCGGTAACTATCAGGGTGTTGTAATTAATTTAAATAAAGCTTGATTGGCAAATCCGAGTAATGCCGCAAATTTAGCGGAGTTTATCCGTGCTTATTACCAACGCGTCAATGAAATACAGGCAAACCCGACTAAGACCATCTTAAAATTGGTAAATTATTATGGAATAAGTGCGTCTGAATCCAGCAATACTTATGCCAGACTGTGGGAGTCTGATGGTTTAAGCCTAAGCTCCGTATTTAATCAAGCAGAACTGCGTGGGACCCAGAGTATTTTTAGCTGGGATCGCAAGCGAGCCATTCCAGAATCACGCAACTGGTTACTCCAACAAGTAACTAAACACTGAAATTAAACCAACTACCTAACCAAATTAGCTATTTCTTAAGCTAACCTTATTTGCAAAGAGATTTATCATGAGTAACTACACTAGCGATCAAGTAACCTTAAATATCACCAATTTTTTGCGTGAAATCAAACCAACTACTTCACGCCGCCCAATTCCATATCACTACACGATGAGTGTTGCACGCCAAGATATGCTGGATTATTTACTTAGCAAAGAAATTAATTTAGAATTAAATCAGCTGAATGAAATCCTAAGCAGTATGGATAATTTATTAAAATTACCTTTAGACGACAGCGCAGAATTTAATTTTTTCCCCGCCCGTTTACGCCGCTGATTGGAGTAATAGCAATAATTTAAAACATTTAACTAAGCGTATTTATTTAAAATAAGATCAAGCATATTTTCAGATATTTGAGCATCCCTAAAGGCTTGCTGGGCTTCTTCGGGTGCATTACTATGCAATGAGATATTTTGAACAACACTAATTAGCACAATCCAAATAAAGCTAACATTTACCTCTGGTTTACCAACTTTTGTATAATAACTAGTTAATAAATTATACATATAAGGCGTAATAAAGGCAGCTGCACGAGAAAATTCTGTGTTCACGGCTGGGTGCTCTTGGGAAATTATTTCGCGAAAAAACATATTCGTTCCACATGCGCCATGCAAGGAGTAAAACCACGCATAAAAGTGTTTCAAACTAACTTTAAGGTGCTCGCGCAACTCAGTTAAACTCAAACTTGTAGTATCCAGATTAACATGCTCCTGAGACTGAAACCAATCAATCAATTCATCGGTAATTCCACGAATTACGGCATGATAAGTACCTAAGCAAAAGTTATCTTGTATTTTAAGCCAACATTTTTAAGTACATCATTTAGCTCATGT
>Ga0247839_1003977_pt1 | contig 19579 bp, 18 predicted proteins | sample LaCruzMarch2015__6_FD_192405 | JGI IMG/M metagenome (GOLD analysis project Ga0247839, IMG submission 192405) | Freshwater microbial communities from meromictic Lake La Cruz, Castile-La Mancha, Spain - LaCruzMarch2015_16m | ecosystem: Environmental > Aquatic > Freshwater > Lake | place: Spain... | reverse complement strand
ATTCAATTGAATGGTTAATAATTATGTTATATTTTCAATAAATTTTTAGCTAAATCATTCAAATTTTGAAAGTATGAAAAAAATTATTTTTTTATATAGGTTTTGCTATTAGGAAATAATAAAAAAAAATCAGTAGTTTTACATCGTAAATAAAATATGAGTTTATGAAAAATATTATCACATTATTATTGCTTTTTGTAGTTTCAATTGCAATTCAAGCACAACCAAAACCAGCTGTAAAACCTGGTACTCCCGTGGTTCCTGGCGCACCAGGCAAACCAAAAACTAGTCCTTATGTACTTAAAAAGGACTATGAAGAAATGTTATTGAATTTAGATGCCAAAGTAAAATCGGCAACGAGTTCAAATGCAACTTTGAGGAATGAGTTAAGTAGCAAAGATCGAAAAATTGCTACACTTAATGAACAAATGAAGCAAGTAGAAGAAATTTTGAATTCAACTGCTTTTAAAGTTTCAAACACCGAAGATTCATTAGACAAAACACGTTTTTCGGTAGAAGAGTTTAAGAAAAGTACAGATGAAAAATTTGCTGCTATTGATGCCAGCAACGAAGAAAGCAAAAGCAAAATGTTGATGTATTTTGGCTTAGGAGTTGTTTTATCAATTGCATTGTTTGCATTTTTATTATTACAGTTAGGCAAACTAAAAAAATCAATGTTAAGCCACAACATTAATGCTGAAATTAAATTACACGAAACTTTAGCGGAATTAACTGAAAAACACAATACTGAACTTGATAGTGTAAAAAGTAATTTAGAAAGAGACGATAGACTTTTAAGTCATAACTTGACTAAAACAATAGAAGACGAAAAAGTGAGAATGAATTTTGAAGTAGAGAAATTAAATGCTGCTATTGAAAACATAAAACTTAGATAATTGATTTTATAATTATTTGTGTTATTTCATAAAAAAGGCTGTTGAATTGAATTTCAACAGCCTTTTTTACGTTAAATATCTTTAAAATTGTTTGCTTATAAAATAAACCATAGCTACAATAAATAGAATAATTACTATTCTAATAAAGCTTTTTATTAGTAAACTAATATAAGCCAAAACAGCAAAAGCAAAAGCAGCAATTCCAATATAAAGCATAGATTTTTCGTAAGGCAAACTGGTTCCTAAAATCCATTTACCAAAAGGATAACTTGGCTTTAAGTGTTGTATTTTTACATGGAAATACTCCAAAAAAGCCATTCCGCTAATTATTGGCGCAGCAATCATTAACAGAATAGAAAATGCTTTTGTTATCAGTGATTTTATCATTTTTATTTATGGTGGTTTTGCATAAACGTCATTGCGAGAGATAATTTTTTCGAAAATCAATACAAAATGACGTTGGGTAATTCTGTAAGAATCTTCCTTGACTTAAACAATCATTGAATTTTTTAAAAAATTTAATATTTAATTCAATAGTAATTATTTGCAAGAAATCCCAATCTGCGGTACTTCGGAATAACTGAATTTATGGGTTTTTTAACCAATTGCAGCTTCTACTTTAGCTATTAATTCATCGGCTTGCGCATGGTTTTTTGCCAATAAAGTTTTTGCTTCAGCAATTAAATTTTCAGCAAAAGTTCTATCTTTTAAATCCTTAGCATTTACCAATACATTAAAGTAAGCGCCTCGCACCGCAGTTTTTACACAAAGTACGCCAACACCAGCATCTGTTACCGAATTCTGATTTCCTTTTTCAATCATTGCTGCTAATAAATCTAATGTTTCAAACGCTGTTTGCATCACTTTTAAAGGAACTTCACAAGCATATTTTGTAGCATTTTCAATGGCTAAAGTTCTGGCAATTTTTTCTTCTTCTGTTGCCTTTGGCAATCCAAAACCAAGCATAATTTGGTTAAAAGCATTGGTATCTTCATCCACTGCTTTTAGCAATTTATCTTTAATCATTTGTCCTTTATCAGCCCAATCGCTAAAGTACTGAACTTGGTCTTCCCAACCACGTTTGCCAGCCGAAAGATTAGCAACCATAGTTCCTAATGAAGCACCTAAACTACCTACGTAAGCACTAATAGAACCTCCACCAGGAGCTGGGCTTTCACTTGCAGTTTCATTAGCAAAACTGCGCAAGTTCATACCAATCAACTTTTCGTTATTGGCATTTTTTAGTTTGTATTCTATAATTTTATTATTGGCATCAAAAGGTTCTAACTCGTCTAAACCTAACGATTTGATGGCAATTTGAATCAACTCTTCTTCACTAACTCCAACCGAACGTTTTTGTTTAATTAAATAATGTCTTCCAGCCGAAAGCATGGCTTCTAAAGGAATTAATCCTACCAACTCTGAACCTGTTACACGCATACCACGTTTTTCTGCACTTTTGCAAACTTCCTCGAAAGCTTGGTGAACCGAAGTAATTTTGAAATTGGTTAAATTGATACTGATTTGGGCAATATTGTATTCTTCAATAAACCATCCAATGGCTTTACAAGCTTTTAGAGTTCCTGGAATTCTAACATCATTGCCATCGGCATCTTTTACTATTTTACCTGTAATGGGGTTTCCTTTGCGCAAAACCCTGCCAGCTTCTCTAATATCAAATGCAACAGAATTGGCCAAACGCACCGATTTAGTATTTAAGTTAACATTATAAGCAATCAAAAAATCGCGGGCGCCTATTACGGTTCCACCTGCTTTTTCGTTAAATTCAATTGGGCCAAAATCGGGTTTCCACTCTGCTAATTTTATTTTTTTGAAAAAACCTTCATATTCACCAGCTCTTATTACTGAAAGATTATTTCGTTCTTTATTAGGCTGAGCATTTTCGTATAAATAAACAGGAATATTTAAATTTTCACCCACTCTTTTACCCAACATTTTTGCATATTCAACAGTTTCTTCCATGGTAATTCCACTAACTGGAATAAGCGGACAAACATCGGTTGCACCCATTCGTGGATGTTCGCCTTTATGCTTGCTCATATCTATAATTTCTGAAGCTTTTTTTATGGCTAAATAGGCTGCTTCAACTACTGCATTAGGCTCGCCAACAAAAGTAACTACCGTTCTATTAGTAGCTTTTCCTGGATCTACATCCAATAATTTTACTCCATCTACACTTTCTATTACATCAGTAATTTGTTTAATAATTTGCAAATCGTGGCCTTCGCTAAAATTTGGCACACATTCTATAATTTGAGTCATGGTTAGTTATTTGTTTTTATAAATTAGTGTAAATAAAAATAGGCTGCGAAGCTAATAATTTTTTGCTTTGAAAATATTAGAAGAAATAAAAGTGGAATTTGAAAATGGAATTAAATCCGAAAGGTAGGTTTTTTACGTTTACACCATTTTATAACTAGTCACTCCCTAAAAGTTTTACCTTTTTTCTTTAAATGAAAATACCTGTCAAAAAGGAACTGTTGGTATTAGTTAGCATCAATGAATAATTGGGCTATTTTTAAAACTTTTTTTCTTCATACTTTTTCCATTGATGAAAAAGTATGCAAAAAATCTAGACAAAAATATGCTTCCACGCTCAGGCCAACGCTGGCCCGCTCCCGATGCATCGGGATTGTCGGCCCAACGCACGCCTACAGACAATGATTAGCATAAATATTTAAAACTACACCATATTACGCCCGAGACTACCTTAATGCTGCCCGTTGTTGTGTCTTTTGACCAACAACAGCACAATGCTTTCAAAAGTGACTCACGCTTTGCATGATTGGCATTTTGGTTATGTAAATTGGCATTTAGGGAACGTAAGTACTATTTTAGGCATTTGAAGTTGGTGTTTGGTGAACGTAGATTGGTGTTTGGTGAACGTAAGTTGGCGTTTAGGCAACGTAAATTGGCATTTAGGCAACGTACGCTGCATTTTGGGCAGGTAAATCGGTGTTTAGTGAACGTAAGTTGTTACTTAGGGAACGTAACTTGGCATTTAGGCAACGTAAGTTGGCGTTTGGCCCATGTAAATCCTTATATTTTTCATGTAAATCTTCATTTTGGTCACGTAAGTTGGCATTTAGGCCATGTAAGTTAGTGTTTTGTTCATGTAAATTGGCATTTGTTAACGTAATTTTTTATTTTGAATAGGTTTTTGTTTATTTACATTAAGTATTTAGCTGCTATTATTAAGTAAAATATTGTATTTTATGTGTAAAATACAAATAAGTCAGCCAATTATGTATATTAATAACCTTCTATTTAAAATATAAGTGTTTAGTAAGATAAATTTGGTTTAAAGTATTTAAATCTGTTTGTTTGTGTTTACCTAATATTGACCAAATGATGTATTGGTGAAAACATGAATAACAGACAAAATAATTTATTAAGTATGTACCGCACTGTGGTTGCGGTTTGTATGGCTAACTTGTTATCGTTGGCTAAAGTAAAAGCGTTTGACGATGCTTTTAAACTTTTAAAGGCTAAACTGGCTGAAATTTTAGCCACAGCCGATCAGCAAAAGGAAGTGTTAACGGGTATAGCCGAAGACAAACAAGTGCAAAAACGAGAGTTAGCAAAATTGGCTGCCATGGTAGCTAGTGTAGTTAAAGGGTTTGCGCTAACTAACAGTAATTTGCAATTGGCTGCTGAGGTTAATTTTAGCGAAAGTGGATTGGCCAATATGAAAGAGGAGGATTTATTATCGAATACTAGAAATATTCATGGTAAAGCTACTGGTAATTTGGCTTCATTGGCCGATTTTGGTATTAACAAACCTTTGCTTGACCAACTAGATACTAAAATTACTGCTTTTGCTGATAAAAAACCTGCTCCTGCTTCTGCCAAAGTTACTAAAGAAGCTTTAACCGATAAATTGAATGTGCTGTTTGACGAAGCCAACGTAATTTTGAAAGAACAAATGGATAATACTGGTAAAATATTTAGCATGTTAGATGCTAATTTTTATGAGTTATACAAAGGTTCGCGCAAGATTATAGACAGAGGAGGCCGAACTGCTAATACTGGTATTTTAAAAGGAACGGTTAAAGGTAAGTTGGCTTTAACTGATACCGAAAATCAACCTTTGGCCGATGTGTTGTTGCAGTTAATAGAGCTAAATTTGGTGGTGGTGAGTAATGAGCAAGGTATATTTGATTTTGATGATTTAGAAGCAGGGAAATACACCCTTAAAGCATCGAAACAAGGTTATGCTGATTTGATAATTAAAGACCTTGAAATTAAGAAAGGCGAGGATAAAGTGTTGGATTTGGTGTTGGTGAAGTAATAATTGGGAATTGAATAATTGAAACGCCTTTGCAGTGATGCAAAGGCGTTTTTTGATTTAGTAGCTATACTTAACATGTCGTCATTCTGTATGAATCTCCTTGCCTAATAGACCCCATGGATAATAACAAAATTTTCAATCAAGTTGTTGGCTTTTGTTTTAAAACTTTTTTTCTTCATACTTTTTCCATTGATGAAAAAGCATGCAAAAAATCTAGACAAAAATATGCTTCCACGCACAACCCAACGCTGGCCCGCATTTTTGTCGGCCCAACGCTCGCCAAACACAATGATTATTTTACCAAACAATCCTTGGCGAATGCCATACTTTCAATGACATGGAGAGCTTGCCGAATCCAGACACCTTTTCTAAATAAATGCTGCCTTAACTATCCGTAGAGTTAGCATAGCGCTCTACGGATTGTAAATGAGTTGTAGTGTCTCAGACACGGGCTAATTTAACGAGTCTGGAGACTCTCTACTCATTTTAAATCCGTAGACGCTGCCCGCAAAGCTTGGCTTCAGACAACGGATAGTAGTGCTTTTGACCAACAACAGCACAATGCTTTCAAAAGTGACTCACGCTTTGCATTATTAATACTTGCGTGAGCTGAGTTTAATAACAATTACTGAATTAGACTTAAATTATTTTACAGTTTTTTTCTAATAAGTCTTTTTCTAAATGTTTATACTTTTTTTCAACTATCCTTCCATCATTAAACCTAACTTTGATTTTATCATTTCTTCCATAGATTTTTTCTACTTTGATTGGAACTTTGCTAGGGTTTGGATTTACAATGTTCTGTGCAAAAATCTTTATGTCTAATAACCCTTTATCACCTAATAAATTACTTCTTACATTTTCGTATTTGTTAGATTCAATTTCATTAAGGATATCTTTTGCTATTTCCATAATTTTTAGGTTATCTCCAATTGAAATTTCTATCTGGAGGTCTAAATGCTTTAGTAGTATATAGTTAATCAAAAGATCTTCTTTAACATCATTTTTTAAAGGAAAAAGAAGTTGAAGGTATTCTTTAGCCTCAACAAATTTACCTTTTGAAGTTAAGAAAAATGTTGTGTGTGAAACTATGTCAAAATCGTAAAAATCAATTGGTTCCAAGCGTCCATTCCTAAATTGATTCAAATATTCAATTGAATATTCTGGTTTTTTATCAAATTTATTTATATATGCAAGTAACTTCAATGAACTATAGGAAAATATTGAATCTTTACTAAAAAACTTTTTTGCGTGACTATATTTTAGAATTGAGTTACCAATTTCCCATTTGTTATTATTTAAACAGTTAGTTGCAATAATGTGAAGTATTTCATCATTATTCTTATCTAAATAAATTATTTCCTTTGAATATTCTAATAATCGTTCAAATTCATAAATATCAATTTCAAATGCATTTATAAATAAATCTGTAAATAGCTTCCAATTAAAAATATTAGAATTTTCAACATCATTTGAAATAGGTTTTAGACTAAATTCTATAATATTTTCAATACAATCATGAAGATAAATAAGCTTTTGATTCTTATTTTCTTCATTACTAATTAAACTTTGGTAAATTGATGGTTTTAGGTCTTGGCTTGATAATAATAAAGCAGATTTGAAATATTCTATAGATTCTTTTAAATTTACGTTTTTCTTTAGATATCCTAAATTATAGTTTGCCATAGCTTTGACATTTTCAATTTGTGACATACTCATTTCCTCAAAATTATTTTCGGAAGTAATTTTTAAAAATGTATTTATGGCTATCTCAATATTTTCTTTCCCTTTTAGTTTTGAATAAGCTACACCATAATTAAGCAGCGAATATGCGTAGTGCTCATCTTTTTGATCATTTTCAACAACATATTTAAAGAAACTAATACTTTCATCTGGCTTATTAAGTGCTAAGAAGCAAATGCCAATCAATTTTTTTATTCTATAAAATATTTGAGGATACGATTTTGAAGAAAAATTGGTTTTTGAAAATTGCTCTATCGCATTTTCAAATTCTGATACATTATAAAATGCTAATCCGAAATTATAAAATGCAAAATTTTCAGTTTCTTTATCTAACGATTCGCTATTTTTAAGAAATTTATCTAGCATTATGATTGCTTCTTTATAATTTTCTTTTTCAATATTTTCAATTGCTAGAGAAAGTAGACCCTGTTCTTGCAATTTTACGGATTCAATCCAAGTTCTACTCAACGAATTTTTTATTATTCTATTTTTTATTTTTATGTCATTCTCTTCAAAGTTTATAATACCTGCTAAATATAGTTTACTTTTTATATTGTCGGCTACCTCTTTCCCTTTATTATAATCAATTTCAATAATTGCATCTCTAATTGCTTTATCCGCAATAACCATTTCTCGAATATTATCAATTGGTGGTTTATCAAATGAAGTTAAATACAATTTTTGAACAAATTCATCAATAGTATCAATTGATTGAATATTGAATTTATTGTTTTCAATCATAGAACATAAGTCCCAAGTGATTCTGGGATTTCCATTAGTCCAATAAAATATCCTTTCAATAAATTCTTTTTTTAGTTCATCTAGTTTTGCTTTTTTTATAAACTCATCAAACTCTTCTTTTGAAAAGTCGTTTAGAAATATTTTTTCACCAATATTAAATGGCGAAATTTTAGGGTCTTTAATTATTTCTGATGGTTCAACAACACCTGATAGAATGTATGTTAACTTTTCGAATTCAGGAAAATTAACTCTAGAAAAATAAACACTCCTTATTTGTGCAAATATTTTGTCAGAGTATGAAGTTTTTGTAAGAGCATCTATTTCATCTAATATTACAACTAATTTTCCTTTTGTTGCTTTAAGTAAATAGCGTAGTTCTCTTTCATGTTGTTTATGTGGTGGTAAGTCATTCCTTTCTTGCCTTTGTTTTTGAATTATTGTTGAGATTTCACTATACAATTCAGAATTTATTTCTATTGCAGTATTAATTATATTCTGAAAGCATGCAGTCTCATTGTCAAAAGTGTTCGACAAATCTATATAAATAAAGATATCATCTTGGTTGCTTAGTTCCCTTTTAGCATTAAGCAAAAGGTTAGTCTTTCCCATTTGTCTGGAGACCAAAACATATCCAGGTCTTCCCATATCAGTTATTATTTCTCTTAATTGTCTATCAGCATCTCTTTTTACATAAAGATGCGGAGGAATAATTGTATATGGTTTAAGTATCTTTTCCATTATTTTTTATTTAATTCTCGATTGGTTTCAATAAGAGATTTATTGAGGTTTTCATTGTTAAATCCTCCGAATGTAAATGCATTTTTGTATGTTTTTTTTATAAATCTTGGAGAGCCTTTAGCAGCATTTATTATACCATCTTTTATAGTTTTTTCATTTGAAATACTTAAACCATTTTCAATTAAGTTAACTAAATTTTCTAATTCAATTTCATTCCAATCCTTCAGTTCAATAAATTTTACATGCTCATGTATTTTTTCATTGAATTCAGAAATGAGATTAAGTGGTGAAAAAATTGAACATAATATATATTTGATTTGAGTCGTTTGATTATTTAAAGAATTTGAAATGAATAATGAACAAATTTTGTCAGTAAAATCTTTACAATAATTACCTTCACCTAAAGGTATTTCATCAATTACAATATATAATGTTTTATTTGAATAATGTTTTTCAAGCAATACAATTATGTCCTTTATAGACTGTTTAAAGTTTACATTTCCTAAATATATTTTTTCAGGTTCTAGCTTTAATAAAAGTTCAAGATAAATTTCTTTAAAAAATTCGTCAACAGTTAAACCTACACAATTGCCAAGAGAAATTTGTATAAAGTTCAATTTTTCATTAATCAAATTTCTTAAAGCAAAATTTGTTTTACCACGACCAGATTTACCATATAACCAAATAGAATATATTTTTAAGTTGTTTGTGGTAATTGTATCAATATCTCTGATTTGATAATATTGTTCCTTATTGAAATTGTCATATCTATCAAATAAAACCTTATAGAGTATTTTAGGTTCTATTTGATTCACATTGTTTACTTTAACTTTAACCGGAAACAATTGAATTCCTTCGAAAGAATTGATACTACTAAATACTTCCAAACAAAGAGATATTGCTGATTCCATAGCAATAATCTGATTGCTATCTTTATCCTTATCTTTATTGCCATCTGCAAAATCACAAATTCCTTTAACAATAATCCAATCAATTTTCCCTTGTTCCGCAGCTGCATATACACCAGCTCCCTCCATTTCTCCACCTTTAGCTGAAGGTTTTTCTAATAGAAGTTCATTTCTTCTTTCTAAATCATTAATCAATTCTTCTCCTGATAATATTGGTGCAATAATTTTTTTAGCTTTTGTTGAATCGTTTAAGAAAAATTCCCAACTTTGTGTATTTTGAAATTTATTGATTAATAATGAACTTGCAGGTGCGTCATCAGATCGTTTTATATCTTTACCATTTTGTATTTTTTTTGAATTATAAGGTGTTATACATCTTGAAACAAGAACATCTCCGATATTTTGTTCTGAGTTATCTATACCAAAAGCAATACCTATCATTAAAGTAATCTTCGGACTGAACAAATTAATCGCTTTATTTGTTGTAATAATTGAACTGTCTCTAGAAATGGAGCCCATGTTTCCACATTGAACATGTATTGCTAAATATTTTCCAAATACACCAAGAAAATATGTTGAATTACCATTATTGATTTTAAGAAGACTATTATGATTTTCATAATAATCGAGTTTATCATGAAGACATTTTGTTTCAAGATCTGTTGCAGTAACAATTAAGAGTATATTGTTATTATTAAAATTGATTTCTTCTACTTTGATTTCTTTATATGTCATTGCTTCCTATTTGCATCTCTTTAATATTTATTTCTTGTATTGTAATTGTTTAAAAACAGGAATCCAACTTTATTTTTCTGAAAATTTTACTGCTTTATTGGTTTTGATTTTTTTAATTGTTGAATTTACCTGTTTTTATCATTTAAATTAATGTGTTAATTTAAACGTACATTTCCAATTTCGGAAAATCTATAAAGTACAAATTTTCTCACTTCAAACATATGTCTAATTTTCACCAATTCAAATTTTCATTGTTGAATTAATGGTGGAATGAGGTCGAAAAGTTACACAATTAATAAAGTCAAAGTATCAGTCATCGAATTAAATGTGCAGTCTCTGTTACTTATTCAAAAAAAGAGTATGGAGACACAACCTTGGGCAGCATTTGGGAAACACAATCTAGGACTGATAATGAATATCGAATAACAAAAGATACATTGCCTTTTGGCTTTAGCCAACGGAATAAATAAAGGTTGTTCAGAATGACATTCCCTTCGGCAGGCTCAGGGTGACATTTTCTTCGGTAGCAATCGCGAAGACTCAACCTCAACTTATTATCGTTTAAAAATTTAAGCATAAAAAAAGCTGCTTGATGGAGCAGATTTTAATTGAAAAATTCAAACTTGAAAAAAACTATATGGCTATTTGAAATTGCAAAACAACCATGCTTTTTCTATCACTTTCATTTAAATCAGTGTTGCTAAAAATTGGTCTGTTTTGATAATTCAAGGTTAGTTTACTTCTATAACCACTCATATACCAATTTAAACCTGCATCATACTGAAACATGCCTTGTTGTAAACGATCAAAATTACCATGCATTACCATGATATAAGGTTGTAATTGTCCATTTTTTTCACCTAAAATATTTTTGGGTAAAAGCAAACCTAATTGCCCTGCAATAATATTTCCTGTTCCCATCATTGGAAATGCATTTCCAGCACCATTAACGGTTGGTGTACCTGCTACTACTCCATCAGCTGGATTCATTACACCTTGGTTACGGATATAATTTTTACCATAACCCAAATGCATGGCAGTGGCATAAGCGCTTATGGCCATTCCTTTTGTTCCAATTGGAGCATCGTAATAAGCATCTACAGCATAGTTAAACATATCTTCTTGAATGGTATCTTTAATAGTTGCATCATTATGGTGCCATATGGCATTGGATTGGTATTGAAAACCGGCACCAATATTAAATACCTTTTTTTTACCCAAATAAGTTCCCGTCATGTATGGTGTTAAGTTACTTTCTTCATTTAAAAACTGGTACATTACGTATACACTTGTTTGTGGTTTTGGTGGCATATAACTAAAATCGGAGTTCACATTGATTGGTTTTACTACGTTGCTTTTGCTTGCCAACATTGGGTTTGACAAAATAAACCTATAGTCGAATTTACCCATTTTACCTTTGGCATAAATGCTTAACTTCCGTAAAAACTGGTCGTTGGCATCATTTGTATTTTGTTCAAATAATGGCGCATCAAAACCCATAATACTTGCCACAGCAGGTGAAGCAAAACGTGTAAAACCTGTCCATGCAGTTAAACCCATTCCAACTTGAAGGCTTCGATTGGTTATATGATATTCGGCCAACACATCGTGAAAGAAAATTGGAATTTTACGATCACTTATGCTGCTATAATTATTAATTCCTATTTGCGAATAAAAGAAAACCTTATCGGTTACCATTCCAAATATTTGCTGACGCATGCGCCTAATTCCAATATCGTAATTTGAAGAAGTTGCAAATCCACCAATGGTACTTCCGGGATTCATTTCAGTATATCTTCCCCAAAGTTGAGCGGTAAAAGTTGTTTTTAAATAATGAGTGCCTTCCTCGTTTAAATTCATCCTGAGTTCTTTGTCGGGTTTTGTTTGCGCATTTACTGAAAAATGAGCTATAAATACACTTGCTAAAGTGCAAGCTATCATTTTTATTTTTTTCATATCATTTTCAAATTGCAATTTTACATTTTTTTTCTAGTTGAATGTGGATGAAATGACAAAGATTGGTTTGGAATATAACCTTCAACAAGTTTGATTTAGCAGGATTACATATCCTGAGTTAAATACATCGGATTGCAAATCCGATGCAGCTGTGTTTTTATAATTTGTTGTTTTATTAAGATAAAACGTAAACAATTAGAGTTACTAAGGTTATTCCTATTCCTTGTGCAGTACCGGTAATTGCTCCAAATGCCAATGGTTTTTTCATGGTAGGTATTACGGCTGTAGTAAACACAATAGGTGTTGCAAATCCAGTACCTATTATTAACCCCAATAACAAAGCATTAGTAAGCGAATTTATATTTGCTATTTTTAACAAAATGGAAATTGCTACTGTAGAAGTGAAACAAGAAATAGATGGAACAATATAGTAAATACTGGTTTCTTTCCAGTTTTCAGGCCTATGAAAACCCATTGCTTGCTCCCATTTTTTTCCAAAAGCAAATGGTTTGTGCCAAATGCCCGTAAATGCAGAATAGGCTATGGTTCCTACTAAAACCGATAGCCAGTTTATTTCGAATATTGATATGTTCATATTGATAGTTATGTTATGTGAAACCGTAAAAATGGATATATAATATTTATAAAATAAAATTTTAGGAAATGGAAACAAAATGTTTGAAAAAAGGTGTTTGAATTATTTGATAAATTTTCCAATTATTTGATTGTTTTCATTAGAAACTATGAAGTAAACACCGCTTGATAATGCTGAAATATCGTAACTTTTTTCATCATTTATTTGCTTGCAATCCATTTTATTTCCTAATATGTTTACAATGGTAAAACCTTGAAGTAGTGCTTTTTGGTTTAGTTCAATATTTAAAATATTACTTGCTGGATTAGGATAAATTTTAACTTGGCTCGTAGCTTTAAATTCATTTATTCCAAGGGTAGATGATCCGTATTTATAATCAAAATCAAAATACACATCGTGTTTTCCTTTTGTTTGTGTAGTGTTGTTTATATTGTAACATTTTAAGGCTACAAACATATTTCCTCCTCTAATTTTTCCTATATACACAAACGTATCTACACTATTAATTGAAAGGCTTGGGTTTCCAAACTCGAAAGCGGTTTTTAGTTGCGATACACTTGTAGTTGTATAATAATTAAAACCAATTGGAGCGCGCATCCATAAAGTTGATTTATTGCCTAAAATATCACCATCCCAAATACTGCTAACTCCACTAGTAAAACCAAAATTTTCGCCATTTCCAAAAGGACCATTATGTTCAACCATATCAATATTGGCTTCTTCGCCATTTAAATAAGGACCAAAAGAATATTTGTTAAAGCTGTAAAAATATTTCTGATTTACAAAATCGTAACCCGATTGAAAACCATTGGCTTCCTCGCCAAATTCACTGTTGTTATTAATGGATGAACTGTGGTGTTCATACAAACGTTTGTTTGTTATTTCGGTTAAAGTTTGAGCGTTGGATTTATACAAACCCAAAAGACTGAAAGCAATAATTGCTACCTTTTTATTCATGTTGTTTTTTAATTTTTTTGAGGGTTCAAAACTAAAAACAATTCAATACATGAGTATAAGTAATGGCAGTTTTTAAACTGAAATGGACAAATTTGCAATTGAAATGGGCGTTTGGAAATATGTTTTTTAAAAAATTTCAATATAAATCTATCACCTTAAAAAGTTTAACTATTTCTTTGATTTCATGGCCTTAATTATATTCAAACTCTTGTCGGTTGAATATTTTTTATATTCATCACTATCCATTCTATAAATAGCCATTTTTCCATCTTTATCGTAATGTACACCCCAACCGTAACGCTTAGTTAATGGCGAAGCACGAAAACAAGGTTGTCCTTTTGAAAAAAACAATGTTCTTTCTTTTTCGTATTCGATTGTTGTTAGGTCATTTTTGTCAGCAAATACTTGAAACAACACATCGTCTGAAGTAAATTTATAAGGGTTTTTACTTATCATTTCAAACTGAATATTTGCTGCTGTTTTGTTTTCTCCTTTTAGTGGTGGAATTTCTCCAATTAATGCTGGGCAATCGTCAGCAATTTCAATAAATGTGTTTGTGTAATTGGTTGTATGTATTTTCATTTTTTTGATATGTTTTATTATAAAAATATTTGTTATTTTATATTCTATTGTGCTATTGTGGCTTTTAAGTAACTAAGCAATTCGTTCTAAAAAGTTAAGTTGTTTTGTTTTTCAATAAATTTTTCTATTTGCCTTCTATGCCTTAAAATATGCACGATGGCATGTTCTAATAATTGTTCTATATCGTAATGTTGACCCCAATTCACCTTAATTTTTTTGGAATTATCAAATTCCTCTATAGCTAAATTGGTATGATTTTGAAAAAAATTCAAAGCATATTCAAACATTTTATTTAATTCTTCAATATAATTATTTACGTTTTGGTGGTATGTTTTTTCAAGTCTTGGTTTTTTTATACCAACAAAATTTTCAATGTAAATAATATAACCAAAACCTGAACAAACCACATGCGATAAAATAGTTTGAATTGATTTACAATCGGGATCCTTTGTTTCAAAATCAACGACAGAAATTAACTGTGTATTTTGTAATGGTTGGATTACAAAAACAAGTTCATCAATTGCTTTTTTGTATTCACTTAATAATGCCAAAATACTTCCTGACAAAGGTGATGGTGAATTATTATTCATATTATTATTGGTGTATTATTTAAATTTTTTCTAAGTTTTCCTTTGTTAAATCCCCTTTTACATTTCCAGTATTTAAGGTTGAAGCTGGTTCAAAAAGCATTACATACACTTCATTATCGGCTATTGGTTTGTGCTCAACACCTTTGGGAACTATTAAAAATTCGTTTTCATTTACCTCTACAATACGGTCTCTATACGCCATTGTTAAACTACCTTTTACAACAAAAAATAGTTCATCTTCATTATCATGCTTATGCCATACAAACTCGCCTTTTAGTTTGGCCAGTTTCACTTGTTGACCGTTCAGTTCACCTACTATTTTGGGTGACCAATGTTCTGAAAACAGTTTAAATTTTTCTTCAAGATTTACTTTTTCCATTAGCTATTTTTTAGGTTTTTGTTTTAAATATGGAGTACAATTGTAAACATAGTCTATTTTAATTCAATATTTTTTTACAAATTTTATTACCTCATTTACAAATTCTATCGGTTGTTCATAGTTAGGCGAATGGCCTGAATAATCAAACACATGCATGTATTTATCGGCTTTTAGTGTTCCTAACTTATTGTAAGTGTCGTTAGCTATAACTACAGGAAAAACCTTGTCGTGCTTACCCCAACAAATGAGTGTTGGGATGGTAATTTTATGTAATTGGTTTTGTAAATCTATGCCACTATTTAAAAATGAAAATTTATAAGGAACAAAAAAATAAGCAGTAGAAATAGGCGAAAAGAAAAGTAAATCGGTGAAAGGAATTTGAAGTGAATCACTTTGGGGGTTGTAGTCATATCCGTTTGCCTTGCCAATAAACGAATAATGTGCATTTTCATTTATCCCAACTACAGGATGGTTGGTATACCAGTTTAAAGCAAATTGCCAATATTGTTTTTCGTCATTTGCTTTAATTTTATTATTAGCAAACACAATCATTGAATCGCGCGAGATAGCATTGGCGGTTGTCCAGTTATGGCCACCATCTATTTCTATCCAACCAGTAATTTTATTTTGATTTGCCAATAAATAATTGGTACCTAATGCTCCACCCCAAGAATGACCCATTAGAAAAATTTTGGGGCTATTGTATTTATAATTGATGAGTGTAACTAATTTATCCAAATCAGCTGTAAATTGTTCCAAAGTTGCATCAGCCATAGAAGGGTTTCCTTGGCTCATACCACACATTCTTTGATCCCAATAAACGATTGCAAATTGCTCTTCAATTTTTTTATGCGAAGGGAATATGGTGTAATATTGCGATGAACCACCTTCTGGTCCACCATGTAACATAATAATAAATTTGTTTGAATTTTTATTTCCCTTTACCCAAACTGGCATAGTAGCCTCTGCACTTTTAAAATAAAAAAAATCGCCATTTGTTTGAAACTCCTCCTTTTTACAATTTGAAAAAAACAGTAAAATGAGTACAATAAAATAATAATTCTTACTTTTCATTTGTATGTTAAATTTTAAAAATAACACCAGTATTTAGCACAAAATGTGTTAGATAATAACCATTAAATGGTGCTTTCCAAAACAACTCTGGACGTAAAAAAAAGATGATGTTTCGCTTTGTTTTTTTCGAAAAATCGTAACCAGTTCCTAAACCTACAGAAGGCATAATCATTGGGCTGCCATTGTTAGGAGTTTCAACTACTACACCATTAGGAAGTACTTCATAAATTTCGCCACCATGGGTAAAGTGATGTAAGTAACCTAAACCTATAAATTCATCAATAAATATCCCATTATTAAAACTCACTCTTTGACCCCATTGTTCTCTAATAAAAAGAGAAGTATTATTTCTAATATGAACATATCCACCCATGTTTGTAGCAAGTATAATTTGATATTTTTTTGATTGAAAAAGATAATATTCAAATCCCATATTTAGCCCATAATGGGTAATTGTTTCACCAAAATAACTAAATGTAAGTTTGGTTTTTGGTAATATATTTTCTTGTCCATTAGCTAATTTGCAAAGACAATGGAAAATTATGAGCACTGAAATAAAAAGATGTTTGTTAGTTTTTGTCATTGGTTTTTATTTTTACTAAAAAATTATTTGCAAAAATGTCATATTCAATAATGGTAACTATGGTTTTACAATGGTAATTTACCAAACTGGGCAAATTAGCACTTAAAGCGGACTTTGGTTTTTCCACCAAAGTTTAAAATTTGTAACATTTGGTTTTGAAACATAAACATCGTCTGTATTAATAATCAAATTTATTTTAAGCTTTCTTGTTTCCGTTTGTTCTATCGACTTAATTGATTTAAGCGATACAAGATATTGCCGATTTATCCTGTAAAAATTCGCTTCTTTTAAGTTTAATTGCCATTCTTCTAATGTTCCTTGTAATCTGTATTTTTCACCATCAAAATTATATAACCAAATTATTTTATTTGAACTCATTAGCAAGGCACAATCCTCTATATTTATTCTTTCTTCGGTAAAGCCTTTTTGCACAACTATAAATTCAATTGATTTCTGCGATGTATCAATTGAAGTTTGAACCTTCATATCGTTTTTTATCTCTTTATTGGAATAAAACAAATAATTAACTAAATAGAATAAATTTATCAATGATAAAAAGAGAAAAGCCAATGGCAATTCCAAGTTGAATATTGAACTGTCTTTTAAACTAATATTGATAGTTAATAGATATATTATTTCTAGCAACATTGAAAAAAAAAGTGGCAGCATTATTCCAAAAAGAAACTGTTTAACCAATCTTTTTTTAAAGTTTTTATTCCAAGGTAGTAGAATATCAAAATGCAGTGTTAGCCATTTTATATAAAAACCAATTGAAAAAGTTACAATTATTGCAAATAACAAATCAGTTAAAAATGTTGGCAAACGTATCAAAGTAAAAAAAGGGTTGTCGTTTGCAAAAAAAATGAATGAAATGGCTACAATTGGATAAAAAGCAAACCAAACTATTTTATCGTTGTAAAGAAATTTATTAGCAGAAAAAGTTAAAAACATTAGACAAATTTATAGCGATTATTCCTTTGATTCACTTTTATAAATGTAAAATTTACTATTCATTTATTTATCAAAGCGGTTTATTAAATCTTTTCAGTTTTATATGTACAAGCAAAACTTTTACTAAAATTGAGCATGTAGATACTTACTAGATTTGATTGTTTAGTCAGTTTTTAAGTAAAAAAAGTTGCTTTTTTACCTTAAATAAAAAATTGCTTCGCCCATTGGAAAAGTGTCCCAGCCTACTATTAGTCTAATTTCGGACATCATAACTCCTTTTACTTTAGTGGGTTTTATCCATAGTTCTATTGTTTTTGAACCCGATGTATCTTCTTTACAAATTTGACCAATTAATCCACATGGTATAATGTAAGCGATTCCTGTAATGGATGGATTGCCTTTGTTTTTTAAAATGGTTGCATTGCTGAACTTTGCTTTACCAATTGTTCCACTCACTGAATTGTTCGTATCAATATTTAAATTCAATGTTATTTTTGCTGGAGTGAAACTATATTTCATCCACCTAATTTTAGTTCTAATAGTAATATTTGTGCTTTCGGTTTCCCAATTACCTTCCAAATCTTTTGGTATTTCCTGTGCGTTACACTGAAGATTTAGCAGTAATAAAAATGCGACTAATAACAAGTTGCCGCTGGCCATTTTTTTGATTGTTTTTTTCATTTTTTTGATCATTTACGAGTTAAAAATTTTGATTTTCATGATAGCTTTTTAGTAAAAAAATATTTTAAAAATCATTTCGAGTGCAAAAATAAAAAGCAAAAAAATAAAAATAAATGAACCTGGGTTAAGAAACTGTTTTAGCAAATCTTTTTCTTATTCTACTCAACGATTGGGGTTGAATGCCAACATAAGAAGCAATTAAATACTGAGGAATTCTTTGAGTAAGTTCGGAATAATTAGCTACAAAATGTTTGTATCGTTCCTCCTGATTTTGCATATAAATGGATAAAAGTTGACTAACCATTACATCGAATCGATGCTCAATAATTATTCTGCCTATAAGGTTTCCAAATTGGGTATTGGTAAAAATATCTTGCGTAGCATTGAAATCAATCACTAATAATTCACAATCTTCAATGGCTTGTATGTTCTGTATGGTGGCTTTTATTTGACTAAAACTTTGATAATCGGCAATAAAATCACCTTCTTTTGTAAACTCAAAAGTGGCTTCATCATCGTTTTTATGAATAAAATACCTTACCAATCCTTTGTTTATAAAACCAATGTGTTTATTGATTTCACCATACTTTAAAAAATAATCACCTTTGGCTAGTTTAAAAGGTTTAAACGATGATTTTATCAATTCTTCTTCCTCTTTTTTTAAAGGAACAATGCTGTTAAATATTTTCAATAACGCTGTGTATATCACAATGAATTTTTTTTTAAATGACGATAGAATCAAGAAAAAAATAGAAGTTAATTTGCTAATTCTTTAAATGTATTTCCTTTCGATAAATCGCCACTTTCGTAACCAAGCTTAAACCAATACATACGTTGTTCAGAAGTTCCATGTGTAAAAGCATCTAGCGTAATATGTCCTTGCGCTTGTTTTTGCAAATGATCATCGCCAACAGCATTGGCAGCACTTAGCGCTTCTTCAATATCTCCTTCTTCCAATACATTTTTGGTTTTTTGATTATAATGCGCCCAAATTCCTGCATAAAAATCGGCTTGTAATTCTAAAGCAACAGAAAGTTTATTTCCTTCTTTTTCACTTAATTCACTTTTACGTGCTTGTACTTTTCCCGAAGTTCCCATTAAATTTTGAACATGGTGACCAACTTCATGTGCTATAACGTAAGCCACAGCAAAATCACC
>Ga0247839_1003974_pt1 | contig 19596 bp, 23 predicted proteins | sample LaCruzMarch2015__6_FD_192405 | JGI IMG/M metagenome (GOLD analysis project Ga0247839, IMG submission 192405) | Freshwater microbial communities from meromictic Lake La Cruz, Castile-La Mancha, Spain - LaCruzMarch2015_16m | ecosystem: Environmental > Aquatic > Freshwater > Lake | place: Spain... | reverse complement strand
CAAAAAATCGGAGAGCCATTCCAATCGGAGGTTGATACCTCCACAACCAACACGTAGAGTACAAATCACACCCGCATGCCATAGCTTATTTTAGCTTCTGCTGGTTTGAAAACGGGGTCCACCCCATTCCCCTGGATCCCTATTCTTCAAACCCTTCTACTCGTTTCAGAGGGTCAAAAAGCGGCGCGTAAAATAATTGTTGGAAACGGCTTCGTCTCAGACTGTTCCGTAGAAAACAGTGATATTTCGCTCGCAAGACGGTTTTATTTAAAAATCACAAAATCCGGCATGGTCTATTACGGCTCACCATACGATTTCATTTAAAAATGTTTACCCGGCATAGCCAGCACGACTTCCGGCCATTTCAGATCAGGCCCGCAATTGCGCTAAATTGATTATTATGGAATGTTTTTGCTTACCGCGAGGGTTTTTCGTCAGAAAATGCAAGATTATGAAAACTGATCTTGGTTTTCGCCTGCTTAATATTCCGCTTCAAACATCGGATGCACCCAGAGGAACTCGGCTCTCCTGTTCTGTACACGCACGAGGCTGCCGAATGACAGATCTTTCTCCGTCAGCCATAAATGGAGTTGACGTAACACTGCACCGTTGGCGCGGACTGCGATTCCCGGTTCAATCTTGCGGCCGTCATCATTGGTCAGCCATTCGCCGACCTGCTCTCCGCCTTTCAGCAGCGATTCAGCGAAGGATTTTCCGAGCGCCAACTGGCTCTCGATCTTCTTGTAATCGATATCCAGCAACGCCACCTTCGGGAGCGTAGCCACCACCGGCAACATAAGACCGAGGGTGCCCGACAGCACTTTGAGAAACGGTGCCGCCTGAACCAACCATGTGCGCGTAAAGTTGAGCGTATAAACGCCCAGCTTCGGATCGTCGGCTACGCACCAGAGCGGCATGCGGGAGTGTTCACACCAGAGTGTAAGCTTGAATTTCGCGCTGATCCATTTCGGCTGGTCGAGGAAGTCCGGCTCCACAGGTTCGAAGCTGAATAGCCTCGGGCCTTCCTTTGCCTCGTCCAGTAGCGTGTTCATGAGACCGGAATACGCCGCCTCTACCTTGCTGATTGTCTCTCTCGTTGCCGAGTCTACTTGATTGAACCGGCCAATCACCTCGCCATGCTGCGCTCCTAGTTGATGCAACACTGCTTCTAGTTTGCCCTTAACTTCTCCAAAGTTCGCGAGTAGTTCCTCCATTGGATTCGGTCGAGCGGCGGGCGCGTTGTGGAGCAGTTGCTCGATTCCCTGCCATTCGTTGCAAATCGCACACGGCTGTTCGGGCCGACCGCGTTTTTTGTTTTCGAGAAGTTTGCCGACCTCAAACAGACCTTTGCATCGTTCTCCATCCGCCTTTTGCGAGAGGCACGGCACCGTCACTTCGCAGCGCATTCCCTTCCAGAAATCCTCGACCAGCCACTTCACCTCATAGGTCAGCGCCGACAGAAATCGCTCGGGATAAGGCGAGCGCACGGTGATTCGCACATCGTTACCCACATGTTCGAGAAAGGCGCGTGCTCCCGTGTCATCCTCCAGCACGAGCCCACGCTGCCAGTGGGAACTCTTGGCGTAGTCGGCGCGACCCAGCGAGTATTTGTGCAGACGCACAATGAGTTGGAAGAAGAGGCCTTCGGCAGTCGCGGATTGATTATTCGCAGTGTCCACGATTCGGCAGATTTGCATTTGCTGCGCGTCGCCTGCAGCGGGACTAGGCGGCCAGGCAGGCACCGGATCCGGTCGGACATCTGGCACCAGCTGGGCGATGAGGCTCGTATAGCGGAGGTCCGCTGCGGGCTTCTTCCCGATTGCAAATAGCATTTTTACACGCTGCATGAAACTGAGCGCATCCTCGGGCTCGTCAGCCACTGCCACCTTGTAGGAAATGTCAAACCTCTCCATCAGTCGAACGAAGAGAGGGTGAAGGCTGGCATCATAGCGGGAGTCCGCTGCCCGCGCAGGATCATTCCACAGCAGACCGAGCCGCTCGAAGCTCACGAGGCCGTGCCGCGCGTCGCGTGTCTCCTTATCGTCGAGAACATAGCTGACAGCAGTCGCCAGCCAATCGGGCTTGAGCACTACGATGTCACGCAAGGCCGGATCGTGCTCGTAGTGAATGAGATCTCCCACCCCGTGGCAAATGCGTAGCAGCAAGTGGGCGTCCTCATCCTCGACCTTGTGTTCCTTCCAGATTGCAAATACTCGATCGAGTGGGAGGTAGGCTTCCTCCCTCTTCCTCAATGACTCGCGCGCTTCCTGCCAGCGCTTCGGGAAAGTGCGCCCCATGTCCGGTAGCATTCCTGCGGTGCGTCCAATTGTCTTTTTCAGCTCTTTGATTCCAGTGCACTCACCGCTTCGCTGGCCGGTCAACATGTTGAGACTCGGGGGCTGGCTGTCCACGTGGAAGAAGTCAATCACCGTCTCCTTGCCAAAAAGATCCCAGATTTCCTGACGATCAATATCGGGCTGGCGCTCCTTCGGTCCGCCGTGGGTGGCCACGACGAGGATTTTCGCATCCGGCTCCCGATGCTTCACCAGCTTGATCCACTCCTTCACAAAGCCCTGCTGAGGACCTTCACGTGGCTTCCAAACCACCAGATAGATGGCAGGGGCGCTGAAAAACAACTGGTGCGTGGGCCGATAGACCCGCTGTCCACCAAAATCCCAGCCATTCAGAGTAATCTCAGTCGCGGTGGTTGAATCGGTCACTTTAATAGGCTTTATCTCAATACCGTGCGTAGACGAACGATCCTCTTTCCATGGGTCTCCGCGCAAGGCACCGAGGAGGCAACTCTTTCCAACTTCGCCCTCTCCAATTAGGATGAGCTTTGCTTCGTTTAATTCCACTTGCGCTTCCGCTTTCGCATACAGGTAGCGTTTGGTGGCGTTGAAACCCACCTTGTATGCGGCGGCGAGTTCAGGGTTCAGTCGATTCTGGTTAAGTTTTAGTTCCCGAAGGTCAGGAAACCGGCCAAGCCATACTGGCAACTCCGTTAGTTGGTTGCTGGAGAGGTTCAGCTTCTCCATTTGCGTGAGTGTGCGCAGCGACTCTGGCACCGCCGTGAGTTGGTTGCTGGAGAGGTTCAGTTCCTGCAATTGCGTGAGTGTGCGCAGCGATTCCGGCAACGCCTTTAGTTGGTTACTGGAGAGGTTCAGTTCCTGCAATTGCGTGAGCTGGCCAAACGACTCCGGCAACGCCGTCAGGTGATTTCCTGAGAGGTCTAGCCGTCTCAGTTGTGTGAGCTCGGCCAAAATTTCTGGCAGCTCAGTCAGAAGCATGTCGCGGAGAATGAGCTGCTCTGCCTTTAAGGCCAACACGAACTTAGCTTTTTCCACCGCTTCGTGGAACGATGCGGTGTGGGTCAATGCAGGGGTCATCGTGTTGGTTTCGCTGGTAGATGTCATCGGGAGGGTGGAAATGAAGGAGAATCCAATTCAGTCCGTGGATTCACAAGTTTTTTCAGTTTGCGCATCGGATTTGGGATCGCCGTGAACTATCGAATACCATGACCACAATCAAAAACAAGGGCATCCATCACCCTGCCCGCTCCAACCCGCACACGGGGCTTCTGTGCGCAAGAAACGGCTATCCTGGCAGTTTGCTCACGGCGCTTCTATTCCCGCTGCTTCGGCGTTCCAAATACCCTCACCGGCGCTTGGAGTCTGAGCACCATTCGCTGTAAAAATCGAGCAATTCGCCATTTGCTGGAACGTCCACCGGGGTCTTCGTGGCAGGAATCGCCCGACCTTTCGCCAGATGGTAGGTCATGGCCTTGAGCGGTGCATGCCGGTCCACACGGTAAACGATGGTCACCTCGGATGAATCCTTGGACCACTTGGCACCAAACGCTCCCGCTCCGGTGTCCAAGGGCTCCACGATTTCTTCAAGCGGTCCGAGTTTTTTACCGGAGACGGCATCAAACAAGTAAACGTGAAAATTGTCATACCCCATGTCGCCATCTCCATGCGTGGTGATCGCAATCTTACCGTTTGGCGAAATCCCGTTGCTGATGGTCACAAATTCGTCAGCCCCGTATTCGTAATTGAACGTGGCGAATGCGGTCGTGGAAACCATCGCAGCGACGAGGAGGAGAATCAGGGATGGATGTTTCATGGCGAGGATAGGCTGACCAATACCCGATTTACCGGAAATTGCGTTCGAAATTGTAGGGCTGATCGTAAAAAGTTTTAAATTCGACCCAGGGGGGTGAGGCCGGAAAATCAGGCGTTTTGTGAGCGTAGGATGCTCATTATCAGGCACAAGCACAATCAGGAGGGTTGAGGTGGTGCCTCGAAAAAAGTGTAAAGCTGAAAAACAGCCCTCTCATGGAATTTGGGGGGTGGTCGCTCCCCCCATGGCCTAAGTCTCTGATAGTAATAGATTTCCTTTCGCATCACGACCCGTTTTTTGGCCACGCCAGTTGACACGGACTCGGGCAGCCCCTGGTATATTTCGCCGACAATCGTTGTTTCGCAACAACCTTCGCTCAGTCCCCCTGGGAAAAGGCCGCCACTGAGAAGGCCCTTGACGCCTTGGGGATACTACCTTCCACTCGGACGGTAGGACGAAGCAGCGATTCGACGACCCAGAGAATCGGTGACATGCTGTTTCACGAGCCATGACGCAGACCAAGTGTAATTCCTGAAAGATGCAACAGCCATCGACCTTGCAGAGATCAACACAAGAGCAAGCAAAATTCCACGCAATAGAATCTTATACCTTATGAAACACAATACTAATAAAAGCGCAACAATAAACAGTTTGCGCATCCAGCCAGACAAAAAAACACTTCATATTATGAAGTCTGCTATCCACTTATTGCTCAGTATCCGGTATATCTTTAAAACACAGACATGTTTAACTATCACTATATTACCTATACTATTAACCGGTTGTTCCTCCCCAGCCAGGCTAACAAGCCCAGCACAGGCTGGCACATTCTCGTGTAAGATCGCTCCGGAGGGCTCTAAGAAGCCGGGATATGACAGCTTTTTTGTTGGGCAGACTATGAATGTCAATCCTTACCTAACTACAAATGCAGAAGTAATTGCCAGAGCCGGAATTGCTAGCATTAGTTTGCTTGGTGGAAAATCAGTAATAGGCAAGGTTAGTAGACAAGTTGGACCATTTGAACTCCCACTTATTCTACAAGAAACTGAAAAGAAGCTTGCTGCTTCTGGGTATGATGTTCGTCCACAAGCCAAATGCGTATTTAAATTAGTTATCTGGAAGTATGGGATTTATAAGAACTCCGATGGCAGCGTTAATGCATTTATTAGCGGTTTTGCCTCTATCAATAGATCCGGAAAAACATTTTGGACACCAAAGCCACCTTCTTTGCTTGTGATGCAATATTCCGAAAGCGCATTCGGAAAATCGACTGTTCCGAGACAACTTGACGAATACAAAACTCAACCGGACCTTTATCGACAAGATTTTGAAAATGCTGCAAAAAGTTTTGCTAACGCTATAGTACCATAATATACAACTCCAACACATAACCGACAATTATCACATGTAGGTGATAAGACAAATATTTAGGCCTCATCAATTGCGATATCGAATCACGTACAAGTATATTTCGAACGGTAAAGGGTGTAGCGGAGGCGAGGGACGACTCCTCCGACTACACCCAATAAACAGACCAGTCGACCTAATCCCTGTCCGTTCGGGACATTCAGCATGCCTCCTGCTGAGGCCACTTCGCGGGCAGGAGATTGCACAAAAGCAAGCACGAATAAGTCTCTGGGGACGTTCGCAGAAAAACATTTAACTTTACCCACTCGGTTCAACTCTATGGAATCATCAATACCATGAAACACACGTTCTGGCTCTATTTTCTCGACGAACTCGGACGCCTTCTAAAAATGCTAAAGCAATGAAGAAAAGGGTTTTCTCTTCAGCACTGGCACTGTTGCTAGCAGTGTCCGTGATCGATGTGATCGTTGGCGCTTACGCTTTCTTTGGCCAGCGATTGTATTATTCCAGGGCCTCGATTTCGATTCACGAGTCAGGAAAAAGCCTAAACGATGCGGCGTCTCATCTCGCGATAAACTCGGATAAATTCAACGAATCTGTGCGACAAGCACTGGAGTCAGCATCACAAGCGTTCCGTACTGAAACGAGTCTCGTCAAGGTAAGGAACACGGATCTCTATGAGATCGGCATTCGCGACGCCGACGCAAAGCGAGCGGCTGACCGAGCCAATTTTCTGGCGGTCGCGCTCCAAAAAAAGTTTGGCGGAACAATTTGGGAGAAGGCAGAGCCATCTGACACACAGACCGCTCCAAACAATTTGATCAGTATATTCACCGCAACCAGTTTTGTTGTGCTGTTTTGTTTGCTGTTTTGGATATACACGAGAAGTAGATTCTCTGGAGACTTTTCTGCCAACAAGCCACGGCTCGGGGGTAAATCTGGTCAGATTTTGCAGTCTAGTCCTGAATCAGCGTCCATGATATCACAGAACGAAGGGACTGAAGCCAACGACGGTGGCGAGGTGAAGGTAACAATCGGATTGCTTGATGAAAACACCAACGCTTGGCTGAAGATGGTCTACATGCTCCTCGTGGGACATGTGAAAGCGAACGGAAGCAACCCGACGTTTTACGAAGACCTCGGTCCGCAAACTTTGGGGAGGGATTATGACAAAGATGCTTTGCTTGGAGCACTAAGAGCAATAGCCAAAATTGACATTCAGGCAGGACGCCCCCCTTTGTCCCTGATCGTGGTGAGCGACTCAGGGAATTGCATGCCAGATCGCTCCATTGTTGACTTTGTGGAGTCGCTGGGTGTCCGCTGCTCCGGGCTAGAGGTCTACACCCAGATGCAGATAATCGCCCGGTTTTGGAAGAATAGGGATCCGATTTTTGACTGAGAGAATTCCCCGCACAAGCCACCGCGCATCATCAAGCGCCGTGTTCACTCCCCCGCTGATCTTCCGCAGCCTGAACGCTCGGCGCGGACCTTTGGTGCAGAACCCGGCCGAGCGGATCCGCCAATACACCGGGGGACAAACGTGGCTGTCAGCGTTTTACCGTGCCCTTGTGGACTCGGCTCGAAACCTTCTTGCGACTCAATTTCGTATTTCCTGGGCACTGGGGAGCCAGGAATTCATGAACCTCCAGAGAAAACGCTTTCGCCAACCGCTCAACAGTTGACAGCCAGATCTCCTTCTTCCTTCCAGCTTCGATCTGCTGCAGGAAGTTCTGGGAAAAATCAGCAACCTCGGCCAGTTCTTGCTGGGTGAGATGATGCATGCGGCGCAGCTCTCGAAGGCGATTGCGGACTCTGGTCACTGAATTCACCCCAGTGATCGTAGGGATTTTGAATTGACATTCTTACCAGTGATCGCTTGGGTGTTTTCAAGTTCCCATGAGCACCCGGCCAGCAATCCTCCTCTTGGCGTTCATCGTCATCACCGGCATCGCATTGGCAGCCGTCTATACCTACAAGTGCCCCAGGTGCGGGTTAATTCAGCAATATGACCGGCCTGCGGTTTACAAGTGCCCGAGCGACGGGACATACATGAATCCGAAATGAGGTTATACCTCCTAAAAGATGGCCAGCAAATTGGCCCGATAGAGGAAGAAGCGGCTCGTGCTGGTCTGCTTGCAGGGGAATATTCCGAAACGACAGCCGCCTTGATTGAGGGTGAGAGCGAATGGAAAACCCTTGGGGCGATTTTGCAGCCAAAAGAGCCCCCTCCCCTTCCCCCACAGGTGTCGCCTGTCCCGGCAACTGCTCAACCTGTCATGGAATTGCCGGTTCAGGTCGATGCACTGGCATTCTGGGGAAATCTCCTGCCCTGGCTCGCTCTGATTGGCACGGCAACGCTCTTCCTTGGAGGATTTGTATACGTCAGTGGAGTAATTTCTGTTGTCGCTATCGTGATGGCTGGCACATCCGGTAATATCCGCCGGTGGTGGATTTATGCGGTTTTTGGCATTTTTCCAGTCATCGGAGTGGTTTCCCTGATTCTCCTTCACCTGAAAGTGGAAGGCATATTGCGTGACCATGGCAGAAAAGTGCCGTTCCTCATGGATAAAGTGCCGCGCCCGGCTGTTTACGGGATTATCGGGCTCCTGTGTTTAGTTGGGTGGGACCTGCGGGTGTTTGGGATGTGCTCAAATGTTTGGACGGGAATCACGGGGCCGTCAACCAGCGTCGAGCAAAGGATTGCCAACAACTGCCAAAGTCTCCTCACAAGAGACAAGCAGGCAGTCTTCGATCAACTCCATCCTATCGGAACGGCAAAGAGCATTGTAGTTCACGAGGTCAACGTGGACTCATGGAAGCATGGGAAGGCGACAAATCAAGAGAGCGACATAATCCGGTTCACGGTCCGATACACCCTGTTCTGGGAGGGGCCGATCACAACGGACGGATACACAAAAATCGAGTCCACCTATGACATGGAATCGCAGCGCTGGACCACCAAGGTCCTTGGAACAAATGGCACAACCAACGAGGACGTTAAGTCGGGAGCCATCTCGTTCGGCGTGGAGTTTTTGAAGGGTTTACTCCAGTAATTATCGCAACGCTGAAACGAACCCCTCCCCCTGTAGATCACAAGCCAGCGGTATATCATCCTGATGAAAACACTTAAATCACTCCCAGCGGTAGCCTCCGTGGCAAAAGGCAATATCGCCGCGACTTGCATGTTGTTCTTGTTGGCAACCGTTTGTTCGTGCGCGGCCCAAAGCGCTGGCAATGCTGCGGAAGCGGGTCAGATCCCACCGGATGCCATGCTTGAGCAAAAGAAGATTATCCGCTCCGTCTTGAGCGACACCATCCCAGCTTGCGAAGCCGACATCCAAAAAGCCGTCGGGACTCCGATTAAGTTTGATGTTCAATGGCCATACCTCATCACTCTCAGGACCCGTATTGACTCGCAAAACAGGACGCCGGTCGACGAGGCCGTTGGACTTGTGGGCCAAACCGTCCAATGCGTGACCAAGGCACTCGAAAAAATCGCACTGGACCAAGATGGAAAGGACGCGATAGCGCACAAAATCAAAAAGATAGTGGTTTCCGCCAAATCATGGGAGCTCAATTCATGCCCGCTCCGACCCGGACAGAAGCCCGACCCGGACAAGAGACCACCAGACGAGAAATATGTATCGCTGTCGGACGGGACGCTTTTCGTGTTCATTCACCTGTTGATGAAACAGCCTGAGAAGCCCGGCGAAGCGGAGACAGTGCAGGTCATGGATTACCCCAATGAGGTGATGATCAAAGAGTCGTTGACGAAACTCCTTTAACCTCGTTTTGCGCGCTCATTTTTGGCGCAAAAAGCTGGTATAATACCTTGAACGAGGACTCAGCTTCGGCATTCGCCGGAAGAGCTGATTTTTCACAAAAAAGGAGGAATTCTATGGCGCAAGCCAGGTATTACACTCCGCAAGTCTCCCGATTTGTCGTCTCTGTGCTTTATCACGAAGCAAAACGACGGCAGATCCCCATGACCAGGCTCACCGACGAACTGCTCCGGCGGCAATTGAGTGGGTGTGAGTCATGGGAGACGGCACAGAGCCTCAGAATTGCGGAGGAAGCACCAAAATACGGTCAATCCTGACCAAAACCAAACCAGCACAGGAAAGCCAGTGGTTCATCGCCACTGGCTTTTTTCGTGCCCAAACCAAAAGAAAGGAACAGCAGACAATGGCACTCAAACTTATTGCCAACTATTCAAAACGCTTGGGACTCCCAGGCTATAGCAGCCACCAGTTTGCGGTCACCGTCGAAACGGAGATCTCAAATATCAGCGAGGTGGCAACAGAAAGCAGCCGACTCTACCAACTCCTCCAGCAGAATGTGGATGAGGAGATTCAACACACCGGGTTCGTTCCCGATGAAAGCTACGGTATATCCGAGCAGGGATCTCGCAACGGACAGCGCAACGGCAGCAACGGCCACACAAACGGCAACGGTGAGGCATGGAATTGCTCCGACAAACAACGGGATCTCATCCTGAAGCTGGTCGGCGAACACAACCTGCCGAAAGACCAGGTGGATGAAACCGCCAAGACCATGTTCGGCGTCGGCGTGAAGGAGTTGAACAAGCTCCAGGCCAGCGGTCTCATTGATCGCATCATCGAGGACACAGGGGGCAAACCTGCCAACCGTCGTCCCCGCAATGGCACCACCCCACCACGCAGGCAGTATCAGAATGGAGGTGCCCGGTGATCGCCCTGGCACCAGAAATCCCGCCATCGACCGATGAACTCGTGTCGGTGGTGTCGGCCAGCAGGCTCAATTGCTTCCACTCATGCCGGTTGAAGTTCTTCTTCCGGTATGTCATGGAACTGACCAAGCCTGCAACGGCAGCATTGTTCGTGGGCAAAGCGGTCCATGCTGCGCTCCAGAAATGGAGTTCGGCCAGATGGAAGGGAGTGGTCCATGATGCCGAATCCTTGAAACCGGCGTTCCTTGAAGAATGGGTCAACGCCCAGATCGAGGAGCCGGTGGAATGGGAGGATGCCAACGAGGAGGAACAGAAGACAAAAGCGTGGGGCCTCGTTGAAATGTATCTGGCAGAAAGCCCGATACCGGCCGAAGAAAAACCCGAAGCGGTGGAGGTCAGGGTGGAAGCGGATTTGGGATACCGTGGGCTACCTACCCTTGTGGGCATTATAGATCTGGTTCGGCCGGGCGGTGTGATTGTGGACTTCAAGACAAGTGCCACAACCCCGATGCTGAATCAGGTTTTGCACCGCAACGAAGTCCAGCTCACAGCCTACGGCCTCCTTTACCGGGAAGCCACAGGTCAGCAAGAAAGCGGGATGGAAGTGCACCACCTGATCAAGACCAAAGTGCCAAAACTCGTCGTGAGCCGATTCGGATCGGTGAGCGAGGCGCAGGAAACCAAACTCCTGCGGACCATCGAAAGCTACGTGGATGGGGTCCAGAGGGAGGATTATATTCCTTCCCCCGGAATTCATTGCGCGGCTTGCGAATACTTCCAGGAGTGCAGGGCATGGGGTGCGGTTGAGGAAAGGAGGGCGGCATGAACCGGAAAATCGCAGTTGCGGTCATGATTGCTGGCACCCTGTTGGTGGCGGCATGTCAGGAGGAGAAAGCCCGCCAGTTGATCGACACCCGACCGATTGGCGATGGCCTGCAATTCTTCGGAATGATGGTTGTGCTCGCTGCGCTCGTGTTCGTGTTCGGAAAATTCGTCGAACAACCGGTCATCATGCGGTGGACATATTTGCCGTATGTTCTGGTCGCGCTTCTAATCGTGCTGTCCCTGCTAGTGCTTGCGGCAGCAGCGCCCTCGCTTCTCATCCCATTCAGTGTGGCAGTCGTCGTAGCGGTGGCTCTCGCCCTCGCATGGCACCATTGGAAATAGCTGGGTAGGAACAATTTTGCATACCCAAAAACCAACGAGAGCCCGGAGGCATAACGCTTCCGGGCTTTCTCATTTCAACACAGAAAGGAACAAAATCTATGCAGAGCACAACGCTCTATTTCAGCGAAGGCAGCTCGGACAAAGTGTATCGGGTCGCCATCGAAACCCGTGACGGCGGAAACGTGGTCAACTTTGCCTATGGGCGGAGAGGATCGACGCTGAACACCGGCACGAAAACAACCAGCCCCGTCACATCGGACGAGGCACAACGCATCTACGACAAGCTCATCCGTGAGAAAACCGCCAAGGGCTACACCTCCGGCGAGGACAGCATGGCCTACAGCGATGGCAGCAGGAGAGTGACAGCCATCCGGCCACAGTTGCTTAATCCCGTTGACGATCCCGAAGCCCTGCTCAAGGACAACGGGATTTACCTGCAACCGAAACACGACGGCAAACGTCTGCTAATTCACAAAATGGGCGAGAATGTCATCGGCATCAACCGGCGCGGCATTGAATGCAGCATCCCCGAAAGCATCCGTGTTGCGGCCTTGGCCCTGCTCGGAGGCTTCTTGATTGATGGCGAGGCCGTGGGCGACATGCTCCACGTCTTCGACATCCTGGAGATCGACAACACCGACATGCGGGCCATCCCGTATCGTGACAGGCTTGTGAGGCTTCTCAACCTGCTTGCAAGTGCGCAGCAGACATCCATCCAGTGGGTTGCAACCATCAGCGGTCAGGCATCCAAGCGCCGGGTCTATGACCAACTCCGCAAGGACAATGCCGAAGGTGTGGTATTCAAGCAGATCGGGGCACCGTATTCACAGGGGCGTCCCAACTCCGGTGGCACGCAGTTCAAATACAAGTTCGTCGAAACGGCCTCGGTGATCATCAGGGAGATCAATGCCAAGCGCAGTGTGGCCATGGCGGTGTGGGACGATGGAAACCTAGTCTCGGCTGGTAATGTCACGATCCCAGCCGATCAGGCCATCCCGCAAATCTGGGATGTTGCAGAGGTCAGATACCTCTATGCCATGCCTGGCAGTGGCGCCCTCTACCAGCCAGTATATCTGGGTGTGCGGGACGACATCATGAGCGTCGAATGCAGCCGTAGGCAGCTCAAGTTCCGCAAGGAGCCGGAGGAAGTGGCGGCATGAAAACCCCGCTCATCAACCGCGCCAAGGTGAAGCAATTTGCCCTGGCAGTTGCAGAGAAGCGAACACACAGGTTCACGCGGGTCGGTGAAGAATTCCTCCTCCGGTGCGAAGCCAATACGAAAGAGTTCATCCGGCAATACGTCGGTCGTCTGCCCTCCAAAGGAAAGACGATTTTGTAAATCAAACAACCCCGGACCATCGGGATTTTTCAATACACGCCGGGATGGATCCCCGGCACTTCACCAACCGAAGGCCATGGGCACAACGCTCGTGGCCTTTTTCATTCAGCAACCAAGAAAGACCAAAAATATGATCAGCATCTCAGTCAGTGAATTGAAGCCTGCCATTGCGGGCCTCGCAAAAGTCGTCAGCAATAAATCCACCCTCGAATGCCTTCGTTGCGTTCGTGTGGATGCAACACCGGAACATGTCAGCATCCTGGGCACGGATCTGGAAATGTATGCCAGAATCGCGTTGCCAGAAGCCAAGTGCGACATAGTAGAAAGCTTCCTGCTCCCGTTTGATCGCTTGCAGGGAGTTGCCCGGCGTTTCCCGCCGTCCACGGTTCTCAATATCAAACCCGCACGGATCTCCTGCCATCTCGGAAACGGACAGCTCAACGAGCCCATCACTGCACCCGCCGTTGAGGAGTTCCCCGTGGAACCGGCGTTTGAAGTCAAAGCCGTTGCCCTGCCGGAGTCGTTCCCCCGCAGGTTCACCGAAACGATGGGTTGCAGTTCAACAGACGCCACCCGTTATGTCCTCAATGGCATCCTCTTGGATGTCAGCGATCCGGCCTGTCACACCATGGTCGGCACGGATGGAAGACACCTGTTCAGCGCGAACAGCTTCACTCTGCCGCTCTCGGACTCTGTCATCATCCCGAGCCACAAGCTCCTTTTGTGGCGCGGACTGGCGGATCTCCCGTGGGCACTGGCAGGTCAGAAGAAAAAGGACAACGCTCTGGTCCGCATTGCTGCAGGGAATTGGACGCTCACGATGAAAACCATCGAGGGCAACTACCCCAACTGGCGGCAGGTTGTCCCGAAAGGTGGCGACATCCGCACGACGGTCAGGCTGCCAGAGGGACATGCGTTCGCAGCGATGGTGGACAGTCTCCCTGGTGGGGATCTGAACGACAAGCCGGTGAACCTCGTGATCGAAAAGGGAACTGTCTCCGTAAAAGACAACACCGGAGGAAGCAGCATCCTCCTTGAGGGAGCCACTACCAAAGGGCCGGACATCAAGATCCGCCTCAACAGGGATTATCTCCTGAAGGCATTCGACTACGGGCTCACCAACATTTGGCTCATCGATTCCATGTCGGCCATGCAGTTCGCCCGCACAGGCAGGCAGATGGTCGTCATGCCTTTGAGGACCATGGATTCCTCACCAGCAAAACCAACAAACCAACCGGCTCCACAAGAGCCACAAACCGAAAGGACACCCATGACCGAAACAAACGGCCATCAGACGAACGGGGCCACAGCGTCTCGTTTCAACGGAGCCAACCACTCCACACCAGCGGACAAACCGGCCATCGAAGTCGCCATCGAGAAACTCGACGGCTTCAAGGCCACGTTCCGTGAAGCCCTCATCGGCGTCACTGAGATCACCACCCTGCTCAAGCAGTCCGTTCGTGACCAGAAAGCCGGGGAGAAAGAAATCCACCAAGTCCGCCAGACGTTGCGCTCTCTCCAGAGCGTCAAACTCTGACCGACACAAAGCAGGGGCCGGGGGCAAACACTCCCGGCCTTTGTTGTTATTCACACAATATGAACATCATCGATCATCCAGCTCCCCGCGCCAAAACCCCGCCGCGTGGTATGCTTCTTCATTGCGGGGCAGAAATCGTCAGCCGCGAGCAGTTGTTTGCGGTCCCGACACCACCTGGAACCCAAACTTGGTATCCGCTCAGCCATCGCATCATCCTTGGCGAGGTGGAAACCCAGCTCGAAACCAGCGGGTTCACCATCCTTGAGGAAACCCACGCCCTCAGCCACGAAGGAGCCAGATACTTCGGGGTGATGTCCGTCAGCCTCCCCAACCGTGGTCATGCCGACTTCGGTTGGATCGTTGGAATCCGCAACAGTCACGACATGACGTATCCAGCCGGTCTTGTGGCTGGCACACGCGTTTTTGTCTGTGACAACTGCGCGTTCAGCGGCGAGGTGCGGATCAGCAGAAAGCACACACGGTTCGCTGAACGTGATCTCAGGCATCTGACAGCCCGTGCTGTTGGGCAGCTTGGTGACAGGTTCCATGGATTGGATCAGCGTGTTCTGGCCTACAAGGAGGAGCGCATCACCAACAAACGGGCGCATGACATCATCATCCGTGCGGTGGATTGTGCGGCAATCACGCCGGCCCAGATCCCGGAGGTGCTCATGCAGTGGCGTAAGCCTGAGCATGAAGCGTTCGAGGCCCGCAATGCCTGGAGCCTGTTCAACGCCTTCACCGAGGTCCACAAAGCCGTGAACCCGCATACGGCCCTCCGTCGTGGTGAGGCTCTGCATGGCCTGTTTGATGCAGAGACCGGTGTGGCCCTGGCGTCATGAGCCAGAAAAACCCATGGGGAAAGAACTACCCACGCATCCGCTCCATCCACCTGAATCGGTATGAACGGCCACTCCGGGCCACAGTCTGGACCAAGTTTGTGATGGTCAAAGTGGTCTGGAGGGATGTGGGCGGAGAATCCTGTTGGTTCTCAAGCGGCACCGGGGACGCGAAGAGGGAAGCCGTTCCCGCCATAGAGCACATAGAAGCCATGTGCCAGTCTGTGCGGTGACGCATGGGCGAAAAAGCCTGTCTGCACTCGGGGCAGGCTTTTTTTAGCTGTCAGTGACAACGTGCCGTGAATTGTGTGCTGCAACTTGTATCTAGGCGACGACGGCGCTTGGAAGCGGCTTGTCACGCGCTCCTACACGACCGGTGAGGGTGAGTTCTTTGATCTGGAGAAGTCGTTGGAAAATAACCTGCCCTACCCCAGCGGATGTCCCACCCCACATGATAAGGTCGGGGCATGATCAACAGACGTTCTTTCCTCGGCAGCCTTGCTACCCTGTGCGGATCCGGCCTCGCGGCATTGCCTTTCGGACACACCCATGCCCCGCTGCAAGACCCACCGGAAGACGGCGATTGGGACTGGTGGCGGGCTCTGAAAAGAACCCCGCTCACACATTCCGACGATCCGTTTGCCTCGGCGATGATCCACGCGGCGGAGGCGCGACGCGATCTTTGGATCGTGTATGCCGGAGGCAGCAACCCCGGCGAACCCCGAAAAATCTCGCCTCTCGGCATCTTCACCGTGGAGGGATACACGGGCACCTACGCCGAAGCGTTCTGTCACAAGCGCGCGGCCCGCCGCACGTTTCGGATTGAGCGGATAACTTCGGTCGTATGAAATACCTTCTGCATGACCGCCATTGACCGGATCATTTACGGCTTCATCGGTGTCACTCTTCTGCTCGGCACCGGAATTTTTATGCTCATTTTTTGGCCGGTGGGGATTGTGATGGGGATCTTTGCCTTTGGATACCTTGCAGATGCCTTCAGCGAAACGCGACCGGAGATCATAATCCGCAGAAAGGAACCGAGTGCCACTTTGGAATTTGGTCCGACCGGACCTCCTGTCCCCGATGGATCGCCACCGCTCCAACTCCGGGGCCGGATGATTTTCCCGTCAGCAATTCGCGCGATCAAATTCTACCCTCCCAGCCCGCCAGATCTGGAGGTTTGGCCCAAGGGCATGACAATACCCATTCCGGGAACCGCTCAGGCTCACCACTCGGAGATGCGTCTGGAAGGCGGGGAAGAATTGTCGCTGTATCAAAGTGACGACAACTCGCTTCGCTATTGGGTGCTGCACTACGTCGGAAGCGCAAGGCCGATGGCGGCGGGGATCAGCCTTATGGATTCGAAATAATGAAACGCTCAGGCGGCGGGCAGTGGAGGCTTTCATTCAAAAGGACCGTTTGCATTTGATATGGCTGCCAGGCGAAAAAAGAAACAGACGCTCTCGTGCCGACAGGAGTAGATTTTTCCCCGCTCGTCCACAATCTCGGTGGTTGCAGTGAATCTCATATTGTCCTCTGTTGACTTTTCGTATTTGGATTGCTCCCGGCTTTTGAAGTCGAACCACACATGCATTTCCATCTTCCTGATTCTCGAAAAGGAGCATCCGATGGAATCGAACCACTCCTGCAGGTTCCGAAAATCGAGAAAATATTCCAGCGATTTTCCGGTCGGCAGCGGCGTGATCGTCCGGTTCAGGAAATCTATCGCGAACTCGGGCATTCCCTTTTGAATGCCAAACTCAGCAAGATCTCCAATCGTCCAAAGGACACTCGTAAACCCCTCGGTGAACGAATGCACCGCACCGCGCAGGTTTTTGTATTTCGCGGGCTTCATGAGTTCTTGATCGACCTGTAAGCCAGATAGAGGACAAGGATCGGCAGAGCGATCCACCAGCAGGTTGTGCCGACAGCAACCAAGGCGAAGAGGAAAATCATTCCTTTGTAGTCGATGGAAATGAGGTCGTCCCAGATCGACCTCCTGACCGCTGGTCCCGGCATCGGAAGGTTTTCAATCCGCTCGGCATGGAAGGCGATGGTGAATTCAAACTCTCCGGTGCTCCCGGTTTCGACGATGCGGCGAAATCCGGCGACCATGGCGTCGAACTGGACGAGAAGCGCGAGTGAATAGCCTGAAAGTGTCCGCTGGGTCGGGACAAAATCAGGATGCAATCGGGTCTGGACGATCTCCCTCTCCGCATCCACCAGCTCCCGACAGCTTTCCAGAATGTCCCAGCAGCAAGTATTGATCGCATCGGCGTTCCCCGTCTCCCCGAGTTTCCCCAGTGACGCCTCCAAATCTTTTCCGACAAGTTCATCAAGGGCCTCGATGCAGAATCGCATGATAAGAGTGTGTTCGAGAATCCAATCCTCGCTTGCAAGAAACGTCCCCTCCTGTGCGGCTGGAGCAAGGCGGATTGCAATGGCATCGGACACAAGCACCCGCAGGGAAGCCTCCAAACGGTCCACTGCCAGCGCAATTTCCCAATTGCCGGAGCTGTCGGGGAGCAAGGGATGACTGGCTGGCGAGATTTCAGTTTTCATCCGAATCGAATGCGTAAGCAAAGTTCCAGAGAGCCATAAACAGAAAGAGGAGCCCCAGGGGCCAAGCACCACAGAGAGAAATGAGACCCATGACCAAACAAAATGTCCCGCCCAACAAGTTGAGAGCTTTCATTCCACCGCGTCTCGGCGTTATCGCCGGAGTGGATGGGCTGGACGCTTGAAACTGACTTCGGACTGTTCTCTCGATGGCACTCAAATCTGGCATGACAATGCCCGCCACGCGATCGGTGGTGAGACGCAGTGTCAGATCCAACTTCCCCGTGTGGCCCTCCGCGATAAAGGTGCGGATGGATTTGATGATTTCCAGCACGCGGGAGATATTCTCGCTGGCGAGTCCTTGGAATTTTTCCTGGGCGTCGACGAACAGCGGGTGCATCGGGGTGGTGAGGATTGCGCACTCGGCATCGGCGAATTCCTTGGAGCGGGAAAGGATCTCCGCGCAGACCCGCTCGATCCCCACGACCGAGCCGGGCTGCCCGGGAGCGCCCCAGGACTCGGCGAGGCGTGCTTCCATGAGTGGGCCAAGGGCCTCCATGGCGGCGCATGTGACACTGATGTTTTTTTGCATGATCTCCGCGCTTTCGAGCAAGGGGGCATCAAGAGAAGGCGGGACCGGGATGACGGCATCCGCATCCCGGATAATCTCCTCCAGCGGGCGTTCGAGGCGGTCAATGGTCAGGATGAATTCCCAGCAGCCTGGCCGCTTTTCAAACAGCTCGCAGTTTTCGAGAAGAATTTCCGTTTCCATTTCGCTGGGCATTCTGCGGTAGGAGGTAGGTCAACGAGCGTCCTACCCTGTGTTATCCGGCGAGAAATGCGAGTCCTCCGAGAGTCCATCCACACAGAATGACAACACCGAGGACGGCAGCCACAAGACGGAAAATGATCGCCGGTGGTCCTGCGTTGGTCTTCGTCTGGACGCTCTGCTGACCGTTCTGCGTGGTCGAATGCTGGCTACCGGTGGATTGGAATGCCGACTCGGGCATGAACGAAATTACGGTGAAGACGCAGAGGTGGATGAGGAGGAACGAAATAAAACCGCTTCAATGATTCCGGATATGCGGCAGGCAATTGAGAGCAGCCGTAACCGCTCACGCGTGACAGCCCGATTCAATTCATCCCCCTGGGCAGAAGGAAGTGGTGGAGGAGATGCCTGCGGAATGGGGGATGGATTGGTCATTTCTCTTGATGTATTCAAGCTCGAATGGATCACGGCAGCTCAGTCGTTTGGTAACCACCACCTGCTGTGGGCTTCTGGTGAGGATCGCGACGGGTCGGTCGTTTGCGCCTCTCAATCTGATTTTTTGTTGCGAAGAGAATTGACCGTTCGGATTCGGTCATTTCACGATCTGTGGGGATATTTAACGGCAGCGTTTCTACCACCGGATTGATTTCTTCTCTGAGGGGTGTATGCGCTATCTTCTCCATTGTGGCGGCATCGTCAGCGAGTCGCTTCTCATAAGCTTGACGGCATTTCTCACTGCGAATCTGCCACGGTTCCAGAATTACTTTGGATCCCCCTCCAGACACAAGAGAGGTGATTATTCCTTCCTCACAACCCCGAAAGCACCGCTCACAGCGTCCCTCTTGTGAATCGTAAGTGGATTGAGAAATCGCGATGTTGCATTTATTGCAATATAATCTCGGTTGGAATTCCGGTTGAGACGAGGTGCTCACAATCTCAGTTTTCTGTCCTAGCCTTGCCGCATTCCCGATAAGCCTTTTCGAGCTTCACCACATAGTCATCAAATCTGTTTCGTTCGCTCGCCTCGCCGCGAAACGCTGTCTCATACAGGTAGGCGGCAATGGCGGTCATCGTGTATGCGCTGCGATACAGCTTTTTGCCGATTCTTCTGCGGGTCCATCCATAAAGGGAAAAGTCGTCTTGTTGCGGGTATAGCTGGATGGTATCCGAAGAGCCGTCCTCGAAAGT
>Ga0247839_1003971_pt1 | contig 19603 bp, 15 predicted proteins | sample LaCruzMarch2015__6_FD_192405 | JGI IMG/M metagenome (GOLD analysis project Ga0247839, IMG submission 192405) | Freshwater microbial communities from meromictic Lake La Cruz, Castile-La Mancha, Spain - LaCruzMarch2015_16m | ecosystem: Environmental > Aquatic > Freshwater > Lake | place: Spain... | reverse complement strand
GAATGGGAGAAAGATTAAAACCAAAACCACCGTTGCTTCGAGGACTTCCACCGAACTTTGCCGGGAATCCCCCGGTCTTCCGTGGACTTCCACCGGTCTTTGGTGGGGTTCCTCCAATGATTGGGGGAATCCCACCGATTGTCCGCGGTCTTCCCCAAAAGTTCCGTGGACTTCCCCCAATGTTCCGTGGACATCCCCCCAGGTTCGGTGGGGTTCCACCGATGGTCTGTGGTCGGACCGCATAGCTTGGTGGACTTCCCCCAAGGATTGGTGGAATCCCTCCGCCCAATCGCGGAACTGCTTTTACATTTGCCCACGTTCATTTTTACAGCACCCATGTTCCTCCGTCTTGTTATCCTATTTTCCCTCAGCGTTCCATTTAGCAGCCTTGGGCAAGATGTGTTTTTGGCGCCATGCCACATCGTAAATAGTACCTTAAAGGATAGCACCATCAGCCGCATCGCTTTTGGGTCGTGTGCCAAGCAAAGCAAAAACATGCCGGTGTTGCTTGCTGCTAAGGCGGCCAAACCCGATCTGTTTATTTGGTTGGGCGACAATGTTTATGGCGATACGGATGATATGGCCGTGATGCGCGCCAAGTATAACGAGCTTAGTTGCAGGCCAGAGTTTAAGGCGTTGAACAGCACAGTGCCTTTCCTAGCCACATGGGACGACCATGATTATGGGCAAGACGATATGGGCAAAGAATACCGCTATAAGGAAGCATCGAAAGCGGAGTTTATGCAGTTTTGGAACGAGCCAAAAGACAGTGAGCGGTATAACCACCCGGGAATCTATCATTCACAAACAGTAGGACCACTGGGTCAGAGGGTTCAATTTATTATGCTCGATACCCGCACTTTTCGCGATGCTATTTTGCCTGAACAGGGCAGAGGTACTAAAAACGATTATCGCCCGCACACCGACACCACCCCAACAATGCTTGGAGAGCAGCAGTGGGCGTGGCTGGGCAATGTGCTACGCGAGCCAGCCGAATTGCGCATCATTTGCAGCAGCACCCAATTTGGAATAAGCTACAATGGCTACGAGGCATGGGCCAACTTTCCGCACGAACAAAGGCGTATGACGCGGCTGGTGAAGGCAACCCGTGCCAATGGTGTAGTATTTATTAGTGGAGATGTGCATTGGGCCGAAATGAGCAAATATGAGGCCGAGGGCTGCTATCCACTCTACGATATTACTAGCAGCGGCATCACCCAAACTTGGCCAACGGTAGAAGGTAATACCAACCGAGTAGGCAGGGTTTTTAAACCAAATAATTTTGGATTGATAGATATAGATTGGAACAGCGAAGACCCGCACCTGCATTTTCGCATTGCCAACCGCAACGGCATCCATGTGCGCAACCATAAAGTGAAGCTCAGCGAATTGAAATTTTGAGAATAGATTGGATTTATTTTTTGCTTCGTCCACTATTCTCCAACTTCTCGCGTTAGTACTCCTACTTTTGGAATCTCGCTAGCAATTCTGCTTCGGGGACCAATGCAACCACAATAAAAAACTACAATCTCCATGGAGAAGATTAAAATACTTTGGGCTGATGATGAGATGGATTTGTTGAAACCTCATCTGCTTTTTTTGAAAGAAAAAGGATTTGAAGTGAGCACAGCTACCAATGGCGATGATGCCTTGGATTTGTTTGATGGCGACACGTTCGACATTGTGTTTTTAGACGAAAACATGCCCGGCATATCGGGTTTAGAAACCCTCTCGCGGATAAAAAACAAGAACAGCTTGGTGCCTGTGGTAATGATTACCAAGAGCGAGGAAGAGCAGATTATGGAAGATGCTATTGGCTCCAAAATCTCGGATTACCTCATTAAGCCTGTTAACCCAAATCAGATTCTTCTCACCATAAAAAAGAACCTCGACACCAAGCGATTGGTGCGCGAAACCACAAGCCACAACTACCAAAAGGAGTTTCGCGAAATAAGTATGAAACTCAGCGACCGCCTCGATTATCAGGAGTGGAAAGAGGTCTATAAAAAGCTGGTGTTTTGGGAATTGGAACTGCAACGCAGCAAAGACGAAGGCATGGGCGAAATTTTGGCCTCGCAAAAGGTGGAAGCGAACAACCAGTTTTTTAAGTGGGTGGAGCGCAACTATCAGGAGATTATTAGTGGCAAGACCAAGGATGCCCCAACGCTATCCCACACGCTGTTTAAGAACAAGGTGGCACCTCTGTTGGGCAAAGGGAAGCCTACCTATTTTATTGTGATTGACAACCTGCGCTGGGATCAATGGATGGCTATTCGGCCTTCGGTGCTCGACATTCTGAAGTTGGAGAAGGAGGACATGTACATGGGTATTCTGCCCACAGCTACACAGTTTTCGCGCAATGCCATCTTCGCTGGCCTAACTCCGTTAGAAATTGAACGCAGATTTAAGGATAAGTGGGTGGACGATGAGGACGAGGGTGGCAAGAACCTGTATGAGCACGAGTTTCTTGCTGATCAGTTGCAACGTCTGGGCCTTACCATCAAGCACAGCTACAACAAGATAACCAACAACGCTGCGGGCAAAAAGCTGGTGGACACCTTCTCTAACCTGAAGCCCAACGACCTGAATGTGATTGTTTACAATTTCGTGGACATGCTTTCGCACTCCCGCACCGAGAGCGAGATGATTCGCGAGTTGGCCGATGACGAACCGGCCTACCGCAGCATCACCATGTCGTGGTTCGAGCATTCACCACTCAAGGACATGATGGAATTGATTGCAGAACAGGACGCCAATGTTATCATTACCACTGACCATGGCACTATCCGCGTAAAAGAGGCCAGCAAAGTGGTGGGCGACCGCAACACCAACACCAACCTACGCTACAAGCAGGCTAAGAACCTCACCTTCGAGGCCAAGGACGTGTATGCGGTCAAAAATCCGCACGACATCCAACTGCCCAAGCAGAACGTGAGTCAGGCGTTCATCTTTGCCCGCGAGGACAAGTTTTTCGCCTATCCCAACAACTATAACCACTACGTGCAGTACTACCGCAACACGTTCCAGCACGGAGGTATTTCGTTGGAAGAAATGCTTGTTCCGATAGTGCATTTGAGTTCGAAGTAAGAAGTGATGTTGCGCGAGAATATCCCTTTAGCCCAAACCAACTTCTTCAACCGCCTTATCCTCGACCTGATTAGCGGCAAGGATGCAGTAAAACCGTTCTACGGTCTTCCTAATACAGTGGAAAGTTATGCTGCCAAGATGCAAGAGCGCAGCAGTTTTCCTGTAGACCGCGCAACGTTGGTTGATGTATTAGTTCAGCAATATGAGTCCATCGGTGGAGCGAAGGACCCAGTGTTTTCCAATATCAATGCGCTGCGCGAAGACAATACATTCACCGTAACCACGGGCCATCAACTCAACATCTTCACTGGGCCGCTTTACTTCGTTTACAAGATATTGCACACCATTCGATTGGCTGAAGAGCTGCAAAAGCACTACCCGAACAACCGCTTTGTACCTGTGTATTGGATGGCCACCGAGGACCACGACTTAGCGGAGATTTCGTTCTTCCATCTGTTTGGAAAAAAGTACGAGCGGAACACTACCCAAACAGGCGCCACTGGTCGCATGCAAACCACGGGTCTATCCGACATCTGCGATGAATTGGAACAGGTATTTGCCTCTCAACCGGAAGGACTCAAGTTAGTGGGGCTTTTTCGCGAAGCATACTCCCAAAGGAACTTGGCGCAGGCCACGCGGCACCTTTCCAATGCACTTTTCGGGCAATATGGATTGGTTGTGGTGGATGGCGACCATGCCGCGCTTAAATCGAGTTTTGCCGATGCCATGCTGCGCGATGCCTTCGATGGTGATGCGTTCAAGGCGGTAAAGACCACCAGTAGGCAACTCACCGAGCTTGACTACCACACACAAATAAATCCCCGCGAAATCAATTTGTTCTACTTGGCCGATGGTATTCGCGAACGCATTGTGCACACCGAAACAGGTTTCCATGTGTTGCACACCGAGCTGCGTTTCACAGGCGAGGCATTGCGCAACGAGATAAAGGCTCATCCCGAAAAATTCAGTCCCAACGTGGTGCTACGACCCATGTATCAGGAATGTGTGCTGCCCAATTTGGCCTACATCGGTGGCGCGGGCGAACTAGCCTATTGGCTGCAACTGAAGGATGCCTTTAATGTGATGGGATTCAGCTATCCGGTGCTGGTGCTGCGCAACCATCTACTGCTTATTGATGGAGCATCATCTTCGCGCATGGCCGAACTGAACCTTTTGCCGCAAGACCTTTTTCATCCCGTGGAAGACCTGATTCGCGCTCATGTGTTGGAAACCGTGGAGGCCGACATGGATTTGACGGACGAACAGCAACTGCTCTCAGAGATTTACGAAAGGCTGAAAACCACAGCATCAGAAATAGACACCACGCTTGTGGCCGCCCTAGATGCCGAACTGATAAAACAGCGGCAGACCATCGGACAGTGGGGCAGCCGATTCTCCCGTGTGCTCAAAAAGAAAAACGAAACATCTGTGGATCGTATCCGAAAATTCCACACTAAGCTATTTCCAAACAATTCGCTTCAGGAGCGTCACGATAATATGATGCAGTTTCTTCCACTTAATGAAGTAGGTCTGATAGCGCAGTTATACACGGCAATTGAGCCGTTTGATGCCGATTTAGGAATTGTAAGCCTGTAAATAAGTTGGCCAGATAAGCTAAGCAACAGTTGTGTTTAGAACACCTTCGGAGCGTTTTTCGAGCTGTTGAAATTGTAGCAATTCCGAGCGCGATTCCGTGCATTTTTCGATTTCGATTTGAAACCAGCACGGGTAAATTCAAACGTCATTGCTATTTCGTGCGTGCCAGCTGTGTTGCCTGCCAATTTTGAAATAGTAAGGTCATAGCTATAGCCAATTTGATACATAAAGGTTTTGCGTTTATCGCTACCACGAACACCAAGGTTGAACATGATTGCATCAGAATCATCTGCTTCCAAGCGCATTTCATTGCGATACCACACGCCAATCATCATTGGCTCGCGCAGGGCATACACGCCTACGTTTAGTGTTGAAAGATTCCGCTGATTCTCATACATGATATTTGGCGAGATGTACACAGGAATCTTCACTTTCCGCTTGGTTACAGGAAACATCATCGAGTAATGCACAACAAATTTTACTGGCAACTTTTCCGTTCTTCCTGTCAACGACTCATTGGGCGAAGTAATGTGATGAGCAGCAAATCCCAAAGTGTTGCCAATTACTTTGCGCGTCTTCGATTTTCCTTTCCCCGGCATAAAGTTGAAGCGTGCCAAAATACCAGCATTAAAATCGGGCATTTCTACCTTCAAGTTTTCTGGCCGAGTGGCGTTGGTTGGAAGCGTATTTCCGTTGATTGGGTGCAACTGATCGCTAAACACAAAAGCGCCCCAATCATTTATTTGCTTGCTCATGTAGGCCGCATCAACACCGAAGTGAATATCAAACATACGCGGCAGCACAATCAAACGATAGGAATACATCAAGCTGTAGCGCTGTGTTTGCAATTGGCCTTCACCCTCGTTGCCTACGACAGCTTGAAAGCCTAAACCCCCAAACAAACTGGGGTCTCCTATATCTACACCAGCAGCGTAGGTGCTAAAATTGCCAGGAACACTTGTCCACAATTTTCGATAATTAGCGTGAACCCGAATACCTTGGTCAGCCCCTGCAAATGCGGGATTTATATAGGTGCGTGCAGCAAAAAACTGAGTGAACGTTGGGTCTTGAGCAGATGCGCGCTCAATGGTCATTAACAAAAGAAAAACACTACTCAGTAATACTCGCATCATATATGGAACGCTTCGAACCGGTCGGCTTATACTGACTAAAGAGTAATTCGTTACAATCATACGCACTGGAAATGCAAATGTCACAATTCCTTGAAATGGTGAACAACTTTTCTTTAAAATTGATATGAACCGAAAGTGGAGTATAATTTCGCGGTTGTGAAGATAAGCGCTCTTTTTATACCCTTCATTTTGCTTTCCATGCTCTTATTAGCCTCGTGTGACGAGGCTATGGATACCGAACGACCGGTGGTGAGTATCCTTTCTCCGCTTGATGGCGCCACGGTTTCTACTGCCGATGGAATTCAAATTAGCGCATCAATTACTGACAATGGAAAATTATTGCAGTACAAAATCGTGATTTCAGGAATCGATTCGCTCAATGGAATTGCCAAAGACAGCACCTTGCGCATGGTAATTATTGGTGGATTGTCTGGTTCACAATTCGATTTCAACGAAACTATCACCTTACCCGATTCTACGTTTAATGGGTTTTACAACGTAATTTTTACCTGCTTAGACAACGAAGGCAATCAAGCCAATAGCGATACTATTTCGTTGCGAATTGTGAATGACCTCGATTCGGTGCCTCCTGTTTTCAACATTGGTGGTCTACCTGCCTTGGCCGATACACTACGATTGGGTCAGGGATTTACACTTTCTGGAGGAATTACGGACGAAACATCGCTCAATTATGTAACGCTTCGCATCAAAAGCGATGATGGTGCTTATACAGTGTATGTTTTTGACTTTACCGTTATTCTTGATAATACGGTGAATCTAGAAGGGAATGGTGGCTACTTTTTGGTAGATACCAATTGGGCCGAAGGGCCTTACACCGCTTATTTTACCGCTTGGGATAGCCTCAATGGGGTAGACCATTCCATTCCTTTTTACGTCAAATTTGATTGACCTTACCATTCATGGCAGAAATGCACACACGAAGTTTTGTTTTTGATTTTGATAGTACGCTCACGCAAGTAGAAGCTTTTGAAGAACTCGCGGAAATAAGCCTTAAAAACGACCCTGATAGGGAGAAGAAAATCCGTCAGATAGGGAAATAACGGATAGGGGAGTGGATGGCGACATCACATTTACCGATTCGTTGGAGCAACGTCTCAAAATTCTTCATGCCCGCGAAGAACATTTGGAAGTTTTAGTGAAGCGATTAAATCGAAAAATCTCCAAATCTATTTCTAGGAACAAGGAGTTTTTTAAGAAATATGCGGACGATATTTATATTGTTTCATGCGGGTTTAAAGAGTTTATAGACCCCATTATGGCCAACTATGGCATTCCTTCAGAAAGAATTTTTGCCAATACATTTCGGTTTGATAAAAAAGGAAATATTGTTGGCTTTGACCGCGAAAATGACCTTGCAAAACCAGACGGCAAGATTGACCAACTAAAAAAAATGAAATTGCCAGGCGAAATCCACGTCATAGGCGATGGATTTTCTGACTATCAAATGAAAGCGGCTGGAATTGCCCACAAGTTCTACGCCTTCACAGAGAACATTGCGCGTAAGAACATTTTGGACAAGGCCGATTACATTGCCCCAAGTTTGGACGAGTTTCTTTATACAAACAATCTTCCTGGTTCTATTTCCTTCCCTAAGAATAGAATCAAGGTTTTACTATTGGAAAATATCCATTCCGATGCAGAAACCATGCTGCGAGAGGAGGGCTACACCGTTGAGGCTGTTTCCAAAGCACTGAACGAAGAGGAATTGTGCAAAGCGATAAAGGGCGTTCACATTCTAGGCATACGGTCAAAAACGAAGGTTACAGTCAAAGCGCTAGAAGCTGCTGACAAACTCATGGCTGTAGGAGCATTTTGCATTGGCACCAATCAAGTGAATTTGGAGGCTTGCACCAAAGCAGGCATTGCTGTGTTCAATGCCCCATTTAGCAACACAAGGAGTGTGGTAGAAATGGTGATTGGCGAGATGATAATGCTCATGCGTGGCACATTCCCTAAAAGTGTTGGGTTACATCAGGGCAAATGGGACAAATCTGCAAACCACAGCTATGAAATTCGCGGAAAAAAGTTGGGGATTGTAGGCTATGGCAATATTGGCTCGCAGCTTTCAGTGCTTGCCGAAGCATTGGGAATGCAAATATATTACTATGATGTGGAAGAGAAGTTGGCGCTTGGAAACGCCAAAAAAATGAACTCGTTGAAAGACCTTCTTCGCAAATCTGACGTGGTAACCCTTCACGTGGACGGCCGAGCCGAAAACAAAGGTTTGATTGGTAGTCGCGAGTTTAAGATGATGAAGGACGGGGTCATCTTTCTAAACTTAAGTCGAGGCCATGTGGTAGACATAGATGCATTGCGAAAGCACATTGACTCAGGAAAAGTACGCGGTGCGGCAGTCGATGTATTCCCGAAGGAACCAGGTTCTAATAGCGAACCATTTGAAAGTCCATTGCTTGGGCTTCCTAACGTAATTCTCACTCCACATATTGGAGGTAGCACCATAGAGGCCCAGAAAAATATTGCAGTCTACGTGCCCGATACGCTTATTAGCTACATCAATACGGGCAATACCACCACTAGTGTAAACCTACCTCCTGTGCGTGTGGCCGAAATGAAAGGAGCGCACAGACTACTGCATATTCATGCTAACGTTCCAGGCATTTTGGCACGCATTAACAGCATTTTCTCCCACTACAATATCAACATACTTGGCCAGTCGCTAAAAACAACAGATAGCATCGGTTATCTTGTAACCGATATAGATAAATCCTATGATAAGGATGTGATGAGCGAATTGAAAGCCATCGACCATACCATTAAATTAAGGGTGCTTTATTGAAATTGACCTCAATCTAGGGTTTTTCTGGTTCAAAGGTTAGCGATGCAGAATTGATGCAATAACGCATTCCTGTTGGGCGTGGTCCATCTGGAAAAACATGGCCCAAATGTCCGCCACAGTTGCCACAAAGTACCTCGGTTCGTATCATTCCGAAACTTCGGTCTACGTGCTCTACTATTTTTCCCTTTTCCGCCTGTTGGTAAAATGCCGGCCAACCACATCCACTATCAAACTTAGAACCTGATTTGAACAATACATTTCCGCAGCCAGCACACAAATATTCCCCATCCTTAAAATGTAAATCATACGTTCCAGTAAATGGACGTTCAGTGCCTTTCTGCCGAAGTACACGATATTGCTCAGCATCTAGCTTCTTCTTCCATTCTTCTTCGCTCAATTTTATAGGAAAGTTGTCGTCAGTATTATTTATCATTTTCATCTTTTTATGCTCCAAATAAACAATTGGCGCAGTCTTTGGTTCAGCGGTACAAACGTGGAAAAAATTTCGAACTTTGAGCCACGAATTCATAACTAACACTTACATAATGAAAAAATTAGCTTTACTCTTTGCCCTTGGTGTTTCTGTTCCAGTTTTATCTATAGCTCAGCAAGCTGGTGCGCAGATAAAGTTTGAAAAAGAAGTACATGATTATGGTACGATTATGCAAAATGCGGATGGTGCCACTGCTTTTGTTTTTACAAACACAGGTTCAGAGCCATTGATTATTTCAGATGCGAAAGGAAGCTGTGGATGCACAGTTCCAGAATGGCCAAAAGAACCAATTGCTCCAGGAAAAAAGAGCAGCATCAAGGTTCAATATGATACCAACCGTGTTGGAGCATTTCAGAAAACGGTAACGGTTACAACCAACGGTTCTGTGGAACCTATCGTTTTGAAGATTCAAGGTACTGTAAACGCAAAAGAAACTGCTCCAGCAGCAGGTGACGGTCATGATCACGGCGATCCAAACCACAAGCACTAAGGAGTTTTTAAGTCTATAAGAAAAGGTCTCGAAACAAAATGTTTCGGGACCTTTTTTATTGTGATAACGGAAGGCTTTGATAGAAAGTTCTGCCAATCTGATATATGTCGTCACGAGATTAAGTTAAGAATTTAATAATAGTTCACATTTCCTGGGAGTTCCACGTATTGTGCTTTTCGTTTAACTCGAATCCTTTATACGGCATTTGCTTTCAATTGAGGGATTTTGTTGCTCAAGATTAGGATTAATCTAGAGTGGTTATGGGTGATAATTACTTGTAGGTAGAAAATGAAAAAGTCCCAATCCATTGCTGAATTGAGGCTTTCTCTCTGTGATAGTTTAATTACTAACTACCGAAATCGTCAAACGATACATTCTCTTTTGGAACACCCCAATCGTCACACATCTTGAGGATGGCAGCGTTCATCATGGGTGGGCCGCAGAAGTAGAACTCAATATCTTCAGGAGCTTCGTGCTTGCTCAAGTACTGTTTAATTACTTGATTGTGAACAAAACCAACAAAACCATCACCAGCAGTATCGTTGGTGTCCTTCTTTTCAACCCAGTTATCCTCTGGTTTGGCATCAGAAAGAACCATGTAGAATTTGAAGTTTGGGAATTGTGCTTCAATCTCACGGAAATAGTGGATGTAGAACAATTCAGCCCTAGAGCGGCCTCCGTACCAGTAAGTCACCTTACGACCAGTTTTCAACGTTTTGAAGAGGTGATAAATGTGCGAACGCATAGGAGCCATACCAGCACCACCACCTATGTAAAGCATTTCAGAACCTGTTTCCTTAATGAAGAATTCACCGTAAGGGCCAGAAATAACTGCTTTATCTCCAGGTTTTAAGTTGAAAATATAGGATGAAGCAATACCTGGGTTGATGTCGGCCCATTTATTATTGGCCCTATCGAAAGGTGGAGCCGCAACACGAACGTTTAGCATAATTAATCGTCCTTCAGCAGGGTAAGAAGCCATAGAGTATGCGCGAATTACCTCCTCCTCATTTTTCATCACCAAACCACGCATGGCAAAAGGACCTTCACTCCAGTCTTTCTCAAACTTGGCAGGCTCGCCTGGATGGTCTTTTGGGTGAGCACTCACGTCCATGTCAGCGAATTTCACCACGCACTTGGGTATCTTAATTTGGATGTAACCTCCAGCCTCATAGTGCATGTCCTCTGGCAATTGCACCACAAATTCCTTGATGTAAGTAGCAACGTTGTAATTGGATACAACCTCAGCTTCCCATTCTTTAATACCAAACACTTCTTCGGGTACATGAACAACCATGTCCTGCTTCACTTTCACTTGGCAACCCAAACGCCAGTTGTCCTGTATCTGTTTACGTGAGAAGTAAGGTGCTTCTGTTGGAAGTATTTCACCTCCGCCTTCCAGCACTTGGCATTTGCACATGGCGCAAGTACCACCTCCACCACAGGCTGAAGGAAGATAGATTTTAGCACTGCTAAGTGTCGAAAGCAGGGAACTCCCGCCTTCTACAGTGATTTCTTTCTCGCCATTGATTGAAATTTTGACAGGTCCGCCAGAAGCCAGTTTAGCTTTGGCAAAAAGTAGCAAACCAACGAGCACAGCAATAATCGCCATAAATACGACTACACTTACCGCAATAATGAAGGTGATGTTGAGTAATGTCATTTCCAATGATTGATTTTGGAGGTAATCAGATGGTGATGCCCATAAAACTCATGAACGCGATGGCCATAAGTCCAGTGACGATAAAAGAGATACCAAGTCCTCTTAAAGCAGGCGGCACGTTTGAGTACCGTAATTTTTCACGTATTGCAGCTAGAGCAATAATTGCCAATGCCCATCCGAACCCCGAGCCAAACGCAAAAATCGTGGCCATTCCTACATTGCTAAACTGACGTTCTTGCATGAATAACGCTCCGCCAAGAATCGAACAGTTTACTGCAATAAGTGGAAGAAATATGCCAAGCGATGCATAAAGTGCAGGTGAAAATTTCTCAACTGACATCTCCACTAACTGTGTGAAGGATGCTACCACGGCTATAAACATAATGAAACTAAGGAAACTCAAATCCAAGCTAGCATACTGAGGTCCTAACCACGAAAGCGCGCCAGCCTTCATGAGGTAATTTTCAATCAAGTAGTTAATCGGAACTGTGAATCCTAACACGAAAATAACCGCCATTCCTAACCCAACAGCCGTTTTTACTGACTTAGAAACGGCCAGATACGAGCACATTCCCAAGAAGTAGGCGAAGATCATATTCTCAATGAAAATCGCTTTTATAAATGCATTAAAATATTCCATGATAATTGAATCGTATGGGTTAGTTCTCGATGAGTTTTGTATTTCTACTGCGTTGGAACCAAATAATGCATCCAACAGTAATCAATGCCATTGGAGGAAGAATCATTAAGCCATTATTCACATATCCAGCAGCGTAGAATGCATCGGGTACAATTTGAATACCCCATAGTTTTCCAGAACCAGTTAGCTCTCTAATAACTCCTATAGTAACTAGGATTAAGCCATAGCCTAGTCCGTTGCCAATTCCATCTACGAAAGACGGCCACGGCTTATTGGCTAAGGCGAAAGCTTCAATTCTACCCATCACAATACAGTTGGTGATAATAAGACCTACGAATACCGAAAGTTGCTTACTCACGTCATATACATAAGCTTTCAGCATTTGGTCAACAAGAATTACCAATGCTGCTACAATAACCAACTGAACGATAATTCTGATACGATTAGGGACATAATTCCGAATCATGGACAAAACTAGATTGGAAAATCCCGTCACTACCGTCACAGAAAGGGCCATGATAACGGCCTGTTTCAATTGAACGGTAATTGCCAATGCTGAACAAATTCCAAGAATTTGCACAGTAATGGGATTACTGTCGTTAAATGGATCAGTTATGAGTTTGAGGTTTTTCTTGGAGAACATAGGTTCTGCCACCTCCTTCATTGTTTTTGACTCTTCTGCTACTTCTGTGCTCATGAGTTTAACTTATTTAATAGGTTGCGAAACCAAAGTGTCTATTGTGAGGCTATCTAGAGCCAAACTATCCACAGCAAGGCTATCAAGTGGAAGTGTTGAAATGTCAACTGACGCACTGGATGCTTGCATCTCCTTGAAATACTTAGTGTAAATCTTCAAAGTATTTGCAATCATAGCGGATAGTCCATTGCTAGTAATTGTGCCACCGGAAATTGCGTCTACTCCGTGCATATCATCATCGGCAGCGCCACCTTTTACTGCTTTTATCGGAGAAAACTCTCCAGCATCGTTGAATATTTTTTTACCAACAAAAGGAGCTTGAAACCAGCTTGTATTTATCTCAGCACCTAAACCAGGAGTTTCGCTCTTGTGGTCAAAAGAGGCGCCTTCTACAGTGATGCCATCACTTGAAATAGCCATATACCCCCAAATTGGCCCCCAAAGTCCAGTGCCAACCATAGGCACTATATAAGAACGTCTTCCGTCTTTTTCGCAAACGAATAGTGGATATTCCTTATCTGCATCTAATTTTTCTTTGTCCTTGTACTGAGCTAGCACATCAATATCGAATGCTTCTTGAGAAGGTGTTTCCTTAACATTTCCTTCTACGTCAAGAACAAAGGATTCCTTTATTAAGGCCGTATAAGAACTATCCGCCTGCTCTGCTGTAGTTTTTACGCCAACTGAAGATAGGATGTTCTGCATCTTTTCAATTCTTATGTTAGCGTTTTGCATCGGTTTTAACCCTTCCGAGGCTAACGCAAGAAGAACTGCTACAACTACCACCATTACGGTGGAGAAGGCAAAGGTGTATTTATTGCTATTTATATCGAGTGCCATGATGAATCAAGCAGTTTTAAATGTAGCTCTTTTAAGTCTTCGTGAAATATTCGCCTGAACTACGTAATGGTCAATAAGTGGAGCCATCACATTCATTAGAAGAATTGCCAACATTATACCTTCAGGATAGGCGGGATTAAATACTCGAATCATAATGGCAAACATCCCAATTAAGAAACCATATATGAGTTTGCCTGTATTTGTTTGTGCTGCAGTAACAGGATCGGTAGCCATAAATACCACACCAAATGCAAAACCACCCACAATAAGGTGCTGCCACCAAGGGAAATCCATTAACACAGTGGCTCCAATAGCGTTAAAAATCAGACCCATTACCGAAGCTCCAACCACAGCGCTCAGCATTATTCTCCAACTACCTATACCAGTAAATAATAAAATTGCCGCTCCTATAAGAATTGCAAAGGTGCTAGTTTCTCCAATTGAACCAGGAATGAATCCTAAGAACATATCGGAAACGCTATACACATTGTAATCAACAGGTACGTTATTGGCTAGATCTCCAAGAATGGTAGCACCGCTAAACGCATCTGGGGTATTTGACGCTTCAAGCGCACCGTGCACCCAAACTTTATCGCCACTCATAAATGTGGGATACGCAAAGAAAAGAAACGCACGGGCAGTAAGGGCAACGTTCATGATGTTCATTCCTGTACCACCAAAAACTTCCTTACCAAAAACTACTGCAAAGGCAGTGGCTACTGCTACCATCCATAACGGAATGTCAATTGGTAGAATTAGCGGGATAAGCATGCCAGAAACTAAGAAGCCCTCTTCAACAGAATGGCCTTTTTTCATGGCAAAAGCAAACTCAATTCCAAGACCAACCCCATAGGATACCACTACAATTGGTAGTACTTTCCAGGCGCCCATAGCCACCATTTCCCAAAATGGTGCATCCATAATTCCCTGAGCACGGAAATGCTGAAAACCAGCATTGTACATGCCAAACAGCAAACAAGGCACCATGGCTAAAATCACCGTGCTCATGGTGCGTTTCAAGTCTATGCCATCTTTTATTTGCACTCCTCTACCTGTCACCTCTTTCGGAGTGAATAGGAAAGTCTCAAAGGCATCTATAGCCACAAGTACGTTTCCGTACTTTTCATACTTACCCCCTTTTTCAAAGGGAGCTTTCACATTGTGAAAAATATCTTCCAGAAATTTCATTTTCAGCGCTTCGTTTTGTCGGTTATCCGCACTCTTTTTCAAGTAGAGTAAGTCCTCCGCGGATTACTTCTTGCACAGGAGTTTTTGAGGTGCATACATATTCGCATAATGCAAAGTCCTCATCATCTACCTCATAAATCCCTAAATTCTCCATCAACTCAATGTCGCCAATCATTACAGCTTTCACTAAATGTTGCGGATAAATATCCATGGGGAATACGTTTTCATATTCACCAGTGGAAACGTAAGCTCTGTGCTCTCCATTGGTGTTTGTATCCAAGCGATATTTTTTGCTCGGCATAAGCCATGAAAAATATGTTCGGCTAGCGGAATGTTTGTTAAGACCAGCTCCCGCCCAACCATCAGTAACAAAGAACTTAGGATGATTTCCCTCTGGAATAACTGTAACGGTGCAGTCAAAAAATCCTAAATGACCACCAGCTCCCACATTAAATCCGGTTAGCACGTTACCACTAATATAGCGTAAGTTCCCTTCTTTCACATGTCCTTTTGAAAGACTGGCAATTGGAGCTCCTTGAAGTACTTTGTAATATTTAGGGGCAACCACTTCAGAACCAACCAATGCCACAATTCTACTAGCATCGTAATGCCCAGAAAGGAATGCTTTACCAATTAACGCCACATCTTGAGCAGCTACTGTCCAAACAACTTCTCCCTTATTTATAGGGCTAATGTGATGAATTTGAACACCAACGTTTCCAGAAGGATGTGGACCACTTATCCAATTGATTTGAACTCCTTTAGCACCTTTTAGAACCTCAGATGTGGTATGTTTACGGTGAAGTGTAAGATGCACTTTGCCTGTAGTCAACTTGCTCAACGCATTAAGTCCTGCTTGAAACTCCTTGTCTTTGCCATGAAGGGCATAATCCAAATCGGCAGCAAGCGGTGCACTGTCAAACCCAGAAATAAAGATTGCTTTTGGCTTATCCTCTGGACGTGCAGGTGTACCGTATGGACGTCTTTTAACGAATGCCAATAAGCATTGGTCAATCATTCTTTTTAGAACGTCTTCATTGCTTAAAGTGCTTGGGTCGGCTACAGGAAATTCAGCATAACGCGTTTCTTTATCTGCAAGAATTTTAACCCCTAAAATAAGGCGTTTGTCTCCGCGAACCACTTCAACCACTTCACCACTAACTGGAGAAGCGATTTTTACATCAGGGTAATCTTTGCTAAAAAACAAAGGTGAACCAGCTTTAACTTCATGACCTTGCTTCACCAGCATTTTGGGAGTAAGATTTTTAAAGTCTGATGGTTTGATGAAGTATAGGTCTGAACGCTCAGCTGACCCGGTAACTTTTTCGGCCTCTCCTATCAAAGGAATATCCAGACCTCGCTTAATATTGATGTCTTTTGACATAATTGGAATACGGGATTTCTATCTTGAAAAATCGCGGCAAATTTATACGAAAGCTTATAGCGCTTTGGAATGAATTACAACTAATTGTAATTTAGAATCAGTCTAAATAGCGGATGATATTTGGTGCTTCTCTGGCATTCGTAAAAGTGACCCTTTCCGCTGTTTAACCTACCTTTGGCCTTGTATGGCAAATAGATTTTATCGATGGCTATTGACCGCAGTTTTTGCGGCAATAGGGTTTATGACTCTAGCTCAAGAGACAGAGGATGATTATGTGGATGATGGTTTTATGCGATATGAGGATCGTGTTTACACTCCTAGTATCCGAACGGTTTTGTTTCAAATAAACAATGTTAATCTCAGTTTGCCAGTAATCGGATTAAATGATGGGCAGCAACTGAACCTTCGTTTTGACGATTTGCGAGCGGAATACAGCGATTTATCTTACACTGTGATTCATTGCGATAGAAATTGGCAACCAACCGATATTCCCGCTGCCGAATATATTGGTGGATTTCTAGAGGAGAACATTTCCAATTACAAGTTCTCGGTAAACACTACACGCAACTATATCCATTATTCATTTTCATTTCCCAATCAGAACTTTAATTTAAAATTATCGGGAAACTATTTGCTTCTAGTCTATCAAGATTTTGATAGGCAAAAGCCTGTCATTACGCGGAGATTTAGAGTGTATGAGAAGTTGGTTGATATTGACGCCTCTGTGCGAATGCCTGTAGAAGTTGAGAAAAGGAGAACTCATCATCAAATTAATATGAAAGTGCTTCATCCCAAGTTTGATATTCGGAATCCAATGGGTGATATCGCTGTTCATATTCAACAGAATTACCGTTGGGATAATATGAATACGGACAGCAAACCAATTTTCATTCGGCCATCCGAACTTGCCTATGACAACATGGGTGACATTGTGTTTGAAGGGGGCAATGAGTTTCGGTGGATTGACATTCGCAGTCTTCGGTATCAGCCATCGAATGTGCGAACCATATGGCGCGACCAAGATTCCTTGCTTACGCATGTTTTTTTAACAGACGACCTCCCCATTCGTAAGGGTAATTACGTCGCTAATTTGGACATGAATGGAGCCTATGCCATCGAATTTCGAGAAGGCAACTATCCGGACACTGAGGCAGATTATGCCATGGTGCATTTTCGATTGTTATATGATGAACCTCCAATGAATGGTGGCATCTACATTTTTGGGGGATTAACCGATTGGGTTATCAATCCCAAGTTTAAAATGGAATACAATTACAAGGCAAAAGCCTACGAAGCGAATATGCTTTTGAAGCAGGGCTATTACAACTATCAGTATATGTTTCTTGAAGATGGACAAACCGAGGGAAGCACAGAAATGATGGAGGCATCCTTTTTAGCAGCTAGACAGATTTATACGTTTTATGTGTACCACAGGCAAATGGGCACCCGCTACGACCGCCTTATTGGGCACGATATTATTGGTTCGCAGAACTAAGATTTCATAGTATTCCCCTCTCTTCTTTCTTCTGTTAACTTTGATGCCCCTTCAAAATAAAGTTGAAGCAGGTGTTATGGTGCGTTTAATATTGCTTTGTATTCTAATTGGTTGCGTTGCGCCCTTTCATTTGAACGCGCAGCAATTGGGACAGGTAATTCGTGGCACCGTTATAGACGAAGACACCCATGTGCCTTTAATAGGTGCGTCAGTGGTTGTTCTGAATTCCTCGCCACTAAAAGGCGCAACCACTGACATTGACGGGAGATTTTCTATTCCCGGCATTCCAGTTGGGAGACACTCTCTACAGGTTCAGTATTTAGGTTACGAACCGCGATTAATATCAGAAATCAACTTGGGAAGTGCTCGCGAAGTTGTTTTGGAAATCACCTTGATGGAATCCGCTCAAAAACTGGAAGAAGTGGTGGTGAAGGCTAACAATCAAGGTTCTGAACCGAATAACGAAATGGCCGTGGTTAGCACACGGTCATTCAGTTTGGAGCAATCGGATCGGTTTGCGGCTAGCATAAACGATCCCTCGCGGATGGCCCTTTCGTTTGCCGGAGTCAATCTTACCAATGATATTAGTAACGAGATTGTGATTCGTGGAAACTCGCCACGCGGATTACTTTGGCGAATGGAGGGAATTGAAATACCCGCACCAAATCATTTTAGTGTTGACGGTGTAAATGCAGGAAACATTTCAATTCTTTCGAACAATCTCTTGGATCAAAGCGACTTTTCTACTGGAGCATTTCCAGCTGAATATGGCAATGCTTTATCAGGTGTGTACGACATTGGATTGCGCAAGGGAAATGATCAAAGGCGTCAATATACCATTCAAATGGGATTGTTAGGAGTGGAAGCTTCGGCCGAAGGGCCATTTGTCAAGGGAAAACGTTCTTCCTTCTTGGTCAATTACCGATATTCTACATTGGCACTTTTCAAAGAAGCTGGAGCAAACCTTCAGGGTGATTTGTATACATCTTTTCAGGATGTTAATTTGAAGTTGAACTTCCCGACCAAAAAGGCCGGAGTATTTTCTGTGTTTGCCATTGGAGGTCTTAGCAATGCCTATTTCGAGGCACAATCTGACAGTACTAAATGGGCACGTAACGAAATCTGGGATCAGGATCGCGTCAGACAAGATAATAAAATGAGCTATCTGGTTTCAGGTGTCACAAACCGCTACATTATAAATGAACGGAATTATGTAAGAAGTACCCTTGCTTTTACCCACAACGGAAGCACTCTAATTCATAGTTATTTAACAGATAGTATGAGGTTGGAAGAGTTCTGGAATTTGAGCATTGACAATAATGCGTTTCGTGCTTCAATGCAGTTCAATACAAAACTGAATTCCAAGCATCATTTGCGATATGGATTCAACTACGATTTATTGAATTTTACTCTGAATGACAGTAAGGTGGTTTGGGAAGATTCATCCTATAACGCTAACGGAATTGGTCATTTCTCGCAAATTTATTTTCAACATAAGTTTAGAATTAGGGATAATTTCACCTTGATATCTGGAGTAAACGTCAGTTATTTTGACGTAAATAAGCGGGTATCGATTGAGCCTCGGTTTGGCATCAATTGGAAACCTCACCGTAGACATTCATTGGGTTTAGGACTTGGGTTGCATAGTCGCCAAGAAAACTTGTCATTCTATCTCGTTCAAGCCTCTTTTACCAACGACTACATAAATAAGTCTCTTGACTTTAGTCGAGCATTTCATGCCGTTCTATCGTATGATTTAATTATTGTCCCTAGGTTAACCCTTAAGAATGAAATATACTTTCAGTACCTTTTCGCGGTTCCAGTAAATGCTGAAAAACAAAATTCATATTCCTCGCTAAATGACAATAATGCCTACCAAAGGAAAGCGTTGAGCAACGATGGAATTGGTATGAACTATGGGGCGGAAATAACCATTGAAAAAGGATTCGCGAAAAACTGGTATGCGATGTATACCTTGTCTATCTATGAATCGCGCTATCAGGGATCTGATAACATTTGGAGGAACACCAAATACAACGGAAATTATATTACCAGCCTTACCGCAGGTAAAGATTTTAG
>Ga0247839_1003970_pt1 | contig 19616 bp, 18 predicted proteins | sample LaCruzMarch2015__6_FD_192405 | JGI IMG/M metagenome (GOLD analysis project Ga0247839, IMG submission 192405) | Freshwater microbial communities from meromictic Lake La Cruz, Castile-La Mancha, Spain - LaCruzMarch2015_16m | ecosystem: Environmental > Aquatic > Freshwater > Lake | place: Spain... | reverse complement strand
CTGCTTGGCATCCCCATCGGGCAATTGCTGCGTCCGATTCTGAATCCGCCACTCGTGGTGCTTGCGGTACTCATTTACCGTACGAATCATGGCGCGATTGAGATCATCACTCGCCCGCTGCACTCCGCCTAATTGCATCATCTTGAGGAGACGCTCTTGTCGTATCTGAATAACACCCTCCTCGATCTGCTCTCGGAATTTAACGCACTGCAAGCCTCCTTGATAGTACGGCAACATTCTTTTGACACAGATCGGGACAAGATATTTTTTGGAAAGATCGTCAAACCAAATGACCGTTGTCACAATCTCTACAAGGCTAGGCTCGCTATGGGCTATGGATGTGTGCTTATAGTATTCCGCTAAGACTGAATCATAGGCAAAAGGGAAATCTTTCTTAATAAGTCCCAGCTGTTCAACGCTCATATTTAAATTGCGATGCGGCTCTAGTAGACCGATAAGCCTGGAAAGTTTTTCGGCATTCTTCTCACTAAGCACTCCACTGTCAACCCAGAACCGGTGGGTCATATCTGTAAATAGAGTGTTAATGGAAAGAAACTCCTCTACAGTAATTTGCGCTGCCAATTGACGAGCGCAGTATTCATGCTCCAACTTTTCGAGTCGAAGTTTTTTCCAGGTGATAACGGCCATCTCGCGGACTAACATCATCTCCACCGCGTCCTTGGGGTAGAAGTCTTTCTGAAATTGCTCAACCAGTTGATCGAACTCTTGCTGACTCTCGTTTGGCAACACCACGAGCTTGGAATAGGTGCCCGTCTTTAATGAATTGCGGGAGGCGATCTTTTTACCTTCATCTGTTTGCGGACCACCTGATGGTTTGGATTTAGTGATTGTTTGAGATTTAGCCATCATTTACTCTTTGGCAAATAGCCGTACACCTGGACCGTCTTCAGGGCTGCCGATGAACTCGATGCCTGCAGCCTCAAAGGTCTTCTCTATAGTTTCTAAGGTTTTAGCGTGCGTTCCTGGCACCCCCTCAAGAGACTCCAAGCGCATTAGGGTTGAAAACCCAAGGCCCGTCTTCTCAGCTAAATCTTTCCCGCTCCACCTAAGCATGGCCCGAGCAGCACGTATTTGATCGCTTGTAATCAAGTAATATTTACTATATTATTAGTAATAAATACTATATATTGAATAATATCTATCTCTAAGGTGATAAAAAATGCTTAATAATCAAGATTTTGCACAATCCGAACCTAAAAGTCCAGCTAAAAGAAAGTTGCAACTCGTCACCATCACCCAACAAAGCACCAAAGAGGTAGCTGTGTCCTCCGACCTCAATCGGGCAACTAGACTACTTCAAGAAACCATTGCCAAGATTGAAGGTGCCTATGCATACTCAACGATTCGCGCATATAAGGCTGACTTTGGAAAATTCATTGCGTTTTGTGGAGCGCATAATGAAGATGCCTTACCCGCCTTACCCTCATCAGTAGCCAATTTCATCATTACACTTTCTAACGATAAGCGAAGTTCAGCCGGTATACGCCGAGCCCTTTGTGGAATATCTACCATTCATAAACTCAACCGCTATCCAGACCCCACTAAAGATCCCGACGTCGTTCTTGAGATGCGAAGAATGCATCGTAAATTAGGGCGCTCCTGTAGCCAGGCTGGAAGTATCAATGCCGATACATTGGATAAACTACTTTTAGCTACCGATGACTCCATCAGAGGCATTCGGGATCGCGCATTATTACTTGTGGCTTATGACACCTTATGCAGACGTAGTGAATTGGTCTCACTGCAAGTCAAGGATGTCAAAATCAATATTATGAATAGTATTGAAACGTCATCCATTCTCCTGAGAAAAAGCAAGACTGATCAAGACGCCATAGGCAAATGGCTACACCTAAGCCCAAGAGCCCACCTTGCATTGGTGGAGTGGATGAAAGAGCTTCCTGAAGGACAGGAATACCTCATGGTCGGTATTGACCGTGGAGGAAGAATTTCACTTAGTAATCTGGGCTCAGGTCAGGTCAATCGTATTTACAAACGAATAGCTAGGAATGCAGGACTGGACGAATTAGTTATTGAAGGGATCAGCGGCCACTCGATGCGTGTAGGCGCAGCACAGGATTTGCTTAATTCCGGCGCAAGCATGCCAATTATTATGCAGCGCGGAAGATGGTCAAAGACTGATACGGTCATGAGATATCTAGAGCACAGCGGTTGCGCAAGCTAGGATTTAACAATCTACAGTTACACACTAAACCCCACGGTGGGGTTACCCATAAAGCACAAGTTAGCCTCATAAACCGCAATTTGGTCCACCATAAAGTGTAAGCCGTGCGAATTTGAATAGAAATGCTTAAAAATTTAAGAGCAAATAAATTCGGGGGATAAGTAGCGGTTTAAATCCAGAAGAAAAAGTTGCCGAAAAAATAGACGCGAGACAAAAAGTTGCGCTTTATGAGTAAAACCACAAAAAGCTGACCTAGGTGAAGCGGAAATTAAAGGTATCAGCGGTCACTCGATAAGAGTAGGCGCAGCTCAGGACTTACTCTATTCGGGAGCTAGTATGCCGATTATTATGCAGCGTGGAAGATGGTCAAAGACTGATACAGTTATGAGATATACAGAACTTAGTAGTTGCATCATCTAGATGCAAAGAATATATGACCAGACGCCAAATTTAAGGAGAATTAATTTAAGAACACGCAACAGAGATAGCTTTAAATCAGCTTAAATATATAGCTACACCAAACTGTACTATCGAAATGAATGAGAGGGTAACCACCAACACAGGAAAAGATTAAATTTATGAACAATATCAGTGTTAGTGTGACACTGCGGATTACTCAAAACAAAAATTGAGGGATTTTCCTCAAGTTTTTAGAGAACAACGTAAGTAATCCGCCAATATTATTTCGTCGTATTATCAAGTAATCCTCAAAGCTTTTGATCCAGATTTTTTTTAAGGAGCCATTGCTCTCGCCGCCAAGACGCATGTTGCAAATCACAGATGGAATGTAGGCTGCACTTATACCAGGGATAGAAAATAATCTAATTAAAAAATCATAGTCCGCAGAAATGCTATATTGAAGATTAAAGCCCTGAAGTCTTTCAAATGCTGAACGTCTCACAAATAAGGTCGGATGAGGAGGCATCCAACCCCAAGCAAGTCTAGGATAGGAGAACATTCCCGCCCGCCACCTTCTGATAATCTTATTGAGGTTATTTTTTGAAACATAATTTAGGTCGCCATAGACTACATCATAAGTCTCTTCAGAAAATAAACCTGCAATCTTTTCGAGAGTTTGAGGTGCTGAGAAAAAATCATCTGAATGTAAAATACCAATAACATCACCCGATGAAATAGAAAAACCCTTATTGAGTGCATCATAAATTCCACCATCGGATTCGCTGAGAAATATATGGTTTTTATTTTGGCAATCTTTTATTTTTTGAATAGTTCCATCCGTCGAGCCTCCATCAATAATTACATGCTCTACATTCCCATAAGTTTGAGATTGAACACTCTCTAGAGCATCAGATATTACATCCACTCGGTTAAAGACAACAGTAATGATTGAAATTTTAAGCATTAATAGCCCTGAGTCTTTTGGGTAATCCATCGAGACATTTTTTATATGATACGTTTATACAAATATCTTGATTGCATGGTCTGCATGTCAAATTATTATTCTCATAAATCCTAATACTCGCTCCAATTGGCCTAACAAATTCTGAAGCAGCTGGTCCAAAAAAAATTGAGGCAGGAACATCAAGAGCTGAAGCTATATGCCCAGGAGCGCTGTCCATACAGTAAAGATGATTACACCTACTAAGAAGGATAATGAAATCGCGCAAAGATCCAGACCAAAACTCTATTCGAGCGGTAAGATGCGAATAATGATCAATAATTTGCTGCATATAAAGATATTCGGGAGCAATAAAAATAATGATTTTCTCATCACAAAATTCTAGCAAATGATCAATTAATGATACTGAGTCAGTAAATTCAAATTGCCTGAGAATATTAGATGCCCCCAAGTGAACTCCAGTATATTTATTTATTTTAGAAGCGATAATATCTTCAGTATTGCTCAATCTAATATTTGGAAAAAAAGTTGCATTTGGTTTAATTAAGTCCATTGCAACAGCAATATTCTTATGATGGTCAAGAATGTGTCTATAAACGCCATCATCATGAACTAGATGACTAAGTAGTGGGCCACCACCAGTCAAATCTAGCCCATATAAAGCCCTCGGCCGACACAACCAAAGCATAAGAATTTGACGAAAATCACCACGCATTTCAATTGCAATATCCCACTTTGAGCATCGTATTGAGTACATTAGCTTAATAATGTCAGCGACTCTATGACCTTGATTTTTCTTAACCCAGGGGGCTTCAAATTCGAAAAATTCATTTATCAGACCATAGTTTCCCATTAAAATAATTCTGGCCCAAGGACCAGCTATTAGGGCTATAAACGCATTGGGATATTTGGTTCTTAGTGCAGATAAAAATGGGGTGAGTAAAACAATATCGCCAATTAGATGGCAATCCATAATAAGAATTTTATTTGCCGAATTTAAATCTTTGCCACGTATCCTAGCAGGTAAAACATTACATATAAAATTTATAATATTCTTGTATTTCAAAAAATTTGAATTTATTGGTTTCAATTTCAGTACAACTCTCTTATGTAATTTGAGTTATAAAAAATAGAAGAATATGGATGATAGAGATCTAAAAACTCCAACCTTAAGTAAAAAATCATATTCAAAAACACTACTAGTGCAAAAAAATAAACTTGAAGTGACTTCTTATTCAATCGACTATCGATCATACCAATTAATATTGGAATACAGATAAATCCTGTAAATATATCCATTCTTGATGATACGTGCTCAATAAAGAAAGCTCCAATAATATAAAAAAACATGCTCAACACAACCATCTTAAAATAAAATTCAAATAATTTGGAGGTGTTTTGAATATTTTCAGCTGGGATTTTTTTATAAAAATAAAAAAGGCTTGCAGCATTAAATAATTTTCGAGGGATACCAAGCCATGGATTAGAGCTAGCTAAACCCTCCGTATAAAGGCGAAATTGAATTGAAACAACTTCGTAGAATTTACTAACTATGTAATCAAAAATAATTGAAGCGTATTCAATTAATATTATTAATAGCCCAAGTAATCCCAGTAAAAATATGAAAGAGTTGTTATAAATGAAATAATTTATTAAAAAAAATAAAGAGGATTTATGGAAAGAAAACGCTAAGGCCATACATATAAAAAATTGCAACGGCTTTCTGTGAAAAACATATCTAAGCGAGATCGTGACAAAAACCAAACTCAACATTTGCCTTAAGCTTCCAGCATACCAAAATAGAGTTCCTGTTGAGTAAAATAACGATAGAAAACTTCTACCTGAGTATCTAAAAATCAAATATGATAGACCGCCAATAGTGGCTCCATCTGTTATCAATAAAAAAATTGAATAGCTATCTGTAAAATATCTAATAGACTTGACGTACAACCAGTACCCAGGCTCCATACTTAAGGCATAACTACTATCGGGTGATGCAAATATATTGTAGTAATTAGTCCAATCCGTGCCCATCTCCCAACGCAATCCAGAAATTAATACCATGGGTATGACAACGATCAAAAATATAAAATCACATTTAAGTCTTGGTATATAAATCGATAATGCAGCTAAGAGCCCCATAATGACTGTAAAAAACTCAATCAAATCAGGTTTCCATTTATTAAAATAGGTTTAGACATTGATATGGCCTGTTCTACAGCATTTAAATTTTTTATAAAAATCGTATTTCCATTTTGGGTTTTACCATTCAAATGGATAAGCTTACGGGTGAATGGATTGTAAACATAAGGCTTGAATCCATACCCAATCATTTTATTCAATAGAGCGGTCTCATCAAATCCATATCTAACCCCACTTCCATTCAACTCCATAATAACTACATTCATTTTCGGCGATCTGAGTACATTATTTGCGCCCTCTACAACCAAGGTCTCATATCCTTCCACATCAATTTTCATCGCACTTGGTTTTTTTTCAGCCACCATCAAATCAATCGTACTCATCTCCACTTCTATATATTCATTTATTAATTCGTCATCGGCGACTAAATGGTTAACTGTATCGAAGTTTTTAGTAAATTTCTTAGCTCCCACCTCATTACCTAATGCACACTTATAGGTAGTTACCAAATTTTGTAAATTATTTTTTTGGATGTTGGCGGTCAATCGTTTAAAAGTATCATCGGAAGGTTCAAATGCGATACATTGAGACCCGCAAATTTTAGAAACTAGTAAGCTATAAGATCCTATATTTGCACCAACATCCAAAAATAGGTCGTTAACCCCTAATAAATGCAGACAAAATAGCATTTCTTGATGCTCATGCAATCCAGCATATATGTTGCCGGTAAAACCTGTTTCTCCAGCCCTCGTAAGCACCTTAATGCCTGAAATCCATGGATAAACTATTTCACATGAAAGCAATCGAGACCCAACTTGCCATCTTAGCAGGGTAATAAATGCCTGCATTTTTCGATTTTTGTTGAGCGGATGGGTTAGAGTGAACTTTAAAACATTAAACAATTTATTCATCAGGTCTTCCACGTTTCTTCATAAATATTTAATATTTTCTTGGACGCGACACTCCAAGAAAATTCTTTTACCCTTTTAAGCCCGCGTAAGATCAAATCATTACGAAAATAAGGTTCCGTAAACACTCTATAGAGATGGGTTGCAATCCCATCAATATCAGTCGGCTCAACAATTACTGCGGCACTCCCAACAACCTCTTTTAATGCACCTAGATTGGATGTAATAACTGGCAGCCCACAAGCCATTGCCTCCAAAGGTGGGAGGCCAAATCCCTCATACAAGGATGGGAAAAGAAGACAGTCACAAATGTTATATAAATCAACCAATTCTTCTGCGCTTATATTCATCAAGAATATAGGCTTGATCGATAACTTAACATTCTTACAGTCTTCTTGAAAGCTTAAAAGATTATTCCCCAGACATATAACTTGTACAGCGCATGAATACCTGCTCTCGAAAAGCTCGATGGCAGCTAAGGCTGATTTATTATTTTTGTAGAAATTATTGCCAATGATTAAGACGTTAAACACCCCATCTTTAATTAAATTGACATATTTTTCATCTAATTTTTCACTATTAAGTTGTTTAAAAATAGGGTCAACTCCATTATGAACAACTATAATTTTACTTTCAGGAATGCCGAACACTCTTATAAGATCTAATTTTGTTGAATGACTGACGGCTATTATTTTTTTAACTTTTTTTAAGAAATAAGCTGAGTATTCAAATAGAAAAGGTCTACGTGTGTGGTGTATTGACGGTATTAAACCTTTCCAAGCAAGAATAGGGATCAAGTCATGAACAGTAACAATGCATTTGTCTGGATTAAGAGTCAAAGCTAAATGTGCATAGGTTTGATCAATGATGTGGCTAAATCCATCCCTCTCAGAGAGTAATGCTAAAGGATAATTGATATACCTAGCAATCCTGGTCCCAAGGTTGAAAGTCTTGGGGATGAATTTAATCCAATCAGATTTTATCGGTCGGTACAGGAAAATTTCTAATGACTTAGGCTGTGGAAAATTGTTATATATGGCATTGGCGTAGATATCCATGCTCTTTCGATTATCTTCAGCATAATCTAAATAAATATTAATCTTAGGTTTTTTTGACATCTATTTCATCTAAAATTTTTATAACAAAACCTAATTAATTCATCAATCTCATGAATCAAATAATCCTTTGGATAATAGCCAATGTTTGATAAGAATTTGCTTTTATACACAAGTTGATCATTAGCAGTATTAGTGGCACTATCCATCCTAGAATTATCTGCCAAGGTGATCTTCGGCATAATTTTTAATACTTTTGAAAATCTATCACAAATTATTTTTGCGAATTCTAGGTTTGAAAAAGTATTTGCTGCACCCAAGTTTGCTATTAATAGCTTTTCATCATTTATTGATATTGGCAATCTCTCGGCAAAAAAAGCAATTGCTTCGCATACTTCAGTGATGGGTATGAAATTTCTTACACTGGTACAGCTACCTTTTAGCGTAAGAGTGCCGCATTCCACCCCTTGCCTACATAGGTCATTGGCCAAAAGGCTCCAACAATTGACACGAGCATCTATTGGGCGACCAAACCCATTGGCAATTCTCAGAACAATACCACTTATATCTCCAGCAAGGATTGATTTAACCAGCGCATCCTCTCCAGCACGATGACTTAAGGCGTAGATATTTTCATTTAAGAGAGGCGACATTTCATCAAAAATACCTGTTAAAGGGCTCTTATAAACATGGGCTGATGAAATATATATAAATTTTTTTACGCGAGATTTGATCGCAGCCTCAATTAATTTTTCTGTACCAACTCCTCTCGTTCCCATAGCCATTCTAGGATTTAAAAAACTTTCTGATGCATTTAATCCTGCTGCAAAAACTATGAGATCTACTCCACTAAGAGAATCTTCGATATCTGATAAATTTTCCAAATCTACGATTAAATATTCTGCCGTTGAAAATTTAAAATAATCCTTTTTACTAAAATTTCTCACGCCAAGAATTATTCGATGTCCCTGCTGAAGGAAATATTCAGCAATTCGTCCCCCCAATAATCCTGTTGCACCAACAACCAATATATTCATCTATCTGCCGTCTTTTTTACAAAAAAAACAGTGCTAAAGTAACGGTGATAAAAAGGTCTAAGAAAATTTTTCAATGTAATTGGTGAGCTAAAAGATAATCTCAAAGATAGAAAAGGTTGCAATCCATTATTTCTAATTAAGTTTGTGAGACTCATATTGTTAAAAAAATTTATATGTTGAAATGCGCCAATTGATGCATTGGCTAATGCCGCATGATAGGCAATTGGATTTGAAATACATTCAGCCCGTAGTAATTTTTTTCTTATATTTACACAATTAGGCACAGCCAAATAAAGCAAACCGTTTGGTGCCAATAATTGACCAATGGATTTAATTAGTTCATTTGGGTGGGTCACGTGCTCCAACACCTGATCGCAAATAATGAAATCATATCGTCCGTTATGAAAGCCATTAAATGCTTGGATTCCCTTCGACTTTAAATAAGCAATTCTAGCCTCAGAATATTCAATAGCATGAACCTTAAAACCCATCTCACTGGCAACCTCTAATGAAGCTCCAAAACCAGCGCCGTAGTCTAGAAAACTAATTTGTTCTGGTAATTTTTTTAAATATGATGCAGCATATTTCAATATTTTTTTGTAGTATTCAATTTTCCATAAACCGTTATTGACATGATCTTCCAACGCAGCATCTTGATCCATCCAATCGTTGTAAACCCTGCCAACACACTCCTCCTTGAATACATATCTCTGAAAATGAAGCTCACATCTTAAGCACACCGATACATCGAAAAAAATTTCACTCGGGAAGATCATATTTTTTGCAGAGGGATACTCAATTGATAGATAATCTTGCACTAGGGGGTCATCAAAACGACGTCTAAATATTGTTTTAATATGTTTATGACCACATGCTGGGCATTCGTATCTCTCAAAAAATTGATCACTCATTAAATCCAACTCCAACATAATTTACTAGTGTTTATTGGCCAAATAAATGCTCTTGCATTATTTTTTTTTGTCTATAAATACTCAATTTCTCTATTGCATATTGAGAAATTAAACTGGGGTCAAATTGCTCAGTAATCAATTTTTTCGATTTAAGCACACTTCTAATAATTTTTCTTAATTCATGAATATTGCCTTCATCAAATATGATTCCATGGCGATCTATCAGCATCGGCAAAGCTCCAGAATTGGATGCAACAACTAATTTTCCACAAGCCATAGATTCTGCAGCTATTCTTCCGTATTGCTCTACCCATTTTTTTGTTGAAACTGAGGGCATCACAACCAAATCTACGGCATTGATATATTCGCCCATCTCAACATGTTTTGGATTGGCAAAAATCATTCGGCTACTCAAACCCAAGCGTGAGATACAGTCATCAACCTCTTTATTAAAATCATTTTGATATTGACTGAATTCATCCATCAGAAGCATCCACTCAAGATCCTTAATCATGCTTAGAGCCTCAAGTAAAATCAAAATACCTTTTTCTCTTGTAACTCTTCCAAAAAAACCAATCAAGTATTTTTCAGCTCCAAGTTTTAATCGTATGGAACTTCTTGCGGCATAATTTATATGAAATATTTTTGGATCAAATCCCAGTGGCATTTGGATTACGTTTTTATATTCTAATTCTTTAAAAATTTTGGTACCAGCATCATTAATAGTAAAGACTGTATCGACTAGCAATACGCTAAATTTAGACAAGAGCATCTTAATTAAATTGCTTGCAATACTAGAAAATCCTTTGCTATAAATATTTTTCAAAACGCCTATGGGCTGGTTCTCGCATGAAATACAAAATAATTTTGCATGATTAAAATAACACCAAACTCCAAGTAGAACCGCATTTAAACTTATTGGATCATTATCCAAAAGAATACATTTTGGTTTTTTTTGCCTCAATAATTTAAATTGATTTTGGAAAAGCTGAAATCTAGAATTTGTGCCAATCAAATTTTCAGCACAAATAAATGGGTCATCCTTTTGTCTAGGATCTGCGCTATATATACCCCCACTCAACTGAAGATTTTTTGGAAGAAGTATTTCTACCAAATAGCCATCATCAGAAAATAATCTATATATTTTCCGATTTACAGCTGAGTGACATGCCACAGATATCACGAACAGATCAGTTCTTTTAATCTGAGTCATGAATTATCTTTCAATAATTTTTTTTATAACGCAAGTTGGTAATAGGCTCCCAAACCAGACTTTGACTTTATTTCTAGTATTAATTTTTCTTGCTAATTTTATAGCCTCTATTTTTTTTCCCTCATAGACGGCCTTAATACATTTACTCCAATTATTTTTATTTTTAAGGCATAAATATCCACTAAGGCTATTAATCTTTTTGTCTAGGTCTTTTTCTAAAAACCACTCATCAAACTCATCGCAAAAGCTAAAAGCTTTGGCAATTCCAGTATTTGTGCTGTGCCAACGATAATAGGCTAAAGACTGCTGAACCGGCGAAAAATCCGAAATTAAACTTAGATTTACTGCTAAATCTAAATCACCAATAATATTAAATCTAGGATCACAGGGTCCTGGAACACGATCCAGGACAGCCCTCCTCACCATAAGCGTAGATACATGTATAAAATATTTTCCCAGCAGGTCATTGGTTACATTTCCATCGGGTAAATTTTCTTCTGCAAAAACATTTTTCAATAATTTTTTTGACTTACGTTCGTTAATTAAAATATATTTTCCACAACTAAAGCCAATATTCTGATTCTGAAAAATTGGAACCTGCAGTTCGAGCTTATTCTTAACCCATATATCGTCGACATCTAAAAATGCTATAAGTTCACCTCTAGCCCTTTCAATTGCCATATTTCTAGCTTCATACAGAGGCGTATGTTTTTGGGCGCAAAAGTATTTGAATCGTATATCCTTAAAACTTTTGAATATTTGAGCGCTATTGTCAACTGACAAGTTATCCCAAAATATTACTTCCCAATTTTGATATGTTTGCCCTATAACACTTTCAATGGCTTCACTTAAAAACTCTTCGCCATTAAAACAATTCATAATGACGCTTACAAGTGGTGTATGTTGACTACTTTCCATTATTGGACTTTATAAGCTCTAACAAATTCTTACAGATGTATTCAATATCCTCATTATTTAAATCAGGATGTAACGGCAAGGTCAATAAATGTGGATAAATTTTTTCCGTATTTTTTAGTCCAATTTGATAGTCTGAATAAAAGTCAAGCTGATGGTTCGGCTGCCAATGAACCCCGGTCTGTATTCCCAACTTCAACAACTCATCTCTTAATGAGTCTCTGAACTTCATTGATTCAATTTGAATTACATATATATGGGGGACAACCTCATCGTAATTATGCTGAATAACTTTAATGCACTCATTTCCGATCAAAAACGAATCATATTTTTTAGCCAGGTTTTGCCGCCTATCAGCCATTTGTGGAAATTTTTTTAATTGCTCTATTCCAATCGCTGCCATGATGTTACTCATATGGTACCGCCACCCCTGTCGACTTACCGAGAACTCCCAACTCCTCTGACCAGAAAATCGCTTTTCAGTGTCCTTTTCAACACCAAGTAGGCGTGAATCTTTTATTGAAGCAATGATCTGTTCATCATCTGAAACGACGCATCCACCCTCTCCAGAGGTAATATTTTTTATACCGTCAAAACTAAAACAAGCTATATCTCCGAAAGATCCAACTCTCTGCCCACGGTACTTGGTTCCAAAAGCATGAGCTGCATCCTCAATTACCCTAAGGTTATGCTTTTTCGCAAAATCATATAAAGCAGAGAGATCACCTACGCCACCAGAGTAATGCACTGGCATTATTGCCTTTGTTTTATTGGTTAACCTTGAAGACATTGACGCACAATCTAACGTCAATGTTTTATCGTCAATATCGCAAGCTATTGGAAGAGCTCCCGTTGCAGAAATTGCCTGAAACGAGGCCACATAAGTTAGTGATGGAACAAGGACCTCATCACCAGCGCCGATGCCTGCAGCCTGTAAAGCCAAGTGCAAAGCCGCTGTACCATTCACAACACAAACGACGGGTCGGCCAAAGAATTGTGAAAGTTCGCACTCAAATTTCTGAACCTCATCACCCATGCCAAGAAACTCTTTTTCCAGAACATTGACTACCGCTCGCTGCTCTTCTTTGCCTAAGCATGATTTTGAAAGTCGGATCATAAATATAATTTAGCGTAAATACTAATTACCCCAAATCCCTTGTTTTGATTCGTACATTTTTTCGAGCATCTCGTGATCTCTCTTAGTATCCATACATTGCCAGAATCCATTATGGTGATACGCCATTAATTCACCAAGTGCAGCCACCTGCTCAAGGGGCTCTCTCTCAAGGAAAGTATCATCGCCTTTTATAAGATCGAAAAAATCTGGCTCAATTACAAAATATCCACCATTAATCCAACCATCATGAAGCTGTGGCTTTTCGGTAAAACTCACAACTCTTTTGCCCTCAATTTCAAGCTCACCGAATCTTGCCGCAGGCCTTACTGCAGATATGGTTACCATCTTTCCGTGAGATCGATGAAATCGAATCAACGCCTCAATGTCGATATTGGCAACACCATCGCCATAAGTCAGCATAAAGGTTTCATTTCCTACATGCTGCTTCATTCTCTTAACGCGACCACCTGTCATAGTTGCAAGACCTGTATCTACCAGAGTTACCTGCCAGTCGACGTCATCAAACTGATGGGGCTTAAGCTTGCCCGTAGCCAAGTCAACCGTAAAATCTGAGTTTAGCGTTCGATAATTCAAAAAAAACTCTTTAATAACCTCCGCCTTGTAACCCAAAGCCGCATAAAAATCTTTATGGCCGTAATTCGCATAATGCTGCATGATGTGCCAAAGGATGGGCCTCCCTCCGATTGGAACCATTGGTTTAGGAACAATATCGGTGTACTCTGATAACCTCGTCCCAAATCCACCTGCTAAAAGAATTGTCTTCATGGTTTTACTCTTCCCAATTTACCTGTATTTCTGATACATCTTTCCTCTGAACTTCAGTCGGATCATGGGGGATATCTGCAATATTTAAGAGTAGGCTTCCATTCTCATCAAGTCCTTTAAAACCAAACCAAATTCCAGGCGGTACCGTTAATCTTTTATATTCAGAAGACCCTATGATCATATGCCTACAACCTCCATGCTCATCAATAAAATGAAAGGTGACCCTCCCAACTGGAACCACTAAATTAAGGGTCATTTTTAGGTGCCTCTTCCATGCCTTTATTGCACCAATGTCAATTCGGGAAAAATAAGCCTCACCAAACCCCTCATAACCCAAATCCATATGCTTCATTGCGTGCAATACATCACCTCCGGGAACGGAAATGATCTTAAGATCTGAAATTAAAATATCTTCTACTGCGCCCATGTCAACTTTTTTTCCTTTGCTAAATTGACATACTCAGAAATCTGTCTTTTTGTAAATTCCAAAATAGGTCCGTCACCTTGGTAAAAGTTTTTATACCATTGAGCGGTCATCCGCACAGTATCTTCAAAATCCATTACCGCATGCCAGTCTAGATAAAAAAGTGCTTTGTCACAATTTAACTTTAATAAGGCAGACTCATATGGACCAATGTCCTGGTTAGACACATCAAGCCAAGACACTTGATTCCAGAATTTTCCCATCTCCTTAACTAGATCTAACACACTATGATTGTGAATAGCTCTTGGGCCAAAATTAAATACCTCTCCGTGCAACTTGGAGTTTTTTTCCAAAGATGCCGCCAATGATAGGTACCCCCCTAGTGGCTCCAATACATGTTGCCATGGCCTTGTGGATAGCGGATTTCTCAACTCAACGGTCTGATTTAATGACCAGGCCTTAACGCAATCCGGAACAATTCTGTCTTGAGCCCAATCACCCCCCCCAATAACATTACCGGCCCTTGCAACCGCAATAAGCACCTCAGAAGAGCCATCTTGAAAAAAGGATTTTATTTGAGACTTGATTACCAACTCAGCAGCCCCTTTTGATGCGCTGTAGGGATCTGGTCCACCTAATATATCTGTTTCACGATACCCCCAAACCCACTCAATATTGTCATAGCACTTATCGCTTGTAATCATGATGGCCACACATTTCTTCTTAAGATTGCGCAAAGCCTCAAGAATGTTCAATGTTCCAATAACATTTACTTCCCATGTTTCGAGCGGATCTAGATAAGACTTCTTAACCAATGCCTGCGCTGCCATATGAAAAACAAAATCTGGCTGCGCCTCAACTAGCGCTTCAATAAGCATTTTTTGATTACGCACATCTATACGAAGGTCCTTTACAAGCCCCCCCAAGGCCGCCTCTGAAAAATGTGATGGAATTGTTGGGGGGTCTAGAGAAACCCCAACAACTTCAGCACCAAGACTTAAAAGCCATGCAGTTAACCATGAACCCTTAAAACCAGTATGCCCCGTTACAACTACTTTTTTGCCATAAAAAGCATTTTTAAAACTCATAATTAAAAAACCTTACGCAGTAATTTACTAAATTGTTGAGTTGACATATCGACAGGGAAATTACATATTAATGGGCCATACGCTTCGATATTGGGGCATGACCCAGAGATATATCCATAAGCTTCTAGAGGTAATTCTCTGCAAATAACGGGCTCCCTAAACCAAAATGAGAATATATCAACCTCTTTTTTCAAGGCATCTAAAACAGAGCTATCAGAGGTGTAAAAAATAAGTCTTAATGGGATTATAGTTTTGGTTGCATCTAAATATCCACCCGGTAAGGTGACATTTCTTTTATTTCGAAGAGTCTCAATGAATATACTTAAGTTTGACTGACGTCTTCTCGAAACTTCCTCCCAATTTGAAAGCCAAATAATTCCGATAGCGGCAAGAAAAGATGGCAACTTACTAGGATATGAATATCCGCTAGTATTATTAATTGGTAAATAATCTTCGTTTAAATAACATCCAGTCGATTTAAATAATTTACATTTAATAAAGTCCACAAAATAAGATACATGCAGAAGACTATTACATCTAATGGCATTTATTATGAATCTATAAATAAAATTATTATAAATTGCAAATAATTTTGAATTGGGAAGCTCGGAACAAGATTTCTGTATGGCGCGGACTTTTATAGATATATCATTCGACTTAATAGAAATCATACCCCCTATAAAAATAGGAATAGGTTTAGTGCTATCAAAAGAAAAAATAGATGCGTCTCCCAGTGACCCAACAGTATAGCCATTAACCTTACTGCCTAAACTAAGGGCGCAATCTTCAACTACATAAATATTTGACTCTCTTGCAATCTCAAGAATCTTTTCAATATCGCATGGGATGCCAAACGAATGCTGAACAACTATAACTCTTGTTCTGTCAGAAATTAAAGTGGAAAGTTTTGATATAGATGTTCCAAAAGTCAACGGATCAATATCTAAAAAAACAGGCTTAGCCCCAATTCGAATAATTGCATTTATCATTACTGAACAGGTGCCTGCAGTAACAATAATTTCATCGTCTTTTGAGATAGAAATTGCGCAAAGGAAAGAGTGAAAAGCCATCCTTGCAGATGCAAATGCAATGCAATTGTGAAGATTAAACATATTTTGAAAAATTAGCTCAAAATCATAAATCACTTTTTGAGAGGGATTAAAAAGCAAATGGCGAATTTTTAAAATATCAGAAAATTTTAAAAAATCTCCAAAAGAATAAAAACCAATTTTTTTGGAAAAAGTAAGCTCAATAATTCTTATTAAAAATTTATAGAAGCTTATAAATTTATGATACATTAATGGCTTATTAGTCTTTTATAAATTATAGAAAATGAATCAATATGTTGTGTTTCGTGCGAGGTTAAATATTCGTACATATATTTTTTATATATTTCAAGATTAGGTGTTATCAATTCTGCGTCTGAATATGATAAATTATCATCAATACATTGTGGTTCTATGAAAAAAAAATCTTTATAAGTATTTATCGTGGGCATTACATGATGATTATAGTTTGAGATAAATTGTTGAGAATAAATTAAATAAAATGGTTTACTATTCATTACTAAATAACTTATCGAACTACTCGAATCAACTATGCCAAAACTACAAAATTTTGTTAAATTTTGTGTATTTCTATAGAATATTTTTCTACCGTTAAATGGATTACTTATATAAACTGCAGATGGATGTGCCGCAATAACAATTTTCAAATTGTGCCTTTTTTCAATACTATCAAAGTAGCTGTTTAAATTATCGTAATATCTTTTTTTATCGATTAGTTGCAACCCCCACAGCAATAAGTCATTGTGAGCAGTTAAATTTGTATCAAGATAAACCGCATAATTAATGTCTACTAATGGATTTTTAAAAAATTTTGAATCTAAGTAGCGATCGTAATCAATATAATTAATTTTAATAATTCTTTTTGACTTTAGAAGTCCGCAATTTAATCCTGTAGGTGTAAAATAATTTTCATAGTATTTAATTTGTCGAAGAAATAATGGAATTTTTACAATAATTAAATTTTCAATAAATAATCTTATAAAAAAAAATGGCGAGGAAAGATATTTTCTTAGCCTGTTTACCTTTGAAGATTTCAAAGATGGCTTAGGGCCGTATTCAATATATGAAAAATTTATCTTATATTTTGAAAGTAAAAGGTAAAAATAAATAAATGAAATATTGTATGGAATATTAGTTATAAAAATGGAATCAGAATTTTTTTTTAGCATCAAAACGAATTCATGATAGCTATTAATTTTTAATAGGTATTCTGCATTAATCTCGCCATAATCCGTATGTGGCAAATGAAGAAATTCAGTAAGATCCCAATAGCTAACATTAACCCCAGCATTAATGAATTTTTCTATATAGTAATCATCAATAATTCTTTTTGTTAGCTTTGAAAAAGAAAGATATATTAACTTCATAAATTCAAGAACTCTTTTGATGCTCTAATTTTATAATTGAATCACAGTATTCAAGAAGCTGGACTTTATGAGTAACTATGATAATAGTTGGTCTATCTTGTAGCGAGAATAATCCCATTAAAAATTCTTTTTCAGTTTTATCATCTAGGCCACTTGTTGCTTCATCCAAAATAATCAGTTCTGATTTTCTATAAAGCGCTCTTGCTATTAAAATTCTCTGTTTTTGTCCACCAGAAAAACTTGATCCATTATCATCTATAGTTGCATCTATGCCGCCCTTTATTGAATCAATTAAACTATTTAAACTACAAATAGTTAGTATTTTATTTAAAGATTCTAAATCAACCTCGCTCTCAATTGACTCTTCAGTAATATTTTGTAATATTGAAAAATTTGATATGAAAATATCTTGAGAAACATAAGATATTTTATATCTCCAGTCTATAATATTTGAATTATCAAGAATTTCATTATCTATATATATGAAACCACTTGTTGGTGTTAATAAACCAGATATTAACTCTATTAATGTTGATTTTCCAACGCCTGAGGGACCAATAACACCAACAACAGTTCCCCGTTCAATAGTAAAGTTAACATTATTTATGCATGGTGCTTTTTTTGTTTGATAAGTGTAAGTAACATTTTCAAACCGAATGTTTCTTTTGAATGAAACTTTTTTATTGCCCATTTTTTCATGGGTGTGCGACTGCAAATAGTTCACAATTGAACTAAGCGAATAGTAACCGCTTCTCATGTTGGAATATGATGAGTAAATCTGTTGCAACATAGGGAGTGCGCGCTGAGAAGCAAGAGCAATCATACCTAGGATTGCTACAACATTAGCGGGGTCGCCATTTTTAGATAGCATGTAAGTTAACCATACAAGCACTACTAATCCTAAATTTTCCAAAATATATTTAGGAAGAGCGCTGATATATGTATTGTGAGCCTGCGCAGATCTTAAAAGTAAAGCACTTCTTTCATATGTACTTTCAAAATATTTAAGGAAGAAACCCAATTTTGCATCCCTAAGATTCCCTAAAAAATCCCTAATTATTTTTATCAAATGCTCTGATTCAATAGCAATTACTACGCTATTTGAAAATAATACTTTTTTGACTTTATATACAAAGATTAAATATAAAATGGCAATAACGAAGACTAAACTAAGCGCATAGAATCCTCCAAGATATATACTGAAAGTTATTATAAATACTAATATAAGTGTTGAGCTTATTATATTCAATAGTGGATATAGTATATTAAATATAGTAGAGTCTATTTTATTAGTTAGAAGATCTATATAAAAACTAATATTTTTTGATTTTACCTCTCCATATGAGCTATTACATAGATTTCTATATAAAATACTTCCAAGAAGTAAACTTGAAGAAGATAAAAACTTATTCAATAAATATAAGAAATAAGTTCTTATAATCCCGGAAAAAATTATTACAAAAGTAAAAAATAAACAAATTACAAGTGAAATAAGATTTTCATTGAAATTAAATAAATTATTTACATCAATTAAAAATTTACTCTTAGGATTAATTATTGAAAGCATCAAAGGGTAGAATGATCCAATTGATACAATCTCAAATAAACCTGATAATATTATTAAAAAAACTAAAATCCAAAACTTTATTTTAATACTATAATCAAGTAATTTCCAAAGGAATGATAAATTTTCATATAAATTCATTTATATTATTTATATTTCTAATAGAAACCAGGTCATATCATCTTGCGGAAAATTTAAATCTCTTTTATATATAAAACCATAGTCAATCAATTTTAAATTATATTTTTCAATAATTTCACCCGCAAAGTCTCTTTTAAATAATTTTTCTTCGTTACCTCTGTAATTTACAACGGTGGGTACTGGATTATAATATTCACATATCAAGATATATTTTTTAGATAAATTATAGATATTCTCATATATTTTATTCAGCATATCTGGATTAATATGTATTAATACATATTTTGTGAATACCAAATCTGATTTTTCAAGTGGCAA
>Ga0247839_1003968_pt1 | contig 19622 bp, 9 predicted proteins | sample LaCruzMarch2015__6_FD_192405 | JGI IMG/M metagenome (GOLD analysis project Ga0247839, IMG submission 192405) | Freshwater microbial communities from meromictic Lake La Cruz, Castile-La Mancha, Spain - LaCruzMarch2015_16m | ecosystem: Environmental > Aquatic > Freshwater > Lake | place: Spain... | reverse complement strand
CATACTGGATGGGTCTTGGTAAAACTTACCCGCAGGCGCTGGTAGCCGACGCTTTTACGCAGGTTGTACAAGTGCGAAGAAGACAGTTTGGCTAGGCGCTCGTAGCGCATATCGCCGTAGGTGTGAAGCGATCTGTCCGCTGATATGACAAATGACCTGAAGATCGTTGAAAAGTAGTCCCTGGCTAAAAATCAATAGCCAATGGGGTTGGCAACTGGTCGTCAAGGTACAAGCTGTACTCATCCCAAACGCCTTCGCCGTAGTGCTTGTCACACAATGCTTCAATATCGGCCAAGGTAATAAACAGTGTGCTGAACATCAAGTCGTAGAAAAAGGGCTGGTCGGTCCCCAGCGCTGCGTCGCCTTCGTGGTGATAACCATGCACCCACACCCGCTTGCCGGCATATTTGGCTTCAAATGCGGCCTTGCGCTTGAGGTACTCAGCCTCTTCATATTCATCATCGGACAAGCGGCGAAGGTAGTACGCATTGCCATGCATCGGATGGGCAGGGTCAAGCTGCATATCGATCATTTGCCAATCCGCCGAAATCTGGTTTGCAACATTGGCGAGCTGCTCGGGGGTGATGTCTCCCTCCCAGTGCACAACATCGATACAACGCGATGCGCCTACTTCTCCGTCCCAAATGCTGGCGCTGTGTTTCATGGTTTTAGCGGTCATAACCCAAAATTCCTTCCAAATAGAGCCTCAGTCTACCGCTGTCTGACACTGCCAATCCGAGCAAACCCGTTTCATACAATTGCATTTTCGAATCATCGCCAGACATGGCGCAACCTTTTTCCGTATCTGCACAATGTCCACGAACCACACTTCATTCGGATCTTCACGACGAGGCGCTGCACTGTTGTTATGTGCACTGATGTCACTGCCACTGTGTGCTCAACAAGAAAAATCCAACGGTAAAACGGTGATGATCGAAACGCAGGTCGACGCCTGGCAGGCCCGGCGCAAACAAACGCTGGATTGGGTTCGAACCGCTCAAAACGAAAAACTAAGCATGCCCCAACGTGAAGCGGCGTACAAAAAATTTGACGAAGTATTGACAAAGTTTGACAAAAATCCCTTTGGCATCACCCCGATGGAAGCCATGGACTTGATGCAAATTTTTTACATCCCCAATGAAGCCGCAAAGATGGAGACAGAACTCACACTTGTCGCAACACTGGCTACAACCGGGTGGTATGACGCGCTTCGCTTTGCCGATGAAAGTGGCAGGGCAGAGATTGTCAACAACGAGGAGTTTTTCAAGCGCTCCATCATGACCCGCAAAGATGAATTCATTGCGCTCCTGACCAATGAGCCTGAAAAAGCCGCCAAGGCGGTCGCCCAGGGAATCCAATACGCGCGTGTAGTGCAGGAGGGACATGTCCAATACGACCCACGTTGGCCCGCGTCGTACGGACTACTGCGCATGGAATGCGCGTTATCCGGCTCAAAAACCTGCAAGAAGCCAGTCGAAATGCCCGCAGAAAACTGGCCTGCTGCGTTTGAGGATGCTGTAGCCAGAGTGACACACTACTACCGTCTGAATAAAAACTGATTTAGAAGGCGTCCATCTTTTCAGTCAGCAAACGGCCTAACACCCGGCTAGGCAAACGCGAAGTGTTCGTTATCCATCTGCATCACGATGCGGGTGGACCACGAGACAAGGTTGCGAGTGCCGAAAGAAGCAATGACCGCTTTGGAGCCGGATTTACTTCGACATAGCAGCGTTGCGGGTAGTCGCGGGTGTCAGCAATATGGTAGTCCAGCGAATTCCCCTTCACCAGAAGTTCGTGAAGTTCGGCACCGTGCCCAAAGCCGCCCCTTGACGAACGCGATGAGCCCGCCAAATCTAAACTAATGGATGATTTGCATCCATAGCCAATACCGGCCTTACTGAAACTTCAGCTCAACCTTGGTCGAAGCCTCGTTGCCAGTATTGTCTCGGGCAAAAATAATCACCACAAACTGCGCCAATCCTTCCGGTGGTTTTCCAGTGAAGCGCCCAGTTCCTGGCTCAAAGTTCAGCCAATCAGGAAGCGCTCGACCATCCGCGCCACGAGCTTCAAGTACCACCGAAACTTTAGGGTCAGAATGTTTGAACGTATCTTTGGGCAGAGTAAAGCTGAACAACGACCCTTTGGGAATCGTCAAATTTCCAAAAGTTTGAACGCTTACGAAGCCACCTTGCTCGCCTCCCACTCCGCCAGACCGGCCCGCAGAACTCTGCGACGAGCCAGCTGATGCGGAAACTTCACCCAGGGAATTGAGTGTGAGCAATGCTGGGCCACTTCCCCCTGGACCAGGCGTGCCTGTTGGATCACCACCAGGCGGAGGTGTTCCACCTGGGCCGGGCGTACCTGTTGGGTCACCACCAGGCGGTGGTGTGCCACCTGGGCCAGGAGTGCCTGTTGGATCACCACCAGGCGGTGGTGTGCCACCTGGACCAGGAGTACCTGTTGGATCGCCACCCGGTGGTGTGCCACCTGGGCCGGGAGTACCTGTTGGATCGCCACCCGGTGGTGGTGTTCCACCTGGGCCTGGTGGATTCACCGGCTCTTGCGGCTCAGGCACAGTCGGTGGAGGTGGCTTTGGTGCGGTGGGTCCGTCAGGTTGCGGCGTTGGCACAAAGGGCACCGGATTGATGTTGGCCGTCGTAGTCGAATCCGAAATGCTGTAGTTGCCAGCCAGCCCACCCGCGCCGTCAGCCAGTGCGAGTTGAATACCAACCGTCTTGCCAATACCTACATTGGCATTGTCAAAGGTGCCAACAGCGGTCAGCGAAAGTGCCTCACCGTCAACCAGTCCTTGCAGTGCACCCACAGTGAGCGTTGCACTATTGGTTCCGTCATAGGTTTTGTTGGCCGCGGTACTCGCTCCCAGAGTCAAGCTCTTCTTGGCCAGAGTGACTGTGTTGCCCGCGCTGGCTGCGGTCAGGTTGGGAAGCCTGTAGTTACTGGCCAGACCGCCACTGGCTGCCGTAGCGCCAGCCTCATTGCCCAGGGTGATGGCGTCAATGAAGTTACCCGTGCCCACGTTCTTGGTACTGGCAGTGGCAGCACTGTAGGTCAGCGTTTCGCTGCCGACCCCGGTGGTGATAGTGACTGTGCCGTTGCCCAGGGTTCGGGTTCCATCATAGGTGCGAGCGCCGGCCAGGGTCACTTCTTTTTGTGCGATGGCACCATTGGCGCCAGACAGGGTGCTGCCCCCGCTCAGGTAGTAGTTGGCGGAGTCGGTGCTACCCAGCGTGACAGAACTCACGGTGTAAGCCAGGTTGGTGCCGACATTTTTCTGTGCAAACGCACCGTTGCCACTGACTGTGACCACATCATTGGTCTCTAACCCGGTCAGGCCCAGCGTCACACCATTCATGCTGGTGTTGCCGTCATAGGTCTTGCTGACACCGGTGGCGGTGGCGGTCAAGGCCTTTTGGTTCACCGCCAGTGCACCCACTACCACCAGGTTGTTGCTGAAGTTCGCGCTGGACTCTGTGATGCTGCTGGCTCCGATGGCGTAGTTACCGGCCTTGATCTGACCCGCAGTGCTGCTCTGGGGCGATACCGCACCCAGGGTAAAGCTGGCTGTGCCACTGGCTCCATCGGTATAGGTGAAGTTGGTGCCGGGTGGGGATGCGGTTGTCAGCGTGGCAATGTTGTTCACGCTGCCACCTGCCGAGCAGTCCGCCAGTGAGCAGGTTAAATACTTGGCGCTGGTCACCGTGTAGGTAGCTGCAGTTCCGTAGGTCGTGCTGGCGTTTTGAACGGTTACCAACAACTGGTTGGCCGGCACGATGGTGTAGCTGCCAGGTGCGTAGGTAATGGTGTAGTTACCGTTGTTGGCCGTCAGCCCCGATGGGGCGAGTGCATTGGCATAGGTTCCTGCGAGCGTATCGGTACCAGCGCGGTTAATGGACAGTGCGCCGCCGAGTACCCCGGTTCCTTCACCGTTGACAAATCCGCTGTAGCTCACGCCCTTGTAGGCGCCAACCCCTGTTACCGACTGTGTCACGAAGTTCGCATCGGCATTGGCAGTCACGGTAAGCGGAGCTGCGTTGATGGTGCCGCTGCCGTTGGTCCAGCTCAGGGTGTAGTTAGCGGCATCGGTGCCTGCAATGGCCACGGTGTTTTGGGTGATGGCGCGTGCGCCCTGGTTGGCCGAGTCAAATACCGGCGCTCCGGCAATGGTGACCGTGTCGCCCGACTCCACCCCGACCAGATTGGCGTAGCCGTTCGTGCCAACGGTCATGCTGGTGCGTCCATCGTAGGTCTTGGTTACCCCCGTGCTACCGGCCAGGGTAATAGTCTTGGCCGTGATGTTGGCGGTGGTGGTGGACTGCGTACTACTCAATTGATAGTTGCTGGCAAGGCCGCCATTGGTGCCATTGGCCAAGGCATAGCCGATAGCGGTGACGGTTTTACCGTTGGCTTTGGTCTTGTCACTAAAACTGGCGGTACCGGTGTTGAGTACCAGTGTTTCCGTGCCCAGACCGGTGGTAACGCCGGTGCTTACACTGCCCCAGTTGGTGATGTTGGCCGTTGCGCTGGCCGATCCGTCATACACCTTGTTACCCGAGGCAAGCCCGCTGATGGTGAGCGTCTTGGGTGTGATGGTGGCCGCGGTGGTAAGGCTGTTGGTGCTCAGCGCATAGTCGCTGGCTGCCGAACTGTTGGTGCCGGTAATACCGGATATAGCCAGTCCACTGACTGTGACCAGTGTGGCCACGCCAGCGTCTTTGCTGTCAAACACCTTGCTGGTGTTGGTCAGTGTGGCTGCAGAGTCACCGGTGGCCAGATTGGTAAAGCTATAGGTGGGGGTTATGGCACTGGTTACATCTCCGTCATAGGCTTTGGTGGTGCCGGTGTTGGTGAGTGTGGGAGTGATGCTGCGCGCACTGATGGTGACCGGTGCGTTGGCATTGTTGAGAACGGGCAACTGGTAGTTGGTCGCCACACCGCCGCTGGCATCAGTAGCATTGGCCAGCGCAATACCGCTGGCGATGAAGTTGGAGCCGTTGGCCGCTACGTGGGAGCTGTTGGCCACTGCGCCGGTGTAGGTCAGGGTCTCGGTAACTCCGCCCACTGTTACGCCGGTGCCCAGGGTTACAAAGCCGGTAAGGCTGGTGCTGCCGTCATAGGTCTTGCTGGCAGACAGGGTGACGGTTTTTTTGGTGATGGCGACAGAGCTATCTGTAGCGCTGGTGCCGCCGGTGAGGTTGTAGTTGCCTGCTTCGCTGCCGGAGAGGGTCAGTCCGGTCACCTGGATGCTGTAGTTGCCTACGTCTTTACCGCCAAACGCCTCCAAAGTACCGGTGGTGTTGACGTTGGCGCTGTCGGCTGCCACCACGCCGCTGAGCACCGTACTTTGCACGCTGCTGGCGTTGGTGGTGCCGTCGTACACCTTGTCAGCGATGTTGACAGAGGTGACAGAAACATCCTTCTTGGTGAGCGTTACCGGGGCGCTGGCAGCGTTGAGAGTCGCGGGCAACTGGTAGTTGGTGGCTGTTCCTCCGGTGCCATTGACCAGCGTGAGTGCTGCAATGTAGTTGGTGGCGTTGTCAGCCACGTTTTTGCTGAACGACGTTGCGCCGCTGTAGGTCAAGGCCTGTCCGGAAATGCCGGTGTCGATGGTGACGGTTCCTGCGCCCAGCGTGGTATTGCCGTCGTACGCCTTTGCGGCAGACAGGGTGACAGTCTTTTTGTTGATGGTCAGCGTGCCGGGCACATAGGTGAAGGCATAGTTTGCCGATGTGTAACCACTTGGCACGATGGTGTAACCGCCTGCACTGTAGTTGGTTGCGCCATGGGATGTGCCGGTGGTAAATACGAGCGCACCGCCCAGTGCAGTGATGTCTTGCCCCAGAACAAAGGGGCTGTAGGTGACGCCGTTGCCACCCGAATACGCTACTGCGTCATAGATCTTGCTGGCGTTGTTAGCCGTGATGGTGAGCGGCGCCTTGTCCACCGTCAGCGAGCCAGTGCTGTAGCTGATGGTGTAGTTGGTGGTGTTAAAGCCGCCGGTGCCGCTGGCGGCGCTAGGGGTAATGGTGTAGCCACCCACCGCATCGACATCCGCCGTTCCGCCCGAGGCCGTTAGCGTCAGGCCGGTAATGGTGTCGGTGTTTTTCAGCGAGCCGACCGTGATGCCATAGGCCGTGGTGCCCAGTGTTAGCGCGCTGCCGTAGGTCTTTGTTCGGTTGTCAGCCTTGAGCGTGATAAGCGCCTTATCCACGGTGAGTGTGCCGGAATTCGGCGTGTAGGTGATGCTGTAGTTGCTGGCGGTGAAAGTGCCGCCCGTAGCGGCGCTGGGGGTGATGGTGTAGCTGCCTGCATTGTCAGTCGCTGCCGTGCCGCCCGTGGCGGCGAGCGTTACGCCGCCGATGGTTTCGCTGTTCTGCAAACCGGTGGGTGTAAAGGACGCGGTGCCCAGCGTTAGCGCATCGCCATAGCTTTTGGTTCTGTTGCTGGCGGCGATGGTGAGCGGTGCAGCGGTAATATTGGCGGTCAGCCCCGTCGGGTTGGTTACCGTGTAGTTGCCCGCTTTGGCGCCGGTTAGCGCGTAGCTGGTGGTGACGGCAATGCCGTCTGCCTTATTCACGCTGGCGAAGCTGGCCGTAGTGGTGCCGGCGTTGATCGATACAGCATCCGAGTTGAGGATTCCCGACAAGCTGCCTTGGTTGCTGAACGTGGCGGTGTTGGTGCCAGTGTAGGTTTTGTTGTTGATGGCCGCACCGCTGACGGTCAGCGTGGCGGGAGTCACGGTCATTTTGTAGGCCGTGCCTGCATAGCTGATCGAATAGCCGCTGCTGCTGCCACCCAGCGTGAAGAGGTTGCTGGTGCTGTAGAGATAGTCGCCAGCGTTGGCCCATTGGCCGAGGGTGGTGCTGTTAAACGATAGCGTAAGGCAGGCGCTGCAACCGGTGAGGCTGAAATCCGTGCCGGCTACCAGCGCGGGGGCTGTCACACCGTAGGTCTTGGTGGTATTTCTCAGGAAGGTAAACGTGACCGGGGTGACGGGCGCAAAATCGGTAATGATCGGGTAGCCGCCATTCACCCCTGCGATCACGGAATACACCGTGCCGGTGTAATTGGTGGTGGTTTTGATAAAGGCGGCGGTTTCCGCAGTTACGCTTCCACCGTTGGTTGTTCCGCCGTACATCTGGCCATAGCTGACATCTGTAGGAGTCGAACCGGCTATCACGCTGCCGCTCAAGTAATAGGTGTTGCTGATTGGATACCATCTGGCTGAGCCGGGATTTTGATAATTGCTGGTATAAAACGAAAGTTTCCCGACGATTCCCCCGACTTTGGCGGTGGCACCGCTGGTGACGGTGCCCGCGTTATAGACGTCTTGTGTCTTGATATAAGTGGTGTCGGCACCCCCGGCATTTATCGCCTCGCCAATTAACCCGCCTACCAGTGAGGCGGTTTCAGCGCCACCTCCACTGCTGGAGTTATCGTTGGTCACCGACCCTGTGTTGTAGGAGTATTCAACCCATATTCCGTTTTGACCCACGGTACCGACATAGCCCGCCAATCCACCGACCTGGCCCCATGCTTTTCCAAGCACGGTACCTTGGTTATAGGATTTCGACAGGGTGATGCCACCGGAGCCACCCGAGGCTGCGAGTTGGCCAAACAAGCCACCGGCAGCATTACTGCCAGCCGTTATGTTCCCCTGGTTGGCGGCATAGGTGATCGTCGATCCTAAGTTTGCTCCACTAGCGGTGCCGACGATGCCGCCGATTCCCTCATAACCACTAATGTTGCCGCTATTGGTCACATACGAAGTGGTGAAGGTTCCTTGTCCGAGGATCCACCCTCCCACAATCCCACCGACCCTGCTGTACCCATAGACAGCCCCGCTATTGGTGAGACCATCTGCTCGAGTTGAGTTATTGATATTCAATGGATAACTTGAGTATCCGACGAGGCCGCCAATGTTGTACCCCAAGAGCAAGGTATTCAGATTGTCTTTGTTGGCAACCGCACCGCCGATGATGGTGCCCGTGTTTGAACTGGCTTTAATAGCTACGAAGCCATAATTTACGTTCCCCACCAAGCCGCCTACTTTGGCGATTTTCTTGGCGGCACCTGTCGGGCTGTTGATATTGGCGCCATTCGTGGTATCCACGAGGTATAACTCTGCTCCCTCCCACAGGCCAACTATGCCGCCGATGCTTTCCCGGTCGGCGCTGCCGTCGGGTGAAACGGTGACGGCCGAAGCGGTGAATAGATTGCGTAAATAGCTGGTGCCGTAAGCATAGCCGACAAACCCGCCTACCTTATTGCCTCCGGAAATGCTGCCAGTCGTGATGCCAATGTTTTGCAGCGTTGCCCCATTTATCCTGGAGAAAAGTCCTTTCTCGTCGGCTGTCCCTGTGGTGGTGAGATTGCTCAGGGTATGGCCCATGCCGTCGAAAACACCGCTATAAGCCGCAAGGGGTGTCCACGTCCCGGTCAGTGCGATGTCGTTGGCGAGAAAATAGTTGTTTGAGCCGGTCACTGCCGCCAGTTCGGTCTGCGTGCCCACCTTGCTGTAGGTGCTGCCGTTCATGGAGAGCGCGCCGGAGGATGTCCAGTTGATCTTGCCGCCAAAGCTGCCCGCGCCCTGCTGCATTTTCAGGTAGCCAATATCCTTGCCGGTAGCTAGGCCGGTGTTGGTGGTCAAAGTCAGGCCGGCATTGCCACTGACGGCGAGTGTGTTGTTGACCGCAATGTTGCGGTAGGCGCTCAAGGTGAGCGTGTTGGTGCTCCAACTCACGGCGTCGTTGAAGATGATGTCGCCAGTGGTGCCAGCCGAGGTTTGGGCATAGCCGGTGCAGGCGACTGCGCCGCCGGTGATAACGCAACTGGGCGTGGTGGTGATGGTGATGTTGTTGCTGCCCAGCGCAGTCGTGAGGGCTGCGCCAGTCATGTCACCACCCGCGCCGATAGTGAAGTCAATCGGGTCAAGCAGCCATTCGCCACTCTTTGATCCACTCGCGCCACTGGTGTTGACGCTGGCGGTGTCGCCAATTTTCAGCTTGTGGCCGGAGGTTTCAACCTTGCCGCCATCGCCACCCAGTGCCCCGCCCTTGGCCAGAATCTCGCCATCGACGCGGGTGACGCTGCCGTCTTTGGTGACATCCGACCACAACACCGCCTTGCCGCCATTGCCGCTTTGCGTAGCACTGACATTGATGCTGACACCCTTGTCCATCGAGACCGCAGTGGCCTGACGCAGCGTGCCGCTGCCTTGCCAGTCGCCCCCCACCAGCACTGTGCCGCCACCTGTAGCGCCGGATGCATCCAGCGTGCTGCCGCTAGCCAGCGTGATGTGGTCGGCCTCCAACATGATCTTGCCACCCTTGGCGATCAGACCCTTGGCTTCAATCGTGCCGCTGTTGTTTATCACGGCACTGGCAAGCTGGTTGGCCGCCCTAGCAGAAAGAATGACTTGCCCGCCATCGGCCTGGACAAGGCCTTTGTTTTCCACCAGCGCCTGGACTGCGCCCTTGTCCACTGCGTACTGCAAGCCCGTGCTGTCATGACTGAGCGTGACTGCATCTACACCTGCCAGCAGCACTGTGCCCATACTGGCGCTGATGATGCCTTCGTTGCGCACCTCGGGGGACAGTAAGGCCACGTAGCCGCCTTGCGCGGCCGTAATCGTGCCCTGATTCAGCACTGTGCCGTTTGGGATACTGCCTGGTCCGCTACCAAAAGAATAGCGCCCGTTCATGAAATCGGTATCGCTCACATCCATGGTGCTGGCCACCAGGCCGCCCACGTCCACCCGAGAGCCTGCACCAAACAGTACACCGGCCTGGTTGACCAGAAATACCTGTCCGTTGGCAGTGAGCTTGCCGTAGATTGCGCTAGGGTCGCTCGAGAGAACCCGGTTTAGCGCTACGGAGCTTGCATTGGGCTGTGCAAAGTTGACATGTGCAGCAGAACCAATGTTGAAGGTTTGCCAGTTGACCACGGCCTTTTGGCTGGTCTGTGTCACATCCATGCGGTTGCCAGTCTGCGCAATGCTGGCGGCACCGGCGGCGACCTGTCCACCGGTGGGCAAGGCACTGGCAGCGGGCACAGCCGGTGTGGGTGGGGCGGCCAAGGCATGTCCCGATACACCCAAGCCGTATAAACCGCCCAAGGCACCCATAAGACCGAGCATCAAGTCAGCAGCGGCCAAGGCCTTGCGTGTACTCGAAGGCTTGCCTTTGCTTTTGGCGCACTCATGGGTGGCCACATACGCGCCACGCACGGCGCTCCAAACGAGGTTATAGGTTTTATTCATGGTGCTGCTTCAGTTGGCTAGCGATGTCTTTTAGAGCTGGTCATTTGCAAGTCATCAGAAGAACTTGACCGCGCTAAGCCACAGACGGTTGTGTGTGAGACTGCCGTCGCCGTCATTGCCGTTGATGGCGCTGGCCAGCGGGTTGTCACCCAGGCGGCGGGCCAGACTGGCGCGCACCGCAAAGTTGCCGGGTTGCGACCAGTTCAGGCCGAACCCGAAGCCTCTGAGGCTGGCGTCATTCACCACCGGCGCACCGGTGTACGCAGGGTCATAGCTTTGTTTGATCTGGCCGTGGTCGTAAAAGGCGCTGACCTGCAGCTCTGGCGTGAGGTTGCGGCGTAGCTCCAGGGTGGCTAGCCACCCGCTGTCTCCACTGCCTTCGCTTAAGGGATAGGCCCGCACGGCGCTGGGGCCGCCGAGTGAGAACTTTTCTGAGGAGTCCAGGTTCTTTCCTGCGCTTTGGCCACTCAAGGAGGCCCACAGCGTGGTCTTGTCGCTCAGGCGCTGCAGGCGGGCGATGTTGTAGCCCAGCTTGGTGTAGTTGCCCTCAGTTTTGGCACCGGTGCGGTCGGCAGTCTGGTTGGCGGCGTTGGCCGACAAGTCGAGCTGGCCGGCCGTGGCGTTGATGCCCCACAGGGTCATGCCCCCTTGGCCAAGGCCATCGAGCATGTCGCCGCTGAGCACCAGTACGGCCACGTTTGCCGTCTTCTTGGAGGTGGCCACACTGCTGGCTTCGTTGTAATAGGCCTTGTGGTCTATGGCACCCGACAGGGCTACGTTTTTAGTGCCACTGCGTACCAGGGGGTAGCTGGCGTTGGCACCCAGGGTTTGGGCATCGCCTTTGGCTTTGAGGGAAGCCAAGTCGCCCAGCAGCTTGTATTGCATGGCCGATACGCTGGCGCCTGCACGGGCTCCGTCTCGCCCCCAGGGCTGGGTGTAAGAGAGCTTGGCGTAGTCGCTGCCTTCACTGGAGTTGGCGTTCAGGGCTATCTGGTTGCCGGTGCCGCCGGGGCTGTCCAGGGTAAGGCTGGCGGTGAGCTTGTCCGCACCGGTGGCGCGTGCTCCCTGGTTGTCGGCCATGACGGTGCCACTAAACAGGGGTTTGTCTTGTACTTTGACCACCGCATCGGTGTCGCCAGTGGCTTTGCCCGGGGCCAGGATGGTGGCTACCGCAAGCCCTGGGGTGTCGTTGAGGATGTTGGTGCTGCGGTCGAGCGCGTCCAGGTTGAGGGGTTCGCCGGGCTTTTGACGGGCGGTCATGGTGTCGGTGACCATGGCGCGGTCGGTGCGCAGCTCTTTGCCGCCGTCGTCTATGTGTACTGCACCCAGTCGGCCTTCAATGATGTTGATTTGTACCGTGCCGCTGCTGACATCTTGTGCAGGCAGCTGAGGGCGGGCAAACCAGCCACGCTTGCGGTAGGCCTCCGCAATGGCGTTGGTAGCCTGCTGTAGTTCCGTGAAGGTGCTTTCAATGCCAACCCATGGAGCGAGTACGGTTTGCAGCTCGGGCCCCGCTATGAGGGTGTTGCCGGTGATGGAGAAGGCTTTGACGTGTATGCGTACGTTGGCCATATCCGGCGCTGCGGGCGCCTTGGGTACAGCGGGTGCTGCGGGGTTGGGCAGGCGTTGGGGTTGGCGTTCAGCCTCGCGCAAGAGGGTGCCGGCGTCGGGGGTGGTTTGGGCCAGGGCGAACGGGCTGGCACCGGAGAGGATAAGCACCAGCGCAGTGACTTGTAGGCGGGGATAAGAGTTGGTCATGGCTAGCATTCAGGAGGAACCTGGGGTAGGAGCCAGGGGCAAAAGCCTGGCAATGGAGATGGACACACACAGCTGGTAGCCGGTGCCACGAATGGCTTTGATACAGGGCGAGCTGGCGCCGGCTTGCTCCAGCTTTTTGCGCAGGCGCACGATCTGTACTTCCAGCGCGCTCTTGCTCAGATCAGCGGCTGGGCGGCCGGCAACCTCCATGATCCGGTCGGTGTGCAGGCGCTGCTCGGTCGCCGTGGCAAAGGCGCTGAGAAGGGAGCACTCGGCATCCGACACATCCACTGTGGCGTTGGGACCCTTGAGCTGCAGGGTCGCGGAATTGAGGATGAGCTGCAGTCCCGCAACCGCCTTTGCCATAGTGGGGCACACGCGACGGGCCAGGGAATGAATGGCGGCGCTCAGCTCTTGCGCAGAAGCGGGCTTGGTGAGATAGATGTCGGCGCCACTGTCGTAGCCTCCGACCTTGTCGTTTTGGCGGGTGCCCGCGGTGAGCATGATGATGCCGGTGCCAGGAAATGCGGCGTGGATGTTGCGGGCCAGATGCAGGCAGTCTTCTCCTGCCAGGCACAACACCACGATGTCGGCCCCTGCGATGTCGGACCCAAGGTGTTGGAGCGACTCAAGCGAGGTGTCGACATGTGTGACGCCGTGGGCGCTATGGCCCAAGGCACGCAAGGCCAGGACCATGGTCTGGCGCGTGGCATCAGACGGCTCGATGATGAGGATTTCGGGGGTTGGATCGGACATTTCCAGGCCACTGTAGTGACGTGGGAATTTGAAAGTCTTCCTTTGCTGACCGACACCTACGCTTGCCTACACATGCTTACGCTTGCTGACAAGACGTCCCTGCAAAAAATGGCGAAGGGTGCGTTACCCGATTTCAATGGCCACGCAGAGCTGGTAGCCGGTGCCACGGATGGCCTTGATGGTGGGGGCCGCAGCGCCGGCTTGCTCCAGCCGCTTGCGCAGGCGCACTATCTGGACTTCCATGGCGTTTTTATTGGCATCGTCCGCAGTTTTACCTGACAGCTCGATCAATTGCCAATGTTCAAGGCGGTGGTCTTTGGCCTTGCTGAAGGCAGCCAAAACCGTGGCTTCGTGGTCGGAGACATCGACCGTGCCCGACGGGCCGCGCAGTTGCAACGCCACCCTGTTCAGTACCAGAGACCGGGAGGCTGGTACATGGGGGCGAATGCGTCTGGACAAGGCAGCAATGGCCGCACCCAGCTCTTGCACTGAGGTGGGCTTGGTGAGGTACATGTCCGCACCACTGTCGTAACCCCGCAGCTTGTCGCCGAGTTGGTCGCGGGCGGTGAGCATGATGATGCCGACGCCTGGCTCTGCAATGCGAATGCGCTGGGCCACGCTGATACCGTCTTCCCCTGGCAGATTCAGGTCCAGCACCAAGACGTCGGCCCGAAAAGCGCCCAGTTCATCATCCAGTGCCTCTGCGCAGTCGACACCCTGAACGACATGGCCCATAGACTCCAGCGCTTCAACAGTGGCTTGGCGCAGGTCGTCGTTGTCTTCAACGACGATGATGTTCAGGCTGGTATCCATAGGGTGAACTTTACCTGCTCGGGCGACGGTGTGTACTTTAGCTCGCCACGCAGCTTGCGGGCAAATCCGCCTGCAATGTAAAGGCCCAGGCCAGACCCGACCTTGCCCTGGGCACCGGGCGCCCGGTAATACTTCCTAAACACCAGCCGGGGGTCCGGCATGCCGGCGGTGCCAACAAAGTTGCTGACGGTAACTTGCACCCCAAACACCCGCTGCCGGTATGCAGATTCGCAGACCACCTGTACCGGGGTATCCGGGGCGCTGTATTTGAGTGCGTTGTCCACCAGGTTGGAGAGGATGACACTGAAGAGTTGCTGGTCGGTACGCATGGGGTCAATATCGCGTCCCTCAATGCTCACCCGTTCGGGCGCACTGCTGGCATCGCGGACATCAGCGGCAATGGCAAGAACATCACACGCGCCCGCATTTACCTCCACTTTGCCGTGTGCCAGGCGGTCGGACTGCAGGCAGCGGTCAATGATGGCGTTCATGGAATCAATGGAGCGCCCCACCCGCAGCCTGATGGCTTCAGGAAAATGGTTGCTGCCCAGGGTCATTGCAATGGTCGACAAGGGGGTCTTGAGCTCGTGACTGAGCATCGACAGGAACCGACCCTGCTCTGAGCGCCGCCGGATTTCAATGGTCAAAAGTGAGGCGAGCGTTAAAACGACCGCAAAGACGCCCAGTCCACCAAGGGCGATCAGGCGCAACCGCTCATGTGCTCCAGCAGCAATATCGGACTCCGAAACGCCGGTCACTACGACCAGCGGCAAGTTGTCGACCATTTTATAGGCGTAGATTCGCGAAACGTTGTCAACCGGGCTGAGGTTGGTGTAGCTGCCGGCGGGTGATTGCTCGAGCAACTCCCACAGCGGCGACTGCAGCGGGGTCTGCCACCGCTCCGGCGGCAGCGCTGGTGAACGGGCCCTGATCTTCCGGTCCAGAGTGCCCACCACCGTTGCCGTGCTCTGTGGTCCCTGGGCCAGTCTCTCGTAATACCGGGAGAATGACTCAGGTCGCACCGTGGCCAAGACGATACCAACAAAGCCCCCAGCAGAATCGCTGATGCGACGGGCCACGCGGAAGTGGTACTCCCTGGTGACACGCCCAAGTTCGGACGATCCGATGAATATTCCATTGGCACCACTGGAATTCAAGAACTGGAAATAGTCACGATCGGCCACACTGACGCCTTTGATGGCGGCGTCGTGCGAAATGACGATCTCGCCCGCTGGGGAAATAAGGTAAATGTTCTCGATAACCGCTTTGTCGAACGGCAGCGATTGAATGAATTCCTGCGTTTTTCCAGTCGACCGATTACCCAGATAGTGGTTGCCAACGACATACAAAATGGTGTCAATTTGGGTCATGACCTGTTTGGTCTGGTTAGCCAGCGCCTCGGAGGTTAGCTCGGCTGCACGTACCAGACGCACCTGCTCCACGGCATAGATCTGGGAGTAGTACACGCCCGCTTCGCCAATGGCGGCCAGCAACAGCATCAGCACCAGCGCCCAAAGCAACTGCAACTTGCGGCGAACTTCCCTGATAAACCCCAAGGTTGGGTGAATAGAGCCGGAGTTTTCAGCGCGACCGTCCGAGGGCTGACTGAACTCCATCCAGACAACACACAAGGCCATGGCTGTGGTGATCAGGATGTACCAGAAAACGGTGACCCATGTTGTCGGGTTGTTGCCCCGAACGGGCACCGGGGGCATACCGTCAAACAACAGTACGCCTGCGCGAGCAAGCATCCAGACGGTCAACGTCCCAAAGAGTGCCATCAGGAACAGGCCTGGAATGCTGCGCCGCGGCCCGTAACCGGCGCGCAATAACTGGTAGGTGGTGCGGGCGCTGATCACTGCGTTCGCAAAGGAGAACACCACAGCACGGTAAACGCCATTGGGCTCCACGAGCCCCCAATACCAGAAACCCACCGCGCTGAGGGCGAGCAAGCCAGCATCAACCCGGTCGATTTTGTTCTGGCGCTGCCCAACATAGGCAACGACTCCCGAATAGAACAGGACACCTGCGCCAAGCAGTGTCAGGTTGGTCCCGATGACGGTCACCCAGCGTGGAAAACTGGGCCCGTAGCTGGACACCACGAACCCCACCGACAGCATCAAAATGGCGTAAGCGCAGCTACGAAGCAGTTGCGCGTCCGGTCGCACACGCGCCAGGAAAAACAGCACCACAGACAGACCCGAGCTGACCAGGCCCGCGTACAGGTACAGGCTTAGAGTAGTGGTGTTCATGACAAGAAAATCGTTGCTCTCAACATGGTGAAACGAGTTTTTATTGCTATGAGGCGACCCGCACTAGACCTCTGAGTATCGTTGAAGAATTAATTCGACTTTCCAGTAGGACCATTACAAAAGAAACAACGAGTGCGCCACAACCCCTTAAATGAGGATTTCGAAATGCTGAGTAAATTTACTTATTCCGAAGACCGCACCATGTCCTTCTATTCTTACGTGCTGACAAAGAAAAACTGGTGCACCGCTGCGATGGGCAGCAAGTGGTCAAACGCGGGTGTCCGGTTTGGCGAAAAGGTCGCAAAACCGGACCATCGAACCCTGTTGCGAATGACTGGTATGCAGGAGGCAGATCGCAAACTGCTACTTCCGGTTGAATCCAAGGCCTAATGAAGTCGTTGAAAACGGAAAGCAATCGTTCAGCGTCGCTGCCATCCTCATTATTTACTGAGATGCGACATCGTCCGGGGGTCTCAGTGGCCGAAAGTCACATCAGGTTGTAGCAGAGGGAATGCATGGATGCTATGAGTTTCATAGCGCTACATGCTTATTCAAAAACGGATTAATGCACAAATGCCTTCCAACCTCGCACATCAGGCAAACGCAAAGTGCTCGTTATCCATCTGCATCACGGTGCGGGTTGACGACAGCGCGCTCGAGCGGTGGCTGCTGGCACGCGGCAACAAGCGGTCAAAGTAAAACTCTGCGGTTTGCACTTTGGCCCGATAAAACTCCTGCGACTCGGCACCTGCTCCGCTAGCCAACAATTCCTCAGCCTTGGCAGCTTGCAGCGCCCAGTAGTAGGCCATCATGACGTAGCCGGAGTACATCAGGTAGTCAAAGCTGGCGGAGCCGACCAGCTCGCGGTCTTTCGGTGAGCGAAGCATGATGGCCGTGGTCAGCACATTCCACTCTGCGCAACGCAAGGCCAGGTTGCGCGCCATGGATCCCAGCGGTGTGCGCGCCAGCATGTGCGGCCGGGCAAACTTGACAATGGTGAAGGTGAAATCACGCACACACTTGCCTTTGGAGCCCAACAGCACTTTGCGTCCCAACAAATCCAGCGCCTGAATACCGGTAGTACCTTCGTACAAGGTGGAAATACGCGCATCACGCACGATTTGTTCCATGCCATGCTCCTTCACATAGCCGTGCCCGCCAAATACCTGCACTCCCAGGTTAGCAGCCTCAAGCCCCATTTCCGTCAAAAACCCTTTGAGGATGGGGGTGAAAAATCCGAGTTTTCCGTCGAACTCCTTGTACTTTTTCTGGTCGCATTCACTCACGGCATTAAACATATGGTCGCCCAACTGGAGCGCACCATAAATCATCGCGCGGCCACCTTCTGCGATGGCTTTCTGGGTCAGCAGCATGCGCCGCACATCGGGATGCCAGATCAGCGCATCGGCTTTGCTCTCGGGCTCTTTCTTGCCTGACAGTGCGCGCATGGAACGCCGGTCACGGGCATAAGGCAAGGCACCCTGAAACGCTGCTTCGGCATGACATACACCCTGCACAGCCGTGCCCAGGCGCGCGGTGTTCATGAAGGTAAACATGGCCTCCAGCCCCTTGTTCGGCTCACCCACCATGGTGCCAATGGCTTCATCAAAGTTCAGCACGGCAGTGGCCGAAGCACAAATACCCATCTTGTGCTCGATAGAGCCGCAGCCCACCGTGTTGCGCGCACCCAATGAACCGTCTTTGTTGACGTTGACTTTGGGCACCACAAACAAGGAAATACCCCGGGTACCCTCTGGTGCATCGGGCAAGCGGGCCAATACGATGTGCACGATGTTGTCGGTCAAGTCGTGTTCACCAGCCGAAATGAATATTTTGGTGCCGGTGAGGTGGTAGGTGCCATCCTTCTGCGGCATTGCTTTGGTTTTGACCTGAGCCAGATCGGTTCCGCATTGGGGTTCTGTCAAGCACATGGTGCCCGACCAGGTGCCGGCCACCAGCTGCGGAACGAACAACTTCTTCTGCTCGTCACTGCCATATTGCAGCAAGGTATTGATGCAGCCCACGCTCAAGCCGGGGTACATGGTGAACGACCAATTGGCCGTACCCATCATTTCTGACTTGAAGATATTGAAAGACGCCGGCAGACCCTGGCCGCCAAACTCGGTGGGAAACGACAAACCCTGCCAGCCACCTTCCACAAACTGTTGGTAGGCTTCCTTAAAACCCTTTGGGGTCGTTACCACGCCATCCTTGAAATGGCACCCCTCTTCGTCACCGGAATGGTTCAATGGCGCGAGCACTTCTTCACACAAGGTGGCGGCGCCTTCCAAAATGGCATCCACCATGTCCGGAGTTGCCTCGCCGCCGTTGGGCAGGCTTGCGTAGTGTGCCGGGTAGTCCAGAACTTCGTTCATCAAAAAGCGCATGTCGCGCAAGGGTGCTTTGTACTGTGCCATGTGGATGTACTCCAGGTATGTGAGGTGAAAAATTAGCGTTCGATGATGGCGACCACGCCTTGCCCACCGGCCGCACAGATGGAGACAAGGCCTCGGCCCGAGCCCTTTTGATCCAGCATCTTGGCCAGGGTGGCCACAATGCGCCCGCCCGTAGCGGCAAAGGGGTGGCCAGCGGCCAGCGAACTGCCATTCACATTGAGCCTTTTCATGTCGATCTTGCCTAGGGGCTTATCCAGACCGAGCTTGTCTTTGCAGAACTTTTTGTCGTCCCAAGCTTTTAAGGTGCACAAAACCTGGGCCGCAAAGGCCTCATGAATTTCATAGTAGTCAAAGTCCTGCAGCTTCAGTCCGGCACGCTCCAGCATGCGGGGAACTGCGTAGGCCGGGGCCATCAATAGTCCTTCTTTGGCATCAAAAAAGTCCACCGCAGCCACTTCGCTGAAGGTGATGTAGGCGAGCACCGGCAGGCCTCTAGCCTTGGCCCAGTCTTCACTGGCCAGCAACACAGCGGAGGCTCCATCGGTCAGCGGTGTGGAGTTGCCGGGTGTCAGTGTGCCTTGTTCGGGGCGCACTTTTTTGTCGAAACAAGGCTTGAGCGAGCGCAGCTTTTCCAGTGTGAGGTCAGCACGCAAATTGTTGTCTTTGCTCACGCCCTTGAATGGTGTCATCAGGTCGTTAAAGAACCCTGCCTCGTAGGCCTTGGCCAGATTCTGGTGGCTCTTGAATGCCAGCTCGTCCTGGTCTTCGCGGCTGATGTCCCACTCCGTAGCCATCACTTCGGCATGTTCGCCCATGGACAAGCCTGTGCGTGGCTCACCGTTGCGTGGCAAAGCCGGCTGCAGCAGCATGGTTGGGCGCACTTGAGACAAGGCGGCCAGGCGTTGCGGCATGGTTTTGGCGCGTGACGCTTCCAGCAAAATTTTGCGCAGCTTTTCGTTCAGCCCGATGGGCGCGTCAGAGGTGGTGTCAACCCCACCGGCGATGCCGCACTCGATGTGCCCCAATGCAATTTTGTTGGCGACCACCATGGCTGCCTCCAAGCCCGTGCCGCAGGCCTGCTGCAGGTCAAACGCAGGCGTATCGCGGGACAAGGTGGTGGACAAAACACATTCACGCACCAGATTGAAATCGCGGGCATGCTTCATTACCGCACCGCCCACGACGTCGCCCAAGCGCTCGCCATGCAAGTTGAACCGGTCCACCAGACCTTGCAGGGTCGCAACGGATAAGCCATTCAACCACACGAGCCGCAGTATAGACCTCAGCAACAGGCCTCGAGCCCCGAGCGCACCCTGGATTTTCCGCCTGTATGGCAGGTTTACCATGAAAAAGCGCCGTAAGCAGAAC
>Ga0247839_1003960_pt1 | contig 19644 bp, 14 predicted proteins | sample LaCruzMarch2015__6_FD_192405 | JGI IMG/M metagenome (GOLD analysis project Ga0247839, IMG submission 192405) | Freshwater microbial communities from meromictic Lake La Cruz, Castile-La Mancha, Spain - LaCruzMarch2015_16m | ecosystem: Environmental > Aquatic > Freshwater > Lake | place: Spain... | reverse complement strand
GGCGGTTCAACGTATTCTTCTGTCATAATGAAGTCGGCGAATAAGATTGGGTTTTCGTATATAATCCTGGAATTCTACGATTTTTCTAGCTAAAAATCAATATCTTAGTTTTTAGACAGGCTCTTAGGGTCGGGCATGCCGCTTTCGCCATTCAAATATAGGCGCAATCCGTCCAGTAGGGTAGACTTACCAGTCATGCTTCCGCCGATGATGCAGGTCAAGTCGGGGCTGAGGCGAAAGGTCTGGTTGCGGTGGAAGGACGTTCCTCCTTGAACCTGAATCTCTCGAATCCAGTGGCGGGCGCCTCTGCCGTATGGGCGTGATACGGGCAGATTCGCGGCCGATACGAGGTTTCCTGAATCGTCCCTTGCGTAAGGTACACGTATCCGCGAACTTTTTGCGAGAAACGATTGCCGCAATGCCTCCAGCGAGGGCGTTGCGAGCTTGACTAACACAGAACGAAATCCAAGTTCACGCTTACGTGCGGATGCGCCAGGCAAAGGCAGACGTATCGCGTCGCTTGCATGGTAGAGAGCAACTTTACCCTTGTAGGCATAGCGAAGCTTGGGGCTTTTCGATAGATCCTCGTCCAACGTTTTGTCATCGCATAGCTCGGCAGCCTGGATGCGCCCACCTGCCAAATCGGTGATGTAGTGGTCGGGCCGCGACAACAGTCCGTTTGGCTGAAGGGGGTGGGGGGCGATTACGAGATAATTCCCCTTTCCTATCCCTTTCTTGTCGTCGAGCACCTTCTTGAATGCGTCCGCCGGTCGCATTTGAACCAAGTTTAGGTTGGTGCCGTTGTAGGCGGGGCGACCACCCATGATGCCGCTGAATGCGTCCAGGTATCGTTGCTTGCCAATCTCTGGATCGAACAGAAAGATCAAGTGAATGCCGCTGGGACCGTCCGCAAAACTCGGTTCAAATCCCGGAAAAATGGCGTAAATCAGATCGCGGTAAGGCAGTCCCGTGGACGGCTGCGTCCCATCCAACCAAGTCTCGACAATGGTCCAGGCTGAGGAGACGCCGTGGACGATGCTTGCCGAATGCGGGGTGAGCCCAAGGACCTCGATACCTTGCGCGATAGCCGCATCCAGGAACGCCTCGGCATAGGCGCGCAAGACCTCTGGATCGGCGCGGTTACCCGAGATCTTGGGAGGCGGGTCAACATAGGGATCATCCAGCGTATGCAGATGAAGATCGGCCCGAAACCAGCGAGTTCCGGGAACCTCTGTGTGCCAGTGCGGGGCGGGGCCGAGCGACATAGATCGACATCCTGGCCGCGAGGGCCTTTGTGGGGCTCAAAGGAGGCTTATTGTTTGACAATGGCAGCCCTCGTGATACCGCTCCGGTGGTTTCACGCCTGTTTCAGCCGCTTTGCGCCGTGAGGCCGACGTACCCGATCGCGACTGCGACAGGTGCCGGATGGTTCCGGCCGCGCAGCGGCCAACCCTTGGGTGACACCGCTGGAGCGGTGTCACCACCGCCGTTTGCGCCGCGCCGTAGCGATAAGGTTCCAGTACGTCGGCGGAACGCCGAAGGTGGTTTCGCCGCTCTTGGTCCTGCTGGGCATCTGCCACACGGGCTACGGGCTCAGGCATAAACCTCCCTGCCTTCCCGCAACGCCCAATACAAGGCACTACCCGGCTGCCCGCCCCAGCGCGCGACCTCGTCCGTGGAATAGACCAGCACGTCGACCGGGATGCGCAAGGGCCGCAATGCGCGCCGCAACCGGACCATTTCCGCCGCGCGATCGGGGACCTGCGGCTCGATGACCAGCAGGTCGAGGTCCGAGTCTTCTCCGGCATCGCCGCGGGCATAGGAGCCGAACAGCAGGATACGCTGCGCGTTGGCGACCTGTGCCAGCACACGGACGGCGGAATCGATCTGTTCTTGGCTGATCATCGGGGGTACTCGTTACCGGTTGGGCAGCCCTTCGGGCACCTCGTCTCCAGGGCGCGGCGGTTCACTCCCGGACCGTCCCAGTATGCGATCGAACTCGGCCAGATCCGCCCGTTGCGCGCGCTCCCGGAAATACGCTTCGGTGCGCAGTGCCGCCGCCTTCTCCGCCACGGCCACGTTGATGAACTGATTGATGGTGGTGCCCTCCTCGGTCGCGATCCGCTTGACCTCGTCGAGTAGCGACTTCTGAAGCCGCAGGGCGTAGTTGCTGGTGACCGTCATGGGAGTCTCCGCAGGATGTTGCCCGGCCGCTCCACGCCGATCCCGAAGCGGGTCGCGGCCGGCAGGTCGTCGGCAAGGTTGAAGGTGGCGATCAGCTCGGCACCACCGTTGACCGCTGCCTCCAGGACCATCTCGTCGTTCGGGTCCTGCAACTGGGGTCGCGGTAAAGCATGGCGTTTTGCCGGGACGTACGCAAGCCGCCTCGGGAGGACGGACCGCTGCTAAGTCCGCCCGGCGCTTGCCGTGACAGGATCGCCGCGTCGCCTCCCCGCAGCGCCGCCGGGCGATTGTCTGGCCCCTTGGGCCGTCCCGCCCTGATCGGGCGTCTTCGATGCACTCCGGATAATTTTGCACCCGCTCAACCGACCGGAGGTCGAGGCTTGCGCCGGACGGGGCGCTGCGGCCCGCTAAAGCGTCGGCCTCCGGTTGAGTCCTGCGGGTACGAAATTCTGCGGGAATCGCCTTAACCCCACCCCAACACTTGGCCCCACCCCCCGCATCCGTTACCCTGCCCGGATGCGTCTTGAAAAGATCAAACTTGCCGGCTTCAAGTCCTTCGTGGACCCGACCACCGCCCATTTCCCCAGCAATCTGGTGGGGGTGGTGGGGCCGAACGGCTGCGGCAAGTCCAACGTGATCGACGCGGTGCGCTGGGTCATGGGCGAGTCCTCGGCCAAGATGCTGCGCGGCGAGTCGATGGCGGACGTGATCTTCAACGGCAGCACGGGCAGGAAACCCGTGGGCCTGGCGAGTATCGAGCTGGTGTTCGACAACGCCGACGGGCGCGCCGGGGGTGAGTTCGCCGCCTTCAACCAGATCGCGGTCAAGCGCCAGGTCTCCCGCGACGGCCAGTCGGCCTATTTCCTGAACGGCAGCCGCTGTCGGCGGCGCGACATCCAGGACCTGTTTCTGGGCACGGGCCTGGGCCCCCGCTCCTACGCCATCATCGAGCAGGGGATGATCTCGCGCATCATCGAGGCGCGCCCGGAGGACCTGCGGCTCTTTCTGGAGGAGGCGGCCGGTATCTCCAAGTACAAGGAGCGGCGGCGCGAGACCGAGACCCGGATGCGCAACACCCGGGAGAACCTGGAGCGCCTGACGGACCTGCGCGACGAGGTGGCCAAGCAACTCCAACACCTGGAGCGCCAGGCCGACACCGCCGCGCGCTATACCGAGTACCGGGCCGAGGAGCGGCGCCTGGACCAGGACATCAAGGCCATGCGCTGGCGCGCCCTGGACCGGGAACTCGACGACCAGGACCGGCGTCTGGGTACCCTGGAGACCGACCAGGCGGCGGGGCTGGCCCGCCAGCGTCGCATCGAGGCGGACATCGAGGAGCGCCGCACCGCCTACAGCGAGGCGTCCGACCACTTCAACCAGGTCCAGGGCCGCTTCTACGCCGTGGGCTCCGAGATTGCGCGCGCCGAGCAGGCGATCCAGTTCGCCAACGAGTCGCGCGGGCGGCGCGAGGCGGAGCTGTTCCGGCTCGATCAGGAACTCACCGATGCCGGGCAGCACCTGGAGCGCGACCTGGCCCGGCTCGCCGAGATCGACGCCGCCCTGGCCCGGGACGGCCCCCAGTTGGCCGCCGCTCAGACCGGGCTCACCGAGGCCGCCGCCGCGGTCGCGCTCGCCGAGGACCAGCAGTCCCACTGGGAGGCGCAGTGGGACCGCTTCAACCAGGAGGCGGCCGGTCCCGGCCAGCAGTCCCAGGTGGAGCGCGCCCGCATCACCGCCCTGGAGCAGCGCCTGGGGCGCGACCGGGAGCGGCTGCGGCGGCTGGAGGAGGAGGCCGGTCGGCTGGATTTGGTGGGGGCGCAGGCGCGAGTCGAGGACCTGAGCGAGCGCGCGGAGGGGTTGGCCGAGCAGTGTGAGGCCCTGGAGACCCGCCAAGCGGCCGTCGCCGCGGACCTGGCCGGGCGCGAGGCCGCCGCGCGCTCCCTGAGTGCCGACCTGGACCTGGTGCGCACCGGGCTGCAGCAGGCCAAGGGTCGGCGCGCCTCCCTCCAGGCGCTGCAGCAGGACGCCCTGACCGATCGGGACAAGACCCTCACCGCCTGGCTCGCGGCCAACGGCCTGGCCCAGGCGCCGCGCCTGGCCGATCGGCTCCAGGTAGGTGCCGGCTGGGAGTCGGCGGTGGAGACGGCGCTGGGGCCCGCGCTCAAGGCCGTGCCGGTGCCGGACCTGCGACCCCTGGCGGCGGGCGGGCTGACCCCCGGGTTGGTCCTGATCGACACCGCCGTCCCCGCGGCCCCGGGCGGCGACCGCCTGGGGACCCGACTCGCCGGCCTGTGCCAATCGCCCTGGCCGCTCGAGGCCCTGCTCGGTGCGGTGCAGACGGCCGCCGACCTGACCGAGGCCCTGGAGCGGCGCGCGGACCTGGCCCCCGGCGAGCGGCTGATCACCCGTGACGGCACCCAGGTCGGCACCAACTGGCTGCGCACCCCGACCAAGGGGTCCACCGACGGGGTACTGGCCCGCGCCGAGGCGCTCAAGGCCCTGGAACTGGAGCTCGAGTCCCTGGCCGGGCGGGAGCAGGCGCTCGCCGCCCAAGACCAGGCGTTGCGCAGCGCCCGCGCCGAGGCCGAGCAGGCGCGCACCGCGAGCGCCCAGGCCCTGGCCGCGCTCAACCGGGAACTGGCGGGTGTACGCGCCGAGCTGACCGGGAGCCGCGCCCGCGCCGGCCACCTGCTGGAGCGCCAGGAGGCCCTGGCCGCGGAGAACGCGGACCTGACCAGCCAGTGTGAGGACGCCATCGCCGACATGGAGGAGGCGCGCGAGCGGCTTCACGAACTGCTGGAGGAGGTCGAGCGCCTGGCCGAGCAACGCGAGCAGCTCGCCCGTGAGCGCGAGACCCTGCGCGCCGGACTCACCCAGGCGCGCGCGGCCGAGCGCGCTGCCCGCGACCGCGCCCAGGGCCTGCGGGTCGGGGTCGAGGCCAATCGCGCCGCGCGCGAGGCGACGCTGCTCAGCCAGTCCCGCGCCCAGGACCAGCAGGCGCAACTGCGCGGGCGGCGCGACGAACTGGAGGCGGCCATCGAGGAGTCGGTCGAGCCGCTGGCCGAGCAGCGCGAGCGCCTGGACGAACAACTCGCCCGCCGCGTGGAGGTGGAGGCCGAACTGGCCGCCGCCCGCGAGCGCCTGGAGTCCCTGGACCAGGAGGTCCGCGCCCTGGAACAGGAGCGTCACCGGGTCGAGCAGGCGGCCCAACTGCTCCAGCGGGACCTGGATGCGCTGCGCCTGGAGCGCCAGGAGCGCCTGGTGCGCCGCCGCACCCTGGAGGAGCAGCTCGCGGAGGTCGAGACCAACCCCGAGGCCGCGCTGCGCGACCTGGACCCGGCCGCGGACGAGGCGACCTGGCAAGAGCGCCTGACCAAGCTCGGTGCGCGCATCCAGCGCCTGGGCGCCATCAACCTGGCCGCCATCGACGAATACCAGGAGCAGTCCGAGCGCAAGCGTTATCTTGACGAACAGCACGCCGACATCGCCCGCGCCCTGGACACCCTGGAAGGCGCTATCCGCAAGATCGACCGCGAGACCCGCACCCGCTTCAAGGACACCTACGACAAGGTCAACACCGGGTTCCAGGTCCTGTTCCCGCGCCTCTTCGGCGGCGGTCAGGCCTATCTGGAACTGACCGGCGAGGACCTGCTGGAGACCGGCGTCACCGTCATGGCGCGCCCCCCCGGCAAGCGCAATTCCAGCATCCACCTGCTCTCGGGCGGGGAGAAGGCACTCACCGCCGTGGCGCTCGTCTTCGCCATCTTCCAATTGAACCCCGCCCCCTTCTGCATGTTGGACGAGGTCGACGCGCCCTTGGACGACGCCAACGTCGGGCGCTTCTGCGAGCTGGTCCGCTCACTGTCCGAGCAGGTGCAATTCATCTTCATCAGCCACAACAAGGTGACCATGGAGATCGCCGACCATCTGCTGGGCGTCACCATGCACGAACCCGGGGTCTCGCGGCTGGTGTCGGTGGACGTGGAGGAGGCGGCACGGATGGGGGCGGTCGGCTGAGGCCGGCGGGAAGAGGATTGTCCGCAAATGAACGCAAATGAACGCGAATAGGACCAGTTGATCTCGTGACACCGCTCCAGCGGCGAGCCATCTCGTGACACCGCTCCAGCGGTGTCACGCCTGTGTCAGGCGCTGTGCGCCGGGAGACCGAGGTGTCCGACCGCGTCCGTACGCGCCGCACAGCGGCCAACACATGGGTGACACCGCTGGAGCGGTGTCACCAGCGCGACTGATTGAGGATCGGTCACCTGCTTTGGCAGTGGTGGATGCGCTACGCTTATCCACCCTACGCACCATGCATCTGCCTCACACACCAATGTTACCCAGGACCCGCACATGAGCCCCGTCAGCTTCCAGCAACTCGCCAATTTCATCTGGTCGGTGGCGGACCTGCTGCGCGGCCCCTATCGCCCACCTCAGTATGAGCGTGTGATGCTGCCGCTCACCGTACTGCGGCGCTTCGACGCCGTGCTGGCCCCGACCAAAAAGGCCGTGCTCAAGCGTTACGAAGAACTCCGGGCCAAGAATATCCCCAACATCGACGCCATCCTCAATAACCTGGCCAAGGACGATGAGGGCAGGGCCCTGGGCTTTCACAACCATAGCCAGCTCGACTTCGCGAAACTCAAGGGGGATCCCGACAACATCGGTCGCCATCTGATCGATTACATGAACGGCTTCTCCACGAACATCCGTAACATTTTCGATCGCTTCGAGTTTGAAAAGGAGATCGAAAAGCTCGAAGAGGCCAATCGTCTCTACCAGGTCGTCGCCCAGTTCGCCGAGATCGATCTGCACCCCGCCCGGGTGGACAACATTACCATGGGTCTGGTGTTCGAGGACCTGATTCGCCGCTTCAACGAGGCCGCCAACGAGACGGCCGGTGACCATTTCACCCCGCGCGAGGTCATCCGGCTCATGGTCAACCTGCTGCTGGAGCCCGACACCGCGGTGCTCACGCAGGCGGGCATCATCGTCACCATCTGCGATCCGGCCTGCGGCACCGGCGGCATGTTGGCCGAGGCGCAGAACTGGATCCGCGCCCACAATGAACAGGGCATCGTCAAGGTCTTCGGCCAGGACTACAACCCGCGTTCCTATGCCGTGGCGGCCTCCGACCTGCTGATCAAGGGCCATCAGGACAGCCGTGTCGAATTGGGCAATACCCTCATCGACGACCCCTTTCCCGGCACGCGCTTCGACTACTTGCTGGCGAATCCGCCCTTCGGCGTGGACTGGAAGGCCGAGAAGAAGGTCATCGAGCGCCGCCCCGACTTCCGCGGCTACGCCGGCAAGCTGCCGCGCATCAACGACGGCGCCCTGCTCTTTTTGCTCTACATGATGAGCAAGTTCCAGGACCATGTGCCCGGCAACCGGGACAAGCCCGGCTCGCGCACCGCCATCGTCTTCAACGGCTCCCCGCTCTTCACCGGCGGGGCCGGCAGCGGCGAGAGCGAAATCCGCCGCTGGATCATCGAGCGCGACCAGTTGGAGGCCATCGTCGCGCTCCCCGAGCAGATGTTCTACAACACCGGCATCGGGACATTCATCTGGATCGTTACCAATCGCAAGGCTCGGCATCGCAAGGGGAAAATCCAGCTCATCGACGCCCGCGAACGCTGGACCCCGATGAAGCGCAGCCTGGGCAACAAACGCCGCTATCTCGATCAGGCGGCGATCGATGCACTGACCCGGGAGCATGGGCACTGTGCCGGGGAGGTGAGGCAGTGGGTCAGGTTGGATAAGGACGGCAAGCCATTGGCGTTCGCCGAGGGGCCGCCAGCCGAACCGGCCCCGGAGGGGCAGAGTTGGGACGCGCGAGTGACGAGCCGCGTCTTCGACAACGCCGACTTCGGGTATCGCCGCATCACCGTTCTGCGCCCGCTGCGCCTGCGCTTCCAGCTAGGATCAGAGGCCAGGGAGCGCTTCCTCAACACCTGCCCTGAACTCTTCGATGCCCTGGACCTCGTGGAGGATGCGGTAGGTCTTGAACCCTATCTCGACTGGAACCTAGCCTGGGAGAAGGTGCAAAAGACCTTCAAGGCCCTGCCAGACAACGTGGAAGGTTGGACCTCAGGCGCGAAGGGTACCGCCGAAAAGAAAATCTTTCGTGAGTGCTTCACCATGGTGGACCCAGAGGCTGCGCCGGTGGTCGTCAAACACCACAGGGTCGCGCCGCTGGACCGCGAGGTGCTGTTTCCCGACCAGACCCTACCGGATACACTTGATTCGGTAGCGCTATACGCCTTGCTTGGCCTGTACGCCAACGGCAAGGGCAAGCAGGTCGAATATGAGCCCGACCCGGCGCTGAAGGATTCGGAGAACATCCCACTCAAAGAAGATGTCCTCAGCTATTTCTTGCGCGAGGTGCGGCCTTATGTGGCCGATGCCTGGGTCGACCGTGAGACTTTGGACGAGCAGGATGGTGGTATCGGTAAAGTGGGGTATGAGATCAACTTCAATCGGGTGTTCTTCCAGTATAAGGAGCCGCGGCAGTTGAAGACTATTGATGGTGAACTGGCGGAGGTCGAGCAACGGATCATGGTGTTGTTGCGGGAAGTGACCACATGACGGAACCCAAGGTAGGTTGGGTTAGCCCAGTGGGCGTAACCCGACAGGACCCTGCTCAGGCGGTTGTCGGGTTACGCTGCGCTAACCCGACTTACCCATCTCACTGGACCACTCCAAAGCTCAAATATGTTGCAACACTGAAGAGTGGCGAAGCCATTACTTCTGACGATATTTCGGATACAGGTGATTACCCGGTTTTCGGCGGTAATGGCTTTAGAGGGTACACATCCGCCTTTACTCATTCAGGCACATATGTACTCATTGGCCGGCAAGGCGCCCTCTGTGGCAACATCAACTATGTCTCCGGGGACTTCTGGGCGTCCGAGCATGCGGTCGTTGTTGACATCAAAGATGGTCACAAAGTTCGCTGGCTTTGCGAACTCCTTGGGTCAATGAATTTGAATCAATACTCTCAGGCTGCCGCTCAGCCGGGAATCGCCGTTGATGTCATCGGCAATTTATCTATCCCCGTTCCACCAATTGCCGAACAGGCGATCATCGCTGACTACCTCGACTGCGAAACCGCCCGTATCGACAGCCTGATTGCTGGGAAAGAGCGAATGCTCGCGTTACTGGAAGAAAAGCGTATAGCATTCATCAGTTGTGTCGTAACCCGCGGTCTTGATCCCGGTGCCCCCATGAAACCATCTGGCCAGGAATGGCTGGCGGAAATTCCTGCGCATTGGAAACTTCAGCGCCTGAAGCATCTTGCGGATGTGCGAGGTGGTCTGACGCTTGGGAAGCAATATGGGGGTAGCGTCTTAGACGCTTATCCTTATCTTCGAGTCGCTAATGTGCAGGATGGATACCTGATGCTCAATGACGTTCTCACGGTGGAAGTTCCGGCCAGTGAAGTAGAGAGTAATCTCTTGGCGTATGGCGATGTTCTGATGAACGAGGGCGGTGACATCGATAAGCTCGGGCGTGGTTGCATATGGCGAGACGAAATCAGCCCATGCCTTCACCAGAATCATGTTTTTGCCGTCAGGCCACATGCGGTCGGCTCCGATTGGCTTGCGCTATGGACGTCTACACTTGAGGCAAAACGTTACTTCGAGACTCGTGCAAAGCGATCCACTAATTTGGCCTCTATTTCCGGCTCTAACGTCAAAGAATTACCAGTTCCATTGCCCCCGATCGCGGAGCAAGAAGCTATTCTACAGTTCGTACAAGAAACGACTCGCCGTATTGAGCGACTCAAAGCAGAGTTGCGGGCATCTTTGCTGTTGCTTGGAGAGCGCCGCGCCGCCCTGATCACCGCCGCCGTCACCGGCCAGGTCCCGCTTGAGGCCATGCAGCCATGAGCCCGCCCGTACCGGCCTCGATTCCGGTACTGCGCTGGGCGGCCGAGCGCGCACGCCTGAGTGAGCCTTCACTGGCAAGACGGTTTTCCAAATGGCCATTGTGGCTCGCTGGCGGGGCGCAGCCGACCTTGAAGCAACTGGAGACCTTCGCCCGGCTTACGAAAACCCCGTTTGGCTTCTTTTTTCTCCCCGAGCCGCCCAGGATCGAACTCCCGGTGCCCGACTTCCGCACCCTGCGCGATGCACCCTTGCGCGAACCGAGCGCCGATCTGCTGGAAACGCTCTACCTCTGTCAGCAGCGCCAGGACTGGTTTCATGAATACGCGCAGATCCACGGCCTGCCGCGGGTGACGCTGGTCGGTCAGGCCGATCTGGCGGATGCGCCGGAATCGGTTGCCGCGACCCTGCGCCAGACACTCGGTCTCACGGACGCCCACCGTCAGCAGCTTTCGAGTTGGAGTGAGGGGTTGCGACAACTCAAGGCAACGGCGGAGGAGGCCGGTGTACTGGTGATGACCAGTTCCATCGTCGGGACCAATAGCCACCGCAAGCTCGATGTCGGCGAATTTCGCGGCTTTGTACTGGCCGATGACCTGGCGCCCTTGGTGTTCCTGAACGCGGCCGACAGCAAGGCGGCGCAGGTCTTTACCCTCGCCCACGAACTGGCGCATCTGGCGTTGGGGCAAAGCGGTGTGTCGGATGTGGAAGCGGGGCGCGTGCCCGAGCGCTCCAACGAGCGTTGGTGCAACCGTGTGGCGGCGGAATTATTGATGCCGCTGGCCGAGGTGCGGCGGGTTGCGCTACCGGATGCGCCGGTGCCGGACGAAATCCAGCGCCTCGCGCGGGTATTCAAGGTCAGCACCCTGGTAGCGTTGCGGCGATTGTTCGATGCGCAGTTCATCGACGAGGCCGCACTGTGGCAGCACTACCGCGCTGAGGTCGAGCGCCTGCGCGCCTTGGAGCGCAACGGCGGGGGCGGGGATTTCTACCGCACCCTGGCCGCGCGCACCGGCAAACGCTTTGCGCGGGCGCTGGTTGGCAGTACGCTGGAGGGCCAGACATTGTTTCAGGATGCCTTTCGGTTGCTCGGTGTGCGCAAGACCGAGACCTTCTATCACGCGGCGCGGGAGTTGGGGGTGATGGTGTGAGTTACCTGCTGGACGCCAATGTATTTATCCAGGCCAAGAATCTGCATTATGGCCTCGACTTCTGTCCCGCGTTCTGGGACTGGCTGCTGGCCGGCAATGCAGCCGAGAAGGTTTCCAGCATCGACAAGGTGGCCGACGAGTTGGCGGCTGGTGCCGATGAGTTGACCGATTGGATGAATCAACGTGGTCTTGGACTCTTTCGCCAGACCGATGCCCTGGTCGCGGCCCAGTTCAGCCATGTCAGTACTTGGGTGATGCAGCAGAATTACGAGCCTGCCGCGATCAACACCTTTCTGCAGGTGGCAGACTTCTATCTGATCGCCCATGCCCTCGCGGGTGGTCACACGGTAGTGACTCACGAGGTGCCTGCAAATTCCCCCAGGCGTATCAAGATTCCCAACGTCTGTATCGGCTTGAAGATCGACTGCATCACCCCTTATCAGATGTTGCGACGGGAACGCGCTAGGTTCGTGCTGGGAGGAACAGCATGAAGTCAACCGGGGAAGCCGCCTTTGAAACCGCCATCGAGTCCGTTCTGCTCGGCGCGGGCTACGTCCGTGTCGATGGCCAGGGCTTCGACCGCGAGCGGGCCATCTTTCCTGCCCAGGTGTTGGCCTTTATCCAGGACACCCAAGCCAAGGTATGGGAAAAGCTGGCGGCCCTGCACGGCGCTCAGACCGGCGAGCGGGTGCTGGAAGCCCTGTGCAAATGGCTGGATACGCACGGAACGCTCGCGACCCTGCGTCACGGCTTCAAGTGCTTCGGCAAGACGCTGCGGGTGGCCTTCTTCCGCCCGGCGCACGGGCTGAACCCGGAGCTGGAGGCGCGCTATCAGGCCAATCGCCTGGGGCTCACCCGCCAACTGCATTTCAGCCCGAAGAATGAGCAGTCGCTGGATTGCGTGCTGTCGGTTAACGGCATTCCGGTGGTGGACCTGGAGTTGAAGAACCCCTTGAGCGGCCAGACCGCGGCCGATGCGATCCACCAGTACCGCCACGACCGCGACCCGCGCGAGCCGCTCTTTATCTTCAGCAAGCGGGTCCTGGTCCATTTTGTGGTGGACACCGACGAGGTCCATATGACGACCCGCCTGGCCGGGTCGGCGACCTGCTTTCTGCCGTTCAATCGGGGGGCGGACGGCGGCGCTGGTAACCCCGCGGACCCGGCGGGCCGCAACTATAAGACCGCCTATCTGTGGGAAGAGGTCCTGCAGCGTGACAGTCTGCTCGATTTGCTGGCGCGGTTCCTGCACCTGGACGTGCAGGAGAAGGCGGCAGGGGACGGCAGGAAGGAGCGCCGGGAGACTTTGATCTTTCCGCGCTATCACCAGTTGCAGGCGGTACGCCAACTGGTGGCGGCCGTGGTCAGCGAGGGCGTGGGTCACAACTATCTGGTGGAGAACTCGGCCGGGAGCGGCAAGAGCAATACGATCGCCTGGTTGGCGCACCGGCTGTCCAGCCTGCACAATGTGCGCGATGAACGGCTCTTCGACAGCGTGGTCGTCATCACCGATCGCGTGGTGCTCGACCGTCAGTTGCAGAATACGATCTATCAATTCGATCACCGTCAGGGCGTGGTGCTCAAGATCGACGAGGACTCGCGGCAGTTGGCCGAGGCGCTGGGGGCCGGCGTTCCGATCATCATCACCACCTTGCAGAAGTTTCCGTTCGTCGCGGGGCAGTTGGAAAGACTGAGCGAGGAGCGGGGCGAGGGCGGCGCGAGTTGGCTGCCGACCCGGACCTACGCGGTGATCATCGACGAGGCGCATAGCTCGCAGTCGGGCGAGACGGCGACCGAAGTCAAAGGCGTGTTGGGCGGTGCAGCATTGCGCCGCAAGGCGGAGGAAATGGCCAGGGAGGAAGGGGCGCCGGAGCTGGAGTTGTTGTTTCGGGCGATGGCCAAGCGCTCACAGCAGCAGAACATCAGCTTTTTCGCGTTCACCGCGACGCCCAAGCACAAGACGCTGGCCATCTTTGGCCGCGACGGCGAACCCTTTCACCGCTATACGATGCGTCAAGCCATCGAGGAAGGTTTCATCGCCGACGTGCTCAAGCACTATGTCACCTACAAGACCTACTATAAATTGATCAAGGCCGCGGCGGATGATCCGGCGGTCGAGCGCAAAAAGGCGGTCAAGGCGCTGGCCCGCTTCATGCGTCTGCACCCGCACAACATCGGTCAGAAGACCGAGGTCATGGTCGAGCATTTCCAGCACTTCACCCGTCACAAGATCGGCGGACATGGCAAGGCGATGGTGGTGACCGGCTCGCGCCTGGAGGCGGTGCGCTACAAGCAGGCGTTCGACCGCTATATTCTGGAGAAGGGCTATCCGATCAAGAGCCTGGTCGCCTTCTCCGGGGCTGTCGAGGATGACAGGGTCCCGCAGCAGTCCTACACGGAAGTGGCAATGAACGGCGGAATCAAAGAAAAGGAACTGCCGGAGACCTTCGCGCAGGCGGATTTCCGCGTGTTGCTGGTGGCCGAGAAGTACCAGACGGGATTCGACCAGCCCCTGCTGCACACGATGTATGTTGACAAGCGCCTGGCCGGTATCCAGGCGGTACAAACCTTGTCCCGACTGAACCGCACGCACCCGCTGAAGGATGATACCTTCGTCCTGGACTTCGTCAATGACCCGGCCGAGATTGCCGAGGCCTTCCGGCAGTATTACGATGGCGCGGTGATGGGTGAGACGGTCGACCCGGACCGGCTCTATGAGGTCAAGGCGCAACTCGACGCCTCCGGGATTTATCTTCAGACCGAGGTGGAAGCGTTCGCGCTGGTGTTCTTCGCCCCCAAGCGGCGGCAAAGCCCCGGCGACCACAAGGCGATGAACGCGATCCTGGATCAGGCCGTGGAGCGCTTCAGGCACTTGCAGAACGCCGATGAAGACGAGGCGGAACTGTGGCGCGGCAAGTCACAGGCGTTGCGCAACCTGTACAGCTTTCTCAGTCAGGTGATTCCCTATCAGGACAGCGATCTGGAGAAGCTGTACACCTATCTGCGTTATCTGGCGCTGAAACTGCCCAAACGCAAGAGCGGCGCTGCCTATCAGTTCGATGAGGAAGTGGACCTCGACTACTACCGGCTCCAGAAGATCAGCGAGGGCTCCATCAGTCTGAACGAAGGCTATGTCAGGCCGCTCGCTGGACCGCGCGAGGTCGGCTCCGGTATGGTGCGTGAGGAGCAGGTCGCGCTCTCACGCCTGATTGACATCATCAACCAGCGCTTCGGCGGCGATCTCAACGAGGCGGATCAACTGTTCTTTGATCAGATCGCGGCGGCCGCCGGCCGCAGCGAGGCGTTGCAACAGGCCGCGCAGATCAACTCGCTGGACAAGTTTCAATTGGTGTTTCGCCAGGTGCTGGAGTCCCTGTTTGTCGAACGGATGGACCTGAATGAGGCGCTGTTCACCGAGTACATGGGCAAACCGGAGATGCAGGAGCTGGTCTCGCGCTGGCTCGGCAGCCAGGTCTATGAACGTCTGGCGTCAGGGAAGCCCCGGCCCGTTCTGGACATGCAAACTTGAGCGGCAAGCAACTCCCGATCGGCATCCAGACCTTGCGCGTGGCCTTGACTTGGCGAACCCGGGCTGCTAGCGTGCCGCGCCTCCCCTGTTCCCACCGCTCGTCACCTTACGAAGGAAGTGCCATGTCAATGCTCCCGCGGGTCCTGCTGTTGGCCCTCATTGCGACCCAGGCGGTCAACGCCGCCGATCCCGCCCCCGCTGTGCCGGCGCCGACCGAGGCCTCGGTCAAGGAATTGCTCACCCTCACCGAGTCACGCAAGCTCGTCGAAGGTGTCCCCGGACAGGTCGAATCCGCGATGCAGTCCGCGATGCAGGAGGCCTTCGGCAGCGAGGACCTGACGCCGCCGCAACAGAAGGTCGTGGATGAGATGGGGGCCAAGGCGACCGCGCTCTTCAGGCAGGAAATGGGCTGGGGCGTGCTGGAGCCGCTGTTCATTGCGGTCTATACCAAGACCTTCACCCAGCCCGAGGTCGACGGCATGATCGCCTTCTATAAGTCGGATGCGGGGCACGCGGTGATTGTCAAGATGCCGCTGGTCATGCAGAACACCATGGAACTGGTGCAGGAGCGCATGATGACGCTGGAGCCCAAGCTGCAACAGTTGCAGCAAGAGGCGCTGGAACAGTTGCAGGCGACCGGGAAAGAGGAAGGTCCGCAACCCGAGGAAGGTCCGCAACCCAAGTAAGCCCGCGCGCCCCGCTCCCGGCGGCGGGGGCGGGGCGCGGGCCTTCGTTCAAGGACGGCAGCTCGGAGGCAGATATTTGTTGTCGATCGAGGTCGGCTGATATTCCGCCACCGGGCCGCCGGTGCCGGTGCCGAGCAAGTCTCCGCCGGGTGCCGGGGCGTTGCCGCAGCGCCAAGCCACCCCACCCGAAGCGTCATAAGGGGTCAGCGACAGGACCTTGCCGGTAATGGCGGCGTTCGCCTCGTTGCCGTAGGTGATGTCGATCCGGCCGTTGTCGATGGACACCTGAGTCACAATGGTGGTTGGGACCCAGCCGAAGTCGGCTTCCGAATTATTTGTCGGCACCGTGCCGCGGCTCAGGAAATACTCCGCCACCAGCGCCTTGGCGCCGCTTGCCAGGCTGGTCCCTTCGCTGACCTGAGCGCGGATGATGAAGTCTTCGTAGACCGGCTGGCTGCTCGCCGCACCGCGCACCGGCCAGGCCCGGTGGGTTGCGGTCTTGTCCCGCGCGATGACGCTCGATTCTCCATTCAGGGCGAGCGAGGTCTCCTCGCTATAGTGGAGATCGTTGCTCCAGGCGGTGGCCGGCCGGGCCAGGTTGGCGGTTGCCGACCAATAGACGTCGGTCTGAACACCGGTGAAGGGCTTGGCCCCATCCGCGAAACATCCGGTCCCGGCGGTGTCGGTGAGGCTCGGTGATTTGCAATCCGGTCCCGGAAACAGGGTGCTCTTCCATTCCTCTGACGTGGGCAGGCGCCAATCCCCCGGCCGCGACCCGTCCGTCAATCCGCACTCCCCGCTCTGCAGGGTCGCGGCGGCGCTCATGGCGGCGGCGTATGTCGCGGTGCCCAGGCAATCGGCCTGCTTGAGCCAGATCAGGCCGGTGACGGTGTCCGTGACCGTACCGTTAAGGCAGTCGACATAGCGATTGGCGTTGTCGGCGCAGGCCGGATCGGGTGTGCGCACCAGGTTGTTCACCTGTTGGCGGGTATAGGTGTTGTTGAGCTGATTCTGCAGGCCCTGCAGGGTCGGGCGGGTCTGCGCCCAGGCCGGACCGCCTATGAGGAGGGCGAGGGCGGCGATACCTGAGGTAATGGAATGCTGGCTGGTCATGTCGGTTTCTCCACAAGCGGCGATGACGGATGAATAACAATCACCCCGGCAACGCGTCACCGCGGGTCGTGCCGGGGCCGCGCCGTCCGCGCCCATCGCGCGCGAACGGGGGCCTTGGGGTCGCGGACGGGAGCGGTCAGGGCGCGCTCGCGCAGCTGCGGCCCCGTCGTACCGAGGGCCGGGATGAACGCTGACGCCGCGGCAGCGCGGCGAGGGCCCCGCCCAAGATCAACAGTGGCGTGCCGGGTAGCGGCGCCGCGGCCAGCGTCAGGTCGTCCGCGTTGAAGAAGAAGGCGCCGCCCGTGCCGGCGCCGTAGCGGATGCTGGCGGAGTTGAATCCGCTGCCTGCGACGATGCCGAGAAAATAGGCGTAGTAGGGGTTGCCGCCGAAGGTCCCGACGAGGGTGCGGTCGTCGACCAGCAGCGAGGCCGTCTCATTGCCGGCGATCAGCCGGATGTCGTCGTCGGACAGGTCATCGGGCGTAATGAAAGACAGCCCGACGGCGCTGACCGGTGCCGTCAGGCCCAGGTCGATGAAGGTCCCGCCGCTGATCGAATTGAAATTCCCGGGATCGTCCACGCCGAGCGAGTTGGCAGGGGAACTGGTGGGATTGTCCCCGACCACCTGCAGCCGCAGGGTCGCGCCCTGCCAATCCAGCACCGAGTCGGGGAACCGGATGCCGGTACCGGGCCCGCCCGTGACGTTCAGGGTGGCCCCCGAGAGGTCGCTCCCGCCGGCCAGACCGTCGAAGGCGAGGACCCCGGCAGGTCCCGGAAGGGCGTTGAGAAAGGCGGTCGTGTCGGTAAAGGGCTGCGCCGGGCCGGCGGCCGCGTAGGCACCCAGCAGCAGGGCCGTCAAGCGGCCGAACAGACGAACGATTTTCATGGTGCAATGCCTCCGTGAGAGTCAGATAGGGACTGCGCCTTGGGGGGCGGCCGAACAGGGCTCTGTGCGCTGGGGGCTTATCGTCTTGCGGCGCCGCATTCCAGATCGCCGCGCCGTTCATCGGATTTGGCACACCGTCGATCCGATATCGGGGGGCGAGACTGACGATAGCCGGGATTTTGTGGGTTGACAAGATGCGTTGGTCGGTTGGTCGGGTTTCGTAGGGTTCCCTTGGCGCGGGTCGGGACTGCCGCGAAGGCCCCCGCGACCGCGGGATCGGCGCGACGCGGACCCGCACGCAGTGCCTGTCCCGCGGCTTCAGGTCGACGATGGGCATCGCGCTCGCCCTGCCCATCCTAGGCGCTCGCCGATACAGGCTTCCGTCACGCCCGGATTTCTGTATACTTACGCGTTTGCTGCGGGGCCGCCTGCGCACCGTTTTTTTCACGCGCCCACCTTCTGAACAGGACCCCAACGGGACCTGCCCGGGATCCGACGGATTCCGGTCGCTGTTTGGGGGGCCATTCGTCTCTAGCTAGGACAGACCATGGTCACGATCCGTTTGACTCGCGGCGGTGCCAAGAAGCACCCCTTCTACCAGATAGTGGTTACCGATATCCGCTCGCCCCGCGACGGGCGCTACATCGAGCGCATCGGCTTCTTCAACCCCACCGCCAAGGGCGGCGAGGTGCCGTTGCGGGTCGACCGCGCCCGTGCCGAGCACTGGATCGGCAAGGGTGCCCAGCCCACCGATCGCGTGCGCCAGCTCCTGCGGCAGGCCGCTCGCGAGGCCGCGGCGGCGCTCCCGGCCGCGGCCTGAAGGTCGCGTCCGGTCGTCCAAGTCTCTCATCTGCAACGCCAAGTCTCCCCTGGGTCACACTGATCATGCCTGAGGATGCCCCTGACGGGTCAGGGCCGGGCGGGCAACGCCTGGTCCTCGGACACATTGATGGTGTCTACGGGGTCCGCGGTTGGGTCAAGGTCTTCTCCGAGACCGCGCCGCGGGAGGGTATCCTGCGCTATTCGCCCTGGCTGCTCGGCACCGCGCCGACGCCGCGCCGGGTGGCGGAGGGTCGGGCGCACGGCAAGGGCGTGGTGGTCCGGCTCGAGGGCTGTGACGACCGTGACCAGGCCGCGGCCCTGGTGGGTCAGGAGATCGCGGTCACCCGCGACCGGCTGCCCCCGCCCAAGGCGGACGAGTTCTACTGGATCGACCTGGAGGGGCTGGCGGTCGAGACCCTGGAAGGGGTTGCGCTGGGGCGGGTGAGCCACCTGTTTTCGACCGGGTCCAACGATGTCCTGGTGGTGGTCGGTGAGCGTGAGCGCCTGCTGCCCTTCACCTGGGACGCGGCGGTCCGGGCCGTGGACTTCGAGCGCCGGCTGATCCAGGTGGACTGGGACCCGGACTTCTGACGGGCCTCAAGCTCGCGGCGGAGCCGGGTCAGCGGAGTGCCCATGCGTTTCGATGTGGTTACCCTGCTGCCGGACCTCTTCCGCATCCTGCTCGATCAGGGGGTGACCGGCCGTGCCCTGACCCGGGGCGTCGCCGAACTGCACCTCTGGAACCCGCGGGATTACACCCATGATGTCCACCGCACCGTCGATGACCGCCCCTATGGCGGCGGCCCCGGGATGGTGATGAAGGTGGAGCCGCTGCGCGACGCGATCGGCGCCGCCCGGGCCCAGGCACCGGGGAGTCGGGTCGCCTACCTCTCGCCGCAGGGGCGTCTGCTCGATCAGGCGGCGATGGGTGAGTTGGCCCTGGCCGGCGGTTGGATCCTGGTTGCGGGCCGCTATGAAGGGATCGATGAGCGGTTGATCGAGCACGAGGTGGACGAGGAGTGGTCCATCGGCGACTACGTATTGAGCGGCGGTGAACTGGCGGCCATGGTGGTCATGGACGCGGTGATCCGGCTGCTGCCGGGGGCCTTGGGCCACGCCCAGTCCGCGGCGCAGGATTCGCACACGGACGGGCTGCTCGATTGCCCCCATTACACCCGCCCGGAGCAGGTGGCGGGTCGGTCGGTGCCGCCGGTCTTGATCGGCGGTGACCACGCGGCGATTGCGCGCTGGCGCCGTCGCGAGGCGCTCGGGCGGACCTGGCTCAAGCGGCCGGAACTATTGGCGCGGCGGGGCCTGGGTCCAGAGGATCAGGCGCTGCTCGATGAATTTATCCAGGCCCGCCGAACTGCCGGGTTGGGGTTAG
>Ga0247839_1003923_pt1 | contig 19773 bp, 18 predicted proteins | sample LaCruzMarch2015__6_FD_192405 | JGI IMG/M metagenome (GOLD analysis project Ga0247839, IMG submission 192405) | Freshwater microbial communities from meromictic Lake La Cruz, Castile-La Mancha, Spain - LaCruzMarch2015_16m | ecosystem: Environmental > Aquatic > Freshwater > Lake | place: Spain... | reverse complement strand
TGCCGCAGGCAAGCCTTACCCATCCCTCCCCCCGAACGCCTGCCGCGGCGAGCGGTGCCGGGTTTGGGGGCGCACAGCCCCCATCAAACTGGTGCTTTTTCACCCACAGATTTTTGTGAAGAGCCTGTTTTACAAGCTGACAGGAAAGTCACTTTTCCCCATTTCCTACCTCTCCAGCCAGCTGGGGATGACGGGACTGATGGTTGCTCTTGGTCTTTTCGGCCAGGCCAAGCTGGCGGCAGATGTTGGCATTGTCCAGGCGGCGGCGCTGGCACTGTTTTTCGGGTTCTCCGGGAATGCCCGCAGCGTCATATTCAAGACACACGATTCCGCGACAATTCGCTCCTATCTGGTTGCGCGCCTGACCCTGATCGTGCCGCTCGGAGCGGTCGCCTTTTATCTCGGATCTGTTCCCGGAGGGGTGAGTTGGCTGCTGAGCGTCCTGCTTATTCTTAGAAAAAGCGTGGAATGGCTGGGCGAACTTCACCTCAGCCAGGCGGAGCGGGACCAGGACAAAAAATTCTGTCAGGTACATCTTCTCCTCCAATCCGGCTTGCTCGTCCTGGCAGTTGGAGCTGCCGCGCTGGACTCTTCATGGTTTTTACCGGCTTTGGCCGCATGGGCAATCATCCCTATCATTCCGAGTCTGGGCTTCCTATGGAGCATTCTCGCCACAAGCGATCGGGCGAAACTCTCTTCCACACTCTTATTACCTCATCTGGGATCCTCGGCGGTAACAGGCATTGGCGTCTATGTGTTCCGACTGATTCTCCTCCTGCTTGTCGGACGTGAAGATGGCGGCACCTTGTTTACGGCCTTCGCCATTGGCGGGCTCCTGGGATCGGTCTTCTCGTTCGGGTTTGGACCGAGCATGGTTCTGAACGAGCAGAGGACGGGCCAGATGGAAATGAGCCAAAAATTCCGGTGGGTTCTTTTAGCGGTGACTCTTTCCGGAATCGCGCTCACGGCGGCCACGATCCTTTCTGCGCCGGGAGTCACCTATTTTGGCCAAGGTCTTCTTTTCTGGCAGGCGCTCGGATTTTCGCTTCTGGGCAGCGTTGTAATGGTGTTCGCTCAGCGCCAGCGGTTACGGGATCTGCAGCATGGGACGCAGGATGACGTTTTTGCCCCCGACGTCTTGGTCAACATCATCATCGTGATATTTATCCCGACGGTCTTCTTCGTTTTTGGATTGCCGGGGATGACGTGGCTCTATCTTTTTAATGCCTGCGTCGGATTTGTGTTTTATTGGATGACAGACGTTGATCGGGCCGAAAAAATTATCCGGTCAGAACATCGAAACCTACTCCGGGCATTGATAGCATTTTTTATCGTGGTCCCGGTCTTCGTGACGATGGAGTCCGGTCTGTTCCGGAGCTCTGATTTTTTGTATGATTCTGGCAGGATACTGGCGCGCCTCCCGATTCCACTATCTGTGGTGGCCTGCTACATAGGGATCGCCTTACTAGGAAACTATCGCCGTGCTAATCTCGCCTTGGCTGCCATCTTCAGCACGTTTGTGCTCATGGTATTTACGACGGTATCAACGACGTTCGAGACCCAATCCTCCGAGCGGGAAAAGCTTTATCTTCTACTACAATACATTCTTCCTATGTTTGCGCTTGTCCTGGGAATGATGTTCGAAGACCTTCGAAAAAACAGAAAGATCTTCGAAAAAGTGGCCTTGTTGGTCATCGCAATGATTGTTCCTGCGCAACTGATGGTCACATGGCAGCAGCAGCGAATCTTCCTCAGTCCGCATCTTTATCTTTTTAGTATCTATCAACATCTACAATACGTACCACTGATATTCACCGCCTGTTATGTTTTCGCTCTTTTCAGTTTGTGGAGTGACCGGAGATGGAGAATTCTTATAGCCATAACGACTCCTTTGCTCGGAGTCTATGTAACCGCCTCTGGGTCAATGGCGGCATTGGGTCTGGGCCTTGCAGGCGCGTTTGCGTTTCTCGGAAGTTTTTTTGGTGCGCGTCACAAAATGAGAGGAGCGATTGTCGCGAGCCTCGTCCCATTGCTCTTTGCCGGATCCTTTGCATTTTATAATTTCTATGTCAGTACGGCCGCAAGAGTCGAAAACGGACTTTGGAAAGGATGGGAGAGATTTCCCTCTGGAATTATCAATCCAGCTAGTGAATTGACGCCCTCGGCGCAGCCTACGGTGACGGAAGCGGCTTACCCACTTAATGTCGGAAAGTGGGGAATGTATTCACAAAAAATCTGCTCCTCGGGCGTCTCAAATGTTGGGCAGAGGTTTGAGATATGGAACCACTATGCCAGAGCGATCCTGCAAAATCCCAGAACTTTCCTATTGGGAAAAGATCAACCGCCCGAGCGCGATATGTGGACTAGCGCGCACAACTTTTACCTGGACTTCACATACAATTTCGGTGTCTTGTCAATACTTCCGATTCTTGCGCTCCTTGCCTGGATGGGTTACTTAGTTTTTACGAACAGGGCTGATGTATACGAGTCAAGAGAACTCTTCGGGCTTTGCTTCGTTGTATTCGCTCTTCTCCTTTTTGAAAACAATATGAAAGTCGGACTACGCATGCCGTATTCGGGAATCATCACATTTTTTCTATGGGGTCTTCTTCTTGCCCGCTTGAACTCCTTCGCCGCCAAAGTGCCTATCCTGCGTGTTATGGATGAGGAGAAGAGGCTATCATGAAAGCAGACTCTCCAAACCAATCGGAAGCGCTCTATGGGGTGCCCCGCTGGGCGCTCTGGATAGCCATCGGCTTATCGGCAGCCCTGACTATGGCGGCCTTGGCAAACTACCCGGGACAAAAGTGGATATTTTTGGCGTTTTCTATTATCTCAAATACCCTTGTTTTTTTTGGAGTCCGTCCCCGTGCTGTATTTTTTGACACCTTCATCGGACTTTTCATGTGGCTGGGATTTTGGTTAAAAACGTCTGTACGGTTAGCTTTCTTCAACGGAAGATTTGTTGAATCAATTGGAGCTTTTGACGGTTCCGGCACTCAGTTCGATCAGGCTTTGATCGCCACGTCTGTAGCATTTTCCGGTTTGCTATTGGCAAGCTGGGTTCGCGAGCGATGGTTTTTCACCTACCAGCATATGCAGCCGAAGCTTGTTCAGCATGCCCTACAGAAGTTCTACAAAAACCATCGGGCTTTGACTCTATGGGTTTATGCCTTTTTTGTGATGGGGATCGGTGTCTCGAATATCATCTGGGGTTTTTACCAACGCGGCGCCATTCCGAAAAATGTGCTTCCGATGGGCTTGAGCGGCATTTATACATGGCTGCTCCTGTTCGGTCTAGCATCGTTTTCTGCCGTGATTCTTCAACTGGAGATGCGACGATCAGGAAAAGGTTTTCCGATTGTCGGGCTTGTATTCTTCGAATCTTTCGTGACGAATGTTTCTCTTCTTAGCCGCGGTATGATTCTCAACGGAACGGCGCTCCTCTGCGGCGTTTACGCTTTCGCGCGAGCGTTCCATATTCGGCAAACTGTTTTACTGTGGATAGGAATATTGTGCGTCTTCGGGTCATTGTTTGCTGTCTCGGTTCTAGCGGTCAATCACCTCCGCTCGGCGGAAGATCCCGGTACGCTCGCGACGACCATCAATCTGGATGTCATGCGCACCTCGACGTCGGCCTTGTTTCTGGATCGCTGGGTTGGCATTGAAGGAATGTTAGCGGTTACATCAAGTCCTGATAAAGGATGGGATCTCTGGAGCCGAGCCTGGAAGGAAACTTACAACAAGAATCTTGGATTCTACGATACCAACTTAATCGAGTCACCCTACATTAATACGGACCTTACAAAAGTTCGTCATGTTTCGCTGCCTGGGATTATAGCGTTTTTTTACTACCCGGGATCAATTCCGTTTTTGTTTGGCAGCATGTTCCTCCTCGGACTTGTCGGGTCTGCCATAGAATGGCTGGTTTTCAAAATCGGCGGGAAAAACCTGATCCTGTGTGCGCTTCTTTCCCAGGTCGTTGCCTCACGATATGCGCATTATGGATATCTTCCCAAGCAAAGTTATATCTTGTTTGGTTCATTGTTTCTTAATCTAGCAATCATCTGGGCTATGGATTGGCTCTTGTCTCGCTGGTATGCCTCCAAGGACGGTGGAAAATCATGAGCGGCAGGATTTTAGTTACAGGCGCCCGCGGATTCATTGGCAGATCACTCTGTTCGCGATTGGAGAGAGATGGGCTGGATGTGGTTCGGGCAACCCGGACACCGGTTCCTGGCGGGGGTGATCTGGAGGCCCCGGAGCTTGGTCCAAACGCGGACTGGTCGTCTCTCCTTTCAGGTGCTGACATCGTCATCCACCTTGCCGGCCGCGCGCATGTGATTAGCGAAAAGGCATCTCCTTCGGTCGAGGAAGACTACCATCGTATCAATGCTGCGGGCACATCTCGTTTGGCGAGGCAAGCCCGTGAAGCCGGAGTACGCCAGATCATTTTTCTAAGTTCATGCCATGCCGTTGCCTCGGAGAGCGATATTGAACTAACTCGGAGCACCGCACCTTATCCTTCGTCTGCATATGGGAGATCAAAGCTCGAGGGTGAACGAGCCCTTGCGGAGGTTCTCGATGGCTCCTCCACCGGATGGACTGTCCTTCGGCCTCCGCTCGTTTATGGACCAGGAAACCTTGCAAACTTCCGGCGGTTGATCACCCTTGTCCGGTCGGGGCTTCCCTTGCCATTTGGGTCTGTTTGCAACCGACGGAGCTTCATTGGAGTGGATAACTTAGCGGACATTATTTCCTGTTGCATTGGCAATAAAAATGCCCATGAGCGGATCTATTTCCCATGCGATGGAGACCCCGTTTCCACGCCCGAGCTCGTCAGAAAAATTGCCAGGGCGCTCGGAAAACCGGACAGGGTATTCTCCGTCCCTGAGCTTTGGCTCAAGACGATCTCGCAGCTGCCCGGCCTCGACGTTTTGCGGAAGTTGATGGCCTCACTTTTTGTCTCCCCGCAGGGGTTGCATGAAGATCTGGGCTGGACCCCGCCCCTAACATTGGAGCAGGGATTGAGCATGATTAATCACCAGGCTTGATTTTTTATTTTGTGAAAAAGCTATTTCATTTTCTTGCCAGAAAGGGGTTCCGCCATTTTGAGCGCCTTTTTGGTCTTCATGTCACCCCGGCCCACTACTATTCGCCGATTCCTATCACCAGCGATTTGAAGCCAGACGATTTTGAAAAGATCTCCGAGGGGGTAGGCATTGACTGGAACGAAACTCAGCAACTGGGATTCTTAAAAACCACCTGTTCCAGAAGGGCTGCCGAGTTTGTCCCACAACGCAATTCCGGCCTGTCGCTTGCGGATGCTTATATTCTCCACACCATGTTGAGGGAAAAGGCACCTCGTCTGATGGTTGAAATTGGGGCCGGCGACACGACCAAGATCAGCCTTAATGCACTCGATTTAAACCGCCGGGAAGGCAAGCCATTTAAATTTCATTCCATCGAACCGTATCCAAGGCCGGACCTTTTGCGGATCTCCGATCCGGATTTCGAACTTACCCCTTTGAAAGTTCAGGAGGTAGATATCGAATTGATTTCGAGTGCCGATCTCCTGTTTATCGACTCAAGCCATGTCAGCAAGATTGGGAGCGACGTTAATTTTGAGATCCTGGAAATTGTGCCGCGAATGAAAGTTGGAAGCGTCATTCACTGGCACGACATTGTTCTGCCGGCGAACTATTGGAAAGAATGGATCGAGGATGGGAACATGTTCTGGAACGAGTCCTACATGGTCCATTCATTTATGTTGTTCAACGAGTCGTTCCGCATTCTTTGGGCATCCCGGTTCATGTCGCTGAAGCATATTACAGAGATGAAAACGGTTTTTCCGTACCTGCGTGACGAGCATCGACTCACGTCATTTTGGGTTGAAAGGGTCAAGTAGACGTGGCGAAAAGGATTTTTGACATCGTAATCTCGGTTTGCGCGCTGGTGCTTTTGTTTCCAGTTTTTGTTCTCGTAGCCGTCGCCGTCAGGGCGACGTCCAGCGGCCCAGTTCTCTATCGTTCAAGGCGTGTCGGAAAGGAAAACGCGATCTTTTTTATGCACAAGTTCCGGACCATGCGAGTGGACGCCCCGCAGGTTGCGACACACTTACTCGACGATCCCGCCCGTTTTCTGACACCTATCGGAGGATTTTTGCGGCGCTCAAGCCTTGATGAGCTTCCGCAGTTGCTCGACGTGATCGCCGGGTCAATGTCCCTCGTCGGTCCGCGACCGGCGCTTTTTAATCAGCAGGACCTAATTTCCCAGCGCGCAGCCGAAGGAGTGGATGTTTTGCTTCCCGGCATCACTGGCTGGGCTCAGGTCAATGGTCGGGACGACCTCCCTATTCCCACCAAGGTGAATTATGACGTCTACTACCTTAAAAACCAATCCTTTGGATTTGATCTTAAGATCCTTGGTCTGACGATTTCGAAGGTATTCCGTGCGGAAGGAGTTTCTCATTGATACAAACTCACATAATATGAAGAACAATGCAGGGGTGTTTTTTCTGATTTCGCCGGGGTTGAGAAACGTACTTCTCACCATTGCTTATTCGGCGATTCTGACAGCTTGCTTGTGGCTGAGCGTCCAGATTCGCTTTGATTTTGATGTACCAGCTGACTACTGGCAGTTCTTCCGCACGACTCTCTTCTGGCTGATTCCCTTGAAGCTTGTGATGCTTTTCTTTTTCGGGCAATTCCGAAGCCTGCTGACTTACTTCAGCCTTGCTGATGCGAAAGGGGTCATCCAGGCGATGGGAATTGCGGCTCTTGCAGCCCTCGTGGCATGGTATTCGGGAGGAGGGCTTAAAGTTGTGCCGCGTGCGGTAATCCTCACGGATTTCCTGCTGTCTGTTGCAAGTCTCGCGGCGATGAGGACAGGACTGAGAGTTTATCGAGAGCGATATTTTCAAGTGGCTGGAACTCCGCATCATCGTCGAAGAAGGGTTGCCATCATCGGGGCGGGGTCGGCCGGCTCCTCCCTCTTCCGCGAGATTCAAGCCAAGGCAGGACTTGGCATGGACGTTGTTTGCTTTATTGACGACGACCCTTCAAAGGTTGGAGGATCTCTCCACGGGATCAAGATTATCGGTGCCCGGGCGGACCTTCCGGTGCTGGCCGAGAGCCTTCAGGTTACGCGAGCGATCATCGCGATGCCCGGGGCCTCGGCGACAGTGATCCGGGAGACGGTCGAGATGCTCAATGGCCTTGGCCTCGAACACGACATCCTTCCCTCGGTCACGCAGATCCTCCATAGGGACGTCTCGGTGAGCCATCTGCGCCACGTTGAGCCGGAGGATCTCCTCGGCCGCGAGGCGGTCCAGCTCGATGAGGATGGGATCAAAACGATGATTGGGGGGAAGGTGATCATGGTCACCGGGGCCGGCGGGAGCATCGGGAGCGAGCTGTGTCGGCAGATCGGCTCGCATGCCCCGGAAAAGCTGATTTTGGTCGAGCGGAGCGAGCCCGCACTGTTCCAAATAGAGCAGGAGCTACGCTCCCTGTTCCCGTGGCTCTGCATCGAGCCGCTCGCGTCGAGCGTCACCCAGCAGCACCGGATGGAAGACGTTTTCCAATGCTTCCGCCCGACGATCGTTTTTCATGCCGCCGCGCACAAGCACGTCCCCCTCATGGAGGCCCAGCCGGCCGAGGCAATCCTGAACAATTGCTTCGGGACCCTCACGGTCGCCCGCCTGGCAGCCGCCTGCGGCGCGGAAAAATTTGTGCTCGTCTCGACCGACAAGGCGGTGAACCCGACAAACGTGATGGGGGCCACGAAGCGGCTCGCCGAGCTCGTCCTGACCGAGCTGCAGTCCGGGCCGGAAAGCACCCGCTTTGCGGCCGTGCGCTTCGGCAACGTGCTCGGGTCCTCCGGCAGCGTGATTCCGGTCTTCCGCCAGCAGATTGCCGCCGGCGGCCCGGTGCGCGTGACGCACCCGGAAATCACCCGCTACTTCATGAGCATCCCGGAGGCGGTCGGGCTCGTCCTTCAGTGTGCCTGGCAGTCAAAAGGCGGCGAGGTCTTCGTGCTCGATATGGGAGACCCGGTCAAAATCGTCGACCTCGCCCGCCAGATGATCGAGCTCTCCGGGTTCAAGCCGGACGCCGACATCAAGATTGAATTCACCGGCCTGCGCCCGGGCGAAAAACTCTACGAGGAACCGATCCACACAAATGAAAACGTGACCCGGACCGGCCACCCGAAAATCCTGGTTTTGCGCGAGGAGAACCGATCTTCAGGACTGGCCGTCATCGGCGACCTCCAGGGCCTCATCCAGGAGATGCCGTCCAACGATGTCCCCCGGCTCAAGGCGTGGCTGGGATCCCGGATCCCGGAGTATAAGATCTGGAACGGGTGAAGCAGGTCGCCGCAGATTTTGTGCATAGAGCAAGGATAGACAATAAAGTAAGCCGCCGAGGGCGGGGTTTCACACGGGATTTTAACCACTGATAGGGGAAATAGATGCCGGGCCAATGGCCCCGGCAAATGCCACTGCGCGGGCGCAGGATTTTGGGAAGAGGAGGCGAAGATCACAGCGTGATCTTGGTCCAGCGGGCAGAGTCGACTCTCCCAACACCAGCGCGACAGCGCATCCTGCTAATAGGGAATCACATTGTGCAGCCGGGAGGCAACATGGCTTGGAGAGTCGATTCCGCCCGCTGGACCGCCGAACCGACGCAGCCGGTTGCCTCCTCTTCCTCTGCCGCCCATTGGCGACAGAAAAATTTCTTTCATCAGTGGTGAAATCCACCGACCCCCTACCCGCCGACAGGCGGCATGACCATTGTCCATCGCTTTTTCAGGTCAGAGGCGGGGATAAGCACACCCTTTGAGGATGAGCGAGGGCCGGGAATGCCGGAATCCGCAGTAAAAATTCCTTCTACCGTTCCCACTGTTGCCGCGGGCAGAGTCGTGAGGCTTTCAAAATGAGAACGGCCCACAATCCATCCGCCGGATTGACAGCGGCTGGAATAGCTAATATATACCAGATATGACAACAACGGTTTTCATGAATGGCAGGTCCCAGGCGGTTCGTGTGCCCATGGAATTCCGGCTACCGGGAAAGCGGGTTTCCGTGCGGCGGCTGGGCGACGGGCTCTATCTTGAGCCGATCAAGGAGGCCGGCTGGCCGAAAGATTACTTCAGAAAAATCCGAATTCAGGACAAGGCGTTTGCCCGTCCCGATCAGGGCGAGCTGCCGCCGACCCCTTCCTTCGGCGCATGAGCTACCTGCTCGACACGAATACCTGCATCGCAGCCATGCGCGGCCATGAATCAGTGTGCACCCGGCTTGCCGCGTTAACACCGGACGATTGCGCAGTTTCGGTGGTTTCCTACTACGAGTTGCTGGCCGGGGTCGAGCGGTGCCGGAATCCCTCCGCCGAACGCAAAAAAGTCGAAACCTTTGTGGGACCGCTGCGTGTGCTGCCCTTTGATATTCCCAGCGCGGCCATGTCCGCCAGGATCCGTTGGGAGCTTGAGAAAAAGGGCGCGATCATCGGTCCCTACGACCTCCTGCTTGCAGGGCAGGCGGCTGCCTTGGATATCCCCCTGGTCACCCACAACCTTCGGGAGTTCCGGCGTGTCGCCGGTCTGCGCTTGGAAAGTTGGGAGTAAGCCGGTTGGAGGGTCCTGTTGAAACACAAACCAAGGATAGGCAAAAGAAAATGGCCTTCTGGCTCTTGACATCAGAATGATGTCAACATTACATTTAACTCATGACAAGAACCCAAATTCAACTTCCTGAGCCGCTTTTCCGGCAGTTGAAGCGCATTGCGGGCGAGCGGGATTGGTCGCTGGCGGAGCTTGTGAGACGCGGCATGGAAGATTACGTCCGGACGTTTCCGAAGACGACGGAGAAGCGGTGGACGATGCCTGTTCTCCGCGGAAGCGGCGGGCACCTGGCTGATCCTGCGGAGACCACCGCGGAGGCAGACGCCATTGATCGGCGGACCAGATGCTGACAGCCGACACAAATCTCTTCATCCATGCGGCGGACCCGGATTCCGCGAGGCACGTTCGGGCAACAGAGTTCTTCCGCGAGGTTTGCGAGGGGGAGGAGGAATTCGTGCTTTGCGAACTGGTCCTGATCGAGCTTTACATGCAGTTGAGAAATCCTGCGGTGTTTAAAAAACCATACAGCGCCAAGGAGGCCTCGGGTTATTGCAGGGCCTTGAAACAGAATCCGGTTTGGCGATGTCTGGATTACGATGCGGCCATTTCCGCCAAGCTTTGGGATTATGCGTCTTCAACACGCGCCGGGTTCCGGCATGTCATTGACGCACGACTGGCGCTCACCCTGCGCCACCACGGGGTGAGCCACTTCGCCACCCTGAATGTCAAGCACTTCCAGGAATTCGGCTTTGTCCGCGCTTGGAATCCCCTGGCAGAGTAGACTGATTGCCGGACTTTCTTCCGAGAGTCTGGCTTTTTCCAAAAGAGAATTGCGCTCCCGCCGGATTGACAGCGGTGGCAGTCGAAAAAGCGCTTCCCCGCCACGCGCAAACTCGATGAAAAACTCCCTTGACCTGCCTTTCCACCATGAGCACAATTGATACATGACTGAGCAAATACGGCTTCGGATTGACAGCCGACTGGCAGGCGAGGCGGATGCGGTGTGCCGCGAGATTGGCATTACTCCGACGGCGGCCGTTTCGATGTTTTTTTCGCAGATGGTCAAATTGCGCGGCCTGCCATTCCGTCCTAGCGATTTTCCGGCGCTGGATGAATACGGCGTGACACTGGCCCAGGCGACCGGGGCGGAAGACTCCTCCTTGGCTGAGATAGCGTCTTCGCGCAAAGCCGGCAGGCTGAAAGCCTTCGCCGGCAGGCTATGATCCGGGTTCTCCTTTCGGAGCGGATCCAGAAAACGGCGGACAAATTGCCGCCAGAAGTGCGGTCAAAAGCCTCGCGGGTCATTGCCGATGTGGCTGCCGCTTTTGGCGATCCACACCGCCAGAGCGGACTGGGGCTCCGAAAGCTGGCCGCGCGTTCCTACGAAATCCGCGTGCACCTCCATTGGCGCATCGTCTTTATTTACGATGGGAAAGCTCTGGTCGCCTACGATGTCATGTCCCACGACGATGTCGCCCGCTGGCTGAGCGGGCAGAGGAAGTGATTTCCAGCATGACCCCCGAAAAATCAATTGGAACCATTAAAATCATCGGGATTTCTCGTTCCTTTCGGCGTTGCCATGTTTAGCCGACGGCTATACGGTGTGATGATGACCACTACACTTCAAGCTTGGGGAAACAGCCAGGGGGTGCGACTGCCGAAGGCGCTGCTTGCGGAGTTGAGTCTGGAGGCCGGGGCTGATGTTGAAATTGAGCTGAGCCCCACAAAGGACACGATCATCGTGAGGCCTGTCAAAACTCCTTCGAAGGTTCGCGGCAGGCATCGCATCGAAAATCTTGTCTCGGCCATGCCGAAGGGATTCAAAACCGCCGAGTTTTCCTGGGGAGCGAGCGGACGCGAGGTCTGGTGATGGGGGCATGGATTCCAAGGCAGGGCGATCTGGTGGCGCTGGATTTCGACCCTCAGTCTGGACACGAACAGATGGGTCGTCGCCCGGCACTTGTGGTGAGCAAGGACGCCTTCAACAAGGGCACCGGTATGGCCATCTGCTGTCCGATCACCAACACAGACCGCAGCGTGCCTTTTCATGTGTCCGTTGCCGGACGCACCTCCCTGGCGGGATTCGTCATGTGCGAGCAGGTGAAGTCGCTCGATTTCCGTTCGCGGGGCATGAAGCTTATTGAACGCGCACCGCAGGATGTGCTGGCGGACGTCCTCTCCATCATTGATGCCTCGGTATTTTAAATTTCAATTTGGCGATCCACACCACGATCGCGGATTGAGGCTCCGAAAGGTGGCTGCGCGGCCAGAGGAAGTGATTTCCAGCATACACCCAGCGGCATGGAAATAGAGAAACCGGAAGCCATCGCGTCTGCTCAAGGCGGGGGGCGCCGCGGCTGGAAGTGGGTTCGCCGGGCGGGATATGCCTCGGTGGGAGGATTTGCGATCCTTCTCGCCGCGCTGGCGCAGCCGGGATTGGCGGGGAGAGCTGATCCGTTTTTCCTGATCCCAGTCGATGAAAACCCGTTAGCACTGTCAGTCCAGAACAGATCTGAGATCCCTTTCCGTCTCATTGAAGTAAAGAATGGGATCTCGACGCATGTCTTGGATCTGGAGGGCAGCGCAGAACTCCTCGTATCACCGACGATCGGGCTTGCCATGCTTTCAAATTGGAAGTCCGGGCCTGTTGTTTCTGGGAGGATAGACTTTTTCGATCCCACCACCGGCGAAGTGACGGGAAAATACAAAGTCCGCCAGGGATCGGTCATCCGGGAAGCCCGCAAGCTTGAGTTTGTTAAAAGGGAATCGTCGCCGGCCGGCGTGCCAGCCGGGCCACAGAAAGTTACGATAAAAATCACCAGCGTGGTTGGCCCCTACCTTGGGTTAATGGGTCAGTTTGCAGAGGGTGAGGCGCTTTCCAGAATGCTGTATACCCCCTCGACCTCAATAAAGGGACAGTCCGGGTTCACCTCGGCTCAGGGTTGGTATGAAAAGCCGACGAGCCGTGCTGCTGAATCAAAAGCAGACCTGTTAGCGTACACCTGGGATTTTTCAGGGGGTGGCTTGATGGTCTACATTTTGGTTCTTTGTGCTGTTGGGGTTTGGATCGCAGGGTCATTTGCTTTGCTGAAAAGCCAGTTGCCGGGAATGCAGGGCGGCTTTGTCGTGGCGATTGGGGCATCACTCCTCTATCTCAGTCTTGGCTCTGTATTTTGCCTGATCTTTCCCCCGTTCCATGCGCCTGACGAACCAGATCACTTTCTGACATATGCCCAGCTTATCGAAAAGCCTGCGCTGGCAACGGATGCCTTAAGGATCGCAAAAATCGGTCATTTCGAACGGATCAAATTCCGGACAGATGAAAAGTTCGTTTCTTCGGACGTAGGCGAGCCTGAAATATCTGGCTGGGCCCCGCATGTTGCCGAAACCAATTTGAACCGCTCGCCTGTTGCGAAAATCGTTTGGCAGATTGCAGGAAAAGTCTTGAGTGGAAGCCATGCGGGATCGGCCCTGTTTAGCCTGCGTTTGGTCAACGTGCTTTTTGTCGCCCTCTGCCTCGGCGTTGCGCTCGCGGCGGCCGCCGTGGGTCGCCATCCGGATCGGCCATCAATCTTCATTGCCGCGCCCGCGATCCTCACCCCAGCGATCGCCTTTTTTTCGATGGGAGTTTCAAACTATTCATTCCTCATCGGTGCGTACATAATTCAGGCCGTTGCAGTCGGGGTCCTTTGGGCGCAGGCAAGGCATCAGGCGGAGAGCTCGCGAGCAGCAATCACGGGAGCTACATTGGCCGGTGCCGGCCTGACCCTTGCCATCTGCTCATCAGACAACGGAGTCTTTGGCATAGCATTTTGGGCTACATTGATCCCCTTGTATTGGTTTCTGAGGGGGCTGAGTGCAAAATCCTTCGGCGATGAACTTCTCGTCTGCAGGAAGTTTTTCCTCACTTACTTTTCCGCTATCGCGGGAAGCTGGCTTTTTATTGGATATTTTTCCGGCTCTTACCGTGTTTTGCCACTGGAGATAGCAGCATTTTTTGAGAAGGTGATGCCCGCGGTGCTCTTCAACTCGCTGGGAGCGCAGGGAATCATCTTTCTGGGTTATGCGATCCCGTTGGTATTACTATCGGTAGCGCTGCTTTTGAGTGGCTCGAATTTAAAATCGTCGGGATGGGTGCGGATGGCATCTAAATATGCTGTTTGGCCTCTGCTCCTTGGAATGGCATTTGTGTTCTTCGCAAAAACCTCCCTCATCCCAAATTTAAGGAGTGTCACAATTCCCGAGTATGCGGGCCGGATCATCTATTCGTTTTTTGAAGGGTTCGGTCCCGGAGAATCTGACTGGCTGATAACGCAGTCTTTCTGGGGGGTGTATGGCTGGCTGGATACCCCATTACCAGTTCTCTTCAATGAGATTCTTCGCTGGGTGGCGGCGCTCGGTTTTCTCGGGTTGATCTTGTCGTGTGCGCGATCAAACAAATTTCTGTGTGGTACAGGATTCGCTGCAGCAAATATTCTAGGGATTACCGTCGCCCTGGCGTTCATTTCTGCAGGATACTATTACATGACATATGGGGTGAACGGCCGCTACATCATCGCCCCGTACTTGCTGATTTTGACGGCCGCCTACGAAGGATATCGCCGGGTCGTCCTCCTGCGGTTTCCCGGCCAGGACGGGGCGGTGCTCTCCGCCGCTCTGATTTGCCTCGCGGCAGGGGTCATCCATTGCACGGCCTGGACCAGCGTCCTCAACCGGTATTTTTAAAATGGACCCTAGAAGCTCAGAAGCCAAGACGCGGTCGTCTGCGAGCCGGCCGCTGGGCGCATCCGCCTTGAGGGGTGTTGGTTTCGCCTTCAGGCGGTGCTTCCTGGGCTTCCGCTCCACCCACCAGTCGCCTGAAGGCGGAACTCCGAACCCGGAGGCCCTCCGCCTGACAGGCGTGCAACTTCCGGACCCCGGGCCGCTCCTTGTCCGGTGGCAACCGCGGATCGTGCTGGCCGTCATCCTGTCGGTCGTCCTGCTGAAGTTTTTTCTCATTGCGAACCAGGAGATCGTCACCGAGCCGCACGATGCGCTGAACTATGTCACCCAGGCCGACCGGCTGGGCGTCAACTTCGGCCTGGGAGCAACCGGGTACACCGTGTGGCTGGCCGCCTGCAAAGTACTGAGCCTTCCGCAGCGGATCGCGATCGAGCTGCTCTGGCTCGGCTCGGCAGCGTTCCTTTGTTATCAAATTTGTGATGGCAGGCGGCGGCCGTGGGCGATGCTGGCGCTTTTCACCGCTGCGGCATTTGCCCCGCAGACGTTCCACCTCTTCGACCGCGCCCTGACCGACGGCTATTACATCTGCCTGAGCGCGCTGGCGCTCGGCTTTTGCATCCGCTCGCTCCGCGGCCACGTTTTGTCCGAACGCCTCCCCGCCGTGGTCGGGATGGGGGCGATTTTCGGCCTGATGGGGATCACCCGGAACGAGGGGATTCTCCTCATGGCGTTTTTGGCCTGCTGGGGCATTTTACTGGGGCTGATCGACTGGGGCCGCGGCATGCGCCCGATGGGGAAAATGGTCCCTGGCGTGGCCGGCGCGCTTCTGATCGCTGGGGCCTCGGCGGCCATCCTGCCCGGAACCATGATCCTTTACAACGGATGGCGGTACCGAGTTCCGACGCTCACCTTTGTCGAGATGCCGAGCCACATGCGTTTGCTGAAGACGCTTGCCCGAATCGAAACCGGCGAGAGCAACCGCCGGTTTGTTCCGATCTCGCTCAAGGCACGCGAGATGGCCTATGCCAAAAGCCCGACGCTCGCACGCTTTGCCCCCGAGGTGGAAAACCCGGAGACCAGTTTCCAGAAGGAAAGCCTGAAGGCGATTGGCGTGCCCGGCGAAATCGGGGCGGGTTGGATCTGGCATGTCTTTAACTCGGCCGCCGGCCCGCTCGGGGTCGCAGCCCCCAAAGATCTTGATGCCGCCTACCGGCAGGCGATCCGGGAAATCGAGGAGGGATTCTCATCCGCTCCGCGCCGATTTGTTCCGCATCCATTTTTGGGAGGAGACGCGTCCGCCTGGCTGCCGTACCTGGGGGAAGGAGTGACCCATGCCGTGCGATGTGTTATGAGTCCCGTGGAGCGGATGAAGAACGCCGACTTGAGTCCTGCGGACACGAGCCTCTTCGATCGGGTCTGCCTCCGCCGTATCTCGCTGACGCAGCGGACGGCTTGTGTGAGGGGGTGGGTTTTTTCGGCCGACCCGACCCATCCCATCACGACCGTTTCCACCGCTAGCGAGCCAACTCCTGACAACGGATTTCCTGTGAACATCGCCCGCCCTGGCCTTCATGCTGCTGGCGCCCGCGATGGCGTCCTTCCCCCGCCGGCACCCGGATTCCATGCGTTCGCATCGATCAAAAATGAAGGCGATTGGTTCAAGCTGTCATTTTTCTCCGGGCCGGAATGGGTCGGGGAGATCGGAGAGTTTGACCACGATAAATCCTACACGATTGCTGGAAAACACGGTGGGATCATCGTGGGAATCGACGCGATCGAGACCGATGGGTTCCGCTCCGGGACCCCGCTTAGGGAATCTCTCAAAAGGGTGCTCCTGAAAATGGCATCGTCCCCGGCCGCCTGGATTGCGGGCCTGTTGATGGGTGGCGCATCGCTGGCGGTCCTCCTGATTTTCCGGAATCGCGCGCAAACGAACCTGTGGATTCTTTCGGCCGCCGTCCTGGCGGTCTGGGCCCTCATCCGCCTCGGGTTTTATTCCCTGATCAGCGCGGCCGCGTGGGCGGCCGAGCCCCGCTACCTGCAGGGCACGGCGGTTTTCGGAATGTTGTCCGTCGCTACTCTGGTGCTGGGGGCGGTGGATTGTTTGGCACACATGGTGGCAAGGAGGAAATGAACCTAAATCCTGAAGTGGAGGTTCACGCAAAGGACGCAATGAACACAAAGGAAGAAACTTATAAAAGATGCAGCACTCACCATCGGGGTGACACGTTTTCTATCCAATCCTTTGCGTATCTTTCTGGCTTGGCGCCCTTTGCGCCCTTTGCGTGAAATCCCACTGCTTTTTCTAGGATGAAAGTTCCGCCGGTGCTGCGTTGGTCCCTGCTTGGTCTTGTGGTCCTCAAGCTGGCGCTCATCTCTTCAGAGGAGATCCAGGCATTTCTTCTGCCGCACGATGACCTCTGGCAGATCCGGGCGGCTGAGCGGGCTTATTGGTTTGGAGATTATGGCTGGGACACGCTCCTGCACCTCCCGGTTTATCCGCTGTTTGTCCAGCTGGTGAACGTGACCGGTCTTCCGCTGCGGATCGGGACGGAGCTCGTCTACTGTCTGGCGGCGTGCTTGCTGGTTGTTGCTCTGTGGCGTCTCGGCACCGGAGTTTTTTGGGCTCTGGCGGCTGCGGTGGCAACGATCTTCCAGCCCGCCTCCTTCCCATTTCCAAACCGTGTCGGGGCCGAGGTGCTTCTTGCCGCCCTCCTGATGCTCGCGCTGGCAGGGAGCCTGACCTGGTGGAGCCGGAGGGCAGAGAGACCCTGCTGGTGGCAAATCCTCGGGACGAGCCTTTGGTGGGCGCTGGCTTGGAACGTCCGGAAGGAATCGATCCTCCTGCTCGGGGTGCTTGGTTGCTTTGGCCTGTGCATCCTTTTGGCCGATCGTCGCGACGGCCTTTGGATTGTCGCGAAGCGGATGTTTCTTGGCGTTGGCGCGCCGCTGGTGCTCTCCCTCGCGATGGCGTCGGCAATTGCTGCTGCGAACCACGCCCGGTGGGGCCTGTCGGCCACGTCGATCCTGACCGCCCCCGGCTACAAGGCCGCCTACAAGGCGCTACAGTCGATCCCTCCCGAGCGCCCGCTCCGGTTTATCAGCGTCCCGGTCGAAGTGCGGAACAAGGCGTATGACGTCAGCCCGAGATTTGCCAGGCTCAGACCGTACTTTGACGGGGACATCGGGAAAAGCTGGGCAGGCATCTCAAAATCCTCGTTCACCGATCCCATCGGAATGACCGGCCTTGATGAGATGGAAATTGCCAACGGCTGGTTCTACTGGGCGCTTCACGATGCCGTGGTCGCCAGCGGGCACGGGAAAACCCCGGCTCAGGAAAATGAATATCTTCAAAAAGTTGCCGAGCAGATCCGGAAGGCCCAGAAGAACGGGCTCCTGGGATATCGTTGGGTGCCGGTCGCGATGCTCGAGCCGGATTGGAGGCTCTGGCTGCCGGGCCTTCCGGGTTCCCTACGATTTGTGGCTGGCCTTCTGACCACGCCCACCGTGGTTCCCTGGATCGTCACGGATGACCCGGCGTCCGGGCCGGTCCGAGACCTCTTCGATCAGGTGGCAAATCGCAGGCCCTCTCTGACCCGTCCCGCTGAGCGGGTTATCGGAGAGGAGGGCGTTGCAGTACGGTCGCTCCCATGGACAAAGACGGTGCAGTTCTGGTGGCAGGGGATTTACCTGGCGGCCGCCGGTTGGGCGGCGTGGGCGCTGCTCCTGATCATCCCCGCCTGGGCCTGGATGGTTTTCCGAGGCGAACGATTGCCGGCGTACTCGGTGGCGGTGGTGGTTTTTGCGGCGGCCGTCGCTGGAAGGATGGCATTTTTTGCTTTGTTGGATGCCACCGCATGGCCGGCGCAGCCGCGGTACCTGTACCCGGTCATGCCGATTTACGGAGCTTTGCTTGTCCTGGCCGTCGCGGCCGTGGTCCGGGCCGCCGGTGATTTATGGCTTTTCCTCCCCAACAAATTCCGTTTTATGAGCAGCCGTTCCTGACAGAAGTTTTATGCGCAACGTCCAATATTTGATCCTGGGTGCCGGTCCGAGCGGGCTGACGATCGCCCATTCCCTCTTAAAACAAGGGGTCGCCCGGGATCAGGTTCTCGTGCTCGAGGCAAACGGGACGGCCGGTGGGCTCTGCCGCAGCGAGACCGTCGACGGCTCGCCGCTCGATATCGGAGGCGGCCACTTCCTCGACGTCCGCCGCAAGGAGGTCCTGGATTTTGTTTTTGAATTCATGCCCGGGGACGAGTGGGACACGTATGCCCGCGTCGCAAAAATCCGGCTGCGCGGCCAGGAGATCGACCATCCGCTGGAGGGAAACCTCTGGCAGTTTTCCAAGGCCGACCAGGTCGAATATCTGGATTCGATTGCGCGGACCGGGAGCGTTGCCGGCGACCCGATGCCGGAGTCGTTTGAGGAGTGGGTTCGCTGGAAGCTCGGCGACCGGATTGCCGACGAATACATGCTGCCGTACAACCGGAAGATCTGGTCGATGGACCTCGATCGCCTGGGGACTTACTGGCTCTACAAGCTGCCGGATGTCTCGTTCCGCGACACCCTGCGGTCGTGCCTGGAGGGACGGCCGTTCGGGGCGCTTCCCGCGCACGGAACGTTCCTGTATCCGAAAAAATTCGGATACGGCGAGGTGTGGCGCCGGATGGGCGAGGCGCTCGGCGAATGCCTGCTGACCAGCACCCCGGTTGCCAGCATTGATGTGGAGCAGCGGATTGTGAACGGTGCCTTTCAGGCCGAGACGATCATCAGCACGATCCCCTGGACGCTCTGGCCTCGCGTGGCGGAGGTTCCCGACGATGTGGCAGTCCGCATCGGCGAGCTCGTCTCGATCCCGATCGATGTCGACTATTTTCCGGAGAACACGTCCGGCGATGCGCACTGGATCTACGAACCCCGCGAGGAGATCTCGTACCACCGGATCCTGCCGCGCCACAACTTTTGTCCAGGATCGCGAGGGTATTGGACCGAGACAAATGCGGCCCGCTCCGGCGCGGTCGTGCACTTCCGCCACCGGAACGAGTTCGCTTATCCGGTCAATACCCGGAGCAAGCCGGCTGCGGTGGAAACGATCCTTTCCTGGGCAAAGGCGAAGGGAATCGTCGGTGCCGGCCGCTGGGGGACGTGGGAGCACATGAACTCGGACATCGCGGTTGCGGAAGCGCTGAAACTGGCTTCAAACCTGCTTGCCCAGCGCGTGTCCTGAAAAGCCGAAGAGGCCTATGAAAATTTCTCTGTGTCTGGTCGTCTGGAACGAGCTTGGCGGCTGCCGGCTCGATGTCCCGAATATCCCGCGTGATGCCTTCCACGAAATTTACGCGGTCGACGGGGGCAGCACCGACGGGACGGTTGAGTATCTGGAAAGCTGCGGGATCCCGGTCCATGCCCAGACCAAGCGCGGCC
>Ga0247839_1003920_pt1 | contig 19790 bp, 25 predicted proteins | sample LaCruzMarch2015__6_FD_192405 | JGI IMG/M metagenome (GOLD analysis project Ga0247839, IMG submission 192405) | Freshwater microbial communities from meromictic Lake La Cruz, Castile-La Mancha, Spain - LaCruzMarch2015_16m | ecosystem: Environmental > Aquatic > Freshwater > Lake | place: Spain... | reverse complement strand
GAAGTGCTGTCGCCTACAAGTTCAATACGCAGACCCCGCTGAGTAACGCAACCGCTAAACTTTTTGCTATCCAGAACTATTCAGTCGAGAAATTTACGGTACTTGCCTCCGGCAACGTCGGCATCGGGACGACATCGCCAGTTGAAAAGCTGGAAGTTTCAGGCAATGCGAAAATTTCTGGTTCGTTGCAAACAAGCGATGCGGGAACGACCTGCGCATCGGCCGCTGATCTTGGAAAAATTCGTTATAATTCCACGACAGGCCGATATCAGATTTGCGCGCCATAGTGTTCTTGTAATGTTTCCGCGCCGTTACTGAAATACCACCAATAACAAATGATGCTCAGCTATATTGTGGCGGGCTTAACAATGTTGTTGGTAATGAGTTATGACACGTCAACAGCTTCGCCGCACGCTGGATGGGTTTTATAGATTTTTGATTGTCGATAGAGGCATGGGGCTTATTACGGCGCAAGGGTATTGCCGGACAATAAGACCACTGCTGATGAGATATAATTCTCTGAAGCCAACGCATGAACAGTACCGGCAATATATTTTTACGATGCGACATGGTGGCTATAGCTACAATCATATCCTTAATACGATTTTGGCTTTGGAGCACTACACGTCACACAAGCGTTATCCATTAAAGATTGGTAGGCCGAAGAAACCGAAGCGATTGATACCGCATACCCTTAGCGAAGCAGAAGTTGCACGGCTTATTCAAGCCGCGCCAGATTTGCGACAACAAGCTATCGTCGCAGTGCTGGCTTTTTCCGGCATCCGCAATCGCGAATTATGCAGATTGAAAGTTTCACATCTTGATCCTGCCATGAACCGTTTGATTATAATCGATGGCAAAGGACAAAAGGACAGATTTGCAAATATCAGCAGCGAGTGCACAAAATTATTGCTGGACTATCTAACAAAATACGTTCGCAGCAGCGATGCTTTTTTGTTCACGACAGTTCGCCATGAACGAAAATTAGATACTGCCGATGTGAGAAAAATCGTTCGGTTGATGGCAGTTAAAGCTAAGCTCATGCGGCGTATTTATCCGCACCTGCTGCGGCACAGCCTCGCGACGAATTTGCTCAACCGTGGCGCAAGCTTGCTGACAATTCGTGAACAGTTGGGTCACGCCTTTATCGAAAGCACGATGATCTATGCCCACCCGATGCCGGCGCGGGCGCGCGCCGAATATGATTATTTCAAACCAGCTTACTTGTAGATCGTCACGCAGTGGTGGTAGCGCCGAAATTACCTAAGCCGCGAGATCGTGGAATAATGAACGTTCATTTCATCGGCGACGGTGCGCACCGATTGCCCTTGGGCGAGCAGATCGCGGGCGCGCTTGCGCTGCGTCGTGTTGAGCTTAGGCTTTCTGCCGAATTTGGTGCCAGCTTTCGCGGCGGCCTTGCGCCCTGCCTTGGCGCGCCCGACGATGCGTTCGCGTTCGTCTTCAGCCAGCGCCGATAGGAAAGCGAGGAACCCTTGGCCGATTTTGGTTGTCAGATCGAGGTGGGGCTTGTCGAGAACCTTGATGGCGGCCCCGCGCGCGTGGACGCGCTGCATGATGGAAATACCGTCGAACATGGAACGGGTCGCCCGATCCCATTCGGCCAGCACCAGCACGTCACCCGTGCCGAGGCTATCGATCGCCGCTTCTAGTTCGGGACGGCCCTTCACGTCTTTGCCTGAAGCCTTTTCGGCGAAGATCGTCTTGCATCCAGCCGCGCGCAGGCTGCCGAGTTGACGGTCGAGGTTTTGGTGCTGGGTTGAAACGCGGGCGTAGCCAATGAGCATGGCGGAATCTTAAAAAATCCGCACGATATTTGCAACGCTATTATGCAACACGGCAAGCCGTTGAATTCGTTGAGGTCGGTAAGGTGTTGCAAAATTCCTGATATTTGCAACAGAAGCAACGGGGGTGAGCGTCCTTTCGGACAGCGGCGGGAACCTTGACCCCCGATGCGCTGTCGCAGTGGGTATCCTAACGATCATCGGCGATTTGGCTTGACGTCAAGACGTCTGCTCTGGTCAACTGGGCTTCATGGAATCGAAAAAAACCACCCTCATCAGCTTGCGGATTGATCCCGCGATTGCTCGTGCGTTCAAGATCGAGGCTGCGGAGCATGACCTCAAACTGAAAGAGCTGTTTGAAGAAATGTTCAAAGTTTACAAAGCAGCCAAGAAGCGGGGTCGGAACGATGGCTAAGTTTGCAGCGATCGCGACGTCGTCGCCTAAACCTCGCGCCAAGCCGTCACGCACACCGGCCCGTGCGAAGCTGACCGTCGTTGATTGGAAAGCCGACCTGCTGACACGGGAGGCCGCTCACTGGGCGGCCATTCAAAAGTTGACGAAGGATGCCGACGTGCGCCCGTCGCCGCGCACCATTTACGCCCTTGAAGATGCTCTCGCGTTCTGTGACCGCCTGCCTGAAAATAGTATCCACGCCATTGTCACTGATCCGCCCTATGGGCTGATTGAATACGATGCGAAGAACGTCGAGAAGCTGCGGAGCGGCAAGGGTGGCGTGTGGCGGATTCCGCCGTCGTTTGATGGTGCCAACCGCAATCCGCTGCCACGTTTCACGGTGCTGTCGGTCGCGGAAGTGGCGGCGCTCCATGCGTTCTTTTCCAAATTCGCCAAGGCCGCCCTGCGCGTTCTCGTGCCGGGCGGGCATGTGTTCATCGCGTCGAACCCGTTACTGTCTACGATGTGCTTCCACGCTATGCAGACGGAAGGTTTGGAAAAGCGCGGCGAGGTCGTCCGGCTAGTGCAAACCCTTCGCGGGGGTGACAAGCCGAAAGGGGCGGAACAGGAATTTATTGACGTATCTGTGATGCCGCGCTCCTGTCACGAACCGTGGGGACTGTTTCGCAAACCTTTCACCGGCACGGTTGCCAAGAATTTACGCGAATGGGGCGCGGGTGGGCTTCGCCGTCCTGAAAGTGGCGAGCCATTTAAGGATCTGATTTTGTGCTCGCCGACGCGCGGGAAAGAACGGGCGTTAGCTCCGCATCCATCCTTGAAGCCGCAACGCTTTCTGCGCCAAGTCGTGCGAGCGTCGTTGCCGCTCGGGATCGGCATTGTCTATGATCCGTTTGCCGGCTCTGGTTCTACGCTCGCGGCGGCGCAAGCGGTTGGCTATCGCTCGATCGGCACAGATCGCGACGACGAATATTTTGCTCTTGCGGAAACGTCGATCAACGCTCTCGCTCGCATGAGCATCGAGAAGGCCGTTTAGGTGTCGAGATAAATCCAGTTGTCGCGCAACTTCTTGACGCCTTCAGCGTGAAGCGTCGCAGTTCGGGTGCCAAGTGCGCCACGCGCGTTGCTGCGAAAATCCGTGACGTCAACTTCGGCAAGATACACCTCGATGAACTTCATTGGTTCGCGGGCGGTTGCCGGTTCGGATTCATTGTCGGTGACGTAGACGAACACACACATCCATTGCTTGCGTGCGCCGTGGGTATCGACCGCGCCGCCCCTCTTGCGGGTGCTCTTAATTTCGACGCCATGCGTGCCGCTGGCGATCGCGTTGTTGGAGTAGCGGCCCTGCACGATCAAGTCAGGGTGACCGTTGAAGTGCTTGTTCTCGACCAGCACGCGGCAGTGCTGCGCCATGCTTGCCGTCAACATATCCGACAACAGGCCGGACATAGCAGCGGGCCGCAGCATGTCATCGAAACGGTGGAGCCCTTTGTCGAGCAGTAGCGTGTTGACGTCGTGGAAGAAGTCGTAAATGTCCTTCATCGCCATTTCGAAGTCTTCGAGACGAAGTGAGAACGGAAGCTCCGCGTCTGGATTAAATTTTTTCTTGTCGAGCTTCTGCTTCTTCAACATGTGATTCGCCCCCATTTGCAGCGAGCATAACTGGTTTGGCGGCCTGACGGCAGAAGCATCAGGGGGCGGAGCGAATCATCCACAATGGATCTGAGGATAACGGGGGGCGAGCGTTCAGAAGCGAACAGCGGCGCGGGTGCTTGGCCCCCCACGGAAGGCTAAGGTTTGATAGTCTCGCCGCCAACGGTCGGTGCGATGCTTTTCAAAGCGTCGATGCGGCGGGTGATCTGTTCAATTGAATTATCGTAGCTCGTGTTGCTTCGTTGAAAAGTAGATGCAGGATCGTGGATTTTGTCTTCGGCTAAGTCGGCTTCCCGCGCTTTCTTGTAATAGTACGAGGCTTTTGAGAGGATGGCGAGACGCCCAACGGTGTCCGTGCTCTCGACAAGGTGCTCAAGAAGGAGCGTCACATTAGCCACCTCGAAGTACAGGTGAGGGGTGATGCGTCCGCCTCTGTCGAAGCCGCGCCCTTCAAATGGGGATGACAACCATTGGCGCCAATCCTTGGCGATGTGAGGGAACGAGACTAGCCATTCGACGGCAATCTCACCATAGGTTTGAGGCCGTGGCGGGTGAGCGATAACATGGCTATAGGCGGCGAGCGCCGCCTCTACCGCACTTCTTTTTTTGTCGATCGCTGCCGTGGGAGAGAAAACTGTCGCAAATGCCGCGATCGCGTGGGCATGGGCATACAGCTCACCCAGCGTTCTACGGGAAAAAAACGGCTGTTGGTGCTGGTGATATTGCCTGAAAGCCTCTGAAAGATCCGCTGCAGTATTATCGAAAAAATCTTGCGAAGAGAATTTCGTCGTCGATGCCGGATCAAGTTGCGGAATAGCATTATCGTTCAAGAAGGACGTCGATCCCACGTTAGGGATAAGATGGGTTGTGATCACAAAATCATATAGCTCAAGAGACTTTTTTGTCGGCTCAAGGATGGATGCGGTGACGTAAGTGCCAGCCAAGAAGCCAGCGAACGCGATTCCAGCGATGTGCGTGTAACGAAGTTCCGGCATGGTTTCCCCGTAAGTGCGATCCCCGCCCGAGGTTGTAGGTGGCAGGATCATTCGAGGCAAGCGCGCCTAGCGGCACGCCAGGTGCGCGGGTGTCAGCGGTCGCGGCTGGGTGGTCTTGGTTGGCTTCTCGCCCGTAACGTCGCGTCGGCTGCTTCTCGCGCGTTCATGTGCTCGACGGCTTTGCGCACACGTTCACCGCTGCGCTGTTTGGCAACCTCGGCGGCGAGCAATTCAGCCGGCGACGGCGGAGCAGGCGGCGCTTTAGCGCACACGGCTTCTTTGGCCGCTTCGAGCGCACGGTTGAAAGACGCCTGCGCCTTGCGTTGATCGGCGCGCGCCAATTCTTCCGCGTGATCGTTTTCAATGCCTTCCGCATCGCGCGGCGTGATGTCGGTGAATTGACCATAGGGTCGCCGCCGTATCATTGCTGCCATAAAAGCAAACGTTCGGCTGATGAAGGTTGAACCATCCGCATCATCACGCGCGCGCCGCGCGCGCTCGTGTTCGAATTTTTTCCGTGTGGCTTGGGCGAGAATGGAATCAGCAACGAAGACGGCCTTCGCCAGCGGTTCGAGTTCGGGGAATTTCTTCGCTTCCCCTATCATTTCGAACATGGCGATGGCGCGATCGAGGCCTGCACGCATTTGCAGCGCCTCGGGTGATAAGTCTTCGATGTGATGTTTCGGCATTAGCCTTTTTTGTTGGCAAGAGGTTGAGGAGCGGCGGCTTTCGCGGCGCGTGCTGTCGCGCCCGTGCGTGCCTTGTCGGCGTTCGGGTAGCCCGTTTCTGAAAGGTCAAACGCTTGGTCACGTTGATGCTGTTCAAGGTCAGCATCGTGTTGCGTATCGAGGCCAGATGAGGCGCGTGCGGTCAGTGGTTTGATGTTGCCAGCAAGCGCGGGGCGGTTGTCGTGCGTGATCTGGTTGACGAAAAAAGTGAACACCCCTTCGCTCGTCCATAGATTGCCGATCAGATCGGCTTTGCCGTTCGGCCATGAATTCAAACGTAGTTCGAGCGGCTTTAATTTGCTGCGCGCGTCAATGCCTTCGGGCAAGTCGTCGGCTTTGATACGGGCATCTTCATTGAAGCGCGAACCGTCGGCGGCCATCAGATCGCCGCGATACCAATCGCCGTTTGGCCCTTTGTTCGCATAAATGCGGCCAGTGTATTTCGATCCCGTTGGAAGAATGATGGTGCCAGAATAATAACCGCCTTGTTGTGCGGTTAAAAAGAATTTGGCTTGCGATGTCTCGGTCATTTCAAATGCTCCATAAAAAATAGAAAAACGATATGCCAAGAAATTATCGAAAAAACATGAAAGTAAAAAGCGAATAAGTGTTAAAGCGAAAAAGTTCGCCATTATTGCCCCAAATAGGCAACGAGCTGAAAACAACAACGCCCGCCAAGTCCGAGGACGAAGCGGGCGCGCTCAATTAAGAGGTGTTGAAGGCCTTTCGATTTTCAAGGACGCGCGCACTCGGCCTGTTGGGCGCGTCCGTTACCTGTCCGAGCGGCCTCCTTTGTTGCGGGTGATGTTGGTGGCTTTTTCGGCTTCGTCCGAAGTCGGCGCGCGGCGCTCGCGATCCTCCATCGCTTGCAGCGTCTTGGCTACACGCTCCGAACGTGCCGAGGTTTGTTCGCGGCAATTTTCAGCGTCACTCACCGGTCGCGTCACGTCCTTCGCCGCACGCGCGGCGGCGGCGCGCGTCGCATCCGTTTGTGCTCGCTCCTGATCCATCCGCTGCGCTTGCACCTGAGTGTGCGCATCAGGGTGCATCGGCTGTGGCCCGCGTGCGGCGCGAGCCGCTGCCGTGACCTTGGCCTGCATTCGGCCCATCGCACGCCGTTGCACCGCTGGCATACTTTGCGAGCCAGATTCCGAAGCCTGCGCGCGAACCGTGGCAGCGTGCGCAAGGCCTGCTTTCCATTGTTCATTTGCGTGCTGGCGTTCTGCGGCCTGTTCGCCGGAAAGCGTGCTGCTGTCGCCGATGTGCGCCAATCGGAGGCTTTTGCTCTCCCCCGCCTGTCGCCGTTTCATCGCGCGCGTGCTGGTGTCACGGTACTGGTTGGCTTCTGCGAAGAGCTGGTCGGCTTTCGCACGGAACGCGGCTTGCTGTTCGATCCGCAAAGCGCCGGCTGCGGACGCAATCGCTTCCTTGCTTTCGAGCTTCCACACGGCTTCCCATCGCGCGCCAAACTCTGCGCCGATCCCAGCGAAGGCGGCGGCGCGTGCGTTTCCGAACAACTCCGCTGTCATGGCCTTCATCGCGGCGGTTTCCGCCTTGTGCAGGGCCGCCAGTGCTTGCCGGTCGAGATATTGATCGCCCGCCAGTTCGCGGCGCTCCGCTCTGTGCTGCTCCTTCAAGTCGAGCTTTGCCGCAACGTCGGGTGACGGTGCTTCGCCGCGCATCCGTTCGTTGCCGTTGGCGATAGCGTTGGTTTGCTGCGAGGTTTGAGCGGTTGGCCGCACGTCGGCGGTGAGCGTTTGCGAGGCCTTGCCCGCCTGATCGAGCAACCGGCCAAGCGCGATGATGTGGTTTGCATCACGCCGCGTCACACCGTCGTCGATCGCGTCATAGGGGATTACGCGCCCTGCCTTTACCATCGGCTTCGAAGCCGGATGGTGTCCCTTGGCTTGTGCCGCGCGGCCTTTCGGCCCCTCGTGAATGCCAGCCTTGCGGTCGATCCCCTGCTCTTTGAAGCTGCGCGCGTCCACGCGCTCTTTGCAGCCAGCAAGTTCGAGGTGCCGGTTGGTGACGTTCGCCCAACTGTCGCGCAGATCATACGTTGTCATGCGGGGCGGCGGTGCCTGCCCCAGCCTTGCCGCTCGGTCGAGGGCTTCTTGGTTCGTGGTGGTGCCGATCACGCGCCCGCGTTGCTTCTCCTGCTCAAGCGGCAACGGTTTGGAATAATCGCGATCGCGAATGATGACGTGGGCGTGCGGGTTCGCTTCGTCTTTGCCCTTGTCGTGGATGGCCGCGAAATAGGCCGCCTTGCCTTGCGTGACGGTTTCACACCAATCGCGCAGCAGTTCCACCCGTTGCGGCTTCGTCAGTTCCAGCGGTAGCGCCATGATGAACGTATCGGCGATGCGGGCGTTGCTGCGATCGTGCTTGGCATGGGCTTCAAACCAGCTCGCGGCGGCGTTCCGGTCTTCGGGCATACGCCCCGCCATTGTGATCGAGGCGGCACTGTCGCGGGCGTTGTAGCCCAAGGCCTCTGCTGAGGCCTCCACGTCGCGCCCTGTGGTCAGGTCTTTGCCCGAGGTTGCCACCCGTTGGCCTTTGTCGTCGGTTGCCACCATCAGGGCTTCGCCGTCGCGGGTGATGTAAAAAATCGAGGCTGTGGCCGCACGTTTGGCGTGGGTGCTCTTGCCGATCGATTTGTGCTGGAAGTGCATTAAGGCCATGGCTGGGCCTCCGTTTTCGCTAGGGTTGGGAGTGCCGTTGCGACCTTTGCGAATGCAAAGGTATTAGTGCGCCTAAACACTCTCTGTCTTTTTTCCTGTTCTTAGCCTTCCTATCGTTTCGGTTCAATATCGTTCTGGCTCTGCAACGGTCGGCGTTAACATTGGTTAACAAAACCGCAGGTGCCCCCTCGGCTTCGCCTCGGGGGATGACCGGTCGGGGAGCGTGGAAAGTGCCCCGCCTAGTCGAATGACCAGGTGGGGCACCCGTGGATCAAGCGGGGGGACGAAACCCCGTCTTGAATGTGGGGAAAGGGATAAAAAAAAAGCCCGCCAAGCTGGGAAGCCTGACGGGCGGGTTGCCTAGTATTCGCTGGGCAAGAGGATGGTCTTGTTGACGTAGTAGAAGCTCACCGTGTCGAGGGGAAAATCGGTGTAGGGCAACAGCATTTTGTATGCCGCGTGCCCGTTGCCATCTTCGCAAACGAGGGTTGCCGTCTGGTCGGGTTTGACTGTCAGTTTCCAGAGCTGGAACTCAAGCGCCCTGACGGCTTTCAGTCGCTTTTGTGCGAACGCGATTTCATCGAGAAGCCAGTACGCGCCGCCAGCGTCGGCAACGTGTTTGGCACCATCGGTGAAAAGAACGTCACGCACGAGGCTGTGGCGATACCAGCACTCCGAACCGGTGAATAAAATCAGGTCGGATTTTTTGAGGGTGTGGGTGCTCATGATTGCACCTCCGTCGCTTCGACGACTTCGAAAGACGTTCCCTCGGAAACGATGTCAAAGCGGTCAAGCGTTGAGAAGCCATCAGCTCCGCCATCGCAGTATTTTTCGTCGGCAAGCTGAATGGCTTGCGCTTCGTCGGTAGCGTCTAGGAATGCCTCATAGAACGTCGTGTCGCAGATGAGGACGCGGAATTTCTTCGTGCTCATGGTTGCACCTCATCGGTGCTGTACCAAACGGCGTATTCGGAACCGTTTTTGTGCTCGGTTCCTTCGTCGCTATTGTTGAGCAGAGTGGCGGCGGCAAAGGCTGCATCAGCGTCGGCGGCTTGTACGTCGTGATAGTAGAGGCGCGTGTCGCTGAACGAGACGCGATAGGTTTTGAGAGTGCTCATAGGGGCACCTCATTGGTTTCGACGTAATCGAGTTCGAGGTTGGCCGCACGTTCCGCCATGCTCTTGGCGCGGTACTGATCCACGGCAAGTTTGCGGGCTAAGACAGCGTTGGGCGCTTCGATTTCGAACCTGTATTCGCGTGAGACGATGAGCGTGACTTCGAAGGTTCGGGGGGACTTGGCAGGCGCTTTCGCGCCCGCCGTGCCTGCTTTGATTGTGGTGGTGCTCATACTTCACCGCCTTCCGCTTGGTCGGCGGTGTTGGTGTCGTTAGCGTCCACGGCGCGAATGATGAGGTCGGCGTTACCGGTCGGCAGCAGGTTGAGCTTGAGGTTGAAGCCCTTGCCGTCCTTGTGCGGCCACAGCGCGCCGATCTCGTGCCACTGCCCCTTTTCGGCACCGGCTTTCTTGATGACTGCCGACACGCGATGCGTCGGGCGGGATGAGGTTTTGGTTGTCATTTTTTTCGTCCTTCAGTGTGTGAAGCCGCCCCATTGGCGGCCTCGATGCCCTTTCGTGTTCAGGTCGGGATGAGCGAAGCGGTCAAAAGCCCGTCAGGGTCTTGCCGTAATGGGGGGCACCCGCACATTCGCGCGCGGCAGCCGCGATAAATGGCGGGGGGAGGCCGTTCGGTTTTGACGGCAAGCGCCGACCTGATAGAAAACGGGCATACTTCGAGGACGCATTTGTTGCGGGGGAACCCATTCGAGGGGCATTGACGGCCAGAAAACATTTTCTCGCCAGCGTTTTAGCTTGGCGCTTCATCTAGGGGACGGGGGACATGGGCAAGTTTGAGGACGATCTGCGCGTTGCTCTGCCGCGAGGACTCAAGGGAAAAACCGACACGCCGCCTGAAGCTGTCTGGTTGAACGGCGAAGAATTAGGGTCGGAATGGAGCTATGGCACCGGCACAGCAAACGAGCGGCGCGGTGTTTTTTTGGGCTTCCGCCACGGCAAAGCGGTCGGCTGGAACGATGACCGTCATGTGCTCCTGATCGCGGGGTCACGCGGCGGCAAAGGCCGTTCGCTCATCGTGCCCAATCTGCTGTTTTATGACGGCTCCGTGCTGGCGATCGATCCCAAGGGCGAGCTGGCGCGTGTGACCAGCCGCGCGCGCGCGGAGAATGGCCACAAGGTCTATGTGCTCGATCCTTTCGGGGCGAGTTTGCAGGACTGCAAATCACCGGCACAGCGGGCAGCTCTCGAACAGCGCCTCGCCAGCTTCAATCCGCTCGATGAATTGGACGCGGCCAGCGACACCATCGTTGACGATGCCGAGGCCTTGGCGGCTTCGCTGATTGTGCTTGGTGAAAAAGACCCCCACTGGGGCGAGAATGCGCGCCGCGTCGTCAAGATGCTGATCTTGTACGCTATGACGCAACCCGCCGACGTTCGGCACTTGGGCTTCGTGCGCGATCTGCTGATGCTGAAGGTCGATGACATTGGCGAAGTTGCGACGCTGAAAAACATTTCGCGCGATCGGGCATTATTCGAAATCGTGTTGGGACAACCCGATCCCTACGGCGGCGCAATGCACGGCGAGGCGGAAGCGTTCAAGAGCTTGCTGCTGACATCCGATAAGGAATTCGGCTCGATCCTTTCAGCGGCGCGCACGCAAACGTCGTTCCTTGATAGCCAGTCGATGCGCAAGGTGCTCGCCGCGTCGTCGTTCAGATTGCGGGATCTCAAGCGGGAAAAAGTCACCGTGTTTTTGTGCCTGCCAGCGGGACGCATGGCGACGCACGCGAAGTGGTTGCGGGCTGTGATTGATCTGGCGTTGCAGTCGGCGGAGCGCACGCCCAACAATCCGCGCGGCACCGCGCCGTTGTTGATGGTGCTCGATGAATTCCCCGTGCTGGGGCACATGGCGAGCATCGAAACGGCGGCGGGCCAGATCGCCGGTTACGGCGTGAAATTGTGGACGGTCATTCAAGACGTATCACAACTGAAGCGGCTCTATCGCGATAGTTGGCAAACCTTCGTCGGCAATGCGGGCGTGGTGCTGGCGTTCGCCAACACCGATGGCGAGACGCTGGATTTTGTATCGAAGAAGCTCGGGCAGGTGCTCATGGATGGGCAAAAAATGTCGGGCGCTTCGTTGTCGTCGGTGACGAGCGGCGCGAAAATTATTTCAAACGATCGCCGCCTCGCTCCTCTGCTCTACCCGCACGAAATCGAAAGCACTTTCGGACGTGAAACACGGCGGCTGTTGGTGATGACATCGGGCAACCCGCCGCTCGCGATCGAGCGCGCGATGTATGACGAACCAGCGCAACCCTTCACAGGCAAGTTTGATCCATGAAATTTAAAGTCTCGCGGGGTGCGTATGATTTGCCGGTCGTGACGTGGCGCGAGCCGCGCACGGTGTTTTATCTGCCGTTCGCAATCGGCTGGATTGGATCGCTGCCGCTGCGCGTGAAACGCCGCGCGGAAATTATCGCGTTGCTCGGCGACGATGCGTTTTATTTCCAAATCAGCGACGGCATGGGGTTGGTGAACACTCTGCGCCGCGCCGCAATCCGTCTCGCGCTGGTGAGTGTTGCAGGTGGCTATGGCTTGGCGCACGCGGCGTTCTGGTTTTATCGCGGCGTGCCGTTCTCGCGCGTCGCGCTTCGTCATCAGGATACGTTCTGGCCGCTGTGGGGCTGGTCGTCGGTCGTGGTGTTCTTGCTGCTGTGGCTGGTGCTGGGGTATCGCCTGCGCTTCAGCTACAGCGAGCAACGCCCGTGGCGCGCGATGGAATCCTTCAAGATCACCACAGCCTCGGCGCTCTACGCCAAAAACGCCCCGATCGAACCCAGCAAGTCGAAGGGCGAACCATTGGTGATGCGCGGCGAATTCGGTGTCGAGCATGGCGCGATGGAAGTCAGCTTCACCAGTGCGTCGTACGAAGAAGCCGAAGAAATTCTGTTGGTGCTGGCCAAGCATTTCATCGTTGATCGCGCGGCCCATCTCGACCGGCTTGCGCCATTGATCGACAAGCGCAAGCGCGAAGCGCGCGCGGCAGCCGGCGCGGCGGCATCCTCGCCAGCGGCCCCCGCTCCGTCGTCCAGTTATCCGACAAGTTTGTGAGGGGCGCGATGTTCTGGCTTCGAATGAAGATCAATTCGCTGCTCTACGCCTTGGGCTTCAACGTCTATGTGCGGTCGTGGCCGCAGGCGTTCCTTGGTGCGTTGCGCTTTGTCGTGCTGGCGGTGCTGCTGGGGTATGCGGTCGGCAAAGTGGATCAGGCCGCGCATTCCTCCGCGATCGATCGCCCACTCGCCCCTAAAGGGAGGTTATAAAATGGCAGGCCGGTTCGTGCGCGGCATCCTCCCCGCGCTTATTAAGGTTGCGCTGGCCGCCGTCATCGGCGTGCCGTTCGGTGCTGCAATTGTTCGTTTTGAGGAAGCCAACGAATATGTCGAAATCAATGACGATGGTTATCGGCGCGGCAGCCATTTTGAAAGCAAGCTGCCGACCGTCGCGGCGTTTTTGGAACAGCACCGCGAGGAATATCTGCGCACGGGTTCAATCAACCGGATCAAGGTGCAAAAACCGCTCGCCAACAAAAGTTTGAAAGACAACCGCTTCATTTGGCACCTGACGACGCTGGCCGCCGTGCGTGAGCACGCGGCCACTTCTGGCGCGCCGGTGTTCGGCTTGCCGAGCGCGAATTTTCTCAACGTGGTCGGCGCGGTTCTGACCAGTCTCACCATCGAGGGCCTTGATGGCCCCGCGATCTATTACCGCGACGGTGCAACCGCATTCGGGCGCGATAAGGAAGGCCGGATGTGCGTGGTGATGGATTTGAGCACCGATGTGGACACCATGAGCTATGTCGGCGCGCTCGAAGCGATCAACATTGAAATACTTGGCTTTGGTGTGCCGAGCGCGGGCAAGGTGCGTTGGATGTGTACCGCGAAGGATGGTTCGATTGACGGCAAGGGCAGCGTCATCAACGCGATGATGCGGGTTTCTCAGGGCACCGACAAGGTGCGCCAAGAAAACAAGGGCGATGCGGGTTATCGCGATATTCAACGATTGAACATGAACGCGGCCTTCTGGGCGACATTCTCGCAAAACCGTTTGAAGAAAGACGGCACGCCCAAGCCGCGCGATGAGCGCGGGAGCATGATCCGCTTGACGGTGCCGTTGCTGGAACCCCTGCTTGCGCACTACGTCGATCAGGTCAAAACCGTGGTGCCGGTGCAGGACAAATGGACAGGCCGCCCGAACATGAACCGACCGCCCGTTGATCCCAACCTTCCGCCTTTGCCGCGCCCGAAACTGCCATGCGACGGCACAAGCGCAAGCTGCTGACGGCCAATTTGCTGGGCTTTGAGCGGATAGCGTCTTTCTCACAGGATAGTGACTATCCTGCAGGATAGTCACTATCCTGTAGGCAACCCTCCGGCCCGTCTTGGTTTTGCCAAGCCGTTTTTGGGCGTGTTGAGGTGCTTCGGGTTTAGTTTCGGATCAACTCCCACCATTGAATGCGCCGCTTGGGGGTGTGGAAAGCGTCGGGAAGAGGTTCGATCTCCCATTGTCGGGGTGCAGGTGGTGGATTTTTACTCCCTTGAATAGCTTCTTTACTTGTTGGGTTATTATTAGAATCCCTAGCTGGTTGTTTTTTACACTCTGAAGAAATGCCGAATATCTTCATGGCCATAGCCCCTAGCCCGCGCGGTGCGTGCAGGGTGTAGGCGTTGGTGTCTTGCACCATGCGGATGCCAAGCGGGGTCTGCACTCGTTTGCAGCGCCGTGTCACGGTGATGAACCCGAAGGCTTCCAGCGTCTTGATAGCGGCGATGGCGGTCGAGCGGGACAGGCAAGAAAAGATCGCGAGGCCTTCATAGGAGGGAAACACCCGCCCGTTGTGCTTGGTAGCCAGCCGGATCAGTGAGCGCAGCACGGGAATGACGCTGGCGGCGATGGTGCGGGTAATCTTGCGGCGTTTGTCCTTGGCGTGGGCGCGATCGGCCTTCCATGTGCCGCGTGCAATGCTTTCGAGGATGAATAGCAGGCGTGCGAGTTCGTTGCGGTCGCCGCTGATCTTGGGCGCGGGCGCAAAGTTGGTGGCTTCGCGCCGGACGCGGGCGAAGTCTGGCCCCTGCTTCATCTCCTTGGCGAAAGCGGCTTCGAGCTGGGCGCGTTCGTCGTCGGTTTTGACGAGAGCTTCGAGTTGGTGGAAGTGCCGCGTGAGGTCGGCGCGCCAGCGGGCGGCGCGGTCACGGGCGCGAATCGTGCGTTCGCTGGGTTGGGTGGGCGTGGCCTGTGGAAGATTGGGAAACAGTCCTGCGACTGAATCCGCTAAGGAAATCATAGACATATCGGCTCCTAGGTGTGGGTTTTCCACCACGCGGAGGCCATGCGTCAGATAAAGTTCGACCTTGCCCTAAAAATAGGGTTGCAACGGTCGGCGCTTTCGGGGAAATTCGAGTTGCGACACATCGAATTATTTCCCCGGTTCATCCGGCTTACATGGCTCATCCCTCGGGGTGAGCTTTGTGCGTTTAGGGGTCTCTCCGTTAGTTGTATCCGCCTGAGAATCAGGGGGTATCGTTTGCAAGCGTCTGTGATTTGCCGCTGCACCTCAAGCCCTTTTCCCCTTTAGCCCGAGTCGGGCGCTGGCGATCCACTGTCACTGTGGCAACGCTTGCGCGAATCAGCGCCATCGGTTTTGCTAGGGCTCAAATTAAATCGAGGGGCAAAATGGCTGGTCGAAAGGCTTCAGCGGTATCGGGCAAGAATGTGCAGGCGATGAAGCTGCCTGACGCTTTGGCTTTGCGCGAGAAGGTGGTGGCGGGCGATGCCTCGCCATCCGACCGTGAGTTGTTCGATCGCTTGGTGACGTTCTGGCGTGGCCGCTACCGTTCGGGGCGGCTGTCTGAAAAGGCCGCGCAGCAATTGGGCCTCGCCTGACCGGCGCGCCCCCTCCTGTCAAATTCCGGTAGCTTACAGGATAGTGACTATCCTCTTGACTATCCTGTAAACGGCGGCGCGGCTTCGCCGCGCTCTCCCCTCGCCCGTCTGGGCCTTGGCTTCCAATCGCGGCCATGCGGCCCCTTCTCGGCTCCCTGATTTCAACGCTTGGCCCTTGATGGTGGGGCGTGTGTTGCTGAGTTGTCGCCGTCGCAGGTCTTACCCCCGCGTGGGCCTGCGACGGCGACAGCCTTTCTTAGGCGCTCCACCCGTCTGGGGGCGCGGCTGTTGCTAGATTGGAACCCGAGCAGGCTTTGTTGTTTTAGATCAATATGTTGCGATTACAGGATAGTGACTATCTAGCAGGATAGTGACTATCCTCTTGGCTATCCTCTACCTTTTGTTAGGAATATCTGGTAGTGTCGGCGCATTCGCAGCAAGGCGAGTGGCGGGGATTGGATATGCGCTATCTGTTGAGCTTCGTGGCGGTGCTGGCGGCGCTGGTGTTCATGGCGGCATCGGCTGCGATGAACTGGGTGTTCCTCGCGTCGCTGGGCAAATCCCCTCTTGAGGCGCAAATCTTCGGTGCGGTGAGCGTTGCGGTTGATGTGCTCAAAAGCTTGTTGCCGATTTTCATCGGCTGGTCGCTGGCCTCCAACCGCCGCAGCTTCGCGGCCATCGCCAGCGTGGTGTTCGTCCTGTTCTTCTCTTTCAGCCTCATGTCGGCGATCGGCTTTGCAGCCGGCAATCGCGGTGCGGTCACGGGCGGCAAGGAAGTGATTGCGTTGCGCTATCAGGCGGCGGTGCGCGACGTGGCCGAAGTGGACAACAAGCTGAAGGCGCTGCCGCCGTCGCGCCCGCAGGGCGTGGTGGTGGAAGCCCTGCGCGGCCTTGAGCAGGATAAGCGCTGGTCGAGTTCGAAAAACTGCACCGAAGCGACGGCGGGCGAGAGCAGGGCCTATTGCGAAGGGTATTTCAAGACCAAGGCGGAGCTGGCGACAGCATTGGAAGCGGCGCGCCTTGAGGAACGTCTTACGGCCCATCGCGGGGAAGTGAAGCGGTTGCAGGATGTGGGCGCGGCGGAAGAAGCCGACGTTCAGGCGGGGTTGCTGTCGCGGGTGGTGGGGGTCAACGTTTCAACCGCGCAAATGGCGCTGGTGATGTTTGTCGCCGTGCTGGTGGAATTGGGCGCGGCCTTCGGCCTTTATCTGGCGACCGGCTTTGGCATGAAGCCTAAAGCGGCCCGCGTGAAGGTTGATGCGGAGATCCTCGACGAAGTGCCCGCACGCGCCAGCCGCCGCAAAAAATCGCAAGCCACGGGGCAGGCCGTGACCGTGTTGCCAAGCCGCAACGCTTTTCCATTGAAACCCCAGCGACTCGGCATTGCCGCCGATGGCAGCTTGCTGATCGATCAATAATTGCATATGACAGGATAGTCACTATCCTGCAGGATAGTCACTATCCTCTTGACTACCACAAAAGGCAGGCCGCGTATGGGTTGGATTGTAGCATTCTCAGGTCAGAAGGGTGGAGCGGGGAAGACGACTTCCGCGACCGGCTTTGCTGTCGCTGCGGCCAAGCATGGCGCAAGCGTGCTGATCGGCGACATGGATACCAAACAGCAATCCTCGATGCAGTGGGGCAAGCGCCGCCGCGATAACGGCCATCAACCGGTTGTGTCGGTGCAGGTGATGGTCAACGAAAAGGCCATCGAGCTGGCGCGCGATCTGTTTGACGTGGTGGTGCTCGACCTGCCGCCGCACGCCGACGATCTGACGCTCAAGGTTGCGAAAGCCTCCGACTTGATGGTGATCGTGACCGACACCAACGCCATCGAATTGGAACCGACCGTCAACCTGTTGCACGCGCTCAAGGCGCACGGGTTGGAAGCGCCGCGCATCGTGATTGCACTGAGCAAGGTGCGTGATGAACGCCGCGAAGGCGAGGCGCGCGCCTATCTGGCCAAGGCGGGCTATCAGGCGCTAAAATCCCCGATGATGGATTACACATCGATCCATGACATCGGCAACGATGGCCGCTCGCCGCCTGAGATTACCTATCCAGCGGTTGCCGAACAGGCGAAGGCTTTTTTCAAAGGGTTGATGGATGCTCTGTCGCGCGCGACCGAGCAAGTGCGCGAAAGCGTGGTCACAAAGGTCAAGGAGGGGCGTGGACGATGAATATTCGCAATATGCTGACGGCAAAACGTACCAACGCCTTGCCAGAACCGCCGCAAGCTGGGCCGTCACCGGTCAATTTGAATGCGCCCGCGAGCAAGGTCGATGGCCGCGCCGCGCGAACCACGGGACGCGGGGTTCAGTTCAACACCAAAGTGCGGCCTGATTTTTTAGAGCGTTTCGATAAAATGATGACCGCCGAAAGCGAGCGGCTGGGCCGTTCGTTGTCGCGTCCGTATTTTCTCGAATTGATGCTGGCGGTGTGGAGCCGCGCCAAAGGCGGCGACGTCGCCCCGTTCGGGTTATCGGAACCGGCCTTGAAAGGTGCGGAAATGATTGCGGAAAAAACCGGCTGGCCGCTGGCGCAAGTCATCGAGGATGCGATTGCAGCCCGTGTGAAGGAATTGGGTGTTGCAGGCACGAAAACCCGTTCAGGCAAGTGATACAAATTCCCTACGCCCGACCGTCACCCGAAGGGCCGAAACGCGCTCTTCAGCGGTTCGGGGAAGCCGCGCCCTTAGCGGCTGACTAGGGCGGGTTGCCCTGCATGACGATTAATCTCGGGGGCCGTCCGTCACTGATCCAGAGCAAGACGATAAAACCAAAGCCGCCAGCACAGCCAAAGAGTGAGCGTCATGGACATCATGCAACCCGCGCCGACGACATTTCGCGGCATTGTTGAAGCGGATTTGCGCCGTGCTGCGCGAGCGATCATCAAGGTTCAAGACGAGTTAGATTTTCAGTTTCGCATCGCCACGCCGCAAGGTGATTACGCGATCGCGGTGACGATGCCCAACGATCCACACGAGCGCAGCGCCATGTTGCGGCGGGTGGGCACCTTCATGGCGTGGCGGCAGGCGTTGGCATTCTCACTTGCTGTCGAACTGGTCGAACCCGATGCGGTCTATTGCGTCGGCATATCCGCCCGCGCACGGCATCATTGCCAGTCGCGCATCACGCGCACGCCAAAGCCGTGGACGAAGGCCAATTTCGGGCCTGTCGAGTGGCTGCCGGAATCCGCCATCGATCCCGCGCTTGCGGAATTGCTGCCCGTGCAACCGCGCCCGCTGACACCCAAGGAAGTCGCGGCGGCGGATAAGTGGTTTGGCACCAAGGGCAAATTTCCCGCGATCCACATTGCAACCGGCGAAGTGCGCGGCTTGTGAGAGTAGGCAAGCGCGCGAACGCACGATCAAGTGGTTCGATGCGTTGAAGGGTTATGGCTTCATCGCGTGCCGGCGATGGCAGGGAAAAATCACAGCACGAAGCGAGGGGGGCGAGCGTGCTTTTCAGCACAGCGGCGTTGCGACTTGACCCCCCACGCGAAAACGCTGAGAGCGGGCCAAAATCAGGGGCAGGGCAGGCGGAAAAGTTTTTCAGGCTCAACACGCGGCGAAAAAATCTGCCCGCCGCTGGCCTTCTCAAGTGGTTTAGCGCAACGCCAAGCGCGATGGCCGATCAGCACAAAAATGAACACTGTATTTTTGTTCAATGGGCGTGGCCTTTGAAAATGACCTTCACGCCCAAGCGTGTAATTTCTTTGGTGAATAGTTCGAGCGCGTAGGCTTGGATTTCGGTTTCTGGCATGGCGACGACGAACGGTGCTGGGAGCTGGCCTTGCTGGTCGGTTTGCTCGGCGAATTGATCGGTGAAGGCGACCAGTGCGGATGCAACCTCGAAAGCAAGCGGGTTGGTCGCATCGGGATCGTTCATCGCGGTCATTAGTTCGTTGCGTGTTGGAATGTGTTTCATGCCGTCTCCACCGATCTAACTTAGTATACAGACGATTTGGTGAAAGCAATACGCTGATTTAGCGTTTTTAATGCAGCATTAGCCGCAAAAACAGCCAATACATTTAAGAAAATAGGAGCGGCAAAAATTAGTCTATTTGATATTTCACCAAATCTTAATACCGATTAAGATAATATAAAGTCCCAAAACTTTTTTTTGAAATCATGCGTTCACAGCGTTGCTTGTCACTATTGTTTGCTTTCGCCGCAGGTTTAGCGGTTGCTTTGGCATTTGCTACCCCTCCAGCATCTGCGCAGACGGTATGGGGTGATATAGCCACCATTGACACCACGGGCGCAACCGCAGGCAAGCTATGTTCTTATAGCGGTACAGGCGCGGCGATAGTTTGCACCACGACGGCGGCGGGGCAATGGAGCAACGGAGCAAGCAGCGCGATCTATTACAACGCGGGGAATGTCGGCATCGGGACGAGCAGTCCACTTCAGCTACTACATCTAGAGAAAAGCGGTAGCGGAGTTCAAACATTAGCCCTTCTCAATGGCGGAACTGCAGGTACGGCAGGAAGCG
>Ga0247839_1003909_pt1 | contig 19815 bp, 51 predicted proteins | sample LaCruzMarch2015__6_FD_192405 | JGI IMG/M metagenome (GOLD analysis project Ga0247839, IMG submission 192405) | Freshwater microbial communities from meromictic Lake La Cruz, Castile-La Mancha, Spain - LaCruzMarch2015_16m | ecosystem: Environmental > Aquatic > Freshwater > Lake | place: Spain... | reverse complement strand
AAATCCTGAAGGAAATGTATTAATTTTATATGGTCAAACAAAGAAACGTCCTGTTCGAATACCTTTAAACGAAAGTTGGAATTTAGCATCCGCATCCAACGCAGATGTTACATTCGGTTCTGCCAAATTTGAAACATTTGAGGGAACACCAACAACTATAGATTTTAATCCGTCAGGAAAAATAGCATATATTGGTGGAACTATGAACGATAGAATATTTCCTGTGTTCCTTGCAAATTCTTATTATAACACTAGCACAGCAGACTTTGGTTTTCCTCTTAATAATATGACTTTTGGAAACGATGGAGGAGATTTTGTTTGGTCAAATACAGGTTCTTCTTTATTTGTTATGGACAACGCGTGTGTTATAAAACAATTTAGTGCAAAAGTACCGTATGATCTTTATTCTATCGATATTGGATTTGACATCAACAACCCACAACTTAAAATTAATAATTTAGAAACAACTTCATATAGTTTGGCTATTAGTGACGATAATCAATACTTATATGTTTTAGGAGCTAATGATAATTTATATCGAATACAATTTAAAGATCCGCATAATCCAAATTTGTCTAATGTTACTCTGCCTATCAAAAATTTAGCTAAAGATCTTACAACTGGTTTAATCCCTAGTTCTATAAAAGTTTTACCTAACGGAAATATTATTGTAGGTATTAATACTGTCTCAGGTAGCGGATTTCCTTCTGCAGGGTTTTATGACTATCCCGCACCAATTAATGCAAATGTTTCAGACATATCATATACATATAGTAATGTTTATACTTCAACTTCTGCAAATGATACATTACCTACTGCAATAACCTTTGTAAATAATGGCAATGTTGCCTTTATTACAGGGGAGACATCTAACGACATAACTCAACATCTTTTATCTCAAGCGTATAATATAGCAACGGCAAGAAGATCTACAGATGCAGCAAATACCTATACGGAAATTACTTTTGCAGATATAGGTGGTTTGGAAACAAGCCAAGATGGTAGATATATTTTTGCAACAGAAAAAAGTAGTACTAATGGAAGAGTATGGAGAGTAGAAATGCTCACACCAAATGTGATTGCAAATACAAGTATATATAATCGTGCAGGTGGAACTGTATTTAATATATCTCCTTGGAATGGAACAGGAACAACAACCGAAGATAATTTTGATTTTAATGAAGATGGAACAAAACTGTTCTATTTACCATCAAACCCATACAACAAAAATTTTGAGACGGGTGTCTTGGCTTCCTCAGAGATAACACAATTTGATCTAACAACACCGTATGATGTTGCTCTGATGTCTAATTCTGGAATTTCAGCAAATACATCATATTTTAATGTTTATAACGCGGTTGATATGAAATTTTCAAAGAATGGAAGGTGTTTGTATATAACTCAATCAGAAGATCAGACTAATTACTATGTGACTCAAGCGTATTTAATAGATAAAAATGCATTATAAGATATTCTCAAAAATAAATATATCAACAATAACATTCTAAACAAATATGACAACAAAAATATTAATAACACAAGTAGAAGCCGTACCCGGCGTAGCAACGCAAGGACAGAGTTTGTCACTTCAAGTAGGTGCAAATAACGCTATAATTGCCTCAGTAACATCTGCAGCTGGCGGCAGCAGCGACGAAATAGATTCATTCTTATTAGCAGGAATGTAAAGGAACAAAATGGCAACAACCTATAAGATTCTCGGGCAAGGAATGCCCACAGCAAATACATATTTTGATTTGTATACTGTACCTGCAAGTAATAGTGCAGTTACTTCCACACTAAATGTATGTAATACTACAGCATCAAATGTAACCTTTAGAATTCTTGTAAGACCGCAAGGCGCAGCAGCAAACGTATCACAGGCAATTGTATTTGATGCAGCACTGCCAGCACAAGATGCTATTGGCCTTACTTTAGGTATGACACTTGGTGCTACAGATAAAGTTACAGTATATTCATGGCAAGGTAACGTAGCCTTTTCATTATTCGGTACTGAGATTTACTAATGTCAATTCGTCGTCTTTCCCAGAGAAGTATTCTATCTGTTAGTAATAGAGTAAACTCTGCCAACGTAAAAACAATACTAAGTGTACCTCCAAGACTTTATGCTGAGTATTTAGTTGTAGGTGGCGGTGGAGCTGGCGGTACCTATGGTGGAGGTGGAGGTGGCGGTGGCTATTTAACCAGTAATCTTAATATTATAGCAGGAAAAACATATGTTATAACTGTTGGTGCCGGTGGAGGTTACTCCGTAGATCCCAAAGCAGGTTTTAATGGTTCTAATAGTTCAATTATTTCAGACATATCACCATCTGCAAATGTAATAGCGTATGGTGGTGGTGGCGGAGGTGGTAGCGCTGAAGCCCCCACGGGCAGAAACAACGGCGGAAGTGGAGGCGGTGGTTCACAAGGCCAACCTGGCGGTATAGGTATATATCCAGGTTCTGCATTTGTAAGCGCTCCAAGGCAAGGATATGACGGTGGATTCGCACCAGGCGGTGGCAATTATCTTGGTGGAGGTGGCGGCGGCGCAGGACAAGCAGGATTTGAAGGATACAGCGGCTCCGATTTACCTCCAGGCAATAGAGGAAATGGTGGTAATGGATTAGTTTGGTTAAATGGAGTGTATTATGCCGGCGGTGGGGGTGGTAATGGATATCCAACCAGTCACCGCAAGGGACAAGGTGGTCTTGGCGGTGGGGCAACTGCTCCAAGTGATTCAATTAGTCGCGGTGCGAATGCTACGATTAATACAGGCGGTGGCGGTGCAGCTGGCGGATATGGAGATCCAACATTTATTGTTGGAGGCTTCGGGGGATCCGGAGTTGTTATTATTAGATCTTTAGTTGTTGGTGCTACTACTGGATCAAATGTACTTGTTACCAGCACAATATTAAACGGAGACGAAGCAGTTCAATACACATTCTATTCATCAGGCACAATAACATTCTAAATAAATATGCAAACAATCGCAGAATTTGTCTTAAGTAATCCGGCTAACATAAACGCTGAGACTTTAGGTACAAGCGACCCTACCCTTGCTAAGCAAGAATTTGAGGCTCGGATTACTTATGACAATATTATAACGGAAGCAGACCCAACTATGGTCTATATAAATAATAACACAATAATTGCCTGGTATGAAAAAGATGCTATGGTAGGATTCATTTAAGGAGAGTAAGAAAATGTCACATTTTGCACAAGTAGTTAATGGAATTGTAGCACAAGTTATTGTTGCTGAACAAGATTTCATAAATTCGGGAGCTGTCGGCGATCCAAGCCAATGGGTACAGACAAGCTATAATACATATGCGGGTGCCCATCGCAATGGCGGTACACCCTTACGTAAAAATTATGCCGGCATCGGTATGGTTTATGATGCCGGCAGAGATGCATTCTATGCACCTCAACCATATCCAAGCTGGACTTTGGATGAAGCAACTTGCGTTTGGGGTGCACCTGTTGCACAACCAGATGTCGTTCTTCCAACAACCGAAGCAGACGGTACAGGTTGGCAATGGGATGAAGCAACAGTAAATTGGATAGCTGTAACTATTCCAAAATTATCCGCTTAACGATTTGATTAAGCAAAGACCCGGCATCTGACCGGGGTTTCTTGACTTCTGCAGTCAAGTGTTATATAATTAGTTCTGTGATATAGAAATCCCCTGAGAAAAAAGTACTACAGCACCCTTTTTCTCAGTTTTCTGAGGGGAATAACCATAGGAGAAAATATGAATCTAAGTTTGAAACCTAATACTCTTAGAGTAGTAGATTGGTCAGCAAGGATGTTAAGAATAATTGGTTTATTACTTGTAATGTGGATAGTGTTTCTTGTATGTGATGAAAAACTCACTACATTAAAAGAAAGTAATAATCAATGGCAGACAGGTTATGTTAGTGCACAAGACAAATTGAAACAATTAGATTGTCTAACAAGAAATATTTACTGGGAAGCAGCGTCTGAGCCGTTTGAAGGTAAAGTAGGTGTAGCACAAGTAACGATGAATCGTTTAGAATCTGGCAGGTTTGCAGATACTGTATGTGGTGTAGTATATCAAAAGAATATAGTATATCAAAAGGTTGTATGTCAATTTAGTTGGTATTGTGAAAACAATCATGCTGTTAGACCCATACACAAAGAATTATGGAAAGAAAGTGAATTGGTAGCTAAGAAAGTTCTTTTAGAAAATTTTAGATTACCATCTTTAAATAAGGCATTATATTACCATGCGGATTATGTTTCGCCTAATTGGCGCAAACCTAAAATTGATCAAATTGGCAGACATATATTCTATGGAGACAGAACATGAGATTCAATATTAATGCAATTAGAAACTTTCTAAACGAACATCTGCATAAAATATCTGCAGATACGCTAGGATGGTTAGCAGCAATCGTAATACATTGTGCTACACTACCATCACTATTAGCGTTATTGACAGGTCTTAGTGACCACACCCCAAGCATAGATGTAGTTTTGTTTATGTGGACAGGTCTTGTTTTATTATTTGCTAGAGCAGTAGTCTTAAAAGACTCCTTAAATATAATTACAATCGGAGTAGGATTTATCGCTCAAGCAGCATTGATGGCACTAATACTTTTTAAATAATATGTCTAAACTTGAATTATGTGGCAGACCCTATGTGACATTTAATCCGTACAATAAAGACCATCGAAAATGGTTTGCGGAATTCAACAAGAACCGCACTTGGTCTAAGTGTCCTGTTCGATTCGTTATAGATAACGACCACGGAGATCTTATTACTATGATTCAGAGAAATCTGATACAATACTATGTAGATCGTGAATTTCGAAAAAGGTTGACGCCTTCACCTTAGTGTGTTATAATATGGCTTTAAGGAAATAAAATGAAAATCGCACTTACATCAGATATTCATCTAGAATTTGGAGAATGGGTTCCCGTTAACCCAGAAAACGCTGACGTTTTAATTTTGTCTGGAGACATTTGCGTAGCAAAGGACTTAGGAGAAAAAGATTCATACAATCTTATGGGGGAGCATACCCGTAGTAATATGTATCATCGTTTCTTTGAAGCATGCTGCACAGAATATAAAGACGTTATCTATATCATGGGGAACCATGAGCATTATAATGGTGACTTTGCTGAGTCTTATAACACATTAAAGACAAAACTTGCCTACCTACCAAGATTGCACATTCTTGAAAAAGAAATAGTAAAGATTGAAGATGTAACATTCATCGGTGGAACACTTTGGACAGACATGAACAATGAAGATCCCATTACACTTCATGCAATGACACGTATGATGAATGACTTCCGTTGCGTAGATAATAGCAAACGAGATGCAGAACGCTGGGTTCCTACATATAAAATGAATGAGGATGGTAGCATCTTTAAAAATGAAAATGGTTTTCCTGAGCAAATAGGAGAAAAGCGTCAAAAGTATACACCTTTGTTCTCGCCCGTAGATGCAGTAGATGAGCATAAGGGAATGCTTGGCTACATCAAGACTATTGTTGCTGAAAAAGGAAGTGATAAGTTTGTTGTGGTTGGTCATCATGCTCCATCTAAGCAATCTACTAAGCCTCGCTACAAAAATGATACTGTTATGAACGGTGGTTATTCTTCTGATCTATCAGAGTTTATTTTAGATAGACCACAGATCAAAGCATGGACACACGGACATACACATGATTTGTTTGATTATATGATTGGTAGTACTCGTATAGTATGTAACCCTCGAGGATATGTACTATATGAAAGAGGTAGCAATGATGAAGAACCATATCTACCATACGTTTTTGAAGTATGACAGACGAAGAAGCACTTCAACTTTATGCTTTGATGCGGGAGCGCTGGGGGGATAAATTACCCGACCCCGATGTGCATCCCGCATCTTTTTCTTATTTTGTTAAACTATATCGTTATTTGAGTAGAAATAACATACTATGATTATAGTCGACAATATGGATCATATGCTAGAGCTCTATGAAGTTGCTAGTAGATCTGGCTCACAGCCTAAGTATTGGACAACGTCTAGAGAATTTAAATTAGATCCTTTGTTTATACAAAAAGAAAAAACATATGAGGAAGATCTTGTACTAAAGAAAAAGGAATATCCGTTTGTACTATCAACAATACCACAACTAAAAAGATGAAGTATTTACTAGCATTTTTATTCTTTATATGCTCAAATGTATATGCACAAACAGGATCCTATTTGCTATATGATTTTGAATTAGGAACTTCGCAAGTAGCACACAATATAAATGAGGTTAGGCCAATAGCAAGTATTACTAAATTATTCACTGCTATAATTATATTAAGAAGCGGCGAAGATTTAAATGAAAAGGTAAAGGTTCAGGGCAAAAGCAGTGGCAGGTTCCCAAGAGGGACAAAGATAGCTAGAATCGATCTGCTGCGCGCGATGCTTATTAGTTCAGACAACTTAGCAGCGGAGACACTTGCAAATACATATCCAGGTGGATTTAAAAAGTATATACACGATGTAAATCAATATGCCAGAGGTATGGGGCTTATTAATACTAAACTTGTAGATAGTACAGGATTATTATCGGGCAATATAAGCACAGCAAAAGAATTAATTGTATTTCTATCAAAGATAGAAGCCAATGAGGTTATACGTAATATTGCAAATGAAAGACACGATTCAATTTCCGTACCGAAGGGTAAGAAGAAATTAATCATTAAACTACGCAACACAAATCCTAGTCTATTTGTATTTGATAATATTATAATAAGTAAAACAGGATTCACCAACCCTGCAGGTAGATGTGTGGTCATGCTTGTAGAGAAAAATAATAAACTATATGGCATAGCCATACTTGGTCAAAAGAATGTTAGAGATCGTTCTGAAATTGCAAGAGAATTAATTCAATTGGAAGCATTGGAAGCGCCGAAAGATGAACCAATCGAATTCGTATTCCCAATTTGAACAACTATAATTTGACACGCAAAGCAAACGGCTTTATAATCAAGTACAACCTCAAGGAATTATATGTCTTACTCAATTAATGGACTAACTCTAGAACAAGTCGAAATGCTAGACGAAATGTGGTCACTCGAATCTGAAGAAGAGTTTCTAATTTGGTATGCTTGTCTCGATGAAGATAAGCAACACACTGCAGATTTGCTTCAACGATTGTTGATTATGGAAGCAATGGACAACGACTTAATGGAGACCAAGAAGTTTCCTGACGCTAAAAAAGCCTTAAAGAAGTTTATGATATGAACATTATGGTAAAACCTCTACATCAAAGAATAGATATAGAAGCGGCATTAAATCGTTTTTATAGTACAAGCGTATTACACTACGGCGATGGTTCATACGCGGCAGGTGCTTTCTTTATCACCCTTGCAGAAATAGCAGCAAACCTGCCAAGACACGAACAAGATAAAATTTTAGATAAATTTGCTAACCTAGAAAAACAATTAATGAAATGAAAGAACCATACCAGGCTTTAGTACAATATCCAAAGCGTACTCATGAATATGCGAATACTATAGATATTAACAAGTTAATTGACGAATCAATGTCTGATACAAGTGGTAAATGGATGTCCAAAGACCACATAAAACAATATACTAAGCAAATAGTTAAATTGTGCATAGATGCTGTTGAAAATACACCAACAAATCATTCATACACAACATATGATGCTAGCCTTGCAGAGGCTACGATTGAAAGAAGCGTAAAAAATATCAAATCTAAATTCGGTTACCATGACTGAGAAGATATTGAAAAATTCTTATTACCAAATAAGTGTAGAAATGCACGATGGTTTTAAGTTTAAAGTTCCTGCTAGGGGGTTTAATTTGAAATCTCTGTTGGAGTTTGAGAAATCTCTAGATTATGTGACAAAGTATTCGTACAAGGAAATAACTCTTAGAGAATATGAAAAATTGATTTATGGTAAACCAGATTCTAAACCTAACAGAAGGATTAACTAAAATGGACTTAGATTCATATCTAACATTCACTATTGCGTCATTACTAATTAGTATTGGCCTTCTCTTTTTATCAGCCACTTTAATTATATTAAATAATATCTTTCATAAGTTTTGGAAACCTGTTAAAATTTTTACTCCGGATAGTTGGAAGGGGTTCTTCCCTCCACAATATTCTCCACAATATTCTCAAGAGCCAGAACTGATAAACGACGCTGGCATTGATAAATCTAAAGAACCAAAGTTAAAAGAAGTTAAATGAAATTAATAGCTGGGCTACTAGTAATACTATCATTCACAATGGTTATCTTGACATGGAACGAGCCTAGCTGTTTACCTTGGATAATTGCATTGATAGGTTGGATACCTCACGTCGATAAAAGGTAAAACCTTTTTATTACCTTTTAGTAACCCTGCCGAGTGCAGGGTTTTTCTTGACTTTCTGATCAAAAGGCTATATAATTATGGCATGATGAGAAAAAGACGTTCAGATCGTAGACATATAGTATATTGCCTGACCAATTGTGTCACAGGCGATTTCTATATAGGTATCACTCAGGGTTTCCGTAAGAGAGACCTCAAGATCCGTGTGCAAAAGCACATACGTAGAGCATTGACTGAGGGTAAGTCCTGGGCATTGTGCGACGCTATAAGGTCCTACGGGGCGGGCTCGTTCGTTGCTCAAGAACTAGCAGTGGTCAAGGGCAAGCAAGCCGCACATGCTGTAGAACGAGAATTAATTGGTGAGTACTCACCAACATTGAACTCGCAGTAACCCTACAATGAAAAGGGTTATTGCTTGATTAATGTTCCATTAGACATTATAATAAGACATATTAGCAACAGAAAGGAAACAAAATGCAAGCAATCAAAGATCTCCCAGCTGTCCCAAAAGTTGTAGCTCGAGAAATGCAAGAAGACGCATTGGCGCAGTTTTTTGCTAACGGTGGAACTGTAGAAGTTCTCAAGGGTCGCAAAAATCCTAAGCCAGTATCTGCTCGAGGCAAATCCAATTCAGGTATGAAACCTATGGTTGACCCAACAGCACGCTTTCCTAAAAAGGATTAATATGAAAACGAAACAGATCATTCCGGGTGTGAACAATCATCAACGATTCAGAGTGATTTTGAATGGTGTGGGATTCTTTACAACTGTAAAAGAAATGACTAATATGCCATTCACAGAACAGCGTGTAGCAGTTTGGTTGGCGATTGAGCGTATGAAGAATGGTCATCCGAATAGCACGGGGTTTGCTACGACACATCGTTTCTATGATGCACAGATGCAGTCAAAGGAATATCAAGTTCAAGTTGATTTAGTATAAGGATATAGTATGAGTAAAATGTCAGATATGCATATGCAAATTAATGATTTGCTGGATAACACCAAGCTTATGATTGATGAGATTGCAAACATTCTCGAAATCCCTGAGATTTGGGTTGCAGAGGTTGTTCTTGAGCGTTGGGAAAGGATTAAAGCCGACGCAGGAGTTACAAATGATTAATACAGCAGTGGCAATGGCAGTGCCATTGGATAGGTGCAGTTACTTTCCAAAGACAAGGAAATTGTTTATACCCGTTGAAGCATTCAAAGGTGTGATACCTGCAGGAAGTCGTTATCCTAGTACATTCTTTGTAAGATCACACTTTACAAACAACATACTTGAATTTAGGCCAGTACAACCTGACGATCCTCTATTTGATGAGGATCAATGGGATGGCGAGATGCAAGTATATAGACCATGCAACGGTGTAGTATCTAAAATTGATTACGCAGTTGTAGCACACGAGGATTTAGCATGAACCGTTTAGAAATTGTAAAACTTGCATCCAAGATTGGTGCTAATGTAGACGCGCCAGCAAATTGGGTATTTACACTAGATCAACTTGAGGCATATACAAATGCTATTATACCAAAGCCATTAGATGAACATCGTCTAGATGAGTATTTGCCTGCATGGGCGTATTTGGAAATGACTGATGGTATGCGAAGAGAAATTGTTCAAGTAATTCAGAAACAACTAGGAGTGCTATAATCATGATGCCAGCAGGTGAATATTATATCGGCGACTTGTGTTATGTAATGACAGATGAGGAGTGGGAAGAGTTCTGTTCTATTACTATATCTACAGACGACAAGTGCTTAGACGGAGAATTTCAACTAAAGGATGGTCGTCGTTTTGCCACATACGGGACTATGTATGGCGATGGTGTATACTACGACCACTATGGGCATAGTTATTCTGTTGACGCTGGTCTAATTGGTTGTATTCTTGTAGAGGATATCAAGGCAAAAAAGTATGATAATTTGCTTGATCTCGGAGCCATCCAAAAGTTTGATACTAATTTTGTAACAGGCGGTGGTAAAGGAATCAAAGGCTGGGAAAACGGTGAAATTTTATTCGGCCATATAGTAATAGAAACAAATACAACAAATACGATGGAGGAAGAGTATGAGTGATTTTGATGTAGCACCTACAGGATACATGCGAGAAATTGCTCTGTCCCGAGCATTAGCAAATCAAATTGCTGACGCCATTAATGAAAAAGTAGAACTGCCCTTGAAAGTTGTGCAAGCATACAATCGTTTATACGGTGAATATATTAGGCAGCAACAAGCAGGTGAGATGTGATGTGGCGTAAGAAAGAAATAGCAAAGTTAGTAGAAAAGGATAATATGCCTAAAGCATATATTCTAATCGGTCTGCCTGGTACAGGTAAGTCAACATGGATTAAGCAGCAGACTTGGGCATTGGGGCTAACTGTAGTTTCAACAGACCCGTTCATTGAAGATTATGCAAGAGCACAGGGCAAGACTTATTCAGATGTGTTTGAAAGCTATATGCCGCAGGCAGTTGAACTAATGGTTGCTCAAGTTGTTAGAGCACGTGAGCTTGGGCATAGTATAATATGGGATCAAACATCTACAACGATTGCTAGTCGCAAAAGAAAATTCAATATGCTAGGTGACAGGTATGATATGATTGCTGTAGTGTTCATGACACCCGAAAAGGATGAATGGCAACGACGCTTGGCCTCACGACCAGGCAAAGTCATTCCTGATTATGTAATATCAGATATGCAAAAGAACTTTGAATATCCTAGATATGCTGAAGGATTTAGCAAAATGTATTTGGTAGGATAATGGAACTATTCTGGCGAGTAATAGAAGATGATTTATACTACATTATTGCTTTGATATTTACAAGCGTATTTGCTTTTGACTTGGGTTTACTTATAGGTTTTATAATAACTAAGACCATCTGAAGGTGTAATAAAAAGGTTTTACCTTTAGTACCCGAGCGTACTGAAGGGGTTCTGCTTGGCGATCTGATCATTTGGTGTTATAATTATGACATAGCAACAAAGGAGTTAGTAAATGACAGAAAGCGAGCAAAAGATGTTTGGTATCAGTGTAGAACAAATCAAAGAAGAATATATGCAATCTTTAACAGCCCGCTTGAGTGGTCTGGAAATGGTAGCAATGGGTGTGTTAAGCGACGCTCAAGAATTGATGTCATTCGGTCACGAGCAGGCAGTAGACCAAGCGCGCAAAAATATTAACATTGCAAAGTTCATTCTTTCAGAAATGATGGAAAACAGAAACAAGGAAACAGTATGAAATTGTTGATTACAACTCAAATTTACGAAAACTATGGTGCCCATGAATGGGATGGCAAAGGCGAGTGCCCTCAGTATTGGAAAGCCAAAGGCGGGATGGATTATGCCGTGCGAGGTATTAAGAACAGCGAACTAGCAACGATGGCTGTCATGTCGTTGCGAGACAAGATTGAACAGAACAATGAATACTACCGTGAGAGTATCATTGGTTGGGATTTGGTCAGCAATGATTATTTGACAGACTTTGAAAAGTCTCAACTTGAGCATGAAGGCAAAATTAGATTTTCACCAAAAGAGTTAGAGTGGGCTTGACACAGAATACAAAAGGTGTTATAATTAAGACCCAGAACAGAAAGGTATATCATGTTTCAATTGACATCTGAGCAAGAGCAAATGATTAACTCTGTAACAGATTATACATTTGATTTTAGAGATAAAGATTTCTCTGAAGAACTTGAAATTACAACTGAGCTATCAATCTACAATGCTACGCAGTTCGCAAAGTCCGAAGACTTAGGTGGCTTAACAGTATACTATAATAAAGATAAAGACTTAGTTGCATTTTATGATTATGAGATGCAGTGTGGTCATATTTTTGGAACAGAAACAGTTTAAAGGGAACTAAGATGTTAGAGTATAAAGTTAAAGATTATGGTATGTTTTCATCTGAAGGCAATGAAGCAGTTCATGATATTGTAGTACAGGCTGTAGAAAATAGTTGGCATTGGGCTAAGACTTATGCTGAACTTAGACAATTGGCTGATAGCAATGAGGATATGTACGGCGAAGCAATGGACACTATAGTTCGCGAAATCGTATATGACGCAATTGGTGCAGATAAACGAGGTGAGAATTTTTACTTATGAATGATGAATTGAAAAAGCTAGTAATTCAGGCTGGCGCACCTAAAGAGATTTTGAATGACCTTTGGTTCAATATCTTTTGTCAGAAGTTTGTAGATTTACTATTGACACAGGCAGAGGAAGAGGTATTTGGAGTAACTGAATGAAACTTCAAATAAAATTACCCTGGGCTTTGGGATTAGTTATCATAGTATTAGCAGTATATGGCTGGGTTATGAATATAGCAACACTATGGAATATGGATTTTAACAACCCGACGGGCCAGTTTATTATACGTTGTATAGGCGTTGTATTTGGTCCGCTTGGCGCAATATTAGGATATTTTTAATGTATACTTTTGGCAACACCGATCTAAAGGCATGGAAAAAGACCGATATTAAAATGGATAAAGAAACGGCAATTGCTATTGCCCGTGCTGCCATTAAGTATCAGATTTTCGCAATGGAATTAGAACAGAAAGAAAACACCGTGGCCTACAGAGCAACTGAAGGCAAAATGGATCATATGATTAATGAGTATAAAGAAGCCTTAAATCTACTTGAACAAATGGATATCTAATATGAAAGCAGAACGCCTATATATCGAGCACTTACACTCTCGCATTAAATCTACAGATGACGCCTTGGAAAAGGCCTATAATACCATAGAACGAATGGATAAGCGCCTGACCGTTTTCGAACAAGAAATAGTGATATTGACCGAATTGGTTCGCGATTTAGATATCAAATTGCAATACGAAAAGGCATAAGGTGACGTATGAGTCTTGATGTTGATTTAATGGTAACCTTGCCGACTTCGGTTTACTCTGGTAATATCACTCACAATCTAGGTAAGATGGCCGCGGAAGTTAAGTATGGTCTAGAATGGAAGGGCGATGGAGATTTATCTCTATATGATGTTCTATGGCGACCAGACGAGCATGGCTTTGAATATGCATATCAAATATCAGATCTACTTGATATTGGTTGGAACATTCTTTTATCGGATCCAGAGCACTTCAAGAAGTTTAATCCAGAGAATGGTTGGGGTTCATATGAAGGTCTATGTGATTTTGTTTATAAGTATCGCAACGCATGCTGGGATAATTCAGCCGCAGAATTGAGTGTGTCACGATGATTAGATCTTTGATGTGGATAGTAGTATATCTATTGTTACTGTGCTCAATGAGCGTCGAAGCCAAATACACGGATGGAACTTATATTAGCCTAAAAGGTTGGTGAAAATGAACGATTTGGAACCCGGATGCCTGGCTATTATTATCGAATCAGCATTGGGTCTTAATATCGGCCGAATCGTCACTTGCATCAAGATAAAAGGTAATCACACTTTATACGGCCCAGTTTGGACAGTCTATTCAAAAGATCCAATATCGTCAGAGTACGGCGCAATGGGTAATAATGTAGACGTCCCGGCAAAATGGCTAAAGAAGATTGATCCAAATACTGTAAAGAATAAGGATAAAGTATTAGAGGTAGAATAAATGGCTAAAAGCAATATAAAGAAAGAATGTGCTAAAGCATTAAAACGAATCGAAAAGCATATTGAAAAGCTTTATAATAACGCAATGGAAGATACTCGAATAGAGTTTGAGCTAACGTATATGGCTATGCTATTAGAGAAGCATATAGGCGAGGAAGAGCGTAGCATACAGCGTAGCGCAGAGCGTATTTATAAGGGCAAAATCGAGAGCGAACGCTAGCATTCGAGCCTAAATAAAAAGGCTTATATATGATCGAAATGATGTGATGTGGTGCAGAATGATGTAGAGTTGATAGAGTACTGGAGTTATTAAATGTCTTTTATATTTTATTTGGTTTCGTTTATTGCAGGCATTATAAGCCTTATTGTCGGTTATCCCCCAGCCCTCGGCTTGGGTATTATATGTTCTCTAATAGGAATCCTCTATGAGAACACTGAGAGTGATAGGTAATAAAAAGGTTTTAATCTAGTTTGCACAATATGCACACTTTGCTGCCCTGAGTACCCTAGCGTGCTGCAGGGTTTTGTCTTGACAGGTTGTCCAAAATGTGCTATAATAGCAACATAAACAGAAACAAGGCGGTCCTCAAATGTAAGAACCCACGCTGAAAAGCAAAAAGGGTTGGAACCAAGGGACACGGAGCGAGGTTGTAGACTCGGCCTAAGTAAATGAAAACAAGGAGCAGATTATGAGAAACCCATTTTTTATTGTAGCGATAAGGTGTGAGTACACAGGCAACCCTGTAGCAGCCACTATGCAAGTCTTCACAGAGAGAGAAGATGCATATGAAGCAGTCAGGGCCATGGAGCGCGCAGACCCAGAGCAAGGAGCACAGGTATGGGCAGAGCGTCCCGTAGGTGGCTTTAAAGCAGTGGCGATGGTGGAAGACGACGCTGTGGTGTATTTCTAATACCCCTTAACCCGAAAGGGTTTTTGCTTGACAGGGTGTTTGAAATGTGCTATAATTGAGGCTTAGTAACAAGGGAGAAGTAAATGGCTAAACGTAGATTTGTAAAGACCGACATCATGGGCGTTTTGAAGAGTTTTTCTGATAGAACATATGAGCAGGCATTGTCTCATAGCTATGCAGCAGGCTACTTCGAGTCCATGTTAGCGAATGTGATAGCGGATTTACCCCGTCACAAGCAAGTGGAGTGTTTGGCTCTTTTGCAATCGGCTAATTATAATACCCCAGCGGCTTAAAGGGTTTTTAAAAAAGATTTGACAAGTTGCTCAAACGGCATTATAATTAAGACATGTTACAGCAAAAAGGAAACAAAATGGAAGTAGTAGTAAAGTTCAACTCTAGCAAGAATCGTTTCGAGGGTTTTGTTGATGGTAAGATGCTCTCACGCTCACGACACGAATCATATGTAAAAGATCAGTTGGCTAAACTAGGCTTCTTCCCAGGTACTGTCGAGACTAATAAGACAGAGGCTGTATCAGAGTTTGGTATCAATGAGCGCTTCGAGTTCGTTGAGAAAATGGTTTCGATGGTCGCTAAGAAGACTATCGCATCAGCAATTATTACAGGCCAAGGCGGTCTGGGTAAGACGCACACAGTGTTGAAAGCGCTCAAGGCTCAGAACTTGCTTGACACTACAGACTTGACGCAGTTCGAGATTGGTGCTAAAATCCCAACTGCTAGAGCGTTTCGTTTGATCAAGGGCTTCTCTACAGCAAAAGGTCTCTATCGCACATTGTTCGAAGGCAACGGCCAAGTGTTAGTGTTCGACGACTGCGACAGCGTGCTCAAGGACCCAGTAGCATTGAACTTGCTCAAAGGTGCTCTTGACTCTTACGGTGAGCGTTGGATCAGCTGGAACGCAGACTTCAAAGATGACGATCTGCCCAAGTCCTTCAAGTTCACAGGTACGATCGTGTTCATCAGCAACATGGACCTGCACAAGGTAGACCAAGCTGTGAAGACGCGTGCAATGTGCGTAGACTTGAGCATGACGACAGAGCAGAAAGTTGAACGCATGGAAGTTCTGGTGGCAGATCCAGAATTCCTCAGCGATTATGCTACAGGCTTGAAGCGTGATGCGATTGAATTCATCCGTGAGAACATGAACAGCATCAGCAATTTGAGTTTGCGCACGCTGATAGCAACGACCAAGATCCGTGCAGAAGGCGGCGACTGGAGAAAGCTCGCAAAGTATGTTATTACGCAAGGTGTATAATGCATAATTTGATAATTGGACTCTTCTTCGGATGGGTCCTTTTTACGGTAAACGGACGCGAATCTTTTTGGAATGCGTACCATGTTATAGATCAAATGGGTGAACACGTCACAGCCGGGATGGTGAAAGACATGGACATCAAACCCCAGGCGACGGAACCAGAACCCGAAACGGATGAGCGCAGAGAAGCGTATATAGAGATGTGTTCTAAACATGGCTTCACCAAACCCCAATGCCGAAAGCTCTGGGATCAAGATGATCAAAAGGCATTGACGGAAGACGAAAAACCCGTTAAAATAAAGCAACATAAACCCACGGAACCTCTATGAAAGCCCTTATATTATTACCCCTTATAGCACTGACGGCGTGTGGCACAAAGAAGCCCCCTATCATCATTCCAGCATCACCTCCCCCTTATGTGATGGCACCCACGCCTCCAGCCCCACCACAGACCATCTACAAGCTACGCAATTATGAAGGCCCTGAGGCCATGGAGCCACATGAAGTCCGACAAGCACAGAAGCTCTGTATCATGGCGAAGATGCAACCAGTCACACATTATATCACAGTAAAGACTGATGTAGGCTCAAAGGTACAAGTGCCCGTGAGCGTAGTCTGCGAACCCTTCTAATAGACCCCCCTAAATGATGCTGCAGAAAGGGGCGGGTGCTATATTAGGCTATAGCGACCTGCTATTATATTCATCCATTATTCTTTTCTCAAAAAAGTTTCTATAATACCTTCTCTAAAAAATTTCCCCCAGAAAAATTTTCCCAGAAAAAAGTTGCTATAAAATGTCCAATGGTAGAGTCTATATTGTTGCTGGTAATTACGAAGAGTTCAAAGCCTACGTAAGAAAGCATGATCCTATAGATGATATTGTGACCTGGAATACGCTTCGTTATGTCTATGTGCATGATCGTATGACCATTATGGGTCTTGTAGAGATAAACGGTTTCTATATTGGTACTTGGAGAGAAAGACCGGATATTGAGGAAATACAACAAGTTATTGCCCATATTAAACAACGAACAAAGCTAATAGAAAATATTGAGGATATACATGAAAATTGAAGACCTGATTAAAAAAGAACATAGAAAGATTACAGCCTCAGAGAGAAGCAAACAGATTGAGAAACGTAATAATAACGATAAATTACAAAATACGTTATATGAGAACAGTATCAATCGTAAACTCTACATAAAGCAACTGGGTGATGTACACCTTGTTGAAACAGCACGTGTTGGTAAGCACATAGATAAAAAGGCCTAATATGGACAAACAAGAATATATTGGATTAGCTGTGGATGTCTTGCAATCCGTCAGAGAGTTGATTATTTACGAGACAATGAACCTGGATAATAAGAATTATTCCTCCGAGGTATTGAAACGAGTCAATATGGCTCTGGCTATAGGTAGGGATAAACTGGCCGACGAAAATCTGGGCCGTGAAATGAACAGACTGGAAATACTGGAAGAAGTATATGGCAAATGTGAGTGGTCAGAATCGGCCCTGACAAATCTTCTGCGTGTGATGGAACTTACCAGACAAGATGAACAGATTCATCAGATGCGGAATATGGAAGAGCATCAGCGATTTTTGGTGGAGCAGATTGTGAATCTCTTGATGATCCAGCATGAGGCATCGGCAGGTGTCCATAACTATTGGCATGTGGCTGCAAACCTAATCAAGGCAGAATATGGAGTTGAAGAATGAACGAACGAATTAACCAATTGAGATTAGAAGCAGGCATCAGCAGACTTCGCGATGAACCCAAGTTTATGGTTGCTGTCAGCGAAGAAGGTACAGTTATAGAACCACTTGATGGACTAGAAAAGTTCGCCGAGTTGATTGTTCAGGAATGTTTAGCACATGGTAAGTTGACTCAATCACAGGCAGTGGTGAACGGATCAGAAGAATATAATGCTGGCAGAGAGATGGGCATCGAAGTTTTTATGAATCAGATTAAACAACATTTCGGAGTTGAAGAATGAATGAACGAATTAAAGAACTATTTGGTGAGGCACTAGATAAAGCTGTGCCTGAAACGTGGTCTGTGCTCAATCATGAGCAAATGACCGAAGTATCACGAGTGTTCGCCGAGTTGATTGTTAGGGATTGTGCGCTTATTGCTGGATTGATGGAACATGAAGGTCGTAAAAACATAGGTGCTAATATTTTAGATAGTTTTGGTATATGAATAGAGACATTATAAAACAATTCGCCAGGCAAGCAGATTTTTCATTTTGGGCAGAAGACGAATGGTGGGGCGAACCTGGTGAAATAGATTGGTCGTGTAACTATGACAAAGAATTCCATACTATCATAGAATTAATCTTGCAAGACGTGTTAAATATAGCAGCCCCTATGGGAGATAAAAGATCCGAAATCTTTAGAACTCGCAAAATCATCTGTGATACCATAAAAGAGAAATATGGATTAGGTATAAATGATAATATCATAGCAGGAGCAGAAATCCATGCCGACAAAGGATATGAGATAGGCACTCAAGAAGGATATGAAGAATTTATGAATAAAAGAAAATAATGTATATACCTGAAAAACAATACAAACAAATACTTAACAGCACAGTTAATCTCTGTGTCGATATCTGTCTAAAATACAATAACAAAGTATTACTTATTAGAAGAACAGAAGAACCTTGCAAAGGAGTTTACTGGCCAGTGGGTGGTAGAATCCAGAAAGGCGAAACCGCAGACCAAGCGGCACGTCGAAAAATCAAAGAAGAGATAGGCGTGGATTTCCATGGGAAGTTATACACTGTCGGTTACTACGAAGATACATATGATGCCAATTCCTTTGCGTCGAATATCCAATATTGTACACTAAGTATCGTTTTTGCGGGAGAGCTCAAAGGTTTGCCAAATGTCATGCTAGATCAAACTTCTGATGATATGCAACTTTTTGATAATCTGCCAGAAAGATTCCGAGTAAAGATGTTTTTAAACCAAGATTTCGTAGAATAGTCAGACTCCAAGTATGTTAAATATATAGCAAATCGAATGGCCGTTGGTCGTGAGTTTGTTATTAACTGAAAAGGAGAAACTATGAGTATTCTAAAAAGAATATTTGGTTTAGGTAAAAAAGAAGCACCCGTACAGGATGTGGAAGTAAAAGTAGCAGAAATTAATGAGCAACCGGTTGCACCTTATAAAATAGAGGCACCAGTTCCAACGCCAGAGCCTGCTACAATTAAAACATTAGAATTGCCAAAAACCGAAGAGGTTGTAGTACCCGCAAAAGTAGCAAGAGTTAAAAAGACTTCTGCAAAACCTGCGACTGCAACAAGAAGAAAAACAAAAACAACAAAGGGGTAAAATATGGCAGATTGGGATTCTCACGCAAAACAAGAAAAGAAAAATCCTACACCATTTAATACAAATGCAGTCCCACCAAATGGATTCCAATCTGGCAATCCCGAGATGCTCAAGAGCGGTGGTGGGGCATTAAGTGCAGGAGGAGAGTCAACAGTCGCATTGGATAAAGATGCAACTGATTGGATTAATAAGAAAATGCGACCTATGATGGGTTGGATTTATATGTTAACGTGTACATGTGACTTTGTATTGTTTCCGATCTTATGGTCATTGCTACAAGCAATGTCTGCAGGACAAGTTACAAGCCAATGGATGCCATTAACCCTTCAGGGTGCTGGGTTATACCATATTGCAATGG
>Ga0247839_1003902_pt1 | contig 19848 bp, 17 predicted proteins | sample LaCruzMarch2015__6_FD_192405 | JGI IMG/M metagenome (GOLD analysis project Ga0247839, IMG submission 192405) | Freshwater microbial communities from meromictic Lake La Cruz, Castile-La Mancha, Spain - LaCruzMarch2015_16m | ecosystem: Environmental > Aquatic > Freshwater > Lake | place: Spain... | reverse complement strand
AGGGCTCCGACGACGAGGGCTCCGACGACCAAGGCTCCGACGACGAGGGCTCGGACGACCAGGGCTCCGACAACGAGGGTTCTGACGACCAGGGCTCGGACGACCAGGGCTCCGACGACGAGGGCTGCGACGACGAGGGCTCCGACAACGAGGGCTCGGACGACGAGGGCTCGGACGACCAGGGCTCCGACGAAGAGGATAACAAGGGCAAGCCCAGAAAGCCCTGAGCGTGGTCCGGGCCTCGGCGGTCTGCCGCTGGCCCTGTCCCTCCGATAACGGACTGGCCGGATCAGGTGCTTCTGGTTCGGCCAGCTCCTGTCTGACCAGCGCCAGAGCCCGCGGCTGCGTCGCTGCGCCGCGGCCCGACCGGTAACGACGAGCTTTCAGCACAGGTCAGGGCGGCTTGCATGTCGCGCCTCTTGCGCTAGCCTTGTGTTATGTGCGGCCGCTTAACCATCACCCACCCGAACGAGGCGCTGGCGGCGCTGTTCGACTCCGTACCCGGCAATGACCTGCCGCAGGGGCCGAATTTCAACGTCTGCCCGACGAACACACTGGCGGTCGTGACCTCGGACGGCGGTCAGCGGCGGCTGCGGGCGATGCGCTGGGGGTTTTTGCCAAGCTGGTACAAGGCTCCGAATGACGGTCCGCTGATCATCAACGCGCGGTCCGATACGGTGGCCACCAAACCCGCCTTCCGCGAGGCTGTGCGGACCCGGCGCTGCATCGTCCCCGCCAGCGGCTTTTACGAATGGAGCGCCGGGGACAAAGGTGCGCGGCTTCCCTGGTACATCACCCGCGCGGACGGCGTGCCGATGGCGCTGGCCGGGGTCTGGCAACGCTGGGGTGATGTGGATACCGTCGCGGTGGTGTCGACCGAAGCCGGGCCGGGGATGGCCGGCATCCACGACCGCGAGCCGGTGATCCTGGAGCCTGCCGACTGGCCGTTGTGGCTGGGCGAAGCGGGGCACGGGGCGGCGGTGCTGACGCGGGCGACCGGGCCGGGGGTGCTGGCGGCCCCTTACCGGGTGGGGGTCGAGGTCAACTCGAACCGGGCCTTTGGCGCGGGACTGATTCTGCCGGTCGCGGCTTGAGGTTCGCGGATCGAGGTGCTATCTGATCCCCAGCGCGGGCGTTGTGTAATGGTAAGACCTTAGCCTTCCAAGCTAAAGACGCGGGTTCGATTCCCGCCGCCCGCTCCAGCACACTCTATGTGCGATCATATTTCTCAATAACTTTCGATACTTGCGTTCCTTCCGGTGCACATCACGGCACACACGGGTCTAGTTTTGAAGCACGTTGAGAAAACCAAATCAGGCAGTTGGCAGTACCGTCGCCTAGTCCCCAAGGACGTTGATGGGGTCATCATGAAGCGCGAGTTCAAGCGCAAGCTGAGTGATTCTGAGCGTGAAGCCATAGTGCCCCGTGACTATCAGTGAGCCATATGGTTTAACTTCCCCAAGGCATTGAATTGGAGGCCCTAATGTTCTTCACCACGGCGGGTCGGGTTGTCGCATGGATTGGAACCGTGCTTGGTTTCCTTGTCATGCTCACCGGGTATGAAATCGACATAAATGGAACCGCGTCCATTTTCGCGGACGTCCTTCCGATAGCTACCCCGCAGAAAGCGGCGGCACAGAGCGACGTCTTCAGGAATCAAGGTGCCGTGGTGCTGTTCTGCGGCCTCGTCTTGGGTATCCTGACAGAAATCAGCCAGTCAGTGTCCGGTAGGGGTGAGGGATGAAATGCTAGCTCTTGGAAACATCGTTGCTCGGCTGGCACTCGTCTTAGGGGTACTTCGCGCTGCCATGGGTTTGTTCGTCGCCAGCTTTGATGATCCAGCTTCGAGAGCAGCAGCTGCATCCCGTTACTTAGGGTCAGCTACAAGCGGCGAAGCGATTGACCAAGGTATCAAGGTCTTTCTATTCGGGCTGGTGCTTGGGATACTGGTGAAGATCGGACGGTCATTGTCAGAACGAAAGGGATGAGCCTTGCGCGTGTGCTGGGCCTCCGCCGAGGATAGGCACACACTTACCGCACGTCAGGCACACACAGCGGAAATCCACCGAAAAATTTACGGGGCGCAAGATATTGAAAAAGCTTATAGAAAGTGCTGCAGCCGGGTTGATTTGTTAGCCCGGAGACCGCCGCCCGCTCCATATCCCTGAACATCGTGGTGGCTGAAGCGTTGATCCGCGCGACGGAATGGCGGGGATGCGCCGTATCATGGCAAGATGAAGCGGAGAGCTTGCCATGCAGAGATCTGAAACCACCGCAAAGGCCCGGGACGACGGGACAACCTGGCGCATGCTGGTCACCGGCGTTGTGCTGGGCTGCTTTGCGCTGTCGATATGGTTTTAGAAGAACCGGGCGAAAATCCTTCGAAGGATTTTGCAAATCTTTTCGAAAAGATTTGCGGTGACGTGCGGTGTTCAGAGATTGCCGGCCTGCGGCATGCCGAGGACATGGTAGCCGCCGTCAACATGGATCGTCTCACCGGTGGTGCAGGCGCCGTAATCCGAACACAGCCAGACCGCCGTGCCGCCGATTGCCTCGAGCGTTGCATTGCCGCGGAGGGGGGCGTTCTCCTCGGTGTGGCGGAAGGTGGCACGCGCGCCGCCGATGGCGGACCCGGCAAGCGTTTTCATCGGGCCGGGCGAGATCGCGTTGACGCGGATGCCTTGCGGGCCAAGGTCATTGGCGAGGTAACGCGTCGCCGATTCCAGCGCCGCCTTGGCCACGCCCATGACGTTGTAATTCGGCACCACCTTGTTTGACCCCTGAAAGGTCAGGGTGATCAGGCTGCCGCCGTTTGGCATCAGGCTTTCAGCGCGGCGGGCGACGTCCATGAAGGAAAAACAGGATATGTTCAGCGAGTTCAGAAAGTTGGCCCGGGTGGTGTTCACAAACCGGCCAGTCAGTTCGGCCTTGTCAGAGAATGCGATGGCATGGATGACGAAATCCAGGCTGCCCCAGCGGCGGCCCACTTCGGCAAAGCAGGCGTCAAGGCTGGCCTCGTTCGTCACATCAACGTCGATCATCAGGTCAGACCCGACGCTGGCGGCCAAGGGCTGCAGGCGTTTGCCGAACGCCTCACCCTGATAGCTGAACGCCAGTTCCGCGCCTTCGGCAGCCAGCGCAGACGCAATGCCCCAGGCAATGGAACGTTCGTTCGCCACGCCCATGACAAGCCCGCGCTTGCCTTTCATCAGATCGGCCATGCTGGCTCCTAGCTTTGGTATTTCGACATGACGAGGGTGGCGTTGGTGCCGCCGAAACCAAAGGAGTTCGACAGGACCGAGTCGATCTGGACGTTCTCGCGCAGGGTGGTGACGATCTCGCCCGGGTCCAGCGCCGGATCGGGGGTGATGACGTTGGCGGACGCGGCAATGAAGTTGCCGTTCATCATCTGCAGCGAATAGATCGCCTCCCACACCCCTGCCCCGCCAAGGCAATGGCCGGTCAGCGATTTGGTCGAGGCGATGGGCGGCGTGGTGCCCCGGCCAAAGACGCGGCGGATCGCTTCGACTTCGGTGACGTCACCAACGACGGTCGAGGTGCCGTGGCTGTTGATGTAGTCGATCTTGCGGCCCTTTGGCAGCGTGGACAAAGCCAGCCGCATCGCGCGCTCACCGCCCTCACCCGAGGGGGCAACCATATCGTGGCCGTCCGAAGTGGCGCCGTAGCCGGTGACTTCGCCATAGATTTTCGCACCGCGTGCCAAAGCGTGCTGCAGTTCTTCCAGCACGACCACGCCGCCGCCGCCCGCGATGACGAAGCCGTCACGGTTGGCGTCATAGGTGCGCGATGCGGTTTCCGGCGCGTCGTTGTATTTGCTGCTCATCGCGCCCATGGCGTCGAACAGGCAGGAGAGCGTCCAGTCCAGTTCCTCGCCCCCGCCGGCAAAGACGATGTCCTGCTTGCCCATCTGGATCAGTTCGGTGCCGTTGCCGATGCAATGGGCGCTGGTCGAACAGGCCGAGGTGATCGAATAGTTCACGCCCTTGATCTTGAACGGGGTGGCCAGGCAGGCCGACACGGTCGAGGACATGCCCTTGGTCACCCCAAACGGCCCGATCCGCTTGGTCGCCCCGCTTTCGCTGACGATGTTGTGGGCCTTGAAGAACGATTTGGTCGACGGCCCGCCCGAGCCGACGATGATCCCGGTGCGGTCGTTCGATACGTCTTCGGGCGACAGGCCGCTGTCCTTTACCGCCTGATCCATGGCGATGAAGGTATAGGCCGCCCCGTCGCCCATGAAGCGCAGGTCGCGCTTGTCGATATGGTCTTCCAGCACGATATTCGGCTGGCCATGGACCCGGCAGCGAAAGCCGTGTTCGGCATAGTCGGGGGCAAAGACGATCCCCGATTTCCCCGCACGCAGCGAGGCTTCAACCTCGGTAGCGGAATTGCCGATCGAGGATACGATCCCGATCCCGGTGATGACGACGCGGCGCATGGGCAACCCTCCCCCAACCTGCTTCAGGTCTGTTTAGGGCAGGCAGGGGAAGGGGGCAAGGTGGTAGGCGCCAACCGGGTCCAGCATGGGCAAACCCACGCGTTCTGCGATCCGCTGCTTCGGGCTTGGACCGGGGTCAGTCGACGCCGATTTTTCCCGCCAGCGCAACGGACCTGACCCACGCAGCCAAATATGCCTTCACTTTCAGGCTCTTGATCGCGCTCTTGCACGCGACCGTTGCCTTGGGCGGGATCAAAGGACATCCCAAAAGACCACACCATGGCTATAAAAGGGATACGGACTGCGATCGAGAACCGCGAACCTGCATTCATCTGGCGAATTGGCCATCCACCCGGCGTTCATCGGCATCGCGCTAATTTGGTATCCGGCAAGACGGTCACTGTGCCCTCACAAGGACTGGGGCTTGAAGCAAACGTTTGGAACATGCCGGAAAGGGCCATTCCGATCTACCGAACGGTAAACAGGTCACCCGAAGGCGCGTCCCGTAAGGGCCGAAGATGTTGTTTCAGCGCAGTTAATTCGGCCCGAGGGTCGCCCCCGCTTGCCGGTCGGCTGCGCCGCCCACAACATCTCAGGATCGAACCACATGGTCAGCGATCCACGGCGCTTGAGCGCCTTTTCATACGCTGGCCAGTTCAGGGTCTTGTAGGTCGGAATGTTCGGTCTGCTCATCAGCTCCAGCTATCACGCTGGATTCACGACATGAATCCCTGGCAGGATTTGTGCAACAGAGCCCCGAGCCGGCAGAGATACCGGGACGAAGCGCAACATTAAACCGTCCTGAGTCATGGGCGCATTTTTTCAGATTGCGATGTCAGTGTGCCGTTGTCGACCTTGATCTGGAGCTGTTGCTGCACTGTGACCTGCCGATGACAACGATCAGTACGTCGCGATGGACACAGCAACAAGGGGTGGTATAGCAATAAGGGAAGGGCCGGGACATCTTGACCTTCGTCGGCCATCAGGCCGGATGTAGGGCCTGAACCCTTTGGGGTGAACGGGACATGGATGTAGAGCACCAGCACTCAGTTTATGCTGAACAACACAGGGTCCTTGGTCTGATTGAGGCAGGGCTTGATCAACAGGCGACTTCTCGTGCGGTCTCGGAAATGTGCGAAATGGCGCGGCGGGAATTCGGTGTTTCGACGGCAGCAGTGACTATTCTCAACCGTGATTCACAGGTGATAAAGGCCCGCGCAGGAGAGGATTTGGTCGACTCTCCCCGCAGTCATTCCTTGTGTCACTATACGATTGCAATCCAGAAGGTTCTGGTTATCCCGGACACGCTCAAGGACCCTCTCTACCACTCGCATCCCTTGGTTATCAGTCCACCGTTTGTCCGCTTTTACGCGGGCGCACCGCTTATGTTTCGCAAGGGCGTGGCGTTTGGGTCTTTCTGTCTTGTCGATACTGCCCCACGCCGTTTTTCGATAGGAGAGGAAGCAGAGCTTTTCGCGCTGGCCGAGATGGCAGTATCGCACCTTGTCAGCCATCTTGGCAGACGCCCGGTAAAATCGAGATGAGACCGGCAGACGGACATACCCCCGACCGAAGCGCTTCGGAGTCATTGGACAAGACGCACGCCCTCGCCGCGACGGGCACACGGCATGCCGCGACAAACATGCGCAACACACGGCAGGGAACACAGCTAAGCCTGCAGACCGTGGTCATGACCTTTCTGGCAATCATTGGTTTAGGGCTGGTCATTCTCAGCGGGCTTGCCGCACAACGCCGGTACCAGGATTACAGTATCTATCGGGCGGAGCAGGAGCAGGACGACTTTCGCCGCCCGCTGCGTGCCAGCATTCTCGAACTTGACAGGGCAAGCGTCGACGTAATGCGGCCTGCCTTGGGAATAGAACCGGACGTGCCGCTTGACGAAAGGCTGGCCGCGGCTTCTGACCAACTGGCCAATGTCATCGTTGGGATTGCGGCCGCTCGTGGTGCTGACGGCGACAAATTCATCGCCTTGGTCGAGTCGGTTCGGGACCGCATCGAAAGCCTGAGAAATCGGATCTTGGAAATCAATATCGACGACAAACAGCGGATCGGAATGTCCCATCTGCTGAACCGCGCGGCGAACGATCTGCGCCAGCTTCGCTTGCAGCTGGTTGATCTGGCGGCATCGCCGGACATGACGATCGGTATGCTGCTACTGACCAGCGACTATGGGTTGCAAGTGCATGATGTCGCGCATTTCAACACCGCAAGCTATCTTGCGCATGTTGTCGATTCCTTATCCGCCGAAGAGACCTCGTCCTTCGTCTTCTTAAATGATATCAAAAATTTGCGGTTTTCCGCACCAACCTTCCTTGAACTTTTTCAAGCCAGCGGGACCAAACCGCAGGCTGCGATCTGGATATTGCCGGAGACAATCGAAACCAAATTCCTGCCTGCCCAGTTGGCGGTAGCCTCGATGATTAAGGCCGGCGAAAACGACATGGAAAAGGTCGCCACGCTGGTGTCGGCAGCGGAATTGGTTGCAGACCGGTCGGAAACGCTTCTGCAACAGACAAGCGCGGCACGGGACGCCTATCTGGAGGCAAGAGTATCGCAGGAATGGCGCCAGCTCCTGCTGTTTGTGGGCCTGGCATCGAGTGTTGTCATCCTTGGTTTGGCGGTCGGCCTGCTGTTCGTGAAGTTGGTCGCCTTGCCGTTTGCCGCCATCCAAAATCAAATGCTGCGTCTGGCAGTCGGCGATCTTGACCGGGTCGCGCCTGTCAGGACGCGATTGAAGGACCTGGTGGCGATGCACGATGCGCTGCGGGTCTTTCGTGCCCACGCGATCCGACGCGAAAGGCTTCAAGCCGAACGGTTCGAGCTTCACGAACGGATCGCCGAAGCCAATCGCGAAATGCGCGCCGACCTTGAAGCTGCGGCAAACGTTCAGCAACTTTTGCTGCCAAAATCCGGGACGGTCGGGCAGTTCCGGTTCGAATCCTATTTCCGTCCCTCGTCACTGATTGGCGGGGATATGTTCGACTTTCTCGAATTGCATGATGGACGCGTGGCCCTATTTCAAATCGATGTTGCCGGGCATGGCGCAGCCGCAAGCCTTGTATCGGTGGCCGCCCATCTGGAAATGTGGCGCGCACTTGATGGTGCGTCGGACACGAAAGCGGTCATGGAGGAAATCAACCGCAACTGGTGGGGGGAACTGCCATATTTTACGGCGATCCTCGTGATGTTCGACCCGGAGTCCAGCACGGGCCGGATGGTGCAGGCCGGGCACCCCTACCCGCTGCATGTCGCATCGGATGGAACAGTTGCTTTTCTGGGAAGGGGCGGCGTGCCTATCGGGGTAACGGGTCTGCCCGAATACGAGGAGATCCCGGTCACGCTGGATCCAGGGGACCGACTGATTGTCTTTTCGGACGGACTTTATGATCTGCGCGACAGACATGGCGAAAGTTTTGGTGAAGAACGGCTGGAGGCGCTTGTCAGTTGGCTGGCCCGGACGGGAACGATTGACCTTGTTCCCGCGATAGTGAAGCATCTTCAGGACTGGGCTGATCCCGAGATGAATTTCGACGACATGAGCCTTGTGATCATGGAAAGGGTCTGAAAGTGCTCAAGAGTTCTGAACAAGTAAGGGATAGGGTCCTCGTAATCTCGATAAACGAACCGCGGCTGGAGGCAAACAATGCGCCGCTGTTCCGACAGATCCTTCTCGACAGGATTGAAGATGGCTATCAGCAAATCGTTATTGACCTGCGTAATGTGCAGTTCATCGACAGTTCGGCTCTTGGCGCGATGATCAGCGCGGTCAAGCGAATGGCTGCGTTGGGATCGATCACCCTTGCCGCACCGAACGCGGCAATCAGTCGGCTTTTGGAACTGACACGGATGAGCAAGGTCTTTCCGATTACGCAGACGGTGGACGAAGCGGTGTTGCGTCATGCCGGTTGACCTCGCGGCGGAAAACTCTGGACTGCACCTTGTCGTTGCTCGATCCCTTGATGCCATCGGGCCAACGGTCATGAAAGTGCGGGATTTTGCATTGGCCTATATGAACGAGATATCAGCGGCCGAGGTTGAACTGGCCTTGGCCGAGGTGCTGACAAATTCGATCAAGCACGGCCAAGCCCATGCGCGCGAAGGCACGAACATCACGGTGATGGCCGAAGCCGCAGATGGCTGGCTGACCGTCGAAGTGCTGGACAACGTCCCTGTGGCACCTGTTGGCATGTTCGAACTGATCACCGAAGACTCGCTTGATTTTGACCCGCAGGATCTTGAGTCCATCCCCGAGAGCGGGCGGGGACTTGCGCTGATTGTTCTAACGATGGACGAGGTTTTGCTTAACGTCGTGGCCGACCATTTCAGCCTGCGCATGCGCAAAAAACTGCCGACGCACTGAACCGCCCTGCGTCGCCCCGGCATATGGCCGGACGAAACATGGCGCATTTTACGCGCCTCGGACGGGAAGTAGTGGGTAAAGACAGCTTGTTGTGGACCCGACAACGGCCTAAGATTCCAAAGGAATGCAAGATCGAGGTGCAAAGGTCTTGGCCCAAACGAACCAAACCCAGCGTCCGTCGTTGACCCGTTTTGAACGGCAGGAACCGTGGGTTCCGTCTGAACATAGCCAACTGCAAGTCGCGCTGTGGCAATTCCTGTCGGTCAGCAGTCTGGTCTTCGGAACATGGTATCTTTACTGGCGCTGGGCAAAATCGATCAATATGGAGGCGGCTTGGTTTTCGGTTCCGCTCGCGATCGCCGAGACGCTCGCATTCATCGGTCTGGCGCTTTACACAATCAATCTGTGGTCCCCGGCGGCACCGAAGCCCGGCGCCTTGCCTGCGTCCGCACAGGATGTCGTCACTGATCCGGGTGCGGTGAACCGACCGCTTGTGGTCGATATCTTCTTTGCAACCTATAATGAGGATCCCGAGCTTGTCCGGCGTGGCCTTCAGGATGCGAAGAAAGTCACCTACCCGCTTCCGATTGATATCCGGATCAATGTTCTTGACGATGGCCGACGCCCCAAGATGCAGCAGGTTGCTGTCGAAGAGGGCGTGAATTACGTCACGAGATCCGACAATGTCGGGTTCAAGGCCGGGAACATGCGCAATGCGATGGAGGTGACCGTTGGCGACTTCATCGTCATTTGCGATGCCGATACCCGGCTCTTTCCGGATTTCCTTGTCGAAACGATGGGGTATTTTCGCGACCCTGACATGGCGTGGGTCCAGACACCGCAATGGTTCTGGGATATTCCGCCCGGCGTCCCCTTGGAAGCGTGGCTAAGGCGACGGCTGGGTCGACCCGGCGGCTGGATTGGCCGCATTGTTGAACGGGCAATCGGACCCGTCCGATTGGGTGAAGACCCTTTCGGAAACGATCCACAGATGTTTTACGACTTCATTCAGCACCGGCGGAACTGGGCGAATGCGTCCTTTTGCTGTGGCGCCGCGTCGATCCATCGCCGTGAAGCGCTTATGGAAGCCGCTATCCGGGCATGGGCAAGCGATGTTGAGAAGAAGAACCTTCTTGAAGAGAGGGCCAGCCTGTCCTTGACAGGCGAGCTTGATCTATACGAGGCGGTGCGGGACAATGCGCGCGTAAGCAGGGCGCGAGAGACCGACTTCGCACCTTTCAAGCTGCATGTGTCGGAAGACCTCTATACATCCATTCACTTGCACAGCGACACCGAACGGCGCTGGAAGTCGGTGATGCACCCGAAAGTGCTGTCGCGGATGATGTCGCCGAGCGACCTTCTCACCTGGACGATCCAGCGGTTCAAATATGCCGGCGGAACGTTGGATATTCTGTGGAACGACAATCCATTGTTCCGCAAGGGCCTGTCGCTTCCGCAGCGGCTGATGTATGCGACGACCTTCTACTCTTACCTCTCACCGATCTGGAACATCATTTTCGTGATCGCTCCGATCGTCTTTCTGACGACGGGCATTGCACCCCTTGCGACCTATTCGCTCGATTTCTTGCTGCACCTCGTTCCGTTCTTGATCCTGCATGAACTTGCGCAAGTCGTTGGGCTTTGGGGCACCTCGGTAATGAGGGGGCGGCGCTGGTACATGGCCATGTTCACGCTGAATTTCCGGGCACTCTGGGCCGTCGCGCGGCAGAACCGCATTTCTTTTTCGGTGACTCCGAAGGACCGGGCCTCTGGCAAATTCCACCATCTGGTACGCTGGCAGATTGCCCTGGCGATCGCGATTGTCGCAAGCCTTCTCGTTGGCTGGATTTCCTTCCTGCAGGGCGTGGCAGGATTCACCGTTGGAGCAATAATTGCGAATACGCTGTGGAGTGTGAACAATCTTCTGTCATTGTCCGTGATCATTCGAGCAGCAGGCTGGTCGCCCGATCCCGAATTCGATCTTCCCGTCATGAAAGGGTATCCGACTGATGCGTCGTAGTGCTTTGCATGCAGCAAGAAGCCAAATCGCATGGATCCTTGCGCTGGTCATTTCGACAGCGATTGTCGTACGCCTGGAACAGGTGAGTTTCGAGGACCGTCTTTCCCTGCTGACCTCAAATCCGTTCAAGGTAGAGACGGCGATGTCCGAAGCGATGCTGACACGGGTCACGGCGGCGGACTGGGGCACGTCAGACCTGCATTTGGCGCAGAAGGCGACGTCCATGGCGCTGGTTCTCATGTCGCAACCGGTGACATCCGCCGTCGAGGCAGACGCGATCGCGACCTTGGCTACGACGCGCGCTCAAAGCGAAATTGCTGATCCGGCTGACCGTCCGATGCTTGAAGTTGCAGCGGCGATCTTGCAGGCGGCGCTGGAATCGCCAAACCGGGCATCTCTGGACAATTAGTCCGACACCAAATTGAAAGCAGTCGCCGCGCTGCAAAATGCGCTTTGAGAACTCTTCCCCGGTCGTTGGACAGATTGCCGGTTGAGTATGGCGACCGCTTGTAGCCGCTGATCGCTTTCCCAAGCACTTTGGCTTAGGGAACGATGCAGGCACATACGCCGAAAATTGCTCCGAACTATGGAATGGTTTCAGTGGTCTATGGTGGAGCAGAGGGGGATCGAACCCCTGACCTCGTCATTGCGAACGACGCGCTCTCCCAACTGAGCTACTGCCCCAAAGGCCTGCAAGTTTTCTGGTCCAAAGGTCCAGAATTGTCAAGAAATCGCAGGCGAACGGGGCCTTGCAGCTTACAGGAAATCTTCTTCTTCGCCCGACACATCGACACCCAGCGCATCCAACCCAGCCTCAAGGTTTTCAGCCAGATGCGGCATTCCCATCAGATAATCGGCGGTCGGTGTTGTCGCTTCGGATACCGCGGTGGCAAGGGCTTCGGCGAAATCTTCGGGCTCGAACGCGCCACGACCGATCCAGGCGATGGCGGTCAACTGGGGCTTTTCCTCGTCGTTCATCCCGTCGATGAAGGCGTGCAGTTCGGCCGATCCGGCCGCCCCTTCACGGGCAAGAAAGATCACTTGCACCACTTTCTGCGGGCTAATCTCAAGCATGGGGTTTCTCCTGGATGGCATGCATGGTCGCCGATGCGGCCCCGGCTTGCAACCCGCTTTAGCCGATCATCCAGACCGTCGCGCCATGGGCAATCGCCCCGGCCAGCGTGGCCAGTGCGACCGAGCGGGTGGCAAGCCAGCCACCCAGCACGGCAGAGACGCCAGTGATCAGCGGCAAAAGCCGGATCAGGTCGGGCGTCAGCGCGGGCAGGATCGAGCCGACAAACAGCGTGGCGATGGCGGCGGGTCCGGTGGCCGACAGGAACCGCTCCAGCCAGCCGCCCAGCGCCATGCGGTCGGTGCGCAAGAGGATCGGCAGGGCGCGGAAGGCCCAGTTGGCGGCCCCGGCCAGAAGCGCGACGATCAAGAGGTCGGTGTTCATCGCCGCAAGACCCCGGTGACCGCCCCGGCCAGCATGCCCAGAAGGATGCCGCTGGTGGCACTGATAACCAGCGTCGCGGCAACAGTCACGGCACCCGCAATCGCGATGACCGGCAGTTGCCGGCGGCTGAGGATCGACAAGAGCAGCGCCAGAAACAATGCGGGCAGCATGAAGCCCAGCCCGGCGCTGATCGCGGGCCAGCCGTCCAGCGCGCCGCCGCCTGCAAAGGCCCCGACCGCCGTGCCCGACAACCAGCTGGCATAGGCCCCGATGCCAAGCCCGAACATGTAGGGTTCGGAGAATTTTTGCCCGCGCGCCAGGGCACCCAGCGCCTGACCAAAGACCTCATCGGTCAGACCGAAGGCCCAGGCCCAGGCATGGCGGGTGCTGGCCTTGTCCCCAGCCTCGCGCATCAGGGCGGGGCCGTAGAGGACATGCCGCAGGTTCATCGCGATCAGGGTGAAGGCCGACACCAGCAAGGGTGCACCCGAAGTCAAAAGCGCCAGCGCCAGAAACTGCGACGCCCCGGCATAGATGATCAGGGACAGGGAAAATGCCTCGATCACGGAGAAGCCGCCCTGCGTCGCGGCGACGCCGAAAGAGAAGGAAATCGGGAAATAACCCATCGCAATGGGCAGGCTGGCCGAGAAGCCGGAAAGAAGGGCGGAACGCTGCGAAATCATGTCCGGCCAAGCGCTAACGGGATGACCGGGCAGGGTCAAGCCATTGCGGGTTGGCCGGACATTGACGATCAGCGCATCCAGATCTCGACCCGGCGGTTCAGGCGTTGCCCGGCGAAATCCGTGTTGCATCCGACCGGGTTCACTTCACCGTAGCCCTTGGCGTCAATCGAAACCGTGCCAAGCAGCGACGGGTCCAGGATCGCCTGCAACTCGGCGCGCATGGATTCGGCGCGCTCAAGGCCAAGCTTCCGGTTCGCTTCGACCGGGCCATCCGAGTCTGTAAAGCCGACGAAGGTGTACTCACGCCCTTCGCCGTTTTCTGCGATGAAGGCCGCAAGCCGCTCCAGGTCGCGCCGCGACTGGTTCTCCAGTTTGGACGAGCCGGTCTTGAAACGGAACGTGGTGGACAGCCGCTCCCATTCCCCCAGTTCGGCGAAAAGCTCGGCCATCAGGGCCTTCTCCGACGGGCTTTCCATCGTCTCGATCTGGCCGCTCAGAATTTCCGCCCGGCGCGCCATGGATTCGGCTTCGACGCTGTAGCCGATAAAGCCCGATTTCTCGACGAAAGGGGTGGCCGCAAACGAAGTTGCATAGTCGATCAGGGCAGCCGCCATCGGTGGCAGTTCGTTTTGCGAGTTATACAGATACAGCGTGCGTTGAAGCGGATACTCTCCGGTCTTCGCCGAAAAGGCACTGGGGATTGCGACGGTGCCGCAGTCCGAGACGATATCAACCGGCCGCGTGTCCTTTTGGTAGGCAAAGCCGACATAACCGATGGCACCGGGATCGGCAAAGACCGCATCCGACAACTGCGCATTGCCCGAGACGATATTCGCCGACGGGCTTAGTTCGACCGAGTATGGCTTGAGGAAAGTGTCATTGATCGTCGAGAAAGTCCCGGATTCGGTGTTGCGGCTGTAGACGGTGACAGGCAGGTCCGCCCCCCCGACTTCGGACCAGTTGACGATCCGGCCGGACAAAAGGCCACTCACCTGTTCGAAGGTAAGCCCACCGATCATGTTTTCGGGGTGAACGATGATCAAAAGCCCGTCGATGGCGATAGCGTGTTCCTGTTCAAAGCTGCCAGGATCACCGAGACCGGCAGCCAGGAATTCCGCCACCTCTTCGGCTTTGACTGCCCGCGACGACATGCCGATTGCGGTCGACCCGTCCAGAAGCCCCTTGAATCCTGTGCTGGAGCCCTTGTCCTCAAGGAAGATGGAAAACAGCGCATCGCCTGCCCCTTCGGCGGCAAGCGCGGTGTGGACCGACTGCCGCTCGCCAACCTCGCTACGTTTGACGACCGCGCCCAGCGATTCCGCGGCCCCCTTGATCAAAAGCGGCATAAGTTCGTCGCCAACCGTGTCCGAGCCCTTGACAGTAAAGTCTATCGTCGCCGGATCGACAGTCTCATACACCGGTTCGACAGGGACGGGTTCAGCGGCGACGGGTTCGACGACGACAGCTTCGGCGACGGGTTCGGCGACGATAACTTCGACCGGTTCAGGGACAACTTCGGCAACGGGGGCCACAACCGGCTCGACAACGGGCTCAGGCGTTACAACGGGTTCGACTGCGGCGGGCGCAACGGGCTGGGTCACCTCTGTTGTGTCCGGGCAGGCTTCGCCGGAACAGGTCACGCGGTCAGCAACGATACCGATCATCCCCATATTGCTTCGGATTGTATAAAAGCCGTTCTCGAAGCTGATCAGTTCGCCCGTGATCACGACCGCGCCGTCATTGCTTTTCAACGTGATTTTCTCTGCCAGACCCGCCGTCGCACTGGCAAGAAATGCCAAAGCAGCCAGCATCGTTGATACCTTGCGTCGTAACAGCATGGATTGCTTCCCCAGATTTTGCCGCGTGACACACGCCGCCGTCAGCGGTTAACACTGGCAGACGAATGAAATGTAATGAGAGTAAGTGCGCGGGGTGTCATTTCTTGGGCAGATTTGCCGCAATTCTCCGCTGCTGGGTTGCGATTCCTTGGCAGGTTACGCAGCGGTGAACAACTTGGCGGGTCGTGCAAAGCCTTACTTGCGCGAAAGGGGTTTCCGCTGTCATTCTGCCCCCAGAAACCTGCTCAGGATCCAGCCATGCGCCATATCGTTCTTGCTGCTTGCCTTGCTGCCACCACCGCCCTGACCCCAGCCTTCGCCGAGGAAATCCCCGGCTCGCAATTCGAGGCCGGGAACTGGACAGGTGCCGCCTATACCGATGACCGGGGCGCGTTTTCCTATTGCTCGGTGTCGGTCGGCTATACCAACGACGAGACCCTTTGGCTTGGGTTTTACCCCAACGACACCTTGTCGATCCTGCTGTCGCACCCGGATGTGCGGTTCCAGACCGGCGAGCAATTCGACATGCAGATGATGATGGAAACCGGCCTGCCCTGGTCCGGCGTCGGCGAGGCGTGGGACGAATACTTTGCCGGGATCACTTGGGAAGGCATCCAGCCAACGGTCGATTTTCTGGTCAGCGGCCAGTATCTGCGGATGCTGGGGATCGGGATCGACGGCGGCTATGATGTCCAGGGCATCCCCGACGCGCTGGCGCTGGCCCAGACCTGCCTGGCGCAGAACAGCGGTGGGGGCAGTGGCAAGGTCCTGACCCCGGGCAAGACCCCGCCACCGCCCAAGGTGCCGGATCTGTCAAAGCCGCGCACCAGCGGCACCGGTGTCGGCAGCGTGTTGGGAACCCCGGCCCCGAAACCCGCGCCCTGATCTGGCAGGGGCCATGAAACCCATCGAGGGATTTCACGGCCCCGCCCAAGTGCTTTTACCTTTACTCGGCCGCCTGCATATAGCTTTCGACCGGCGGGCAGGTGCAGATCAGGTTGCGGTCGCCGTGGACGTTGTCGACCCGGCCAACCGGTGGCCAGTATTTGTCGACCCGGAACGCGCCGGGTGGAAAGCATCCCTGCTCGCGGCTGTATTTGCGGTCCCAATCGGTGATCAACGCTGCAACCGTATGCGGCGCATGGCGCAAGGGTGAATCCTCGGACGAAATCTCGCCCTTCTCGACCGCGCGGATTTCCTCGCGGATCGCCATCAGGGCAGTGATGAAGCGGTCGATCTCGGCCTTGGTTTCCGATTCCGTCGGCTCCACCATCAAGGTCCCCGACACCGGCCAGCTCATCGTTGGCGCGTGGAAACCGTTGTCGATCAGACGCTTGGCGATGTCGTCCACGGTCACGCCCACTTCGGCAAAGGGGCGGGTGTCCAGGATGCATTCATGCGCGACGCGGCCCTTGTTGCCCATGAACAGGATCGGATAGCTGCCCGAAAGTCGCGCCGCGATGTAGTTCGCGTTCAGGATCGCGACCCGCGTGGCCTGGGTGCAGCCCGGCCCGCCCATCATCAGGCAATAGGCCCATGAGATCAGCAGGATGCTTGCCGACCCATAGGGAGCCGCCGATACCGCCCCGTCGCCGCCGGTTTCAGGATGCCCCGGCAGATGTGGTGCCAGATGCGCCTTGACGCCGATCGGCCCCATGCCGGGACCGCCACCGCCATGCGGAATGGCAAAGGTCTTGTGCAGGTTCAGGTGGCTGACATCGCCGCCAATCTCGCCCGGTTTCACCAGCCCGACCATCGCATTCATATTCGCGCCGTCGATATAGACCTGACCGCCGTGGTCATGGGTGATCTTGCAGATCTCCGTGACCGTTTCTTCAAAGACGCCATGAGTCGAGGGGTAGGTGATCATGCAGGCCGCCAACCGGTCGCCCGCTGCGACCGCGCGTGCCAAGAAATCCTCAAGGTCCACGTCGCCGTTTGGCGCGGATTTGACGACTACCACCTCCATCCCCGCCATCTGCGCGCTGGCCGGGTTGGTGCCATGCGCCGACACCGGGATCAGGCAGACCTTGCGCTGGTGATCGCCCCGCGCCCGGTGATAGGCGAGGATGGTCAGCAATCCCGCGTACTCCCCCTGCGCGCCGGAATTGGGCTGCATCGACATCGCGTCATAGCCGGTGATCTCGCACAGCTTTTCCGACAGGTCGGTGATCGCCTCGGTATAGCCCGCCGCCTGATCGTGCGGGGCAAAGGGGTGCAAGGAGCCAAACTCGGGCCAGGTGATCGGCATCATCTCGGCCGCGGCGTTCAGTTTCATCGTGCAGGACCCCAAGGGGATCATCGCCCGGTCCAGCGCAAGGTCGCGGTCCGAAAGGCGGCGCATGTAGCGCATCATCTCCGATTCCGCCCGGTTCATGTGGAAAACCGGATGGGACAGGTAGTCGGTCGTGCGCAGCATCGCCTCGGGGAAGCCCAGCGTGGCGCGGTGGGGTGGCACGCCATCGATGCCGAAGGCTTTCAAGACCCGCACCAGCACGCGTTCATCGGTCGTCTCGTCCAGGCTGATGCCGACGCGGTCATTGCCGATCTTGCGGAAGTTCAGGCCTTCATTGCGCGCCGCCGCAAGGATGCCGGCCTGGCCCACGCCAACCTCGACCGTGATCGTGTCGAAGAAGGCTTTCGGAGACACCTTGGCCCCCGCCGCCTTCAAGGCGCGCGCCAGACGCTGGGTCAGGAAATGCACCCGTTCGGCAATCGCCCGCAGGCCCTTTGGCCCGTGGAAAACCGCATACATGCTGGCCATGACGGCAAGCAAAGCCTGCGCGGTGCAGACGTTGGACGTCGCCTTTTCGCGACGGATATGCTGCTCGCGGGTTTGCAGCGCCAGCCGGTAGGCCTTGCCGCCCTGCGCGTCGATCGACACGCCGACGATCCGCCCCGGCATCTGCCGCTTGTGGGCATCCTTGACCGCCATGAAAGCGGCATGCGGCCCGCCATAACCCATCGGCACGCCAAAGCGCTGCGCCGAGCCGACGGCAATATCCGCCCCCATCGCGCCGGGTTCTTTCAGCAGACACAGCGCCAGAAGGTCGGTCGCCACCACGCCGATGGCACCAGCGGCATGCAGAGCGGCAATCTGGTCGGTAAAGTCGGTCACATGGCCATAGCTGCCGGGATACTGGAAAATCGCGCCGAAAACCTTAGAAGGGTCCAGATTTTCGACCATGTCTTCGATGATCTCGATGCCCAAAGGCAGGGCACGGGTGCGGATCACCGCAATGGTCTGCGGATGGCAGAAGCGGTCGACGAAAAAGGCTTTCATCTTTGACTTCGCGACCCGTTCGGCCATGGTCATCGCCTCGGCCGCCGCTGTCGCCTCGTCCAGAAGCGACGCGTTCGCCACATCAAGGCCGGTCAGGTCGCAGACCATCGTCTGGTAGTTTAGGAGCGCCTCAAGCCGACCCTGGGCGATTTCGGGCTGATAGGGGGTATAGGCGGTGTACCAGGCCGGGTTTTCCAGAATGTTGCGCTGTATCGCCGGGGGGGTGACGGTGCCGTAATAGCCTTGCCCGATCAGCTGGGTCATCACCCGGTTTTTCCCGGCCACCTCTTTCATCTTCGCCAGCAATTCATGCTCGGCCAAAGGCGCCCAGCCCAGCGGCAGTTTCTGCCGGATCGCGGCGGGGACGGTCTGGTCGATCAGCTCGTCCAGGGACCGGACGCCGACCGCATCCAGCATCTCGGCCATTTCGGACGGCGAAGGGCCGATATGGCGACGGTTGGCAAAGTCATAGGGATTGTAGTCGGTCGGGGTGAAGGTCATGGCTTACCTCGGGCATGGGGGCGGACAAATTCCTTGGAAGGAATTTGCAAAACTTTTCGAAAAGTTTTGCCCGGCACCACTCGACACCGGGCGCGAGAAATCAGCCGATCAGGTCCTGATATTCGTCCTCGTCCATCAACTCGTCCAGAACGCTCAGGTCATCCAGCTTCATCTTGAAGAACCAGGCGGCCCCAGTCGGGTCCTCGTTCACCAAGCCCGGGTTGTCGACAAGCTTGGCGTTCACTTCGACAATCTCGCCGTCAACCGGGGCCAGAATGTCGGACGCGGCCTTGACGCTTTCGATGACGCAAACCTCGTCACCCTCGGCGACCACGGTTTCCGGTTCGGGCAGTTCCACGAACACCACGTCGCCCAGCTGGGTCGCCGCATGTTCGGTGATGCCGACGACGACAAGGTCACCCTCGACGCGCAGCCATTCATGATCTTTGGTATATTTCATCGTATTGCCTCAACGCTTGTAGCTGGTTGGATGGGAAATCAGGTCAGTGACGGTCAGGGGCTGTCGCTTGCCGCGCACCTCGCCCAGAAGTGCGGTGCCGATGGTGGCATGAGAGCGGGCGACATAGCCCATGGCAATCGGCGCGTTCACGCTTGGCCCGAACCCGCCCGAGGTGACGCGGCCGACCGGCGTGCCATCCGGGGCGAAAACCTCGACCCCCTCGCGCATCGGCGCGCGGCCTTCTGGGCGCAGACCGACGCGAAGGCGTTCAGGGCCCTCGGCCAGTTCCGCCAGAATACGCGCAGCGCCGGGAAATCCACCCGCGCGCCCGCCCGCGGTGCGGCGAACCTTCTGGATCGCCCAGTTCAGGCCGGCCTCGACCGGGCTGGTGGTCGTGTCGATGTCATGGCCATAAAGGCAAAGCCCCGCCTCCAGCCGTAAACTGTCCCTTGCACCAAGGCCAATCGGGGCCACCCCCGGTTGCGCCAGAAGTTTGCGCGCGAAACCCTCAGCCCTTGCATCCGGCACCGAGATTTCAAACCCGTCTTCTCCGGTATAGCCCGAGCGTGACACCCAGATGTCACCGATCACCCGGTGATCCATGAACCGCATTTCCGCGACCCCCGGCAACAGCGCCGCCAAAGCTGCTTCGGCCCCTGGACCCTGCAACGCCAAAAGCGCGCGGTCGGTCACCGGTTCCACTGAAACCCCCGGCATTCCGGTGGTCATATGGGCGATGTCTGCCGCTTTGCATCCGGCGTTCACGA
>Ga0247839_1003900_pt1 | contig 19856 bp, 13 predicted proteins | sample LaCruzMarch2015__6_FD_192405 | JGI IMG/M metagenome (GOLD analysis project Ga0247839, IMG submission 192405) | Freshwater microbial communities from meromictic Lake La Cruz, Castile-La Mancha, Spain - LaCruzMarch2015_16m | ecosystem: Environmental > Aquatic > Freshwater > Lake | place: Spain... | reverse complement strand
TTTTGGCAGCACGCCATATTAATAACTTAGGCAGTAGAAAAACTAAACTGCTTATTACCGTAGTTGATAAAAACGAAAAACCAGTGGCAGATGCTTATGTAGATGTATTGGAAATGGAAAACGAAGAGAAATACACCGATGAAAACGGAGAAGCCCCAATTGCTGGTTTAAAAAACGGAGCACATATTGTTGAAGTAAGCAAAGACGGAGCAAAAACTGATACTAAATTTACCATTAAACTAGGCGAACAGTTAAGATTGAAAGTAGTGCTTTAGTTGATGGTTGATAGTTGATAGTTGATAGTTGATAGTTGATAGACGATAGTTGATAGTTGGTAGTTGGTAGTTGATAGTTGATAGTTTTTGGTTGATAGTTGATAGTTGATAGTTGATTGACGATAGTTGATGATTGATGGTTGATAGTTGATAGTTTTTAATAGAAAATCCTGAGGCGAAGGCTTCGGGATTTTTTTTGAGAAAAAGACATAGCTAGTAAGATTTTGCAAATCGCACTTCATTACTATTAGCATTTGTAATGTTAAAAACATCAATATCTTTTAATACATTTGTTTCATGTTAGGCATGGTAAAAAGCGGATTGCAAATCCTTTTAGTATATGATTTGGATTGCAAATCCAAACCAGCTGGGAAATGTCGGCAGCTAATAGGGTAACTTTGGCAGAAACCGTAGCAAAACAATTAGATACTAATTTAAACCAACTTACACCTTACAGAGTAACCAAAGCCAATTTAGATGCCCTGCAAGCAGCCATTTTAGAAGCCAAAAAATACAGCAGCGAGCCTAAAACAAAAATAATAAAAGGCGCAGAGGCTAACCGTGCTAACCATGCCTTGGTACGCAAAATAGACGAAACGCTTGAAGGAATGGAAGATTTAATAGTGAGTGAATTTGAAGAAAGCCATCTTAAATTTGTAAATATATTTTTGGCAGCACGCCATATTAATAACTTAGGCAGTAGAAAAACTAAACTGCTTATTACCGTAGTTGATAAAAACGAAAAACCAGTGGCAGATGCTTATGTAGATGTATTGGAAATGGAAAACGAGGAGAAATACACCGATGAAAACGGAGAAGCCCCAATTGCTGGTATAAAAAACGGAGCACATATTGTTGAAGTAAGCAAAGACGGAGCAAAAACTGCTACTAAATTTACCATTAAACTAGGCGAACAATTGAGATTGAAAGTAGTGCTTTAGTTGATGGTTGAAAACTGATTATTGAAAACGCCTTTGCAATGCAAAGGCGTTTTTTTTGTTTTGGGGTAATTTGTAGAGACAAGGTTTGCCTTGTCTCTACAGTTTTTAATGTATCACACTCATGCTCCTTGTTTGGCTCACTGTGCCATCTATGATGATAGAATAATAATAAATTCCATTGCTTAGTGCGCCTCCATCTACTTGTATTTTGTCAATTGGTTTATTTAGTTTTTGGGTAAATAATGTTTGACCTAATACATTGGTAATTCTCAATTCAGCATTGGTGTAATTCTGCCAAATTTCGTAATCAATGATGGTGGAGTTGTTGAAAGGGTTGGGATAGTTGGAAAGGGCAACTAGCTGCTGGCTTCTAGCATCTGGCTTGTTACTTGATGATAAACGGTCATTGAGCTTAGTCGAAATGTTAGTTTCATAAAAAGCAGGCTTGTTTCGGCTCCGCTCAACAACCATTAAAGAACCTCCTAGGTGAAGTGAATCAATCCAAACTGTATCGCAATAAGTGAATGTGCTACATAAATTACTTGCAATTAGACATACTACATAATTACTATCGAATGCAGGGAAAGTATGAATAGGGTGTGTTTCAAAACTATGTGCACTTCCATCGCCAAAGTTCCACTCGTAATGTGTAGCTGTGCTTACTGGCTCGGTGTAATTCATTAAGTAAACAGTGCTATCAAACTGCATGGCAGGGGCAAATAATGGAGTAAGTAAAGTATCAACCAAAATAGTTATTTCATCTATTTCGGCTACACTTGGTGTAATTACAGAAAGTAGGTATTTTGAACTTTTTACTGGTGCATCTACCGCTACAAAATAATTGTCCCAACTCGTTAAAGTGGTTGTATCGCCATCTGTAATTCGGCTCCAACTGGTAGTAATTTCATTTGCATGTAAGTTCACATAATCGTTATACTGGGTAAACAAATTATCAATGCAAGGGTCTATATTTCCCCAATTATCCAAACTATCCAAATGGTCTTTTAAAGGAGTGTCACTAGTTATGTAATTATCGAAATCTTCTAAAGCTGGTAAATTAGGGTCAGTAAATAAGGTTAAGTTTTGATAGTATGTTTTAAACCAACTCTTTTTAAAGAACAATTCTTTATACATGGTACTAGTAAATACATTGAACAAATTAACAGGGCAAGGCGTAGTAGCATTTTCAAAACTTTGGTCGTGCATAAAGTGAGTAAAATACCTAAAATAATTAGCCATATTACCAGAGTTATAAGTATTATAATAATTCATAAATTGGGTGTTGTCGTAATAATACAACATTCCTAAAAACAAACTCATATCGTAAGGGAAACCAACCAAAGTTTCGGTACTGTGGGTACTGTCAAAACATAAAGTATCGCTATAACCTGCATTGGCATATCGGTTGTATTTTATATGGGCGGTATCTCGCGCTGTACAGCCATCTTTATAGGCAGTTAGTATATAAGTAATGCTATCATTTGGAGTACTAATTGGTGTTAAACTTGTTGTTGAATCAAGCCAAGTGGTAGGATTCCAATTAAAACTATCGGCATTTGAAACATATCCTTTTAGTTGAACCGACCTATTGCCACTAATGGTTTGATTATAGGTCATTGGTCGCCTTAAAACTATGTTTGCACCTGGAGCAACAAATACAGTGTCCCAAACTATTTTTGAACCACAACCTTTAAAACTTACTGTATGTGATATGGCATAATAAAAACCACCTATCCATTTAAAATTAGGGAAGGTAAATGTATTAGGAAAAGCCAAATTATCATATTCCCAATCGCCACCATATTGAATTTGTGGTGCAAAAAGATTGGTATTTGTAGTATCAATTAAATGTACATGCCAAATTGTTTTTTCTCTGTATTTTCGGCTAATAGAATCACTGTTTTCATAAGCTTGTATATTATTAGGACAGCCTGTTTGTGCTAAACTAAAACTTGGGTCTAAAACATGTTGATTATAATAATACAAATTTATAGAATCCATTTGACCACAATCATTGTAACTTATCAATGTAATTCGATACCATTTACCAGGGTCGTCTATTTGTGTATTACAAATAGTTAAAGGCCCTATGTATTGTAGCGTATCACATAAATCACCACCTCCAATTGCTCCACCATTTCCCCCTTTAATATCTGGATAAATGCAAGTATTGAAAATTGCTTCTGGAGGAGATACTGAATAATTGGTGTCTATTCTACAAAACTTAATACTTCGTTTTGTATCGTTTAACATTCTATCAAAATCAATGGTTGGACATTGACCAGGGCAAAAAGTATCTTGACTAATAGATGCCCAAGCTTTAGGTAAAGCAAAATTTGTAAAACCCCAATCACGGTTATTGATTCCATAACCAGCTCTAATTTGTGCAACATTACAAATAGGAGCTGCGGTTCCAAATGGAATAGCATCTACATTTGTTAACATAGTGGACATACTAGGTTCTATACCAGCGTGAGTAGCAGTTAGTGATGGAAGTACAGAAATATAGAAAACATGAATATCATTGGTGTCATTTTCTTTTTTCCAGAATTTAATATTAGCCGAATCTTCAAATTGAACATAACTATTAGGATGACAAATTATTTCAGCATAACCACAACCCTTTTCATCACCAATATCTACATTGGCGTTTTTACGAATAATTAAACTTCCATAAGGCATAACTATTAACCTAGTGTTATTCCCAAAACGAGTATATGAACCACTGTCTAATATTAAAGCTGCATAATCACTCACTGTAATTTCCGACTTATCGTTATAGTCCATCATTTCAATATTAGGACCTACACCACCTGCTGAAACATCAGGACAAATAGAATAACTAGGGCGTGTTGGAATTCTAGGACATGGTCCTTCCATAATTAAGCTATCATTATTTCTGAGCCACTTTTGAGGGCAAATTTGCATTTTACTTGCATTCCTTATTTTCAATAAGCCATTAGGAGGTGTAATGGTTAATTTATAAGGTAACGATTGTGGGATTCCAATACCAAAATCAAATGTGTTTTTTATACTATCGGTAGCAGTTGGGAAATAACAATTCATTACACAAGGGTCGGCTAATTGAATTAGGAATTCTGTTCGGCCAACAGGTGCAATTAAGGTAATAATATGGGTGGTGTCGTTATATACATAAGTAATTCCTTTTCCATTTGCACCCATTGCATAGTTACTATCCAAATCAGGCAAGTAAAAGCTAACTGAATCAATGCTATCGCATTGGATATAGCCTTGGTATTGGTATTTGCCTACTAGTTTATAAAATGCTTCGCAACGCTTGTTACTCTTTATAAAAGCAGTATCGTTATAAACTAACTTTTTACCATTTTCAATTCTTGCACTTCTAAAAAAAGTATAAGCATTACAATAACCTGTAACAAAAGTTGTATTTTCTGAAATGCTAAAAAAAGCCCTATCAGCATTAGTTATAAAATTGTGATTATTATTAATAATAAAAGGGTCGTTTATTATAATACTGTCTATATTGGGTTCTTTAACTACATGTAAATTTTTATGGTAATCTGGTTCCAAGCTATCCAAAACCGTAGCAGCATATTCATTGGTCACAAAATTTCTTATTCCTATTATTCCTTCACCAGTTAGGGTATCTAAGCACCTATAAGGCATAAGTACAGATTGAAATATGGTAGTAGGAATAGTTCGTGTGGCTTTTGCCTTAAAAGTACTATGTACACCAAAATAATCTACATTACTTATAGCTGAATTTTTTATTGGATCACAGATTAAACCATTACTTCTATTTGTATTTTTATATGTTGTTATTTTATCATAATTAATACTACCATTAGTGGTAAGTGCAACGGTAGATACTTTAAGTCCCCATTTTCTTCCGTTTTTACAAGGATGATAGAAACGTACTTTACCAGTATTTATTCCAGTTGTATCAAACGAACCTTGGCTAAAATTTCCATTTCCATTTAAATTATACTCAAATTCATAATTACTTAACGTTTCCTTCGATTCGCAATTATCAATCATTAAGTAATATAAATTACCTCCAGCTTCCTGTGTGCTTATTTCTCGTTCTATGGATGCTTGTTCTGGTTTAGTTACTCCTACAGCCAAGCCTACAGCATTTGATAGTTTATCTATTGCGTTAAGCGTTGAATTTATTCCGCCAAAAACAGCATTCCTAACTGGATTAATAAACATTAATGGCATGTACCAAAAAAGGTAAGAATTGGGATCAATTTGAAAAGGCTGTACAAATGGTTCCGAATAGTGCATTTTCACTTTTACACTTTTTTTTACTTGATCTCCTTCTACTACACTTGGGTTATCCCATAATAATGGGTATTTTCCATTTATTTTAATCAAACTATGGTGTTCCGCCTTATTAGTTTCTGCTCGGTTAGTATAACCAAGATATGGTGGATCGATGGCTAAGTGTTCTAAATTACTTCCTTCGTTTACAGTAATTAAGAAGCTAGATGCATCTGGACTTTCGTGACCGCTATTAATTACTGATGAAATATAATATTTTGCCTTATCTATATTAGTATTGGTTTCACCTAATAAGTGAAAATAATGATTAACCCTATCATTATCAGATTTGTTACGCAATATTAAATCACCGCTTTTTTTATTGAAATAATTTTCGATTGATATTGCGTAACCAGTTGGTGCTGGATTATTAGCCGCTAAAAAATCAGCACGGGCATCGTAAGCAATTCCAAATGCGTCTTGCAAATTAGTTCCATTTAACACACTGCAATTATCCATTTTTAAAGCTGCCAAATGTGGTATTGCTTTTTCTAAATCTGTATCATCTAAGGTTGGTGGTTTTCCATTTTGCATAAGGGTGTTGGTGTACCAACTCACTAAATTAATCCATCTAGTATCATATTTACAATTATCAATTTTTTGAAAATTAATTAGTTGACTAAGAAACGAAAATGTTAATAATGACCCCCAATCTAAATCTGCTGGTTCATTACAAATAAAATCAGTTTTTTTATTACCTAAAAAATTGTTGGTAGCCACCATTGCAGGGACGAGTGACTCCATTGCAAATGCAAAATACCCACCTGCTTCTTTGAAGCCTCTTACTCCTTCATCTTCTGTTTGATGCATTAGTGCTCCAAACATAGTTTCATTTAACCTAATAAATCCTTTGTTTGCCCAGTTATCAGGCTTGGCAACTCGGTTAAAAAAGGTGGTTTTACGATCATGTAAAACAATTCCACTCATAATTAAAGCACTACATGTAATAACTGAAATATTATTGTTTAAGGCTTTGGAAAGACTGGCGAAAGGTTTTGTAGCTTGGGTGTATAATTCTGTTGCTACATTAGCCAATCCATCTCTGGGAGCAAACAATTCTTCGGGTGTGGCACCAGCAGCTCGCATTAATTCGTAAGCACTTAGGTAACTCACTAATTCTTTGCTTCTCCATATTTGTAATTCGTCCCAATCGCCACCTTTAAAATAATTATCGTTACTACCATAACGAGTGTAAGCATAACGCATCTCATTTAGCACACTGTCGTGTAAAAAAGTAAGTTGAGTGCTATTAAGTGCAGAGCCGTCAGGTCTTAACCCTATTAAATAAACAAAAGCAGCATTTTTACACCAAGTGCTTATGGGATGGCTTTTTTCTGTTAAGGTATAAACTAATGATTTTGGGGAATAGTTAGAGTTGAAAATGTCTTTGTAAATACCCTCATATGTTTTCCAAAAATCATCATTTACATTACCTAAAGTTATTTTAGTTCTTATTACATCTAAATCTTTAGTAAAAGAATTACTATGAAATAACGCCATAGGAGCAGTTGTATTTTGCCCATCTATTTTAAATTCACCCCAAACAGGTTGCCAAGGGCTACTTATCCAATCTATAAAATTGTCCAACCAATCCGGCCACTGTTCTTTGGTAATAGTATGGACTTTGTTTTTGTGCTTGTTTTTTTTAATATTTTTTGCTTCTACTACTTGACATACAGTCAAAAGTAATAGTAGGGTGTAAATTAGTTTTTTCATTTTTGTAATTATTTATGGTTGTAGTTCATATTCATTATTAAATTGAGCAATTTTTATTAGACCATTTTTTCTGTTGTAGTAAAGTAATCCACTTGGTTCAGAAGACCCATTAATTGATTCCAACTTCTGAACATTGTAATAATAAAAGTTATTAACTTTCAGAGAATCAATATATAATTTAGATGGGGGGGGAGGGAAAATTCCAGTAGAATTTTTATAATAATATGAATTTGAAAAATCAACTCGAAAATAATCACTTGCACTATTTCTACCATATTCATAAAACACTTTAACAAAAATGCTTGGTAGGGTTTTCACAGTAGGTTTAAGTTCTAGTTTATAATATTGTAAATAAAAATTATCACCATCGCAGCTTCCACCTGTTACTGGTTTTTCAAAACCATAACCAGTATCAGGTTTTTGGGCTATAAAATAATAAATAGTACCGCTGTTGTGTTTTAGTTTCAGGGTGTCTCCTTGTTTGTAAACATCTACCAAGCTAGTAGCAAAGGTATCGGTAAACCTAAAGTAAATATCTTTAACAGGGCCACAGCCAGAAGTACCTGGGTCTTTGGTGCAAGAAGCAAAAAGGCTAAAAAAAAGAAGTAGGTAAATAATCTTGTTTTTCATATTGTTTATTATTAATTGTTAGTCAAATATATAAGTGTTACTATGAAACAAAGCCATAGGAGCAGTTGTGTTTTGTCCGTTTATTATAAATTCGCCCCAAACAGGTTGCCATGGACTGCTAAGCCAATCTATAAAATTGTCTAACCAGTCTGGCCATTGCTCTTTGGTAATAACATGAACTTTGTTTTTGTGCTTGTTTTTCTTAATTTTTTTTGCTTCTGTTACTTGGCATACTGCCAATAATAACAATAATGTGTAAATTGTTTTTTTCATTTTTTTAACATTTAAGGTTCAAGTTCAAAATATTCAGAATTGTTTAGTTGTAACTTAATTAGACCATATTCACGATTATAATAAATATAATTAATTGGTAAATTAACTATTACGGCATTATTAGGTTTGCCAACATTTTTATATAATTTACTATTAACAACAACGTCCATGTAGTCAGAAGGCGATGGAGGATATGGGTATCTTGATATGTACGTTTCAGAAAATCCAATATTATAAGTAACCCTAATCTGCTCTTGAGTTGAAGCAATATTTCCACCAAATTTATAATATACTTTAACAAAAATACTTGATAAGGTTTGTACTGTTGGTTTAAGTTCTATTTGATAATATTGCATATAATAATTATCACCATCGCAGCTTCCACCTGTTACTGGTTTTTCAATAGCAAAACCAGTGTCTGGTTTTTGAGCTATAAAATAATAGATAGTACCGCTATTGTGTTTTAGTTTTAGTGTATCGCCTTGTTTGTAAACATCTACTAAACTAGTGGCAAAGGTATCGGTAAACCTAAAGTAAATATTTTTAACAGGTGGGCAACCTGAAGAACCAGTAGGGTCTTTGGTGCAAGTAGCAAAAAGGCTAAAAAAAAGAAGCAGGTAAATAATCTTGTTTTTCATATTGTTTGTTATTAATTGTTAGTCAAATATATAAGAATTACTATGAAATAGTGCCATAGGGGCTGTTGTGTTTTGTCCATCTAATTTAAATTCTCCCCAAACAGGTTGCCAAGGGCTACTTATCCAATCTATAAAATTGTCCAACCAATCCGGCCATTGCTCCTTAGTGATTGAGTGAACTTTATTCCCTATTTTTCGGGAGTATTTGTTTTTCTTAATTTTTTTTGCTTCTACTATTTGGCATAGCACCAAAAGGAGCAGTAAAGTGTAAAGTAGCCTCTTCATTTTGTTCTGTTTTATGGTTCTAATTCGAAATATTCTCCATTAGGTTGAGTAATCTTTATTAAACCTTTTTCTCTACTAAAAAGTATGTAAGCAGTTGGAGGGAATGTATAAGAATATGTGATTTTACCAACATTATTATACATTTTATTATTAACTAAATAATCTTTATAATAAAAAGATGAGGGGGGTGAAGGAAAGTCAGAAATTGAACATTCATAATAAGCATTATCATATTCCATTCTAAGTCTAGTAAATTCCTCCCAAGTAAAATAAATCTTAATTTTTAAATTTGCTAATGTATTAAGTGCAGGTTTTAAAACAATTTGATAATACTGTAAATAATAATTATCACCATCACAACTTCCTCCTGTAACGGGCTTATAAATACCAAATGCACTATCAGGTTTTTGAGCAATAAAATAATAAACAATACCGTTATTGTGTTTTAATTTAAGGGTGTCGCCTTGTTTGTATATATCCACTAAATTTGTGTAAAAAGTATCTTTATTGAAATGGTAGTATATATCTTTAACTGGACCGCAACCTGAAGTGCCGGGGTCTTTGGTGCAAGCCGTAAAAAGACTAAAAAAAAGAATGGGCAAAACAATGTGTTTCATGTCAATGGCTCTGTTTCTTATTTTCATGGTAATTATTTAGTTTTAGTAAAGGCAAACATGGTTTAAGTTTTTGATATAAACAATACCCATTAATATGTATATTTTATTAAATTACAAATTGTGTTTTTATTCAAAGCGAACCTTAGTAATATAAATTGTAAAAACAATAATACATATGTAGTATTTTTTATTTGCAAACATTCACAATATAATTCAATAAAAATATCCCTAGAGGTAGTGAATTTTAAAATTCACTACCTCTAGGGATATTCAATAAAATGCAATATTGTATTTCCTGTTTTATTTTTTCTAAATAAAAGTCGTTATGGTGCTTCTAAGTTTACTTTATGTTGAATTTACTAATCAAGGAATAACAATAAATCGCAATCCTAATTCATACATTTACTATCCAAAAAGATAACTTAACATTTCATCTATTTTACTAATTTGAATAATTTTTAAAACATTGCTTTGCTTTGGTAATTTATTAAATTTTGAAAGGTAAATGGTGGTAAATCCTAATTTTTCAGCTTCGCTAAGGCGTTGTTCTATTCGGTTCACAGCTCGTATTTCGCCACTTAAACCTACTTCGCCCACAAAACATATTTTACTGTCAATGGCAATGTTTTCATAACTTGAAACAATGGCTGCAACAATGGCTAAATCTATTCCTGGATCTTCCACTCGTAAGCCTCCAGCAATGTTTATAAACACATCTTGCATGCCCATTCGTAAGCCACATTTTTTTTCTAAAATTGCTAAAAGCATGTTCAATCTTTTAGTATCATATCCGTTGCTATTGCGTTGCGGAGTTCCATAAACAGCTTGGCTAACCAATGCTTGTGTTTCAATTAACAATGGTCGCATTCCTTCAATGGTAGCCGCAATAGTAACACCACTTAAAGCCTCATCACGCTGACTAATTAATATTTCGGAAGGATTAGAAACTTCACGCAATCCACCATTTTGCATTTCATAAATACCAATTTCGCTGGTACTTCCAAAACGGTTTTTAGTGGTTCGTAAAATTCTGTACACATGGTGCCTATCGCCTTCAAACTGCAAAACAGTATCAACCATGTGTTCCAATAATTTTGGACCAGCTATGGTTCCATCTTTGGTAATATGACCAATTAAAAAAACTGGAGTTCCCGTTTCTTTCGCAAACCTTATCATATCGCTAGCAGTTTCTTTTACTTGAGAAATGCTTCCAGGAGTAGCATCAATCAACTCACTTTGAAGTGTTTGAATAGAGTCAACAATTACAATATCAGGTTGCAATTCTTGAAAAGCTTTACCAATTTTTTGGGTAGATGTTTCGGTAAATAAATAACAATTATTGTTGGTGAACGGCAATCGTTCGGCACGCATTTTTATTTGCGTATCACTTTCTTCGCCACTAATATAAAGCACTTTTAAATTATTGAACTGCAAAGCAATTTGTAACAACAAGGTTGATTTTCCAATTCCAGGTTCACCACCAATTAAAATAACAGAACCTGGCACTAAACCACCACCCAGAACGCGGCTAAATTCTCCATCTTTTAGTACTAAACGAACATCATTTTTTTGCTCCACTTGGTTTATAGGAACTGGTTTTAAGGCTCGTTGCATATTGCCAGTTTCTTTCCAAGTGCTTTTATAATCTAGTTTTTCTTTGTGAATTACTTCTTCTACATAAGTGTTCCATTCACCACAACTGGTACATTTTCCTACCCATTTGGTAGAGGAAGCACCACAATTTTTGCAGAAGAAAGAAGTTGATGTTTTTGCCATAATATTTTCCAAAAATAACTTTAAATGCTGAAACAGAATTTATAAATTTGCTGAATATTCGCAAAAACATTCATTGTGTTGATTGCAAAGATTTATTTTTGCTTTTTTTAAACCCTAATACTATTAAAATAATTTTTTATATAAAACAATATTTTTTTATATAATTTGTACCCTTAATTTTATGAAAAACTTACGACTAGTTACCTATTATTTTCTATCTTTTATATTGTTTTCAAATTATTTGCAAGCACAAATAGAAAGCGAAAAAGACAGCTTAGAATCTTTATTGCCTTATGCTAAAGACAACCAACGTGTAGATATATATATAGCCTTGGCCGATTTGGCTAAACAAACCGACACAACAGCAGCCATTAATTACGCTCAACAAGCTTTTAAAATTTCGAATAAAATTAGCTATTCAAAAGGTTTGGCTGGTTCGTATTTAATTTTAGGATATATTGACAGAAGCAGGAGTGACTATAAAAATGCTAAAACCAAATATTTATATGGAATTTCCTATGCCATCAAATCAAATGACTTAAATACCATTTCGTGGGCTTATCAAAATATGGGTAATTTGTATTTTATTCAATCAGATTATTCAAAAGCAATGCGTTATTATATGGGCGCTTTAACAAAAGCTGAAAAATCGGGAAATCAAAGAAGAATTGCATTGGCGTACAATCAAATTGGTTCCTTATACGTGGAAATAAAGGATACTTTTAAAGCCGAATTTTATTATACCAAAGCCTATAATTTTTTAGAGGATAATGGCGATGAAATAGCGTTTGCCAGAATTTCGAATAATTTAGGAAATATATACAAATTTACTCATAACGACATGAGAGCTTTATACCACTACAGTCAGTGTTTAGAAGTATTTAAGAAAAACAATTTACAAGCCGATATTTCTACAGTTTTGAACAATATTGGTATGATTTATTTATCGAAAAAGAATGTAAAAAAAGCATTCCAATTTGTAAACGAATCTTATAATATTGATAAGCAAAAAACCGATTTTTTAAATACTACCATTTCATCGCTAAATTTATCGAGTGTATATTTTGAAATGAATAAACTAGATAGTGCTTTATTTTTAGCTCATCAATCGCTTAAATTAGCCACACAAAACAAATATTCTTTAGAATACAATGAAAGTTGCAAGCAATTAAGTAAAATATACGAAGAAAAAGGCGACAATGAAAAAGCACTTTTTTACTCAAAAGAAAGTACCAATAAACAAATTTTAGATGCCAATAAAGGTGCTGAAATAGAAGGCATACATTCGAGTTACGAAAAAGCAAAAAAAGACCAGAAAATAAAATTATTAGATGTTCAAAACAAAAAACAAGAACTAAATATTTTAGATAAAGAAGAAAGTGTTCAACATAAAAATGTGCTATTATTAGCACTAGTTTGTATTATTGTATTTTTAGTTTTGGTAACAATTTTATCGTTTTACTTATTAACTCAAAAAAGAAAACGTAAAACATTGGAACTTTCATTGGCTGCAAAAACCAATATTTTACACAGAATAAATCAAGAATTGCGTACGCCTTTAAACTCGTTAATGAACTACAGTTATTTGGCCAACGAAAGTAAAAATTTAACCGAATTACGTGAATATTTATCGGGTATCAACGCTTCTGGAAGTAACCTAACTTACAGCATGAACAATATTGTAAGTTATTTACAAATAGATTCAGAAAACGATTTAGTGGTAAATGCTCCATTTAATTTAAACGAAACCTTACAAAATATTTTTACAGGTTTTCAAATCCAATGTAATCAAAAAAACATTTTATTCTCTCAGTTGGTATCGTCCGATTTGCCTCATTTTGTAATTGCCGACATCAATAAAATTACTACAATTATTCAAAATGTATTGTACAATGCTTTAAAGAATAGCGATAAAGGAGTAATAAAGATTGAAATAAAACTGATCAAAACATATAAAAGCCAAGATATAACCAAAGGTAAAATAGCTGTTTCAATTATAGATGAAGGCCAAGGTTTAAAAGGCAAAAACATGAAAGATTTGGTGTTTACTAACTTAAATAAAAATGCCGAAAATGATGGTTTTGGATTGGGATTATTTATAGTAAATAATTTTGTAAAATCATTGAATGGAAGTTTTGAATTAACCAATAACGACATTGCAGGATGCACAGCAAAAGTAGAATTTGAACTACAAATTGATGAAGCTTATATAAAAAAACCAAACAACATTTTAGAAAATAAAACTTATGAAAAACTGAATGTTTTATTAGTAGAAAATGATTTAACTAACTGTATTACTTTACAAAAAATACTAGAGAAAAAAGGCCATAAAGTATCAATTGCATCCAAAGGAAAAGAGGTGTTTTCATTGCTACATACTTTAAAGTTTGATTTGGTTTTGATAGATGTAAGTCTGCCAGACATGAATGGAATAGAACTAACAAAATTAATAAGATTAGGTGGTGAATATTCGTCCGATAAAAACATTCCTGTTATTGGCCTTTCGGCAAATGCCGACCCATTAGAAATGAAAGAATGTTTGGCAAATGGCATGAACGATTACGTTACAAAACCAATTAATAACGAATTGCTGCTTCAAAAAATGGATGAGTTAGTAAGTAACATTACCCAAGAAATGGCTTATTTAAATTCATGATATTAATTTTTAAATTTTCAAAAAGCTAAAAAACAAACTATTAAAGAGTATTTCTATGGCTTTTATTCAAAAAAAGTAATTCAAAAACACTAGTTTTATATAAATAAAATTGCATATTTGCCACTCTTTTAAAAAATATAAAATGGCAGTTTTAGTAAATAACGATTCAAAAGTAATAGTACAAGGTTTTACAGGTAGTGAAGGAACTTTTCATGCACAACAAATGATTGAGTATGGAACCAACGTAGTTGGTGGAGTTACACCAGGAAAAGGTGGTCAAACACATTTAGAAAAACCAGTATTTAACACAGTTCAAGATGCAGTAGTAAATGCAGGAGCAAATACTTCAATAATTTTTGTACCACCAGCTTTTGCTGCTGATGCAATAATGGAAGCTGCTGAAGCGGGAATAAAAGTGATTATTTGTATTACTGAAGGAATTCCTGTTGCTGATATGATTCCAGTAAAAGAATATATCAAATCAATTGGTTGTACTTTAATTGGACCAAATTGCCCAGGGGTTATTACTCCAGGACAAGCTAAAGTTGGAATTATGCCAGGTTTTGTTTTTAAAGCTGGTAGAATAGGTATTGTTTCAAAATCAGGAACATTAACTTACGAAGCAGCCGATCAAATAGTAAAAGCTGGTTTAGGAGTATCTACTGCCATAGGAATAGGTGGAGATCCAATTATTGGAACGCCAACTAAAGATGCAGTTGAATTATTAATGAACGACCCTGAAACCGATGCAATTGTAATGATAGGTGAAATAGGTGGAAGTTACGAAGCTGATGCAGCTCGTTGGATTCAAGCTAACGGAAACAAAAAACCAGTTGTAGGATTTATAGCAGGTCAAACTGCACCTGCTGGCCGCAGAATGGGTCATGCTGGCGCAATAGTTGGCGGACATGATGATACAGCTGCAGCTAAAATGAAAATTATGGCATCGTGCGGAATTCATGTAGTTGATTCACCAGCAGAAATTGGTTCAAAAATGGCTGAAATTCTTGGAATGAAAGCAAACTAATTGCCAAACCAAACATATTTTAAAAGGAAAAGCTAATTTTTAAATTAGCTTTTCCTTTTTTTGGCTTCATAGTTTAATGGATAAAATTAGCGTTTCCTAAACGTTCGATATGGGTTCGATTCCCGTTGAGGCTACCAATAAAAAGGCTTTACATAAAATCTGTAAAGCCTTTTTGGTTTAACTAAACCAATCAAAATCTAAACCTGTTAGTTCCCACCAATCATCAGTATTGTGTTGGGCATAAAATGTAATCGGAATTTTTGTTTTTGTTTTGCTTCCTTCATTTTTTATTTCAAGATTACCCAATACTTTTGCTTTTTTATTTTCTTTGTTAAATAAAATTTGTTTTAAGTTGTAATCATTTATTGATTCTACATCGTGAATTAAGTGTAATTGGTTAGCTTTTACTTTCAATTCATTTAAACTAATGTATTCATTATTTAACCTAAATTCTTCGTTACACGAAAACTGATAGTTGTTTTCTCCTTCTTGGTTTTCAAATAAAGTAAACAAAAAATGTTTAATTCTATTTCTAATATCAAAATCACTATTGGGATGAAATTCCTCGTAAATAAAATGCATAATCATACCAGGCATGTTCATCATTTGAGCCTCTTCATTTATTAGCTCTTCGGCTATAAATTTGTATTTTATTTCATCGTTGTATTCAGCTAAAAAATCTAAGTGAATATTGTTTTTTTCGAGCAATGCAAAAGCTTTACTAAGCGCGGTTTTTAATTGTTTTGGGTTTAATTCTTCAGCAGGTTTAAAAGTATGTTTTCCTATTAATTCTACTATTTTTACTCGTTTTATATTTTTCGATTGTTTTTCAAACTCGAGGATGTTTTTTAAAAACAAATTTTCAATTTCGGCTGGTAATTCCAATTCATTTCCACCCATTATTTGTCCGCCTAAAAAATCTTCTATTTGAATTTTCATTAGCTGATTCTCCATGTGTAAGTCTTCACTCCTGCTCAGTTTATTTTGGTCGGGAATTAACTGAATACAGTTGTTTTCATTGTCCATTCCTGAGTAATTACTTATTGGCTCTTCGCCTATAAAATAATTTCCCCAATAAGTTACAGGTTTAAAATAATTTTCCTTTACACTTCCATGCAGGAAGTTCATTAAAATATTTTCTTCTTCATCTAAATCTATGTCTTCAAAATTTTCATAGCTGTACATTCTGCTAATTAATTGGTCGGTAATAGAATTCATATAACCAAGCATTTTACGGCTATCGGTTTTGGTAATAACCGAGCTTTCAAAAGCGTTCATTTGTTCAGAAATAAACAATGCAGGAAACGAAAAACGAGTCAATAATTTATGTAGCCTTTGGGTAAATTCGGTAAAAGTTTTTTTAATGGTTTTACCAACCACTATTACTGTAATTAAGCTTGGCTGATGTACATACATTACCAAACTTTTCCCTCTAAACGAGCTAGTAACTGTATTGGCATACCATTCGCCTAAAACTGAATTATTTATTTCTAAATTATCAATTATTTCAGGTTTTAAACGCTGTGTGTTTAGTAATTTTTGGGTTGCTCTAACAATTATCATTTTCAATTTTAAGTTTGATTATTTAAAAAAACAATTTTTGTTGAATAAAAATTCATTTTTACTAATAAATATATTTTGAAAAAAATAAGTTTAACCTAATTAGCTATTTTTTTTGTTTATTTGAATTTATGAAATACTTAGCTTTAGTACTTTTATTTTTTAAATCGATGGTTGTTTTTGGTCAAACTGCTTTAGATAACGCCATTTACGATAAAAAAGTTCAAACTGTTCAATTAATGGTAAACGGAACCGATGATAGGTACCCTATTATATCGTTAAATGCGCAACAACTTAAGCTAAGTTTTGATGTACTAGGCACTAGTAACGAATATTTTCAATACACTTTAATTCATTGCGATCAATTATGGAAACCTACCAATATGCAACAAAGTTTGTATATAAAAGGAACTACTTTTGACAATATAAACGACTTTAAATTTTCGACAAATACTTACGTAAAATATGTTCATTATAATTTGTTGTTACCTAACGATAACATGAAACCAACCATTGCTGGCAATTATATTTTAAAGGTTTACCGCAATTTTGATGAAAACGATTTGCTGCTTACCCGCAGGTTTATGGTGCTTAATAACCAAACAAAAATAGAAGGAACAGTTAGGCCAGCTACTTTAGCAGAATACCGATATACCAAACAAGAACTTAATTTTTCGATTGATTACAATACTTCCTTAATTCCAAACCCGTTGCAAGATTTAAAAGTAGTAATTTTACAAAATAACAGGTGGGACAATGCCTTAAGAGATATTCAACCATTGTTTGCAAGCAATGGCAAATTAGACTATAATTATTTTGATAAAACGCTGTTTAATGGTGGAAATGAATTCAGGGTTTTTGATACCAGAAATTTACGACAATTTAGCTTAAATGTTAGAGCTAAAATTCTGGATTCCTTGTATCGTTGTATTTTAAACATGGACGAGTCGAGAGGAAGTAGGCAGTATTTTCAATATTTAGATTATAACGGAAAAAGAGTGGTGGCAAATAAAGAAGGTTACAACAGCGATTTGGATGGCGATTATGCATTAATGCAATTTCAGTTAAGCGCTACCGATGTTTTGCCTGCTGGTTCCGATGTATATGTAATTGGTGAATTTACCGATTGGAAATTGAAGCCAGAATACAAAATGAGTTTTAACGAAAACAGGGCTCGTTTTGATTTAGATGCCCTTTTAAAACAAGGTAGGTACGAATATGTGTATGCCATTTTTGACAATGAAACTCAAAAACCCGATGAAAGTATTTTTGAAGGAAACCATTCTAACACTGAAAACGAATACATGATTTTGGTTTACAATAAAAACTTGCAATTTAATTACGATGAATTAATTGGTTCGGTTATATTTAACACCTCCAATCAATAATATTTCCACATTTTTGCACCCAAGTTTTATCAATTGTTTGTAAATAAATAATAGTATTGCATTTTGCAAACTTACTTTTGAAAATAAAAAAAATAACGTAAATATATGAGCGATAATAAAGAAAAATTGAAAGCGCTTCAACTTACTATGGATAAGTTGGACAAACAATATGGCAAAGGCACAGTAATGCGCATGAGCGATAAATTGGAGATTGAAACACAAGTAATTTCTACTGGTTCGTTAAGTTTAGATATAGCTTTAGGAATTGGCGGATTGCCAGTGGGTAGAATTATAGAAATATATGGACCAGAAAGTTCGGGTAAAACTACTTTAAGTTTACATGCCATAGCCGAAGCGCAAAAAAAAGGTGGAATAGCTGCTTTTGTAGATGCTGAACATGCTTTTGACAGAACTTATGCCGAAAAATTAGGCATAGATGTAGATAATTTAATTATTAGCCAGCCCGATGATGGAGAACAAGCTTTAGAAATTGCAGATGCGTTAATTCGTTCGGGAGCTATAGATATTATAGTTATAGATTCGGTAGCTGCGTTGGTTCCTAAAGCCGAAATTGAAGGCGAAATGGGCGAAAGCAAAATGGGTTTACAAGCTCGTTTAATGAGCCAAGCTTTGCGTAAATTAACAGGTACTATTAACAAAACTGGTTGTGTTTGTATTTTCATTAACCAATTACGTGAAAAAATTGGGGTTATGTTTGGAAATCCAGAAACTACAACAGGTGGTAACGCTTTGAAATTTTATGCATCGGTTCGTTTAGATATTCGTAGAATAGGCCAAATAAAAGAAGGTGTTGAAATTATTGGTAATAGAACAAAGGTAAAAGTGGCTAAAAACAAATTATCGCCACCTTTCCGTACTGTTGAGTTCGATATTATTTATGGCGAAGGAATTAGCCGCTTGGGCGAAACCATTGATTTAGGAGTAGATTATGAAGTAATAAAAAAATCGGGTTCTTGGTTCAGTTATAACGAAACCAAACTAGGACAAGGAAGAGATTCGGTAAAACAAATTTTAACCGATAACCCAGAATTAACTGCCGAAATAGAAGGTAAAATATTTGAAAAAGCCAACTCTGGAGTTGTAAAACTAAAAGCTTCGGCCGAGTAAATATTAGCTTATTTATAACAAAAAAAAACACGCCAAAAGCGTGTTTTTTTTGTTTAATTATTTACCATCTGGTGGTGGAATAATAGTTTCGTCATTTGTAGATTTATCGTTATCTACTTCCAATAATCCAAAGTTAAAGTATGCCAAAAATCCTTCTGGATTTTTTATATGTTTAGATGCAATCATTAATATACAACTGCTTAATTGCATGGTTAATTCAGTTCTGCTATCGCGCAATTGAGCTTGAATGCTTGAATTATCGCCTTTTTTATCTACTTGCTCGTCTCTTGCAGTTTCATAAGCAGTTTGCAATGCAGTTACCTCGTTTATAAAATCAACACCTAATTTGGCTTGGTATTTTTTGGCCGCCAATACATAGTTGTTCAACAATGCTTTCATTTCTTCTACTTTTGCATTGTTGTATGCCGATAAACCTTGGGCATAAAACTCAGCATACTCAGCACTTTCTTTTCTAAAAGTTCCTTTTATTATACCTTCTTTGGTTCTAATAAAATCTAAGGCATCGTCAAAAGCATCTTGTTTGCTAATGGTGCCACTTATTTGAATATAAGTTTTGTTGGTAAAATCGCTTAAGTGTTTTGTAAATTGATTATGAAGCGTTTCTAAAACTGTTAATTCTA